>Ga0105105_10000432_pt1 | contig 19261 bp, 21 predicted proteins | sample PPLLaktember2015_4_FD_79108 | JGI IMG/M metagenome (GOLD analysis project Ga0105105, IMG submission 79108) | Freshwater sediment microbial communities from Prairie Pothole Lake near Jamestown, North Dakota, USA - PPLs Lake P8 Core (1) Depth... | ecosystem: Environmental > Aquatic > Freshwater >...
GATTCCGTAGCTGATGTATTCTTCGGGTAAATAATAATCAGCTTCTTTTAGCACCAAGTCATGCTTGGTTATTTTCCAATCGTTTTTTATTACTCTTTCTTGGCAAATAGACACAATTTTTGAAGCAATTATTACAATATCTTTTTCTTTCAGGCGAGGCAGGTACTTATCAAGAATCTCAAAAAGATTATCTCCATGCACAATTTTATTCGTTCTGTATGCTGCTATTTTCATAAAGTCGTAATTAGAATAATACAACGTAGAAACTTCAATTACAATTAGGTTCTCTCCATGCAATACATATTAACGTATTAATACGCTAGCATAAAAATAACCTTAGCATTTATGATATAGTAGAATTATGTCTAAGCCAAAACAAGAAGTTAACGAAAAGGAATATTTTAAAGAGATACATTTTTTATACGAAATATTTCATGATTTAAAAAATGTTGAAGAAATCAAATTGTTCTTGAAAGATATTTTGACATCCTCAGAGCTTCGAATGCTGAAAAGAAGGTGGCATATAGCAAATTTATTGAGCGAAGGGTTGGATATAAGACAGGTTTCATACAAATCAAAAACCAGTACGACTACGGTTTCAAAAATCAATAGACTTTTGGAAGAGGGTAATGGTGGGTTGAGCTTGGCAATTGAGAGAGGAAAAGTAAGGAAGAAGCAGGAAGACCGCGCTTACATTAAGTCGAAACAATCATCAATGGGGTCAAAATTCGTTAAAGGATGGCTTGGATAAACTATTAGTGTATTAATACGTTAATACAAATAGTGAGTGTAGTTGAAGATAGAAATACTTAAGCTTAGACGATGTAGTAGCGCATGTTTAAAAATGTATATTTAATACCTATATGATATCAATTATCGCCTCGATGGATGAAAAGCGGGGAATCGGCAAAAACAATGGTTTGATGTGGCACATTCCTGGGGAACTGCCGCGCTTTAAACAAATTACCATGGGGCATCCGGTGATAATGGGTAGAAAAACTTTTGAATCAATTGGCAGGGTGCTTCCGGGCAGAACGAATATAATAATAACTCAAAACCCAAATTTTAAAGCTCAAAGTTGCCAAATCGTCGGTTCACTTGACGAAGCCTTTCGGCATGCTCAGGGTGAACCCGGTTCAGAGGAAGTTTTTATTATCGGCGGGGGACAGATTTATCAACAGGCAATTGACAAAGCGGACAGGCTCTATTTAACGCTAGTAGAAGGGGATTTTGGCGCCGACACGTTTTTCCCGGACTATTCAAACTTCACAAAAGTAATTTCAGAAGAAGATAGAGAGGACAGCGGCTACAAATACAAATTCCTCACCCTCGAAAGATAACCTATAATATTGACTTTAAGCTTAAAATTACTTACAATGCTTTTTCTATGAGAGAAGCCTATTATGGTAGGGGGGCAATCGCCAAGCAAATAAGGCAAATGAGAGCTCTAGAACGGAACGGTAGCTACCGTGAGGAAGAATGGGATAGGGACAAGATGGGGTATCTTTGGGCGTTTAACGGTTTAGATCAACTGTTCGATTACGTGCGTCAACTAGACAGCGGTGGTTTAGTATTAGATATTGGAGCAGGGACTACAAAAGGAATTGCGGAAATAGCAAAAAGTAAGTTAGGTCAAGGGTTAAATTTTAAGGCAACAGTGCTTTTCAGGAACCCGAAGATAGAAAACGGTCTTGGTTTTAAGAATACACATATAACTTCAGCGGCTGTTTTAAGAGGAGTGGATAGTAATTCAGTTAGCGCAATACTGTCGCTTAACGCAATTGCATATACGGTTGGCTTGCCGACGGTTGCAAGAAAACTTGATCAGGTTTTAGTTCCCGGTGGAGTTATTAAGACAACTTTCAGGTCAAAAGTCCTGTCCACGACACCCCGCGCCATAGAATATGGCTTTCAAACTCACGATTCTTTTTCTCAAACTTTGAAATCATTGGGTTACGATGTCGCTATTTTGAACGAAGGACTACAAAGGGATTTGCGTCGCCCGCAATCGGCAGGTGCCCACGAAGACGTAATTCTTGCCATAAAGCCGGGGGGCGATGTGGATTGTATAGCCGCGGATTTGCTTGGCCGTGATTCAGCTGTAATTGATATTACAAAAACGATAGACGGATACTACTAAATTAGCGGGACTGGTCTTTTGATGCTTCGAAAACAACGACTTTCTCATCTTGCGTTTTTTCCGTTGGCACGCCCTCTACTGCCCCAATTTCTTTCAGTTTTTCTATAAGATCGTGAGTGGCTCCTTTTACTCCTCCGTGGTTTGTAGACACACGTATATTGTATAAGCTATAACGCTGACCATTAACTATTGCGGTTGCGCGTTCGTCATAAATATCTACGTCGGCAATTTCAGGCCTTATAGTCCACCAAAACGCAAGATCCTCTCTTACTCTATTTTGAATATCATCAATCGTGGCGCTTATAGTTGTTTCCGCTCGTATCTCACTTAGTTCAAGCGTTTTAATCGTGAAGGTTGCTTCGGATATTCTACCCGCTTTTCTTTCGTCTACAAGTGCAAAAAATTCTTCATCAATGTCCTCCAATGTCCTTTTAACGGCTCTAGCTGCGGCTTTTTTCCTATCGCAAGTCACAAGTGCTCTCGCTATTTGTATCCGTTGTGGATCTTTGAGCGTTAATTTTAAAGCCTCTAAAGCCGCAATCTTTCCGACTATTATTGCGGGATGCTCTGGTGTCGCTCTCTCTACAAGTCGTCTTGTTTTTGCATCAACCGCATCATCTTTGCTTCGATCTCGGGGCATATATTTAGTCGTTGATCTTCGGTGTCCCGTAGCAGATCTTATTCCTCTTCCAGCATCATAAAAAAAACTTTCTCCATCTATACACTCACGGATAGCTATCCCAAGAGATGAACCGCCAACAGCAGGCGCACCGGCGATGGTTACGCCACGATAGCCGTTTATAAAACGGATTATTTCGGTAGGCTGTAGAGCTTCTTGTTGACTCCTGTCGCCTCTGTCTAAAGATCCTGACAATTGACGTTCTGCTGACATATTGGCTTGCTATTATACTCCTTTTTAAGCATATGGACAAATATAGGCCAGTATTAGGAGGTTTTTCCTAAAGCGTAAGCCATTACGCCCTGTAGCCAAGGCCAGGTGTGGATTTTTCCGTCAATATCGCTAACGTAAGGGCGAAGAGAATCTCTGTCAAAGCCCGCATTTGCCAGATACAGGGCGTTCTCAAGCGCTTCTTCAAATCCCGGATCATCAACAGGAATACGATCTATTTCGGCAACCGCTCCAATCCTCATCAGCACCGCCAATTCAATTTCGCCCGCAATGTCGGATGAGGATGGCGGTTCAGTTATGCCATTGCTTCGGTAAATGGGACCATTAAGGAATTGTTCCAACGTTCTGAAATATACTTTGGTACCATCTTCGCCGGCGAGCCACCTCCTCATTTCAGGTTTCAACCTAATAGCGGAATATAAAGTTGTCCCGTCCTTACTACCTAGTGTCCGTCTAACTTCAGAGGCTGCTTCTATATTATAGACATCTTCAGTCATAGTTCTGAATACTTGTTTTAACCTTTTGGGTTTTTTAGGTTTGCTTTGAGCTTCTATCTTTGATTTCCCATTACCATCGGCTATCCCGATATGATTTATCACATCTGCTGCAATAGCTATGGTCGTAGCCTTAGAGGCTGTTTTAAAAATTCTTTCGTGCGGTTGGAGGCGAGATTTTTCCCTAATTGCGTCTGCGGCGCTGAGTGCATAGTCTATTTTATTCCCGACAATCTCTCTTGCTTCCAGGGCTTGATTTTCAGGACCCCCTTCGACAGCGCGGACGATATCTTTACCAAAAACATGTATTAAAAAGTTTAACCTTTTCTCGCTTTTGGTTGCTGCAATGACTAATTCAGTTGGTAAGGTTTCAATTTCCAGGCGCGTTGAGGGTTCACGAGTTGAGTTAGCGGGCAGTCCGGGACCGACGGATCCATTTTCGACTCGAGACATGGAAATATTCTAGACATTTTAAAAACATCGTGTCAAGTGGTATTTTGCCCTTCGACATCGCTCGGGACTATTCTGCCTCTTGCATTGGAATTTTTTTCATCTTAAAATGTGTGCATGCTTAAGACTAAAGATCCTGTCGTTTTCGACCTTATCAAAAAAGAAGAGAAGCGCCAAAAAGAAGTCCTTGAAATGATTCCTTCGGAGAATTACGCCTCTAAAGAAGTTCTCGAAGCGCTGGGGACGGTTTTGAATAACAAATACTCCGAAGGCTATCCTAAAAAAAGATATGATCAGGGTAACGCGGTGGCGGATGAGGTCGAGATCTTGGCCCAGGAGCGGGCGAAAAAGCTGTTTAATGTCCCATTTGCAAATGTGCAGGCTCTGTCGGGTTCGGCCATGAATCTGGCAGTCTATTTTGCACTTTTGGAACCTCTGAAAGGTAAAATCATGGGTTTGGCTCTGGCTTTCGGTGGGCACTTGACGCACGGACAGCCACAATCAATCAGCGGAAAATTCTTCAAATCAACACTTTACACTTTAGGTAAAGACGGCAGGCTGGATTTTGCGGCCATCGAGAAACAGGCCTTAAAAGAAAAGCCGGACATTATTGTTTGCGGATTCACCGCATATTCCGGAATTATCGATTTCGAAAAGTTCGGAGAAATAGCCGATAAGGTTGGTGCGTATTTATTGGCGGATGTCTCTCACATTGCAGGACTTATTGCAGCCGGCGTCCATCCTTCGCCCGTTCCATACGCTCACATTGTCACAACCACGACTCACAAAACCCTGCGTGGGCCAAGAGGCGCCTTGATTATGGTTACGGATAAGGGTCTGAAAAAAGATCCCGAGCTTGGTAAAAAAATCGATACGGCGATTATACCCGGGATTCAGGGCGGTCCGCACGACAACCAAACCGCGGCAATTGCGGTTGCTTTAAAAGAAGCATCAACCCCTTCATTCAAAAAATATGGTGAGCAAATTGTCAAGAATTCAAAAAAGCTGGCACAAGAGCTAACTAAATACGGATTCGATTTGGTCAGCGGTGGTAGTGAAAATCATTTACTGCTGATTGATCTTCGCAACAAAAAGGTCAACGGAGCGATTGCCGCGCTGGCGTTGGAAGTGGCCGGAATTGTCGTTAATAAAAACGGCGTACCAAACGATACTAACCCGCCCTTTTATCCGTCAGGAATCAGGTTGGGGACGCCGGCGATTACCACCCGGGGCATGAGGGAAAAGGAAATGGTCAAAGTCGCCAAGTGGATTAACGAGGCAATCCTGGAAGTCCAAAACCTTAAATTACCGCAAGACAAAGCCGAGCGTTCTGTGTTTTGGAAAAAATTCAAAGCCGAAATCTACCGGAATAAAAAACTTCTTAACATCGCAAGGCAGGTAAAAGCGCTTTGCGTAAAATTCCCTCTGCCGTAAGGCTATGCTATAATCCTTTCGATTATGTCACCGGAAATTATTTTCAGAGCTGCCGATAGTATCAAAAGTAAGATGTTACCTCAGCGGGGACTAAAAGGGAAGCTAAAAAGAGAAGTTGAAAGCTGTCTTGATTATTTTGACGAAGCAAAGCGTGGTGGTCCGATTTCATCTATCCACGCCAACGGACTAACAATAGGAAAACTGGAAGATGGAAGCGGATATTATGTAGAAATCGAAGAATATCGCATCCCGGGAGAAATAGATTATGTCAGATTTACCTACAAAGACAGAATAATGGTACAAGGCAGAAGGGTGACAATGCAACATACCGATAAAACTGAAGCTTCATTCAGGCAATCCCTCAATAGAGGAGAGGTGGAGAAAATTATCTGCATGATTCAGAATATAACAGTTCCGTATAAAGAGGTTGTTGAGATAAGAAAAACAAAGCAAGAAGCAAGGCGGGCGAAAGCAGAAAGTTTAATTACAAAAGCTAGGGGGCGACTTCCTGCCAAGTTTAAGATGAGGTAAAAATGATATAATCAAATCTAGATGATAATCACCAAAACAGAGCCATTTACAAAGCAAGAAGTAAAAAAGTTAAGAGAGTTATTTGATGTTTATATCAAAACCGTCATTGATGTTAAAAACAAAATTTGTTCGGCAGGCGCGGATAGGCATTCTGAATCGGAGGAGATTTTGCTTAATCAAGGCTCAAGTCAATCAGACTTGTGGGGTGGAGGAATTGACTTGGAAACAAAAATTATCGACTGCAACTCATTTATTAATGTTAGGCCGGTAGATAATAATACCAGTAACGAGATTCAAGAACCGGTGGCAAGAAAAGAATTCGAGGATTTAACAAAATATTTCTTTAAGGCAGTTTATGAAAAATAAACAAATTTTAGGTGCGCTGTCTCTAGATTTGAAAAGAGTTGCTCTTGGTTATTTTAGAGGCTCAACCCCTATGGCAGAGAGGTTTTTTGAAGAGGCGTTGAAAAGAAAAGAAGAGCTTAACATAAAAGAAGTCAAGCCTTATTTAGCTAGATTTCTTAATCAGCTGGAAAATTTAAAAAAAGAGCAAGCTGAAAAGGCTGCCGAAGACGCATTGTTATATAGCACAATTTTTCAAAACGCTTCTCAGATGTAATTTTACGGGGCGACTTCCTGCCAATATCTTCGGGTCGTCATCAAAAAAGTAGGATAGCTAAGGATAAAATCCGGTCTTTCAGCGACTGTAAAAACAGGGCTGCCCACGTTACCTGTGCACAAACTTCTGGTTTGATATGAAAGGCTGCCGTTATTTGAAGTTACGGCATTGACCACAATTGAGCCTGCGGCATTTAGCTTGAGGTCCGAATTACCTGTTGAACAATTCTGGCCTGTTCCGGATGAGTCGTAGCTTTCTAAATTAAAGCTTTTGTCGGTGGAGTAATATCCTTCAAGATCACAATGGCTGGAAATTCCACCGGCCACAGTGGACGGTTGACAAGCGTACTGTAAATTACTTTCCCCAACAGACGGGTCGATATTGATATCGTCGGAACTGGAAAAAAGAACAAACGAGCCGTTGGGTACCAAAATCTTCGTTTTTATGTTCAATTTGCCGTTGATTAAAAATACATATTTACTGTCCGTAGGGAACACGTAACTGGTGGGGTTGGAAATTGTTACATCGCCATCGGCTGTGAAAATGGTTGTACCGGCCGGAAAGCTGGCTGGCAACCGGCAATTCGCAAGGTTGCTACATCCGGCAAGATTTGTTAAAGAAGTGGTCGCTAGATGAGATTGTTTAACGATATAGTTAAGATTACCATAGGAAGTTTTTGTTGCGCCACTTGTCGGGAGATTATAAGAGTATCCACTAAAGCCTCCTACTGTCCAATTCCAGGCGGGGCCCGAAACCTGCCCTCCTAATTCTCCTAAATCAATAGTGCCGGATCCTGCGGCTAATAATCCGGGCGTTCCGCCTGAGCCAGGCAATAGGACATAGGGGGTTGTGTATGCCGGGTTTTCGGGAATCGGGTCAGCAAAACCGCCTCTGGTTGTGGTAGTTGGATCGGAAATGTATTGTCCGGTCGCATCTCCGCCAGTCACCTGCATCCACGGGAAGGAATTTGCAATGCCAAAGTTGATGTTTTGGACGTTTCCGTTCGCATCACAATTCGCCGCCGGGGAGCAGGTGTAGCCCGACCCCGCACCACCTACAGTGATTAACGCAATCGGCGGTCTTGGCGAAACAGCCTGATAGCCTGCAGGCAAACTCAAAAGCAGAGTATAGCTGCCCGGAACAAGCGGTGTCGTTCCATCCGTGGTAAAAGTACCGTTAGCAGTGCTTGTCGTAAGGGTTTCGTAAGGAGTCGCGCAGCCGTTGGGTTGGTTGCCCTGGCAAATCACAATAGATGATGCCTCCCCAGAATAGGGAGAATCTATGGCTGCGTCAAAACTACCGTTGTTATCTTTATCGACGTAAACTAGTCCGCTCGCGCTGTAGCCGCAGGGGCCGAGTGTTTTTGGGGTACCGCCCAAAGGTGGATTATTTCCCGTCGGATTGCCGCTGGCGTCGATATTTATCGGATAAGCATAAATTGCATGCTGGTTGCCGTCGAAAAGGGAGGCGGGTGGAGTAAAGTTGAATCCATGCGCGGAGTTTCCGCCGCATTCAGCGCCCACCGCTGCTTCTCTGGTGACATTTGCTGTCGTAGCTCCTACGAAGGTTGTAAATCCGGGGCCTTCATAAAAATGTACACTAAGCGGCAGGTTATAATTATCAGGGTCGCAAGTCCAGCCGTTAATAACAGAACAGGTTGAACTATCATGGAATCCCTTTGGGTCTGCTGGCGGAGTACCGTAATTTGCAGTGATGGTCATAGATTGGCCGGCAGGAACGTAAACAGTTCCATTACTGCTGTTACAAATTCCTCCAGGAGGGACAGTGCCGCAGCTCCAGCTAGTTACTCCTGATGGGGAGACGGGTACCACTCTCGTATTTCCCCCGGGGTCTCCAATAGGGATTCCCGAGCAAACTCTGCTCCCGTTGACAGTAAAGTTTGCCGGACCGTCAAAAATATTGTTGCAATTTCCTAGGTTATGGTTGGCGGAAGTAAAAGTCGCGCTTGATGCTCCGCTTAGATTAATAGTAAGATTTGCGGCTCCGCCGCCAGTGCAAAGATAATCAGCAGCCGGAGCGCGTACGCCGGTACTCACGCAGTTACTGCCACTGGGAGCAGTAGTGTAGGCAAGGTTATTTACGCACCAATAAACTCCCGAGCATGGGGCGACGCTACAGCAGTAAGGGAAACTGTGGTAAGTGATTTTATCGCACCAATCGCTTGAGTTCCCGTTGACTATTGGCGGCGCTGTCCCGCCAAAAGCAGTGCAGATTGCCGTGCTTTGTGTGCAATTGGCTGAAGATGCGCATGGCGTTACGCAAAAGCCTGCGCCCAGGCATACTTGTCCGCTTGCACAAGGCGTTAGTGGCGGATTATAGCCAGTGCCGAATTGATTACACGTGGCCTTGTGAGTATTATCAACACAATATAAATTGCCTGGAGTGCAGACTTGAGCATATGCAGACTTTGTTGCAAGAAAAGAGAATAAGGAGAACAAGATAAGGAAAACAGGTAGAACTAAGAGAAGCTGAATTTTTTGCATGCTATATATTTACTGTAGCTTTTGAGAGATTTTTTGTCAAATATAAATGTCAGCTGTTAAGAGGGCTTGGGATTATTTCTTCAGGCGTGGATATTGAAAGAACCCCAGGGACTTTGGAAACATCAAAACCACCTTTGATCTCCTTGTTAATAGCCTTGCTAACTAAGTTGCTCTGGGGGACTTGTGAAAGAGGTTTTGCATGGGTTTGCTTACTAAATTCAATTAGATCTTTGGCAACTGCATTTTGGATCTTTATCTCTTCCGAGGTTCTAGCGACGTCGTATCCTATTGAGTGCAAGTCTTCGGTAATAACGTCTAAAGCAAATCTAACAAATGTTCCATTGTAAACTGTAATTTGTTTTTGCATGTCAGCAACAGAATAAAATTTCCGATTCGCATTAGGCGAAGACTGACTGGCTATCATTCCTACGCCTGTTTGTAAATAATCTTGGTTTTTACTGTCGGCATCAACACAGCCTAGGTTAACAGATAAAATATATTGTTCTATTGTCCCGTCTTTGGATGGTGCGCTTTCCTGTACCATGTAAGCAATGAGGTAGTTTTTGTTATCTGATGCCTTTACTACTCTTTCATCGAGAAGGTACCCTTGGAATGAAACTTCAACCATGGGTTGTTTAAAGTCTGCATCAATAACTCCGTTAAAGGCTAAAGCATTTGCTGGTGCAAGTTTTTCATCTCCGGCGAAGAGAGCAAATCTGCCTTTATCCGGTAAGTTAGTTTGTTCAACTTCTTGGCCCTTCGAGTCTACTCCGCCTGTGTATTTTGCGAATTCATACTTAAGTTGATCCGCAGGACTAAGAGTTGGCGCTTCGGTCGGGGAGGCGGTTACTTCAGGAGTAGGAAGAACGATTGGGCTTTCGGATGAAATTAGAGTCGGGATGGGTGAGTGCTCAACTATTCCCGAGGGTGCCGGGCTAGGCGTCTCGCCGCCTTTTCCGAATCCCAATCCGTTTAAAATAGGTACGCAACCAGCTGCGGTCGTCAATAAGGCAGCTGCTCCCGCAATCCCTAAAGCAAGCCGGTTCGGCCTCCTTCCATGAGTAGGAAGACTAGGTAATCTTGCTGGATGTTGATCAATTGTTGGCGAAATTTCTCCCATATTTTCCTTTCCCATATTAACCCCTTTCCAAGCCTTATGCTAGTATTTTTAGCTTAAAAAGTCAAGCTAGGGAATGGGCTTGATTGATTCGATATAACCTACTTGTGTTGCCTTAAGGTCGGGTTTGGAATACAAGACTATAACAACGCTGCCAAAAGAAACATTTTTAAAGAAATCCGCTGACGTATAAGAGGTTGGTTTTACAAGTCCGTCAGCATTTGACTTACGGGTGGCGTATTTTTGGAAAAGAGTATTGGCGTCAAAGCTTAAGTTTAAAACCCCGTCTTTGGTGACGACTTGAATTGTTCGGCTATCGTAGCCGGAGAAAACACCGTTGGATGCATAGCTACTTGGGCTCGCATTCTTAGTTGGTTCGTTAAAGCCAGCGGCAAAACCCATATACGATTTAATTTGGACTGGCGACGCTTGGTGTTGTAGCTTTGTAAAGCTTACGGGAGTGGAATTTTGGTTACTGTTTACTGCCTTAGTATTAATGGGCGCAGTGGTTGGAATTGCGGCTTTGGGAGAAAAATTCGGAAGAGCAATAACTTTAAAATAACCTAAGACAAGCAGGAAAAGTAAGAATGCGGCTAAAAGCACGGCGATTTCCGCAAATAAAATTAAAGCCGTTCTTAACCTCCCTCTCATAGTTTTATGGTAGGGGAAAAGTAGCGAAAAAGCAACTTTTTCTTTAGAATTTTTGATGTTGGGCGTTAGATACTAGATGCTGGAAGGGAAATAAATTGACCTAATTGTTCTAATTACCTAATTATTCTAATCAAATCCCAAGTTTTAACTAACTTTTTTGTAAATTGCATTAAGGATTAAATTTATTTCTTTTGCCTCCTGCCATAAAATCTTCGCATCTTCTTTTAGCTCTGGAGCAGTAGCTACAATCATTCTAATAAAATGTTTTGACTCTCTCGATTCTTTTTTGCAAATACCAATTTTATGCCTAAAATCTATTTTACTTTCTGCATCGTCAGCTTCGGAATAATTTGCGCCAACACTTGTTCCGGCTCTAATCAGTTGATTGACCAAGGGATCATTTATTAAGCTTCTTGGAACTTTTCTGCAGAATCTAATAATATTTTCGCCGAATTTTGCAGTTCTTTCTTCTAAATCGTATTTTTGTAGATTTCTGATTGGGCATTATCTAGAAATTAATTTAATTAGAAATTAGAAATTCATCATATGTCTATTTAGTTGCTGTTGGGGTGGGGGTGAGGGAAAAAAGGACGCCGGTTGATTTTAGCAAGACCGATTGCGCGTATCCGACGGCAGTGACGGCTGTTTTAGGCTCGAAATTGATTGGAGTTTTTGCGGAATCCGTTCCGGTAACGGTTGAAAAAGTAAGAGTGGCGACCGTCCCTTTCCCCGTTACGGCTGTGTCTCCCAAGCCAATGCCTAAAGCATAAGTGATTCTGCCATTGACAGCGTCGATTTTTTTAAGAAGAATGGTCGGCGCGGTAAAGAAACTACTGGCTTTGACATCAACATTGGTTAAAACTTTCGGGTCATAGTTAATTTCCAGTTGAACCGCCGTTACTTTGTTCTTTGTTGAAATCTGCACGTCAGTTTTATAGCCGGATGGAGTTGCAACAATAGGCTCAGAGAGGGAGAGGTTTGTCTGCGCATAGCTAAGCGTTGCACTGGGTTTTGTTACAGTTGGACTTTTAATATTTTGAATTAATGCCAGCGCCAACAAGCAAACAGTTATAACTACGAGTAGGGCAATCAGTAGAAAAGTCCGTTTTGGCATCCAATCGATTTTCGGTTGAGTTGGAGTCGGCTGCTGTGGCGCAGGCGCCGGTACTACCGGTTGTTGTGATTGTTGAATTGGCTGGGCAGTATTTTCTTCCATAAGCTTAGTATATAGTTAGCAACTAGTAACTAGCAACTAGTAACTAGTTTTAGTCTCCGGTTTGGACTTTGGAAAATTCCCTTAAGAATAAATTGTAATCAAACTTATCGATTGCTCCATTATCTTCCAGATCAGCTCGTATTTTGTAATTTGCGTTTTGGTTGCACAAAGCGTGGGCGTCGAGATCTTTATAATCTGAATCGCTGATGCAGCTTAGAAGTATGTTGTAGTCAAGAATTGCTAGAGCATTAGGTGTGGTAATATTTCCTGCTACGAGGTTAACGCCTGGAACGTTAACAGTCGTATTGGTGCCTGTTACGGTTACGGATCCCGGAACCAATTTTATTAAATGTCCGTCAACGGCAATCTTAATAGTATAAGTGCCGGTTTTAAAATTAGCTCCGTAGGGAACTGTGCCGGCGTATTTGCCGACATTTGTTCCGCTGGGTACATAAGTAACATTGCCGGTCAAAGTGACGGAAGTATTGTCGGTCGTATTGGTTAAAGTTAGGGTTACTTGTCTGGTTGGTGTTTTGGGGCTTTGATTAGAGCCTGCAACCGGATTGGTTACAGATTGGCCATTAATAACAGCAGTGTTGGTTTTTGTAGTCCAATCTGCGTTGACTTGGTCGCCGGTGTGGCCGATGCCGTCCAGTCCAAGCACAAGAGCAAGTCCCGGTTCTGCATTGCAGGAGCCGCCGGTAAAGCTTGTGTCAGCGCTGTCAGTAAAAGAAGTGCTAGTGATATGACTTCCATTATATGCTCTTATAAACGCAGTGTACGCATGACCAGCAGTTAGTCCTGTTATGGTTCGAGGGGACGTAGAGTTGCTATTACCGGTTACGAAGTACCAACCGGCTTGACTACCGTCGGTAGTTGCTTGGGAATCTTTGGTACATTTAACGGCTGGATTATGAACGTTGGCTTTAGTAACATCGCAATAATAGAGAACCGTTTCGGTTGTATTGGCTCCGCTTGTCCAACTAAGATCAACAGTTGTTGGAGTAGCCGTTGTGCAAGTAAGTACTGGCACTGTCGGTTTATTGCAAGATGCAGGCGGTGTAAGCGTGCATGACTGTTGGACAGTTGTGGCTACGCCGTTGGCACAAGTGGTAACGTTTCTAGATCCTGACGTACTACAGATGTCGGGACTAGTGCAAGGTCCCGTTGATGGCGTGCAGGTTGGGCCAGATCCAGGTGCAACATTACAACACTGCATGTCGCTTTTTATTCCGCCGGAATTAACGCTGTCGCTACTGGTGCAGTAATAATTTCCCACTTTGGTAGGAAGCGGTGGAGTAGAGCCTGCACAGCCCGGGCTTGAGTAAACGCAAGTACCGCCATTAGTGGAATTGCAAACAGAACTGGTGTTAACTTTGCAGTAGTAACAACCCGTTGGCGCTCCTCCTCCGGCCTGAGTCTTGACTGTTCCGGCTGGGCAAGTTGGATTCCCGCTGGTATTGGTTGGGCAACTGCAACAACTGTATGAGGCAGAAATTTGAGCGCAATTAGAACCTCCCAAGCCATAAATTGTCGTTCCTGTTCCACAACTTCCGTAGACACAGACGCCTCCCTTGGCAGCGCAATCGGGCGTGGTTACGTCACCACTGCTGCAAGAGTCTACGGCGTTATTATGAGTCTCGCAAGTGCCAGAACAAACTTGACTCACGGTTCCGCCGCCACTTCCGTTACAGTTGTACAAAGTTTTTCCATCGCTGGCGCAAACTCCTCCCAACCATTTAGTACCGGTACAGGGGTTAGTCGTTGTGGTTCCGCCACCGCCGGTTTTGCAGCATACCAGATTAATGTTACTTCCGCAGGAATAGCCATCTTTATTCTGTAAACCCGAGTTGGAACAGCTGGTATAGACACAAGTGCCTCCATTAGTAACACAGTCTGGAATTGCGGGAGCAGTTTGGGAAGATTGAGAAACGCAAGGAGAATTCCCATAAGTAGTTGGTTGGCAGACTGTAGAAGAAGAACAAGTTTGACCAGCATGCCATTTGTATGTCGTTTTCCCAGAAGAGTCAGTGCCAGCTGCATGACATTGAGCAGTTTGGGAAGAAGAGATACAATTCCAATTGCCGTCTTGCGTTGAATCACAACCTTGCCCTTCGGTTACAGACGCCAGGGATTTTTGGGAGAAGAAAGACATGAGGGAAAAGAGAATTGCAATAACAAATAGAAAAGAGAAAATCTTTTTCATGAATTCACTACTGACTGCTGGCTACTAACAACTAACCAGAGCAATTAGCAGAACTAATCTTAGAATAATAGAGTTTGGGGTAAGTTGTCAAGGGCCCGATGGTAACGACTGATTACTAACAGTTAACGACTGACGGGAGAATCTGATACATTATAAATAGTATGGCTTTTAGATATAGAAAATTTAATGTTTATCAGGATGCTAAAGATTTACACAGAGAAATAGCTTTACTTGTAAATGGGTTTCCTCGACAATGTCAATATTTGGCAGACCAAGTAAAAAGAAGTTCTTTATCAATAGTATTAAATATTGCGGAAGGATCTTCAAAGCAATCAGACAAAGATTTTAACAGATATATTACTATTTCACTTGGCTCTGCGGATGAGGTTGTCGCGAGCTTTGAAGCTGCTCTTGATTTAAGACTCGTGACTCCCAAACAATTTCAAGTATTAGAACAAAAGTTAGAATCAATCTCAAAACAGCTTGGTGGATTATCCAAAACTCTCCGTCATTAGCTATTAACTAGTAGTTGTTCGTCAGAAGTTAGATGTTAGATGTCAGAAGCTGTTGCATTAATAACGTCTTTGCTTTATAATGTAGTCAACACTCACATTCGGACATTTGTTCCTGAGTTTAAAAGCTTCGTCCGGGTGGCGGTTTAAGGAACATACCCGGTTCAATCTTATGAAACAAATTTCACTTGAAGAACTTCTTGAGGCCGGATGTCATTTTGGACATCAGGTAACCCGTGGTAATCCGAAAGCAAGGGACTTTGTTTTCGAAGCGCGAGACAACATTCAGATAATCGATTTGACAAAAACAAAAGAAGGCTTAGACGAAGCGGCAGCTTTTGTCAAAGCTTTAGGCGAAAGGGGAGGGAGTCTTCTGGTAGTCGGAACAAAAAGACAGGCTAGGCCAACTATCGAAGAGGAAATCGCTAGGGCAAGGGAATTACTCAAAAACGATAAAACAGACAGTATTAACAAGCTATTTTATATTACCCAAAGGTGGATTGGTGGAGTTTTAACAAACTTTACAGAGGTTTCCAAGAATTTCAAGAAGTTAAGTGACTTAGAGGAAAAACTGGCCGACCCCCAAGAGAAAGCAGGATACACCAAGAAAGAAGTTGGCCTTTGGGACAAAGAAAGACAAGGACTTGATGCTTACTATAAAGGAATTATTCAGATGCAGCAGGCGCCGGACGCATTATTTATTATCGATTCTCATTTGGAAAATATTGCCGTTCGGGAAGCAAGAAACGTCGGCGTTACCACAGTGGCAATCGTTGATACAAATGCGGATCCGTATTTAATCGACTATCCGATTCCGGCAAACGATGACGCAGTCGGCTCGATAAAATTGATTGTTTCGCATATAATTGATGCATGGGTCGAAGGTATTAAATCTCAAAAACCGCCAAAAGTAGAAGGCGAAGAAAAAGAAAAGACCCAAGAGAAAAAAACGGAGAAAAATCAAGCGTCAAAGAAAAAAGCGGCAAAAAAAGAAACAAAAACGAAAAGCAAGGAAAAGAAATAATGAAAATTGATATTGAGCAAATTAAGAAGTTAAGAGAAGAAACGAAAGCTTCAATCGCGGATTGTCGGAAAGCCTTGGAGGAGGCAAACGGAGATTATGAAAAAGCGATCGAGCTGCTTAAGAAAAAAGGGATTGAAAGAGCCGAGAAAAAAGCCGATAGAGAAACGGCCCAAGGACTGATTGAGGCCTACATCCATCAAAATGGGAAAGTAGGGGTTTTACTGGAAATTCTTTGTGAGACAGATTTTGTTGCCAGAACCGAAGATTTCAAAAATCTGGCTCATGAAGTAGCGATGCAAATTGCGGCAATGGAGCCAAAAAATGTCGAAGCGCTTTTGAAGCAGGAATATATCAGAGACGGCTCTTTGACGATAGAAGATTTAGTAAAGCAGACAATTGGCAAATTGGGCGAAAATATCGTTATTAAGCAATTCTCCAGGTTTGAAATTTAAGCCTCAATTGTATTTTTAAAAATTAGTTGCTATTATCTATTCAAGATGAATTTGGATTTTGTCAGACAGCAAATGCAAAAGGTGGTAGAGGTTATAAAAGTCGATCTTGCGACTGTTCGGACCGGCAGAGCCTCCCCATCACTTGTCGAAAACGTCGTAATTCACGCTTATGGCGGAACGCAAAATCTAAAAGTTGTCGAGCTTGCCCAAATCGCAACACAGGACCCGCAAACAATTGTTATAACCCCATACGACCAATCAATCATTGGCGAAATCCACAAAGGGTTAATGGAGGGGAATATCGGCTTAACTCCTGTAATCGATGGACAAATAATCAGAATTTCTATCCCTCTCTTAACAGAGGAAAGAAGACAGCAGTTGGTAGGGCTAGTCAATCAAAAATTGGAAGGCGGTAAAGTGCAAATTCGTCAGATCAGACACGAGGCGATAAACGAAGGCAAAAAACAATTGAATGCCAAGACAATTTCCGAAGATGATATGTTCCACTTGGAAAAAGAAATCCAAAAATTGACGGATGATACGATCGCCGAGATAGACGCCTTGGGCAAGAAAAAAGAAGAAGAGCTAATGGCAATTTAATTCCACTCCTTATTCTGCTATACTTTTTAGATCATGTTTATGACGATAATTGTATTTTTATTGATTCTTTCAATCCTTATTTTAATCCACGAAGCTGGTCATTTTTTCACCGCTAAGCTTTTTGGAATAAAGGTTGAAGAATTTGGTTTCGGTTTCCCCCTAACCCGGCCGATTTTTTCTTTCAAAAGAGGCGAGACGACTTATTCTTTTTACCCGGCGCTTATCGGGGGATTTGTAAAACTCTATGGTGAAGACGAGGCGGGTTCCGGGTCGGTAAAAATGAAACAGAAAGAGGTAAAAAAGGATCTTCATCGGGCATTTTTTGCAAGACCCATTTGGCAAAGAATGACAGTTATTCTGGCAGGAGTTTTTATGAATTTCGCTTTGGCAGTTTTGATAATTTCATTTTTGTTTTCAGTAGTTGGGGTTCAAATTCCAGGAGATAAAGTAATCATAAGCGAAGTTTTGAAAAATTCACCGGCGGCAAATGCGGGTCTAAAAAGTGGAGATTTGATAATAGCGGTTGATAACAGAAAAATTACGAGTGCGGAACAATTAATAGGTTACACAAAAAATCATTTAGGCGAACAACTTACCCTTCAAGTAAAAAGCGACGAGAAAGAGAAGAGCCTAAAAATTATTCCCAGAAAGGTTTATCCCCCTAACGAGGGGCCAATGGGGGTAGCGATTTCGCAGAATGTTATTTCCCAAAAATATCCTTGGTATCAGGCGCCATTTGTCGGAACTTGGGTGGCTATTAAACAGACATGGTTAATAGCGTCAGGCCTTGGCACCTTAGTTACTCAACTTGTAACGAAAGCGGCAATCCCCTCCGGTGTTGCTGGTCCAGTAGGAATAGCTCAATTAACAGGAATTGTGTGTACCAACACCAGTAGTTGTTTATCTTTCATTTCCCTGCTTTCTTTAAATCTTGCGATAATAAATATATTGCCGATACCGGCGCTTGATGGGGGAAGGTTGTTGTTTATTGCAATCGAGGGGATTTTCCGAAAAAAGGTCGATGCCAAAATCGAAGCTTATGCGCATGCAATCGGAATGGCAATTCTTCTTGGGTTAATAGTGCTTATTACACTTCACGACTTAATCAGAATTATAACCGGCCAGCCGATTATTCCGAAATGAAGATTATTAGAGTTAGGAATCCGCAAGAGGGAGCTTCGGTCTGTAAAAAACTTCTTTATGAAGAAGTTTCAAGAAATAGTGTATTATTTTTGTCCGGTGGTTCCACTCCTAAGACACTTTACAAAATTTTAGCAAAAGAGAAAAAGCTAAACATAGGAGCGGTAGCGATGGTAGATGAAAGATACTTTCCGAAATCAAAAATCAAAAATCAAAAATCACAATTGCCAAAAGGAACAAATCAATTCATGATTGAGCAGACGGGATTAGTTCGGTACTTCGAAAGAGCAAAGGTCAGATTTTATTCAATACTCGATGATAAGAATATTAAGGAGACAGCGAAGGATTATGACGAAACAGTTCGTTACCTGTTCAGCTTTTTTCCAAAAAGCGTTGCGATTTTGGGGGTCGGTGAGGATGGTCATACGGCAGGCATCCCGGCGATTAAAAAAATTTCAGAGAAGATAATAAATGATAGAAGTTTACTAGTCAGTTGTTATAACGCACTCGGGAGTTTTTATAAAGAGAGAATCACCTTGACTTTTTTGGGATTATTAAAACTTGATAAAATAATCGTTCTGGTTTTTGGAGAAGATAAGAAAAAAGCCCTGGATTTAATGTTCAAACCCGGTTTAATTGCAAAAGTTCCCTCCAGATTTCTAGCTCAAAAAGAAATTTCAAACAAAGTAACTTTGATTACAGACCAGTTAGTAAAATAAGTCTTTATATTTTCTTTTGATAGTTCTATAATTTCTTTCATGACACCTTTCATATTAGTCATTTTCGGCGCAACCGGAGACCTCGCGCAAAACAAGCTGATTCCATCATTGTTTGAGCTTTTTAAAAACAAACTTCTTCCCCAAGATTTTTTCATAATCGGTTTTTCAAGAAGGGAATTTGCGATTGATGATTTCCATAGATATTTTGAAACCGAAAGAAAAGATCCGAAGTGGACAGATTTTGTAAAACACCTTTCCTATCAAGCGGGGAACTTTGAGGATAAGAAAGGATACCAAAATTTGGAAAAACTATTGAAAGATATCGATAAAAAAATGGGAGTTTGCATAACCCGTTTTTTCTACTTGGCAACCCCACCTGACCACTACGAAACAATCCTGGACAATCTCGTCAAATCAAAGCTCACCGAAGGATGCGGACACCAAGGAAGCAACTGGACAAGGATTATTATCGAAAAACCTTTCGGGAAAGATTTGGATACCGCAATAAACCTTGATAAAGAACTGGCACAAATTTTCGAAGA
>Ga0105105_10000433_pt1 | contig 19230 bp, 17 predicted proteins | sample PPLLaktember2015_4_FD_79108 | JGI IMG/M metagenome (GOLD analysis project Ga0105105, IMG submission 79108) | Freshwater sediment microbial communities from Prairie Pothole Lake near Jamestown, North Dakota, USA - PPLs Lake P8 Core (1) Depth... | ecosystem: Environmental > Aquatic > Freshwater >...
CATCAGCGGAATGAGCTTGCTGACATAGTAGTTGTCCATGGAGTGCATGGAGGTCAGGTGCGATCCGGTCACGCGGCCCTTCAGCCCCAGCCGCTGGGCCTGAAAGGTCAGCGTCTCGATGTGGCGCGACAGGGGGTCGTCGCTCTCGTCGCAGTGCAGGTCGACCATCAGGCCGCGCCGTGCGGCAAGCTCGCACAGGTCCGCCACCGACTCGGCGCCGGCCGCCATGGTGCGCTCGAAGTGCGGGATCCCGCCTATCACGTCGAACCCCATGTCGAGCGCCCGGACCATGTTCTCCCGGTTGGCCGGCAGGCGGAAATAGCCGTCTTGGGGAAAGGCCACAAGCTGCAGGTCGAGAAAGGGCTTGAACTCGGCGCGGATGGCGAGCAGGGCCTGGACGGCCAGCATCTGCGGGTCGCCCACATCGACATGGCTGCGGATGGCGAGCGTACCGCGGGCGATGGCCCATTGGCACAGCTTGCGGGCGCGGGCCTTGATGGATTCGACGGTCAGCTGCGGTTTCAGCTCCCCCCAGAGCTGGATGCCTTCCAATAAGGTGCCGCTGCGGTTCACCCGCGGCCGGCCGTAGCTAAGGGCCGAGTCCATGTGGAAATGGCTGTCCACGAAGGGCGGCGTCACCAGGCACCCGGCGGCATCGATCTCCTTGCGAGCCTTGGCGTCGAGCGCCGGCGCCAGCTCCGTGATGCGGCCTTCCTGGACCGCGATGTCGCAGCCCCGCCGGCCATCCGACAGATTGGCGTTGCGAACGATGAGGTCCAGCATCAACGCGCCTCCTTGCGAAAGGGTTTGAGCAGGGCGGCCGGCGCCAGGGCGTTACGGGACACCAGGGCCATCCCCACGATGGTGAGCACGAACGGCAGCATCAGGAACACCTGGTAGGGCAGATGGATCGCACTGCTCGCCTGCAGGCGCAGCTGCAGCGCATCGATGCAGGCGAAAAGAATCGAGCCGGCCGCGCTTTTCCAGGGGCTCCACTGGCCGAAGACGATCAGGGCGATGCAGACCCAGCCGCGGCCGGAAATCACGCCGAAGGTATAGGCGTTGTATTGGGCCATGCACAGAAAGGCGCCGGCGAGACCCATCAGGGCGCCTGACACCAGCAGCGCCTGGTAGCGCACGGCGGTGACACTCACGCCGGCCGAGTAGGCGGCATGCGGGCTCTCTCCCACGGCCCGCAGGTTCAAGCCCCAGGGGGTCTCATAGAGCGCGAAGGCTGACAAGGGCACGATCGCCATCGCGAGGTATACTAGGGCGAACTGGTTGAAAAGGATCGGACCCAGCACGGGGATGTCCGCGAGCCCGGGCAGGGCGAGGGTTTCAAAAGGGCTGATCTTCGGCAGGCTGGAGGGCTGGCCGAAGATCAGCCGGTAGAAGAAAAACGACAACCCCGAACAGAGCAGGGTCAGGCCGATGCCGGAAACGTGTTGGCTGAGCCCGAGGCTGACCGCCAGCAGCCCCATCAACGCCCCGGCCAGCACCCCCGTCAGCACCGCGGCCAGCACGCCCAGCCAAAGGCTGCCTGTGAAATAAGCGGTAGAAAAGCCGGCCATGGCCGCCAGCATCATGATGCCCTCGATGCCCAGGTTGAGCACCCCGGCGCGCTCGGCGAACAGCTCCCCCAGAGTCCCGAAAACGAGCGGGGTGGCGATGCGGATCACCGCCGCGAAAAATCCCACCTGGAACACCTGGGCGAGGATCTCATGCATGCTCGGGTCGATTCCAGCGAATGCGGTATTGGGTCAGCATCAGGGCCGCCAGCATGGTGACCAGGGCCATACCCTGGATGACATCGGCCAGAAAGACCGGGACCCCGGTGGCCCGCGACATGGCTTCGGCGCCGGTGATAATGATCGCAAAGAAAACCGCCGCCGGCACCACGCCGACGGGGTTCAGGCGTGCGAGCATGGCGATCACGATTCCGGTGTAACCGTAGCCGGGGGACAGGCCGGCCATGACCTGGAAGTGAATGCCGGCCACTTCCCCCACACCGGCGAGTCCGGCCAGCGCGCCCGAGACCGCCGCGGTGAACAGGATCACCGCCGTGAGGTTGATGCCGGCATAGCGGGCGGCGTTCGGGTTTTCGCCGACGGCGTCGATCTCAAACCCCAGCGTCGTGTGGCGCAGCAGGAGCCAGACCCCGGCGGCCGCCAGCGCCGCCAGCAGCACTCCTAAATGCAGGCGCGTGGCCCGCAACAGGATCGGGAACTCCGACTCCATGCGGATGTCCGGCGAGTCCGGGTAGCCGCTCAACGGATCCTTCCAGGGACCGTCCAGAAGAGCCATCATGGCATAAAAAAGAACGAAGTTCAGCAGCAGGGTCGTGACGACATCGTCCACCTTGTAGCGGGTTTTCAGCACCGCCGGCACCAGGGCCCAGGCCGATCCGGCCAGCGCTCCGCCGGCGATCATCAGGGGGACCAGGCTCCAGGCCGGCAGCCCCGGACGGGCGCCGATGAAGGCCGCCGCCATGGCGCCCGCCAGGAGCTGGCCTTCCGCCCCGATGTTCCAGAATTTGGCCCGGAACGCCACGGTTACGGCCAGACCGGTAAAGACAAGGGGGGCGGCCTTGACCAGGGTTTCAACCCGGTTGAACGCCGTGCTCAGGGAGCTCAGAAAAAGCTTGGAATAGGCGGTGAGGATATCGGCACCGGCCAGCACGACCAGCCCGCTGCACAGCACCAGGGTGGCGCCGACGGCCGTCAGCGGGAGAAGAATGTTCAGCCACCACGGGCATTGGGCACGGAGTTCGAGGCGGATCCCGGTCATGCCGCCTCCCGCACCCCGGCCATCAGCAGGCCGATCTTGGCCACAGTCGCCGCCTGGATGTCCAAGACATCCATGATGCGGCCCTCGAACATGACGGCAATTCGATCCGACAAAGCAAAGATCTCCTCCAGATCCTCGCTGATCAAGACGATCGCACCGTCCCGGCCGCGCAGGTCCAGGAAGCGCTGGTGCACAAAGCGGGCGGCGGCGATATCCAGGCCGCGGGTCGGCTGGGCAGCCAGCAGCAGCGTCGGCTCCCAGGCCAGTTCGCGGGCGAGCAAGGCTTTCTGAAGGTTTCCGCCGGACAGGGTGCCGGTGGCCACGTGGTTGCCGGCGGCCTTGATCCCGAAACTCCTGATCTGCTGGTCGGCAAAGTCTCCGATCGCCCGGTGTTTCAGGAACCCCCAGCGGCTGAAGCGGCGTTCCCGGATGCGCGAGAGCACCATGCAGTTGCGCAGGGGCAAGCTGGTGACCAGGCCGGTGCCCATGCGGTCCTCGGGGATTCGCCCGACCTCCAGCGCCTGCACCACCCCTGGCGTGAAGCGGGAGACCGCCGTTCCGTTGATCTCCAGAGTGCCGCCGGAGGCGGGCAGGACGCCGGCGATGACATCGGCCAACTCAGCCTGGCCGTTGCCGGAGACCCCGGCGATGCCCAGGATCTCACCCCCGCGAACTTCCAGACAGACACCTTTCAGACTGGGCCGCACGCCGCCCCGGGTCTGCATGTTTTCGATACGCAGCCTGACCCGGCCGGGTGTTGTCGACACCTTGGATGGCGGCGTGATTTCATGGCCAGTCATCCATTCGGCCAACCGCTTCTTGCTGACGGTGTCATCGTTGGCCGTTTCAGCGACCACGCGGCCCTGTTGCATGATGACGACCCGCGTGGTGACGGCCAGTATCTCGTGCAGCTTGTGGCTGATGAAAATAACACCCATCCGCTGCTCGGCCATGGCCCGCAGGGCGATGAACAATCCTTCGGCCTCCTGCGGGGTCAGGGCGGCCGTTGGCTCGTCGAGAATCAGGATGCGCGCGCCGCGGATCAGGGCCTTTATGATCTCCAGCCGCTGCTGCTCACCGATCGTGAGATCGCCGACGCGGGCATCCGGCGGCAGGCGCAGGCCGAGACTCCGCTCGATCTCGCGCATGCGGCCAAGCGCGAAGCCCCGGTCCAGCCGCCACCCGCGTCCGGACTGGCCGACCATCAAGTTTTCCAGAACCGTGAGGCGAGGTACCAGGTGGAAGTGCTGGTGCACCATTCCGATCCCGTGCGCCAGGGCATCCGCGGAGCTGTGAATGCTTATGGTCCGGCCGTCAATGGCAATCCGGCCGGCATCCGCGGCGTATACGCCAAAAAGGATGTTCATCAAGGTGGTTTTGCCGGCCCCGTTTTCCCCGAGCAATCCCAGAATGTCGCCGCACTTCAGCGTCAAATCGACGCCGTCGCTGGCTTGCACTGCACCGAAGCGTTTGGCGATGCCGCGCATCTCCAACAGGTTAGGGCTTTCCATAGCAGATCTTTCCGGCCTGCGGGCAGGGAAGGGCAGGTACACGGATCAACAGCGGAATGAAAACCCCCCAACCCCCTCTTTCAAAGGGGGCAAAGGGAAATAGCAAGAAAGCCAGCTTCCTGGAGGCGGGTTACTACGCGCCTCCAGGTCTTCCAGCAAACGCAGTCGCTCTGCTTTCGTTTCCCCCTTTGAAAAAGGAGGCGAGGGGGATTTGACCATCGTTTTCCCGGAAGCGTCGACTCCGGGGAATGCTTCCTCACTGGGATTTGGGAATCGACTCGTCGATATCGACGCGGAAGGTGCCGGCCAGAATCTCCTGCTGACGTTTGGCCACCAGGTCCTTGACATCCGCAGGAAGCTTTGTATCGAACTTGTGATACGGGGCCAGGTAGGAGCCGCCCTTGGACATGAAGGAAAAGCCGCCGAAATCCTGTGCCGTAAACACGCCGGCCTTCACCAGGCTGACCATGTATTTGACGGTCGGCCACATGTCCCACACCGGGCCGGTGACGACGGTGTCCGGCCCGAGCGCGGACTGATCGGACATGTTCGAAATCGCCAGGATCCCCTTTTCCTTGGCGGCTTCGATGACGCCGAACCGCTCGGCGTAGATTACGTCCACACCGCTTTCGATCTGCGCCAGGGCCGCCTCCTTGGCCTTAGGCGGGTCGAAGAATGAGCCGATGAAGGAGAACTTGCATTTGACCTTGGGGTTGGTTTCCCTGGCGCCGGCGTAGAAAGCGTTGGCCAGGCGGTTGACTTCCGGAATGGGCATCGCCGCCACCACCCCGATGGTGTTGCTCTTGGTCATCTTGCCGGCGATCATGCCGGAAAGATAAGCAGGCTCATGAATCCAGTTGTCGAAAACCCCGAAATTGGGTTCCGCCGGGCCGATCCCGGAACCGAAGACGAAGGCAATCTTGGGATAATCGGCGGCTACCCGTCGGGCAATCCGTTCGGCACCGAAGGCGTCGCCTGTGATCAACTGGTAGCCCTTTTCCGCATATTCCCGCATGACCCGGGCAAAGTCGGCCGATTTTACGCTCTCGGACCAATCGTATTGAATCCCCATCTCCTTCTTGGCCCGCAACAGGGCGACATGGATCTGGTTCACCCAGGGCTCCTCGATGGGAGTCTCGAACACTGCGGCCACCTTGAGCGGGGCTTGGGCATAAAGCGGAACTACGGGACCGATACAAAGCAGCAGAGCGGCGGCAAAAGATGCGATCAAAACCTTTCCGGCCGCTTGTGGGGCACGTTTTCGAAAATCCATGCGAGTTCTCCTTTCCAGGATAGTTGGTTGTTTTAAAATAATATTAATATCGAATAGTTATATACAACAACGGATTGCCGCTGGGCGTGCTGTTTTCCTTGCGGAAAAACCATATTTTATATGCTGACCAAATGCAAGCACTCTATTTCCCTCGGGCAGCCGTTTCAGAAATGCTTCCTAACCTTAATTTATTTTAATTAACAAAATTTTTCGTAACGGCCTGATGCCCTCTGCAATTCAGCTTAAATTAAAAAAACCACTATATCCTGTGTTGACGGCATTCTTGACACACAACTTGAATTCTGCCATTATAGCTTATCTGAACTTCCTTCCCGATTCCGATTCCTAACTGCTGCTTAAACCGTTTCGGCCAGGAGAAACCCATGGAGCGCTATGCCGAAGCTACCAAACAAACCTACGAAGGATGGGACGAGTTCTACAGCAAGCCGGTGGATGAGAAGCTTGATTTCTTCAAGCAGAAGGGACGCATCTTCGATGTGATCTTCGCCCAGCAGTTCGACCGGCGGTTCCTGGATGATCTCTGCGGCCTGGCCGAGAAGATCCGACTGCTCGCCAAAACCAAGCTGGGGGCGCAGAAGCTGAGCAGTCTCCTGCCGCACAAACGGGCCATGCTGTACTTCGTGCAGCCCTCCACCCGGACCTTTCTATCCTTCCAGAACGCCTGTTATCTGATGGGCTTGAATGTCTCCGAAAGCCGCGGCACCAGCACCAGCTCCGAGGTCAAAGGCGAGTCGCCCGAAGACACCATCCGCACCTTCGCCAGCTACGTGGACCTGATCATCTCCCGGCACCCCGAGGCCGGATTTGCGGAGAAGACCGCCTGGGTGCTGAACCAGACCGAGCGGCCGGTGCCGGTGTTGAACGGCGGCTCCGGGCCCGACCAGCACCCGACCCAGGCCCTGCTGGACATCTACACCCTGCAGCGCGAGTTTCAGGCCATCGGCGGCCTGGACGGCAAGAAGATCGCCATGGTGGGCGACCTTAAACGCGGCCGCACGGTGCGTTCGCTCTCCTATCTCCTGAAAAACTACAAGGACGTCACTCTCTATTACGTGGCTCCGGAGGTTTTCCGCATGCAGGACGACATCAAGTCCTTCTTGAAAAAGCATGCGATCCCCTTTCACGAAACCGATGACTTCCCGAGCGTCATGCCCAAGGTTGATGCTATCTATTTGACGCGCATCCAGAACGAATACGCATCCGACCCGAAGAGCGAGACCGAAACGTTTCCGGCCTACCACTTCAAGAAGGAGCACCTCGCCAAGATTCACCCCCACTGTGCCATCCTGCATCCCTTGCCCCGGCGTTACGAGATCGAAGTAGCGGTGGACAAAGATCCGCGGGCGGCCTACTGGCGCCAGGAACGAAACGGCATGTGGATCCGCGCGGCGTTGATCGCTTACGTCTTCCACGTGGATCGGGAGATTCTGGCGGAATTCGCCTGACGCGACGAAACAAGGAGCGCCGGCGCCAGTGATAAAAGCAGAGGGATCGTGAATCCCTCTGCTTTTTTTGGAACGATTGACTCCCGGCCAAAAGCGTTTTAATTTTGGTTCCAAAAAGGTTTCTCATCCGCTGGAGAACTGAAATGGCGACGCTCACGGTAAAAAACATCCCTGATGATCTCTATGAAAAGCTCAAGCAGCGGGCCAAAGCCCACCACCGGAGCGTGAACATGGAAATCATTGTCTGCGTTCAGGAGGCCCTGGAAAGCCGCCGCATGGATCCGGAGTCTTTCGTTGCGCGAATCGAGGCGTTGCATCGGCAGATGCAGGCCCCGCCGCTGACGGACAAGATGCTGCGTCGGGCCAGGGTCGAAGACCGCCCATGATTGTCGCGGACACCAACCTGATCGCCTACTTCCTCATCCCCGGCAAACATACCGCCGATGCCCGGCGGGTTTTTCTAAAGGTTATTCTATCTGCGTTCCCGTACTTGGCGGTTCACATCAGAAAATTTACACCGGACTGATCGGATTGTCGGATCGTTCAGACGAGGTGTTCAGTGGCATCCCTTTCCGTGGATCGAAGCGTCATCCCCGGCGTGGACCTGGTGGTCTTCGACAAGGACGGTACCTTGATCGAGCTCTACCACTACTGGTCCAAGATGGTGGCGCTGCGCGCGCGGCTCATCCGCGTAGCGCTCGATCTGGATGAGCGACACGAAGCCGGCCTGCGGTGGGCACTGGGCGTGGACGAGGCGGCAGGGCGGCTGCGACCCGAAGGACCGGTCGGGCTCAAGAAGCGCGAGATCGTCATCCAGGCGGCAGTCGATTACCTGGTCGGCGCTGGCCGGCGCGAAACGAAACCGGCCTGCTCGGCGGCCTTCGAGCGCGCCGACGAGGAATCGAGCCGGGACCTGTCGCAGTTCGTCCGGCCGACCCCGGGGGCCGGGGCGCTGGTCGACGCGCTGCATTCCCATGGTTGCCGCGTCGCCGTCGCCACGGTGGACATCCGCCGGCGCGCGCAGCTTGCGGTTGATTTTCTGGGCTTCGGCGAAAAAGTCGATCTGGTGGTGGGCGCCGATCAGGTCGCCCGCGCGAAGCCCGCTCCGGACATGCTCCATCTCATCCTGAAAACGCTCGCTGTCAAACCTTCCCGGGCCGTCATGGTGGGCGACGCCCTCACCGACCTGCAGATGGGCCTGAACGCCGGCCTCAAAGCCTCCATCGGGGTGCTCTCCGGCCTCGCCACGGCCGAGCAGCTGCGGACGCTGACGCCGTTTGTTGCCCAAGATGCGTCGGAGATTACGGTGCTGCCGATAGACCGTCTGGTGGAGCAAGCGACCTTAGAGCCCCTTCCCGGCGACCGATTGACAACTCTTCCGCCGCCGATCCCGGTGCCCAAGGGCGCAGCCCAGAAGATACTGAAGGAGGATCGAGAGGCCTGAAACCTCCGCCATCAACGCCGAACTGGCTCATAGCAGGAAGGTGGGTCTACCGAAAAATAGCATCAAAGCGCCCTGTTGTCTGAGATGGATGGAGAGTTATCCTGCCGACGGAGAAACGCACCGTGATGAATACCTGCGTTGAAGGCAAGGTGCTGCAAGAACTGCTGGAGCTGCTGAAGCTGGAGCAGATCGAGGAGAACATCTTCCGCGGCCAGAGCCAGGATCTGGGGTTCGGCAATGTCTACGGCGGCCAGGTGCTGGGGCAGGCGCTTTCGGCCGCCTATCAGACGGTGCCGCCCGAGCGCCGAGCCCACAGCCTGCACGCCTACTTCCTGCGCCCGGGGGATGTCGCCAGGCCCATCGTCTACAACGTGGACTGCATCCGCGACGGCAAAAGCTTCACCACCCGCCGGGTGGTGGCCGTCCAAAAAGGCCGGCCGATTTTCAACATGTCCGCATCCTTTCAAATTGACGAAGCGGGATTCGAACATCAGGATCCCGCCCCGCAGGTCGCCGGTCCGGAAGCCCTCGCCTCCGAGCTGGAGCTCGCCAACCGGATCGCCGATCAGATTCCCGCCCCCATTCGGCAGAAGCTACTGTGCCGGCGGCCCATCGAGGTGCGTCCGGTGAACCCCATGAACCCGTTCGCGCCGGAGAAGCGCGCGCCCGTGCGCTACAACTGGATCAGGACCATCGACCGGATACCGGCCGACCCCGCCGTTCACCAGTACCTGCTGGCGTATGCATCGGATTATGGCTTGATGGTGACTTCCCTCAGTCCGCACGGGCAGAGTTTCTGGCAGCCGGCCATGCAGGTCGCCAGCCTGGACCACGCCATGTGGTTTCATCGCAGCTTCCGCATGGACGAATGGCTCCTTTATGCCATGCACAGCCCCAATGCCGGCAAGGCGCGGGGGCTGGCCTTCGGAAAGGTCTTCAACCGCGAAGGCGTCCTCGTGGCCTCGGTCGCCCAGGAGGGACTGATCCGTTACCGCGGCCCCGAACAGGGATGAAGCAACTCGGGGCTTATGGCGGATAAAGGGAGCATCTGTCAGCTCAGATCCTTTACACGCTTGTCGGGCTCGCATCAGACGGTACACCACGGGTTTGATCCTGACCACCGAACGTTACGCTTCGGAAAGACGAGGGATGGCAACCGGGTATTATATTGGGCAGGAATACTACTCAATCTGGGGATGCGCTTTCGCAATCCTGGGATTGCCGGGATTCGGGGCAATATGGGCAGTACACTCACTGAAAAAAATGGACATCAGGAACGGCAGTAGAGTTCGATAACTTTATACATTCCGGCGTATCACCAAAAGATTATGCTTCGAAATGACCGGACCAACTGAAGGATGAATGTTGAAGGACAAAATGATCGTAGTCGATAAGCGTTTTAGGGGACCTCCGACATCTGGAAACGGAGGCTATGTTTGTGGGCTTCTTTCACAGTTCGTTGATGGCCCCGCTGTCGCTGTTCGACTCCTGCTGCCAACGCCGCTCAATACCGACTTAGAGGTTCGAGAAACAGAAGGGGGTGCCGCTCTGCTTCACGGTGGCGTCGTTCTCGCCGAGGCACGATCCGCAAAGATCGTGCTCAAACCACCGGCATGCCCGAGCTACAAAAAGGCGGAGGAGGCATCGCGCCGATACCGGGGATTTACGTCACACTGGTTTCCATGCTGCTTTGTATGCGGCCCGGACCGTGGTGATGGTCTCCATGTATTTCCGGGACCCGTCGAAGGGGGCGAACGAGTCGCTTGCCCTTGGATTCCCGATGCGTCCGTCACCTCAGTTGGGGGTTCCGTATCTGCCGAGTTCTTGTGGGCCGTACTCGATTGCCCGGGATCCTTCACCTTTCCCCAGCCTGCAGGTAAAGCGATTGTTCTCGGAGAACTCCAGGTTGAACTCTTTGGAGGCGTGTCCGTAGGTGAGCGTTGTGTTCTTGTCGCATGGCAAATTGCCAGCCGTGGCCGCAAACACCACACCGCCACCGCCCTCTTCGGCGAGTCCGGGGCGTGTCGCGCTCTTGGGCTTGCGACTTTCTTGACGGTTCCAGAACAGGGATGGAGGCAATCCTGAAATAGTTGCCATAGGCATAACGACCGGATACAGCCGGCTCGTTACCCTCGCAACTGATCTACGGCTTGAATATATCACCCTAAACTCGACCTCGAAGAAAGCCATGATACTGACAGCTTCGCCCCAAGGGCACCAAAACTAAAGATTGTGCAGATTTAGCGCAATATGTTTTCTGTTGCACAACCTTTCCCATTAGTGTTGAATCATAATTCGGGATGTGAATTTCAAAATGAGCCACCCTCCACCGCCTAAAAGAGGATCAAATGTCCGATTTCTTTCAAAACGGTGAGATCACCACCTTTCACAAGCTCAAGCGCCGGGAACTTGGTGAATTGGAGGCTGAACTGGAACTGGCTTCCAGACACCGACCCGTTTCCCTGGTCTTGCCCTACATCCCGGTGGAACTTCAAGGAGCCGGTCTTCCGCGAATCGCACAAGAACTCAGCCACGTACGCTATCTGAAAAATGTGATCGTTACCGTTGGTAGGGCCTCGCGGGAGGACTTCGATGATGCCAGAAGGTTTTTTGCTGCGCTGCCACAAAAACCCAAACTGATCTGGTGCACGGGCCCTAGACTTGAATCCATCTACGAGCTATTGGGCAAAAACGGAATCGATGTCGGTGAAGATGGAAAGGGCAGATCGGCGTGGATCGCTTACGGCTATATTCTCGCTCTTGAGGACAGCAAGGTCATCGCCTTGCACGATTGCGATGTCGTCACCTACGACCGGGAGCTTCTGGCACGGCTGTGCTACCCCGTGACCCACCCCAACATCGGTTTTGAATTCTGCAAAGGCTATTACAGCAGGGTCACGGAACAGATGCACGGCCGTGTGACGCGCATTTTTGTGTCCCCCCTGATTCGCTCCCTCAAGGCAACGTTAGGCCCGGACCAGTTCTTGGACTACCTCGACAGCTTCCGCTACATTCTGGCCGGTGAATTTTCTATGGATACCGAACTTGCACGCAGGCTTAGAATCCCCGGCGACTGGGGCATCGAGGTAGGGGTTCTGGCGGAGGTTCACCGGAACTGTGTTCTCAGCAGGGTCTGCCAAGTTGATCTTTCCGACAATTACGAGCACAAGCATCAACCGATGCTGCTGGAAGACCCCGACAAGGGCCTCTTAAAAATGGGCACCGACATCGCTAAGTGCATCTTCAGAAACTTGGCCGGCCGGGGGTTTACACTGTCCAATGAGCTTTTCATATCCCTCAAGTCCTGTTACCTGCGCATCGCCCAGGATTTCATTACACGCTACGAGCACGATTCGGTCATAAACGGCTTGAAATATGACCGCCACAGCGAAGTGAGCCAGGCGGAGGCATTTTTAAGGTGCATTGAGAGCGCCTCCCAGCAGTTTCTTAAAACCCCCATGGAGGTTCCCTATATTGCCAACTGGAACCGGGTAGCCTCGGCGGTGCCGGGTATTTTCAACATGCTCTTGGAAGCCGTAGATGCTGACACCAAACTATAATGGTATTTATCGATTTGAAATCAGTTGGGCGAAAATGGGAAGTTCCTTCAGATCTTAAGGAGGAACGCGCCCATAAACTCCGGAAAAACCATTTTCTCCCAACTGATGGATTTTCTGTCCCCGTACGAATTTCGCCAATGCGTGCATCGGTACAACGGCAACTTCAAAATTTGTCCTAATCGCCAGTTATGATCGCGTGAATCTGAAGAAATTGGGTGACACTTCCGAGTGTAAAAACCACTTACACAGAGAGGAGGTCACTCGATGGCGAGAACATCCACCAAGAGCCCCGCAACCCGGGCGAAGGGGAAGAGCCTAAGCCTGGCTTTTCCGGTGGAGTTCCGGTTGCGGATCGTCAAGCTTTACCTGGAGGAGGGTACCGTCCCAAACTGCTGGTTGAGCAGTTTGGGATCAGCACCCATTCGATTCAGCGCTGGGTGAGAGCCTTTCATTCCGTCAACTTCCCGCAGGCGGCTTCCAACCGGGCGATGTTTTCGGCCCTGAGGCCGCGCGTCTCTTTACTACCCGTCTCGTTGCAGAGGGAAAGCGCCTCTTGATACCACCGCAGAGTCCCCTCGTATTCCTTTTTCATGAACAGAGTGGTGGTGCTTAAACCTAAAAAAATCCCCCTGCCGGAACCTGATGTGATATAAGCAAAAGATGTTTTCTTGCCGAACCTGGAGTGCCGGGAGAACATCGTGAAATTCAATCCACTTTCCATCGCTCACCTAAAGGAATTGGAATCGATGGTTGCGCCGGACCGGTTTTCCACCGGGCCGTCGGTTCTCGATCTGCATGCCAAGGACCAGTCCGCCCATCCGGCCTGCCGGCCGGAGGCGGTGGTCTGGCCGGAGACGGCGCCCGAAGTGGCTTCCATCCTGAAATATGCCAGCCACCATCGCATTCCCGTGACCGGCTGGGGGTCGGGTTCCAGCCTGGAGGGCAACCCCATCCCCGTATGCCGTGGGATCGTGCTCGATTTCAGCCGCATGAACCGCATCCTATCCGTCCGCGAGGAGGATTTTCAGGCGGATGTGCAGCCCGGCGTCGTCTACCAGGACCTGAACGAGAAACTCCGGCACACGGGCCTGTTCTTTCCGCCCGATCCGGGCGCCCGCGCCACCATCGGCGGCATGATCGCCAACAACGCCAGCGGCACGCGCACGGTGCTCTACGGCTCGACCCGGGACTACGTCATGCGCCTGGTGGTGGCCCTGGCTAACGGCGAGCTGATAGAAGTGGGCACCCGCGCCAGCAAGAGCTCCTCGGGCTACAACCTCATCAATCTGTTCGTCGGTTCCGAGGGTACGCTGGGCATCGTGGTCGAGGCGACCATGCGACTGGTGGGCTTCCCGGCCGAGGTTTCAGCCGCCGTGGCCACCTTTCCCTCGGTGCAGGCGGCGGCTCAAACGGTTTATGATTTGAAGCGCTCGGGCCTCAACCCGGCCGCACTTGAGCTGCTGGGGCCGGAGTGCATCGGCCTGATGAACCAGGTGGAGAAACTGGGACTCCATGTGGCTCCGACGCTTTTCATTGAATTTCACGGCGCCACCACCAGCCAGCTTTCCGAAGTGCTTGACACCGCCAAGGACATCTGCACGGCTCGGGGCTGCATCGATTTCCGGCCGGGCCTGGGCCGGGCCGAGCGGGACCGGATATTCAAGGCACGCCACGCCCTCGGGGAGATGATCCAGCACAACCACCCGGAGCATAAAATTCTGATCATGGACGTGGCCGTACCCATCACCGCCTACGCCGAGCTTCTGGAGGCCATGCAGGCCGAAGTCAACGCCCACGGCCTCACGGCCTACACCCTCAGCCACGCCGGCAACGGCAACGTGCACCTGAACATCGCCGGCCGCAAGGACGACCCCAGGGAATGGGCGCTGGTGCAGGCGGTCTCCGAACGACTGGTGATGAAGGCCATCGCGCTCGGCGGGACAGCCACCGGCGAGCACGGCGTGGGCCTCGGCAAACGCAAATACATGCCCGCCCAGCACGGCAGCGGCCTGGCGTGGATGAAACAGATCAAGAACCTTTTCGACCCGAACGGGGTGCTGAACCCGGGCAAAATCTTCCCCGAGTAACGATCGCAGCCTACGGGGCTGGTTTGAAATACGAAAGGGGGCCTTACCGTGCGAGGCGAAACCGTCGAAAGACAAAAGGAGAAGATCCTGGCCAATCTCCGCGAGGCCGGACCGGCCGGTGCGAAAAAAGCCAAACTCGGTGTCAAAAGCCCGAAAGGCAGCGCCGCTCAGGCCTTGAAGGAGCTGCTGAGCGACCGGCGCGTCGCCAACCTCGGCAGTCCGACACGGCCCTGCTACGTCCTCGGCGAGCATTTCAATCCTCTGCAAAGGGCCTGCGCGCAGATCGAGCGCAACGCCCGTTTGCAGAAGCCGGTCGATAACCCCACGCCGGAGCTGTTCGTCAAAAAGGAGCTGGAAAAGGGGTGCCAGGGCGAAGTCCGTAAAAAAGTCGACGAAGCGCTCGATTGGCTGGTGCAACAAAAGCGGCTGGTGAAACTGCGCCGTGGCCGGTCGTTTTACCTGGCCTCCACGGATGAATTGAAGGCGCTGCTGACCCCCGACCGGCAACCGCCAGAAGCTGCTGTTGAAGCGCAACCCCGGCCCCTTCATTCCACGGAAGCTCACCCCGTCGACCGCCTGCTCGTGCAGGCCGCATACCTGCGCCTCACGTCCCGGCTGGGCTACCGCAACGTGGAGATATCCGAACTGCGGCGCGAGCTCGACATCCACATGGATGAGCTCAAGCGGCTTCTTCTGGAGGAAAGCCGGGATGGGCATGCCGTATTGAGCCTGGGCGACTGGTCGGTGTCGTCGGATGAAACCCGCTCAGGGGCGATCGAACTTTTCGGCCGGCCGCATCTGCTGGTGCGATTCGATGCGGATTAAGGGCGCCATGGACATCAATCCGTTTGAAAGCGTCATCGTGTCGGAGCCGCGGCGCATCGAGAGACCGGTTCCGGGATTGAATGATTTGCCGCTGGAGAGCCTTCTGCGGCAGGTCGACAAGCTGACCGCCGGAGAATTCCCGAAGGCAGTGAAACTCCCCGGGGCCCAGTTCATCCAATCACCCGCACCCGGTTACGGCAAGTCGCACCTCATCGGGCGGCTGTTCAAGCAGCTGCACGGCCGCGCCACGCTGATCTATTTGCGGCCGTTCACCAATCCATCCAGCTGCTGGAAATCGATTCTGCTGAAAATGGTGCAGGAGCTCGAATTTCCGGAAAGCGCGGAAGCCGAGTTCTGCGGGGTGGACGAGACCAACCAGCTGGAGGCGCTGGTTCACGGGATCCTGGTCAACGTGATGATCAACGGGCTGACGAGCGGCATCATCCGGCACAGCCATCCGGCGGGTGCGGTCGCTTATTTCCAGCGCGCCACGCTGAAACGGCTGCGCACCAACCCCCAATGGGTCACCTGGGTTGAGAGAAAGAAGGCCGGACTCGCCGAGCTGATGGAACGGCAGCTCAAACACAAGGGAATCCTCTTGAGTTCCTCGCCGCTCTCCTGGTTCAGTGTCCTCCTGAGCTATGCCTACTTCCCGAAAACCTACGAACTGCGCCAAAGCTGCCTGGATTGGCTGCGGGGCGGCAGCATCGATGACGACGCCGCCGGCCGGATCGGCATTCTGCCGGCGGACCGCCCGTTTCACGACCTGGCGATCGACCCGGCCAATGAAACCAGCAAAAACCGGATCGTGGATTTCTGCAGTTTGGCCGGCTTTTACCGTCCTTTTCTGTTTTGCTTCGACCAGACCGAAAATTACGGCGCTGAACCCTCAATCGCCAAGTGCCTGGGAATGGTCATCCAGGGGCTGGTGGACGACTGCCCGAACCACATGACGGTCGTCACGGCCAACCAGCACCCCTGGCGTCAGGTGGTGCAGCCGCACTGGGAACACGCCCATGTCGATCGCTTGGCCCGACCCGTGCTGGAATTGGAAGGGCTGCGCAAGGAGCAGGCCGGCGCGCTGATCGCGATACGTCTTCATGGCTGGGACCCAGGGACTCCCCAGGCGAAAAAAATCCTGAACCCTCAATGGCTCGAAGACGTCTTCCGCCAGAGCCGGGAAATCGGAATCCGACATTTCCTGGTGAAATGCAGCGAGCAGTGGCGCACCGGAGACATCAAGCCCAATACCGATTCGAAACCGTCTGCAACCGCAAAAGAACTGGAGGATACGTTCCAGGCGTACGTCAACAAAATCAAGACCCAGCCGAAGCGGCTGGTTTATGATCCGGACGCACTGTTCTGGCTGGTGCAGGAGGTCGCTTGCCGGCAGGGGGTGGCCTTCAAGAAGTTCAAGAGTACGAGGGGTTATCTGGTGGCGCGCTGGGATGTCGACGGACGGAAAGTTTATTTCGGCTTCGAAGCCGGTCATCACTTCAAGCGCTGGCTGGCGATCCAGCAGGAGGCCGGCCGCTACCATGCGGCGGACAGATCCAGCAAGGTGGTGTTTTTCCGCACGCCGGAGCTCCGGTTCATCCCGGGCCCAGGCTGGAAGAGTGCACATGAAATCGCGGCGGCCAAGCGGGGTTACCTGCACATTCTGGTGCTCGGTCGCGAGACCATGGCCCAGCTGTATGCGGCCTACGATCTTTACCTGGATACGGTGGAGGGCAATCTCCCCTTCAAGGTCGATCAGGTGATGGCCTTCATCCGCAGCCGCTTGAGGCCGGTCTGGGATGGAATTCTCGAACCCGCCCCTGAAAAGTGGGGCGGCGGCCCGCCCGAGACGGACCCAACGCCTCCGGATGAGAATGGTGAGTCCAAAAAGACGCTGATCCATAAAATTCGTGACATCGTCAAGAGAGACAAATTCTTGAGCATCGCGGACCTGATGGCCAGACTTTCGCCGCCGGTGTCCGAGGAGGAGCTGCACCGGGCCAGGGCCTGTATCGCCGAAATTCAGGTTCACACCAGTCCGAACATGACCGTGCTGCAATGGCGGCCGAACAAGTGAAACGGGAAACCGTCGGCACCGGTGGTGCGATCCTGCTTTCTTAGGTTGGCGCGGGGTTGGGCATGACGACGATCTCCATTACGGTTACCGAACTCAAGTGTGCCTGCCTGGATGCCGAATGGCGCCGCCGCTGGCAGCTGGGCAAGAAACCGTCGACCCGAAGTTTTGCGGCGCCTGGCGAACAGAACGTCTATGGCGCCCTTTTCCATCGCATCGCCGATGAATTCGTCGGCTGGCTGGTGGAATCCAAGCGCAAGGCCGATGCTGTCAAAGAGGCTACGGGCCTCTGGGGCGAGCTTTATGAACGCTTTGCCGCAGAGCGGCTGGCACGCATCGCCCAAAGAGGGCGTCTGGATTCCGCCCTGCATCTGTCCGAAGCGCTCAAGGCGTTTTCCAATCGGGTTGCCGAACTGCGGGAGCGCACCCCGGCCTTCAAAAGCTGGAAGGATGTCTTCCTTGCCAACGAGTTTGTGCTGAAAGACGTGGCGTTTCAGGCAGGCGGCGCGGCCTTGCGGGTGTCCGGCAGGCTCGACGCGGTGAGGTTCGGCCCGGAGGACGCCGTCGAAGTGGTGGACTACAAGCTCACCCACGGCAACCAGTTCAAGCACGACCTGCTCCAGTTGGCGATCTACACCAAACTCCTGGAGCTGGCGCGGCCGGGGCTGAGGTTCAACGGCACGCTCGAATACTACGAGCCCCAGCTGCATGCCGTGGCAGTAGCAAAGGATGACCTCGACGCTATTTTCAAAGACCTGGTCGAGCCCATCCTGTGTGAGCTCGGAGGCGCAGTGCCTTCGCCATTTCCGGCCATGACAGGCGTTGCCGAAAAAAAGCCGGCCCCGGCCATGCGGGGAAACTCCGCAAGCCCGGATCTCTCCGCAGCCATCCGGAAATGCTTCGCCGAGTTTAAGCTGGACGTGGAGGTGATCGGCCGCCAGGAGGCGCCGCAACTGATCCGCTACCGCGTCCGGCCGGGTTCGGGCGTCAGGGTGGTGTCGCTGGCGAACCGTGCCGACGACTTGAAGGTGGCCTTATCGCTGCCCCAGAGCCCGGTGGTCAAACCCGCTCAGGGCAGCGTGATCATCGACATCCCCAGAGAAAAACCGAATATCGTCTACTGGCGTGAAGTGATCCGGCGTCCGGAACTCGCCGACCACGCCGGCTCCGTCGCCTTCCCCGTAGGCGTTGGGGTGGACAACCGCCTCCTGGTGGCCGACTTCGCCGATCCCAACATGTGCCACGGCCTGGTCGCCGGTGTCGCCGGAAGCGGCAAAAGCGAGTTTCTGAAAAGCATGGTGGCCGCGCTCATCCGCCGGAGCCGGCCCGCCGTGTTGAAGCTTACCATCGTCGACCCGAAAGCCCTCACCTTCGGCGGCCTGCCGCCGGGCTTAACCCATCTCACCGAGCCGGTCATCACCGATGTCAACGCCGCTGTCCCTTGTCTGGAAGAAGCGGTGGCGGACATGACCGCCCGCTATCGAACCATGGCCAAAGAAAATTTCGAGAACCTGAGCCTGCGCTTCAAAGCCGGAAGGACCGACATTCCCTATCGGGTCATCGTGTTCGATGAGTTTGCCGACCTGATTTTGGCGGGCGGCGATGCAAAAAAGCAGTTCGAAACGCTGGTCGCCCGGATCGCGCAGATGGGCCGTGCGGCCGGCATCCATCTGATGCTCAGCACGCAGCGGCCGGATAAAAACGTCGTGACCGGGCTGATCAAGGCCAACCTGCCCTTGAAGATCTGCATGCGGGTGGTCAACTCGACTAACTCCAACATCGTGCTGGATCGAACCGGCGGGGAAAAGCTCTTGGGCTGGGGTGACCTGCTCTGCGATCGCGGCCGGGGCATCGAGCGGGCGCAAGCACCCTACGTCACCCAAGAGGATCTGCGCGGCCTGGCGTCGCAACTGCCGCCGGCCTCACCCACTTACCATTAGCCCAGCGGCAGGCTCAAGAATTGGCCTTGAAAATTGCCTGGTTGACTGGTAATTGCTCGGATCGTTGCAGCTTGGCCTTTCAGGATCAAACAACCTCTAATCCATCAAGGAGCTAAAAAATGGAGAACAAGAGTTCGGGGACTGGAAATGTCATGTTGGTGCTGGTCATGCTGATCGGAGTTTTTCTGGTTGGGTTCCTGATCTTCGGCAACACCGCCAAGGATCCGTTCGGCCCCCGGCTTTCAGCCAAACCCGCGCCGGACCAG
>Ga0105105_10000435_pt1 | contig 19186 bp, 17 predicted proteins | sample PPLLaktember2015_4_FD_79108 | JGI IMG/M metagenome (GOLD analysis project Ga0105105, IMG submission 79108) | Freshwater sediment microbial communities from Prairie Pothole Lake near Jamestown, North Dakota, USA - PPLs Lake P8 Core (1) Depth... | ecosystem: Environmental > Aquatic > Freshwater >...
GGAGAGCGATAGTAATATGACGTGATTAAAATGAAAATAAAGCTTCTGAACAGGGAGAAAGATAAAAATCAAGAAACAAAACAGGTTATTAGTAAACTCCGAAAAGAAGAGAAAATCGAGACCATCAAAAAGGAGGGCAGTATCTTTCAGATCCCTGGATTCCAGCAATATTCTGCGTTGATGAAACTTCGGATTGTGGTAAGTACAATTTTTTTGCTCTGTTCAGTTTCTATGATTTTACTTTTTGTAGGTGGATGGGAAATCTCTGCGGCCCTACTTTTGATCGGTTATGTTATGTTGTTTATTCTTCTGTTGAAACTTTTTAGAGTGAAGAAACTCTAATATCATACGACCGACGAATTAAAAACCATCACATTTTAATATAGGTAAATGTATTTTGATTACATGATGCAAAAAGACACTTGGAAGCCAGAAGAGGTAACCACTTTTCTGAAACTGCCTGTTTATACCCGCGAAGGAGTCTATGTTGGTCATGTCAAAAACGTGTTTTTAGAGTTGGATGAAAAGAGAGTTGGTAGCCTACTTGTCACAAACACAAATCCAGCATTAGTAGAAGGTAGCGTTGATGTTGCAGTACCCTATCGATGGGTCAATGCGGTTGGCGATATCATTATTCTCTCTAATTTCCCGGGCAAAGTCGCAACAAAGAAAGACAAGCCTGATAAAACGAAAAAAACACAAGAAGGCGAACAAAAAATCGATGTGATTGAGTAAGCCAGGAGTTTCCTACGGTATCTTCAGGAGAAAAAAATCATTAATGAATCTTATTTTTTCCTTTTTTAATTCAAAATGATACATTTCCATGCAAATATTTTTATATCAAGTAAGTTATATATTAACATGTACATACTGCGTCCTTCTTCGAGTAAGAAGTGTACAACAATCTTTAAATACTGAGAAAAGAAAGTAATACGTGTAAAAACAGGAAAAATGGTGGAACAATGACAAAAAAATTCAAAGCGGTAAAAGCAAGTATCGTTACGGGACTAGTCTTTATCAGTGTTATTGTTGCTGCACTCCCCACCACATCAGCAGGTCTTATCTTCGATCTTCAAAGTGTATTGACAGTTTCATGGAGAACGAATCAGACTGAACAGCCGGTTGTACCACGTGGGGCATTACGATCGTTAGACTTAACCATTTCACATACCGTCACAAGAGGTGTCTTTGGTGAAGGCATGATTAGAGTGTATGCTAATAAGGTAATTGTAATATCTGTTGAAATTGTTGAGACCCCAACATGGGTTACAGCAACTATCGGACAAGGTACCTTATCTACAACAGTTCAACCCGGAGAAACAACCTATGTGTATACATCAATATCACTGCAAGTGGCAGATGATGCACCCGCATACGGACTAGGTTATATAAAATTAAAAGCAACAGCAAAAAAAGCTGGACTCATTGAAGGTTTCACACAAGAATTTACCCTTAATTTCGTTCCAGAATATAAACCGTTAATTCAACCAACCTTACCAGAGACCAATACCAAAAAAATAGGGCCATTGGATACAGCAGTTTTCCCCATTCAGGTAACCAACCTTGGTAATGCAAGAACTGTCGTATTGCTCACTGTTGTCAATACACCCAAAGACTGGAATGCAATTGTGACAGACCAAATCATCCTTGAGGAAGGAGAAGGATCTAGCAACACAGCATATCTTGTGATAAAACCACCAAAAAATTTCGGATATCACAATGATGAAAAAACCATTACGGTTTCCATGCAGCCAGTAAAATACGATGATTATACGAAAAAAGGCGAAATTATCTACGCAACATTCCTAGTTGAAAGTCGAGGGTTTTCAACCCCCGGATTCGAATCTATCGCGTTTATCGGTGCCTTAGGACTGGTACTTGTAATCATGACGTTCTTACGGAAAAGAAAATAAAAACTCAAAACATATACATCTTCCTTTAAAGCAATGGGGGAAATTCCTATAAAACTCAATAAAAGCATTAGTTTCGTCATCGTTGCATTACTCCTCTGCCCCATTATTTGTGCACAGGTTCAACTCACCGAGGCAGCAACTCCGAAGACAGGGTGGAAATTCCCTTTAATTAATGCTATCGGAGCTCTTTATGGATCGTTAGTCACGATAGTCAGCTTTGCCGAGGGATTCAAAGCTGTACCTAATAATATTACGATAGGATATAACGAAAAGGTGACAATACAACTTGGAAACATTGACATTGAGACCGGTAATTTTTCAGCAGGACTAACTCGATGGTTTTTAACTCAACGTATTTTGAGTTATTCTGTCGAATTTCCCGATGGTAATTCTGGTGGTTGGTTTGTCAACTTTGATCCCCCATTAATCATCCAGCAGGAAGGAGTCGCTGCAATAACCAATGTCACAATAGCATTATATTCACCACCGCAAGCAAGCGAGACGATTCAAAGTACGACACTTCGGATTAGAATTGCTGACACATGGGCGATCAAAAACTTATGGTTTCCAGAAGGGTTGGATAACACAATATTAGGGATTTTTAAAGGAACATATTCATTTCCTTTTAGTCCGCTTGGTTGGTTCCCAGCCGCATTATTCGGAGGATTTGGCAAAAACAGCGGAAAAGTCCTTACCGATTATTACTTTGTTGACCTCCTTGTGAAAGTAAAACCATTCCATTCTGTAAAAATCAATGCCTTACCCCCGGGAAAACTCTCACCAAACGACGTTGTCTCCATCCCAGTTCTAGTTCAAAGTTATGGGAACTACAATGATACCATCAGCTTCAGAGCAAAAAGTGAAAACGGATCTCTTCTTCGATTGACACAAAACAACACAATAACTCTTTCGCCTGGAGAACAAGGACAGTTATTCATTGGAGTCGCAAGTCCCAATAATTTCCTAGATACAGGGACGCTACATTCAATCACTCTTGAGGCATTCTCCACCGATCAACCAAATGTCACAATCGCAACACAAAATATCATGCTCGAAACCCAGGGTTTGTATGTCTCTGAAGAAAACGCTACATATATCTTTGGGGCTGGATTAATCATAATATTCGTTGTTATTATTTTGTTATATTGGCGACGAAAAGCCTCTGAAACGATTCGAAAGAAACCAGAGAAACCCTGGAAACTGCCTGAGGAACAACAACACCTTGCTGAACTCAAACGGACTGACAAAAACGCGTATGAGCAAGAACGTATCATGATGCAGGATGAATACAAATCAGCGCTGCTGTCGTACAAACAAGAAAAGAGACAGTTCCGAGTAAAAACCACGGAAGAAAAATCAAAAAATATCATTTCATCTTTTTTCAAAAAACTGCAGGCATCGTTCAAAGCCGCAGGAAAACCAAAGAAGAAACCAAAGAAAAAACAAGCTGTTCGTCTAAAAAAACAAGAGAAAAAACCAAAAGAACCTATCGTAAAACCCATCGCCCCAATCGGAGATATCACCAAGGATAAGGTATTGGCGAAAATAAAAAGAGAACAGGAAAAACAACTGCGTAAACTACAATAACCGAATCCTTTTTTTCTTTTTTTGATACAAGAGTAGTATCATAGATAACAGCAATAGACTTGCCAGTACATTCAACCAGAATCCAAGTGCTGGCCCCCAATCACATACCACAGGGATAACCATTTCTTTGCCGTGGACCGAAACATCGATCGTTCCCTGTCCAATGAAGCTTCCAACACCGACTTCTACGAAAGCAGACATCGCTATGATAAATAAAACCAACGAGGAGAGAAACAGAACCAATGCTCCAATCAGAAGGAAAATCTGCCAGTTTTTTTTACGTATTCTTTTGAAAGTGAAAGCGAAGATAGCAAGCCCAACAACGAAGACTGCAATAATCGGAATGATCATCATGATGGTCATAAAATTCTCAGGTATAAACGAAAGCTCTCCCGCGATTACCTGTGGTGCAGTTGTGGTTGAAACAAGATTGAATGGTATCAGATACAAGGTTGATGATGTCTGAATGTCTCCGGAGGATCCTTGCAATGTCCACCAGGGCGATACCAGTGATATCAGCAAAACACTTACTAGAAGAAGTAAAAGAGGATACAATAGTTCGTTCTTTTTGATGCCTACCACGAATCCAAGCAAAATTAAACTAGCCGAAACGACCAGACATAACAGTGGAAACACTGGCTCCTGTTTTGTGATTAGGTCCACATTTCGCTCACCAATCACTTTGAGGGATCTCTGACCAATAATCTCAGCCTGAGAAATCACTTTCACTACATAAAGACCCGGAGGAATAGAAAAAACAGCCTGAGAACCATTGCTGAGTATCTTCTGTGTCTTTCCCTCACGGCTCATCTCAACATTGACACCCTCTAGTACCGAACCTCGTGCATCAAATACATGGAATGAGACAGGATATGTCGCTGGAAACACTAGCGAAGCATCATCGGAAGGGATGGTCACTTCTTTGTCTATAACAAAGGACTTAAATTGGATTTGAAGCTGATACGTCGCAGGAGGTAACTCGGTAAATTGATAGGAACTCTTGGTGTTTTGTGTTGGTAAAATCACGGTGGGAGTCTGCATCGCAGCGCTTGTTAATCTTGGTGTGACATCAACATCTGGTGTTAAACCCCATAGGTCTTGCAGGGTAACCATCCAGTCGTACTGATCAAGGACCACTGATTTCTTTAGAGGAACTACTATTCGGTTGTATCGTAACCGTATTGACTCATTCATCACCTCAAAACCTTTATAGACTGCGGTGAGCTGATAAGAACCTTTACGATCGCATGGCGCAGTAAGATGAGCCGCTCCATCTTCATTAGTAGTATTCTGGGCAATCACCAGCCCATCCTTCAGTAACATCACTTCAGCATCATTGATACCAAGACCTTGCTGATCAACAAGGCTGACCTGACACGAACCCTGTGGTTTACAGAACACATGGATCGATGAATCTTCTGTAAGATCAAAGACCTCTACCCCAATGAAATGTCGTTCGTTGCCCACCCGGGTGTTGTCCTTAAACACTTTTATAACGTATCGTCCTGCTTCAAGTGCTTGGAAATGGAACCGTTTCCATAAGGAGATATTACGAAGGTCAAACAGATGAAGAGCATCTGAGATGCGTTCTTTTAATGACGATCCTTCTGAGGAAACCGAGCCTTTGAAGGGTAACCGACATGCTGTACCAGAATAGAGTAATTCGTTTTCACGATATGCTTCAACGGTTATGTAGGGGAAGTTGCGTCCTGTGATTGCTGAGAGCACAGATCCAAAAGGAAACGAGGGAGCAGTATGAACAGAAACCATGAGTGAGAAACGACCCACAGATGTTTCATCTTCATCAGTGTGATGGTCTCTTATTGATGGTTTGAGCTGTGCAAGGATCTGAAAAAGACGTGCTTCTTCCTCCGCGGAGTGATACCCATCTGTTGGTGAGGAAAAAAACTCCGCATCAAATTCAGCGATGAAGCCTTTTGGGATAACAGTATCTTTTCCTGAAATGTTTTTTTCATAGGCGTTTCGTGTGCATTCCACGGAAGCGACCGTGTAGTCCAAACCAGGCAGATGTGGATAATTCGACTCGTACGCCTTCAATTGTATCCCATCACGCTCGTCTATTCCTGCTTTGACAACAGAGGACGAACCGAAGATTAATGCATGGACATTGCCTGTAGCGCCTTCATCAAACGAGACCCATGCGTTCTGCCCTATATCAACATCATCTAGTGTTTGAATTAACCAAAGCACCGGGTTTTCTTGCGTATATTCTGGGTGCAGATCTACTTGATATTGCTCAACAGTGTTTTGTTCGGAATAGAAATGGGTATACGGATAGATTTCTCCAAAATTCAATTCTGAAATGGACGCGCTTCGTATCCCACCACACTGCATAGAGGCAAATAATCCATCGGTGTTGGCGTCCTCATAAACGTGGCATTCTTCTAACGCCTCATGAATCACATGGACCTGGATACGTTCAGAGAATGTCGGGCAATAATAGTATTTGTACACAGCGGTGGTCTGTAGGTCTCCCTCTGTTGATTTGCTGAGTATTTTACAGGAGACCATAAGGTTTCCATCGCAGAGGATTTCTTTGGCAACGAGTTCTTGGCTTGTCGAACTATACTGCCACATTTCATCCCCGTAATAGTACGCGTATTCAAACGATGCGATCGCTTCTCCGTTTTTCGGGACTACTTCTGTTGAACCTTCTATAAGTTTTGTGACACACTGTGAGGTGGTATACCAAAGGAATTTGCCTTCTTGTGCCACTACGTAGGGGATGGCATCATGTTGAATGATTTTATAGAAGTGAGATTCTAAAGGATACCCCGGGATCGGCTCATAGAAATACGAGGAATCCACAATGGAGACATGATCAGAATAACTGGGGGGAGTGGTTTGTGCCTCATCGTAATACATGTAAAAACGTTCTTTTCCATCGGTCTGAGGCGGAATCAAAAAGACAAGATTACAGGTTGTAATATGAGTCTCGTCAGAATACTTAAGATCATAGAGTTGTGATTCCAGTTCGAGATCCTCCTTTGTGCTTTGGCAGATTACCCTAACAGAATGATGTGTTTCATTTAAGACACAACAGGGAGAATCAAAGCGAACAGGAATATCGATAGGTTGGTATGCTACAGATACTTCGCTTGTGAGAGAACCCAGGAGTATTTCCTGGCGAAACGACCATGTCTCATTCCACCAGTCATCTTGCCCTGTAGAAACCTGATGTGGCAATATGGAAAAAAGGAAGACTCCTATCAGGATTGAAACACGTATCGTTTTTGCCACCATTGAAGCGACGAAACCTCCATTTTTTTAAAATAATTCTCTAGGAATAATTATTATCTGGTATTATATTATTCTTTTTACAAGAAAAAAATAAGGAAAATTAGAGAATCAAGCCTTTTTTTACCACGGTTTCAACCATATTCACTCCGAAATGGTAGGGAAGGAACTGATAGTTCGGACAATCCAGGATGAGAATATCAGCTTGTTTGCCTTTCTCAAGACTTCCGATGGACTGTTGCATCCCAATGGCACAGGCAGCGTTAAACGTCGATGCAGTGATCGCTTCTGCAGGGGTCATCTGCATTTTCAGACAGGCGAGTTGAATGATCATTTGCATATTTTCCGTCCAACAGTTCGGGTTCAAATCAGTCGCTAACGCAACAGGGACACCACCATCTATTATCTTTCGTGCAGGGGCGTACCGCTCCATCATCAAACAGAATGGTGTGCCAGGCAGAAGCACTCCGATGATGGATTTCTGCGCTAAAGCTCGTAACCCAGCCTCTGATGATTGTAAAAGATGATCCGCGCTGATCGCACCAACCTCTGCAGCAAGCAACGCTCCACCGGTTTCAACAATCTCATCGGCATGAACCTTCGGCAGAAGACCATACTGTTTCGCCGCTAAAAGGATCTTTCTAGCTTGGGTAACGGTAAAAACACCTTTTTCACAAAACACGTCACAAAACCGGGCATGACCTTTGGTCTTCGGAAGCATCTCTTTTATGATGGTGTTAACATAATCATTTGTACTCATGTGTTCTGGGATCGCATGCGCACCCAGAAACGTCGACACAAGATCCATGGGATGAATCTGCGCGAGTTTCTTCTGCACCTTCAGCAGCTTCAGTTCGTTTTCAACATCAAGTCCATACCCAGTTTTCATCTCACACGACGTAGTACCATGTCGCAGCATCGTATCAAGACGTTTCTTGCTTTGCAACAGCAGTTGATCCGGAGAGGCTTTCCGGGTCTTTTCCACGGTATAAAAAATCCCTCCACCACGTCGGAGAATCTCCAAATACGGGATGCCCGCAAGCTTCAGGTCCAGTTCAAACTCTCGAGACCCGGCGAACACCACATGGGTATGAGGATCGACAAAACCAGGCATCACCAGTTTTCCAGAGGCGTCTATCACTGTTTCTGCTTTGTACCGAAGATTTCGTCCCGCATCGACGATCAGGCCATCCTGAATCGCAATCGAACCGTTCTTGATGATACCAAGATTCCTCATCTGGCCCCGTGTTCGTGGTTTTTTTGGTCCTTTTAAGGTAAGCAGCTCACCTGCATGAGTGATTAGGAGATCGACCTCTTGCATAAGATGTTCCCAAATGGTTAAATGAAGGACCTTTGATTAAGGTTTACGGTGACCACCTATGGCTCGGCTCATAGAATGTGTTCCTAATTTCAGCGAAGGAAAAAATAAACAAACGATTGACACGATCCATACCTTGATACTGAATCATCCAGACGTTACATTGCTGGATTTTACCCCTGATGCGGATCATAACCGTACCGATGTCACCTTGATTGGTCCCCCTGAAGCAGTCAAGGTCGTAGTCTTAGAAATCGCTCTGAAATGTGTCGAACTAATTGATATGAATAAACACAAGGGGGAGCACCCACGCATGGGGGCAATCGATGTCGTCCCCTTCATCCCAATCACAGAAGTTGGTATGAGTGAATGTGTACAACTAGCCAATGACTTTGCAAAGGAATTCTCAGAGAAAACCAACGTCCCCTGTTATTTGTATGAAGAAGCAGCGAAACGAGAGGACCGACGAAACCTTGCTGATGTACGACGAGGAGAATATGAAGGACTCAAAGCAGAGATTGGGAAAAACCCTCAGAAAGTACCGGATTATGGCCCAAATAAAATACATCCCACTGCAGGGGCGACCGCTGTCGGAGCACGATTTTTCCTTATCGCCTTTAATGTCAACCTTGGTACAACCAACATAAAGATAGCAGATGAGATAGCAAAAGTAGTGCGTCATAGCAGCGGGGGGTACCGGTACGTGAAAGCAAAAGGATTTGAGATTAAAGAAAAAGGCATCGTCCAGGTCTCAATGAATCTGACGAACTACCAAAAAACATCGATCTTTCGGGTATTTGAGACCATAAAAAACGAAGCAGAACGCTATGGGGTACCAATCATCGGTAGCGAGATTGTCGGGTTACTCCCTCTAGAAGCATTAGTTGATTGCGCAACCCATTACCTCCGATTGGAGAAATTCACCGTCGATCAGGTCTTAGAAAAACGACTCTTAGAAATAAAGAAGTGATTCCCATGACAAAACTCGTCAAACAGAATATAAAAATGTTCCTCGATGAAGTTGCTTCCAACAGCCCTGCACCAGGAGGAGGGAGTGTTGCTGCACTCGCAGGAGCGCTTGGAGCTGCGTTAACATCAATGGTCTGCAACCTCACCAAAGCAAAACAAGGATATGAATCCGTGCAGGACGAAATCGCAGAGGCATTGGAGAAAAGTGAAGAACTCAGGAAGGATCTTACGGATCTCGTTGATGAGGATACCGATGCGTTTAATGAGGTCATGAAGGCATTAAAAATGCCAAAAGAAACAGAGGATCAAAAAGAGCAGAGAAGAAACGCGATGCAAGCTGCCTTTAAACAAGCAGCGGAGGTCCCCCTGCAGACTGCACGAAAATGTGTTCAGATTCTTGATGTCGCATATATCGTTGCAGAAAAGGGTAATAAAAATTCGGTTAGCGATGCAGCAGTATCAGCCTTGATGGCTCAGACAGGAGTGCAGGCTGCGATGTTGAATGTGCGGATTAATCTGAGTTCCATAAAGGACACCGAGTATACCCAGCAGGTTACGACTGAGTTACATGAACTCCTGCAAATCGCTATGCAAAAATCCACGGAAATCCTTAATATTGTGGAAAAAAACCTCTAAAACAGCTAGGATGAGCTGCGATGGCGACTTCAGTAAAGAATCTTTATGAGATTTTATTAAAAGCTTTTGGGCAACAACACTGGTGGCCTGTCGATAAGAAGTACCACCAGAAACAACATAGCGACCCTCGTTTTGAAATCATTATTGGTGCGATTCTTACTCAGAACACAGCGTGGACGAACGTTGAAAAAGCTCTTGAGAATCTCAAGAGACAAAGAACCTTCACCATTCCTGCATTGACACATGTTGAGGAAATAAACCTCAGAATCATGATACAATCCTCCGGGTTCTTCAATCAAAAAGCACAGCGACTCAAGTTCATCGCATCATATCTTGAAAAAGAATACACAGGGGATCTGCAGAAGTTTTTCTCACAGGACACCTCAGACATCCGTCTTGAGCTTTTATCCTTACCCGGGATTGGTCCTGAAACAGCGGATTCTATTCTCCTGTATGCCGGTGATCATCCTGTTTTTGTTGTTGATGCGTATACAAAACGGATATGCCGACGGTTCCCATTGCCGGTATCAACTGATTCCTATGATGATATCCAACATTTTTTTGGAAATGAGCTTTCATCAATAGTCCCAGATAACCTACGAACATCCACCTACAAAGAATTCCATGCGCTGCTTGTAAAGCTTGCAAAACAACACTGCTGGAAGAAAAAACCAAGCTGCAGCAGCTGCCCTCTCATCAACTTATGCGAGAAGCTCCTCTAGTTTAACGCGTAAGACCTCAGCAGGGATGTCTGGAAGAGAGATAAACTGTGAGTTCCCCACCTGGCCTTTCCCTGAAGGCTTTAGTCTGATGAAACCAGCAAGTTCGATTTCTTTCAGATAGTTCCAAAACATCGTATGAGCCCTTGCATCCTCAGAGTACTCCTCGCAGGTGATCGCATAGGTTTTCTCCACTTCCCCTGTGTTTGCATACGCTGTATCCTCCTTTTGCAATCGTTTGGCAATCGAAAGCAAGGTGAGCAATTGATGTTTGCCCAGATTCTTTAACTTTGTCTCAGTAACGACCGAGTATGTTTCTGCTTTAGCGGCACGCACGTGCTCAGGTATCACCTGTTTTACGTGTTTCTCATCAGCATACATGCCTGCTTTCCAGAGGAGTTCAATGGAAAAGCGTGCGTCTCCGTATTCACTGGCGATATCAGCGATAAGCTCGATGCTCTCAGAACGAACGGTGTTTGCATGGAATGCAAGACGCACTCGCTGTTGTATGATATCATACAACTCGTCACGGACATATTTCTCCAGGACGATGGTGTTGCTGCGTTTAAACGTGCTAAGCGCTGCTGCTTCCAGCTCGGTGAACACATCCTTTTGTGAAATCATGATAACCGAGACAGAATTCCCGGTTTTTGTAGTCTCATCATTAAACCGGGTGAGATCATAGATCAGATTCGATTTTCCTTTTTTTACCAACGCATCAACCTCATCAAGCACAAGAAGAAGCTGCGATTCTTTCCGCTGAAGATGCGTACGAAGGATTTGTAACATCTCCTGCACTGAAAAACCCCGGTCAGGGAACCGTGAATCAAAATGACTTAATATGCCAAGCAAGACCATTGCATCGGTGGATCGTTTTCTGCAATTGATATGTACATATTCGAGTATCTTGCCTTGATTTCGCGCAATCTGAACAAGCGACTGACAGAAATATTTCGTCATGGCTGTTTTACCGGTTCCGACAGGTCCGCGGATGAGCACATTTTGTGCGATGTTGACAAAAACCGGTTTGAACATCTGAGCAAGTTTTTTGAGTTGCTCGGTTCTATGGGGTAGCTCGCTTGGGATGTAATCAAAATCAAGCACGTGAAGATCCTTAATGACAGACGATGAGAATAATTCATCTTCAATAATACTACCCATAGCACAGGGTAATGTCTGCTGTTAATAAAACTTTATCTCCTGATATGGATAAAGATTATACACCGGTACGATATTGTGATTTCTTACCATGGGAAATGAACCTTCAGTTCAAAAGTCAATTGAATTTCTGAAAAGCACGTTTCAAGCCTATTATGCATCAAATACGATAGAGCTTCCAGATCGCTTTGGACGTAGGGAATTTGCTTTCCTGCTTTTCGGCGGGAAAGGGATGATTCGACACCTGGGTTTTGAGAAACGAGAGATGATTTGGAATTTCCTAGAGGAACGAGCCCCGCAGCATGCGTATTATTCATCGGCGTATTACCAGCATCCTGATGCTGCGAAAATGCCTGATAAACTCTGGATGGGTGCTGAGCTGATCTTCGATTTGGATTCTGATCATCTCCCAAACGCGGATAAAATGGGGTATGTCGAATCCCTTGTTGAAGTAAAAAAAGAATTTATTAAATTGATTCATGAGTTTTTACTGGGGGATTTCGGGTTTAAAGAAAAATATATGGAGCTGTATTTCAGTGGAGGGAGAGGGTATCATTGTCATGTAAAGGATCCAGCGATTCTCGATTTGGATAGTAACGAACGACGGGAGATTGTTGATTACATCACAGGACGTGATCTGCAGGATTCCCTTATCTTCCATGAACAGGCTACCAGTAGAAAAAGCTATGGAAGTTTCTCGTTTGCTGGTGGAAAAAGCCTTAAGATGCCCACCCCGGATCAAGATGGATGGAAAGGTAGGATCAGTCGAGGAATCATTGATCTGGTCAATGAAATCAAAAAAAGTGAAAATCCTGAGAAAAAATTAGAGGAATACGGGGTGAGTCCGCATGATGCAGAACGACTTGTCCAGGAGCTTTCAGAGGAGAGAGTGAGACGGATTAAGGACGGGTTGCTTGACCAGTCAAAGACCATCAGGAAGTTTTTTTTAAATAGTGCGTTACGAAAAACAGCAGTGTCTCTCAGTGCCGGAGAAACTGATGAACCGGTCACCTGTGATGTGAAACGACTTATCAGATTACCGTCATCGCTTCATGGGAAAACTGGGTTGAAGGTCGTGAAAATAGAAGTGGATGATTTAAAGGACTTTGATCCCCTTCAGGATGCAGTCGTTTTATCTGAAGACCCTGTGAAGATCCTTGTGCAACGAGAGGTGACTATTGAAATGAAAAACCAGAGATATCATTTAGAGCAAGGAGCACAAGAAGTCCCAACCTATCTTGGGGTTTTACTCATAGGACGAAAAGAAGCAATACTTTTGTAATCTTCCGCTTGTTTTCCAGGTTATCGCTCTTGATATTGTTTAAACGAATCGGATGCTCTCCAGGTTGAAGGGGGCTGCGGTGTTCATGTTGAGTCGCTTATGAATGGTCGATGACAGATCAACGCATTTTGATTCTTCACCATGGCCAAACACGACCCGTTCCGGACGCGGTGACATATTGTTGATGAACCCGACAAGTTGCCTTCGGTCGCTATGTCCTGAGAACCCATCGCAGGTTTCAACGTTCATCTCAACGGGTAGGCTGGCGATGTTACCTCCGACATTCATAGGTATTTCCTTTGCACCACGTTGAACCCGCCGACCGATGGTTCCCTCGGCTTGATACCCGACGAAGACCAGCGTGTTTTTGGCTTCACCGCACCAGTGTTTGAAGTACTCCATGACAGGACCACCGTTCATCATACCACTAGTGGCAAGCACCACGCAGGGATCTTTCTCCCCAAGGATTTTTTCCCGCATCTCGCCGCTATCGACGCGTTTGAAAATCTCTGAAAGTAAGGGATTGTCCCCCTGTTGGAATATCTGGGTTCGAAGTTTGTTATTGAGATACTCAGGATACGCAGTATGAATCGCGGTCGCCTCCCAGATCATCCCATCAAGATAGACGGGGACCTCTGGGATTTCCTTCATTTTCACCAGGTTTTCCAGGACGATCATGACTTCCTGGCTTCGCCCGACAGCAAAAACTGGAACAAGGACTTTCCCTTTTTTCTTAACAGCGGTGCGAATGATATCTTTCAACCGGTCTGTTGCTTCTTTTCTGCTTGGCTGGAAATCATCGTGTCCTCCATAAGTTGATTCGATGACCAGAGCCTCTGCACGAGGAAAATGGTTGATTGCTGGATTGAATAACCAGGTGCGTTCAAACTTAATATCACCGGAGAATGCGATGTTGTATAATCCGTCACCGATATGGAAATGACAAATGGAGGACCCAAGGATATGACCCGCGTTATGGAAGGTGAGTCGGATATCAGGGGTGATATCGGTCGTATCCCCATAGCCCATGACGATACAATGTTTAATCACATTGCGAATATTCTCAGAGGAGTACGGAACCTTTTTTGCATCTGCAGCTGCTACTTTAATATAATCCATTTGTAGCAGGGTCATCAGGTCTCGTGTCGGTGGTGTACAATAGATAGGCCCATCATATCCATATTTGTAGAGGATCGGGACAAGGCCACAGTGATCAAGATGTGCATGAGTGATGACCACCGCATCAATTTTTTCCAACGGCAGAACCTCAGGCATATGAATGTAGGGCGATCCGTTGTTATCCGATGAAACATCAATACCACAGTCGATCAATACTTTGCTATCCTGTGTATGTAACATCGAACAGGATCGACCGACCTCCCGGAACCCACCTAAGGCGATCATACGAATGAATTTCTCCCCTGTTGAAGAGCCACGATGGATCTTCCGACCAATCTTGCGTAGAATATCCTTTCGTTCATCGCTCATTGAACGGAGGTACCCGCGTATCTCCTGTACGGTTTTTGATTGAATCGGTGGTGCTCGAACAATGCTGGGTGCCCAGTTGATCTTTTTGCGTATCTCGTTTAAGAGTTGGCCTTCCCGCCCTATTGCAGCTCCAGGTTTTAACGCTTCAATGGTGACTTCGCCGACATCAGGTTGAAAATAAATGTTTGTTATTTCTGCTTCCTTTGGAATGATCTGTCTTATTTTCTTCTCTGCGATATCAATATCAGTGAGAACTGAAGGATCAGGACGGACCACAATGCGTTTCTGCAGACTTTTTGCCATATTCTTTACTAAATCCTTGTTATTGGCAAATTTATCTGGTGTCTTTGTGTAAATAACCAGGAGTGCGCCTTCGAATTCTACTTCGGAGATGTCAACACTTGCTGGTATGGAGCTTCGTATCTTGCCTCGTATCTCTGCTAAAACATCATCAACGGTCATAATCTACCCTTTTTAAAGCTTGTAAAACGAATCCTTAAACATGTTTCTATCTGATAATTATCCTTTGAGAATACGGATTGTTACTTCCCCATCTTCTGCAAACGTTTCTTAATTTCATCTTCAGATATCATCTTGAATTCTTTCTCAGTGATCACTGCCACATCAGCTCCGTTTCCCGAGGCTGAATCTCGGCCCATCGCAGCAGTAACCGCTCGTAACGCAAGATCGATACCCTCATTGACGGTTAAATCATCGTGGAAAGAGTCCTCTAACACACCGAACGCATAAGGTGAACCAGATCCACCGGCTGTGTATTTATCAGGGATAGAACCACCAGCTGCATCCAATGAATAGACATGTCCTCCGGCAGAATCCCATCCACCAAGAATCAATTGTACATAATAGGGATAGAATTTCCGGGAGTTCAAGATATTTGACATGAGAGTCGCTGCGCTTTGCACAGACATTTCTACATCTCGTTTTAAGCTATACAATTTCGTCTCTGCACTCAGATACCGGGATAGAACTTGCAGGTCACCGACAAGCCCTGCCGTCGCAAGTGCGAGATGGTTATCGATTTGATACAGTTTTTTTGTGCTTTTATGGGCAATGAGGTTCCCCATTGTCGCTCTTCTTTCTGTTGCGATTACAACGCCGTCTTTACAGACCATTCCAAGAATTGTCGTACCAGTTTTCTTTAAATCTTCTGTCATAAATTACTCTCCAGTAAACACCAGAAAAATACTGGATAACGAATCTCATATCTTTTATATATACTTTGTGGAGTGTTGATGTGAGGAGATTCGTATATCACGATCTCCTCTTTTTCATTTAGATGATTGATAATTGCTTTCCTAGTTTTTCGAATTTATCTAATGCGAAGTCTAAATCCTTCTTTGTGAGACCTGCGTTCATCATGGTTCGAATGCGAGCTTTATCCCGTGCGACCATCGGGAATACAATGGGGAGTGCAAAAACGCCTTCATCATAGAGTTTATTACTGAGTTCTTTTGCTTTTCCAGAGTCTCCAACAATGACTGGCGTAATGGGTGTCTCACTGTTCCCGGTGTTAAACCCTAAGGAGTTTAGTTCTTTCTTGAAATATTTTGTATTATCCCAGAGTCTTTTGACATGTTCTGGTTCTGTTTCAAGCACATCGATAGCTGCAAGCTGAGCACCAGAGACTGCAGGGGGATGTGATCCTGAGAGCAACCAGGTTCGTGATTTGTTATACGCGAAGTTCACCAAGTCTTGACTGCCGGCGATGAGACCACCGACGACACCAAATGCCTTACTAAACGTTCCCATCTCCACATCAATTTTTCCTTCGATATGGAAATGCGCGCCAATACCGCGGCCATCCTCTCCGATGACCCCTTCTCCATGAGCATCATCAGCATAGGTCATCGCTCCAAACTCATTGGCTAGTTTTACAATCTTATCCATCGGGGCGATGTCTCCATCCATGCTGAAGACTCCATCGCTGATGATGAGGATCCGACGATATTTCTTATCCGCATCCTTCAACACCCGTTCAAGGTCACTCATGTCACGATGTTTGTAAATCGCCCGATCAGCTCTGGTGAGCCGGACACCGTCAATGATGCTCCCATGGTTAAGCTCATCGCTGATGACAATATCGCCTTCACCAACAAGCTGGGGAATCAAACCTGAATTTGCAGCAAAACCGGTTTGGTAAATCAAGGAAGATTCTGTTCTTTTAAATTTTGCGAGTCGTTTTTCGACTTCGGTATGAATTTGCAGGGTTCCGGCAATCGCTCGAACAGAACCAGACCCGGCACCATATTTCTTTGCAGCATCGATAGCTCCTTTGATAAGGCGTGGATGGTTGCTCAGATTAAGATAGTTATTCGAACACATCATGATAACTTCTTTACCGTTGACAATAGAATGAGGCTGAGAACCGCTCTCAAGAATTCGGATGTTCCACTCAAAATGATTTTTTACTAACTCATCGTATTCGTCTTTTAAAAATTTATTTGCGTTTCTTTTTGTAATTTGTGTCATTATGTTACCTCCAAGAATGATACGTCCCCAAGGGGGTCAGGAAATAAGATTCCGATATTAAAAGCTGTTGGTTTGAAGCTTCACAACCCTGCTGAGACGGTATCCGATAATCACCAGGAGGTATCCCTGGTTTGCGAAACGATGATCAAGTCGCTTATCCCCGGTGTCAACACGCAGAACAGGAGTATGAATCAGTTTCGAGGGAGCTGAGACGACGATGATATTTTCTATCCCTATTTTGTTAATGACCGTAGGGCTGAGTTGAAGGTTCCCACGGCCAAGGATAAAACCCTGCGCGCCGATGGGGCTAAGAAGAATTTTTACGTTAGGATATTTTTTTAAAAGCTGGAGAATTTGTTCTTCGTTGACGTCCTTTGCCAGGAGCTTTTTTTGATATACTGCATCAATGCCTAGCAAGGTGTGTTCAATATTGAGCTTCTTTGCAATATAGTCAATCGTCCCACCTGTACCAAACAAAAACAACCAATCCTGATGTTTTTCTAGTTCGTCTTTGACATGGTCTGCCAGTTCGTCTTTTACTTCATCGTCTGAGACTGATTCAAAACAAGATTTCCCCACTTGTATGTAGGTTGGTTCAACGATGCCTTTTGCGATGCCATACAATCGAACCTTCCATTCCCCTTTCCGGTAAAGTTCCTCATCAACGTCCATGATTTCAGCATCACCAATGGTCAGTCGTTTATTGATGAACTCCCAGAGCATTTTCGCGGTCGCATTCGTAGTGATTCCAAAGACACCAGAATGCATTTTGACGCCAGATGGCACGCCAAGAAGTGGGATCTTCTTATCGATTATTGTGAAGATATCTCGTGCTGTCCCATCACCACCACAGAAGACGAGTAGATCTGGAGGAGATTCAATGAATTTTTTACAAGCATTCTTGGTGTCATTTGCTGAGGTGGTAGTTCCAGACGGGGAGTAGACGATCTGTTTATTTTTTATTCCGACAGTCTCTAGTTCATTGTTTCCCATGTCTCCGTCGCAGGTGACCCAGACAATCTCTGCGTGATTCGATGAAAACTTGGAGAATTCACGGAGCATCTCTTCAGCTTTCTGTCGAGCGATAGGGTGGGCGCCTAGCTTGACTGCTTTGTCAAGGACGTCATCTGTGCCTTTGAGTCCTACTCGGCCACCCATCCCAGCAATGGGATTGACGACAAAACCAATTGTTACGCTCATATCATGAAAGAAAGATTGTTCTCAATAGGATTAGGATTTAAAAATTGATTGGTTCAAATCAGTGACTTTTTCATTTTGGGATTTTCCCGCGATGTATTTAAATAGATTGAAGGAGAGAATAGAGGAGTGGTGAGGAAGGGCGACGTTCGGTGGGGTCTTGTCTTCCCGATCTGCGCTCTTGTCTTCCGGTGACGCTGGTGTCGCGTGTCTGCGTTGCGTCGGTGTGGCGCGTGGCTGCGTGCTTCGTTTCCCCTCCTTCCTTACCTTTTGGGGCGGTGAGGTTCTTTTCTGAGGTTTTGACGCATGTGTAATCAGATGGTTTCAAGATCGATGAACCCTTTCGTATATGTTTTGAGAAATGTTTTTGCATCAATACTGTAGAGCTGTGCAGTGCACATCAAAGAGTATTCTAAGCACGCAGCATTTTTTACTTCACTGATGACTTCTTTGGTAATCGCTGAGGTGAAATGAAAATCCTCAGAAAGGAACAGATCGACACCGTTCTTAAGAGTTGAGACTAGAATGTTACAATCATTTATCACGTGCTTTGAGTCAATTCCATGGTTCTCCATAGAACGAAGGCACGTTTGACCCAGGGTGTCAGAAAGGAATCGGTTTTTAAAATCAATGGCAGTCGCATGGGCACGCATCCAACGTTTTATTGCTTTCTTGTATGTCGATTCAGTGATACGACCCCAGATCTTCAACTGCTCTAGTTCAGAGGCGACCGTTGCTGTCACGAAACAAGAAATACGGTCACGTGCTATTGCTTTAATGACTTGATCGATGGATGGATCATCCTTGAGTAAGAATGACGTGTCAAACGAAATGCTTCGTATCTGTAGTTGTTCGACCATGTGTTCCTCCGAAGAGTCTCATTCATAAGTATTATTGTGTTCTTTAAAAAGATTAAGCGGACCTATGGGGATTTGAACCCCAGTATCCGGCTCCGAAGGCCGGAAGGATATCCAGACTACCTCATAGGCCCATACTGAAGAATGGAATATTACATGTACTATAAAACTTAGATTGGTTCTCAGTATTGATAAAAATCTAATCAGAGAATTGAAATCAAAAAAAAGAAATAAATAAAAAAAAAAAAAAGCGGGGGGAGGCTTTTTTGTTTACTGGGCAAAGTCGGGGTGTGGGTGTTGGGTGTTGTTCAGTA
>Ga0105105_10000437_pt1 | contig 19181 bp, 17 predicted proteins | sample PPLLaktember2015_4_FD_79108 | JGI IMG/M metagenome (GOLD analysis project Ga0105105, IMG submission 79108) | Freshwater sediment microbial communities from Prairie Pothole Lake near Jamestown, North Dakota, USA - PPLs Lake P8 Core (1) Depth... | ecosystem: Environmental > Aquatic > Freshwater >...
AGAGGTTGGAGGCTACGTCGCTCCACTCCTTGTTCAGGTCGTCCATTGCGGACTTGATCGATTCGGCAGTGCCGTTCTTGTAAGCCTCTTTCAGTTTTTCAAGCGCACCCTCCATGCGAGGTTTCCTGTCGGCCGGGATCTTGTCGCCAAGTTCCGCGAGCTGCTTTTCGGTACTGAAGATCAGCGAGTCCGCCGCGTTGCGGATGTCGATCTCCTCCTTCTTTTTCTGGTCATCGGCAGCATGCTCCTTGGCGTCCTGCTTCATTTTTTCGATTTCGGCATCGTTGAGCTTGCCGCTGGCCTCGATCCGGATGGTCTGTTCCTTTCCTGTAGCCTTGTCCTTTGCCGATACGCTCAGGATGCCGTTCGAGTCGATGTCGAAGGTCACCTCGATCTGCGGAACGCCTCTTGGCGCCGGCGGAATGTCGCCGAGGTGGAAACGTCCGAGAGTCTTGTTGTCCGAAGCCATGGGCCTTTCGCCCTGAACCACGTGGACTTCAACGGATGTCTGGCTGTCGGCGGCCGTCGAGAATACCTCCTGTTTCTTGGTGGGAATGGTGGTATTTGCCTCGATAAGCCGGGTCATCACGCCGCCGAGCGTCTCGATGCCGAGCGAAAGCGGTGTTACGTCGAGCAGGAGCACGTCAGTCACGTCGCCCTTGAGCACGCCGCCCTGAATGGCTGCGCCGATAGCCACGACCTCGTCGGGGTTGACGCTTCTGTTGGGCTCGCGGCCGAAAAACTCCTTGACCAGGGCCTGTACCTTCGGAATACGGGTTGAACCGCCCACCAGCACGACCTCGTCGATCTCCTTCATCTCGAGCTTCGAATTTTTGACGGCGCGGTGGCAGGGCTCGAGAATTTTCTCGAACAGGTCGGCGCTCATGGCCTCGAATTTCGCCCTTGTCAGGTTGATGACCAGATGTTTCGGGCCCTCCTGGGTTGCCGTGATGAACGGCAGGTTGATTTCCGTGTCGGTTCTCGACGAGAGCTCGACTTTGGCTTTTTCGGCTGCTTCCTTGAGCCTCTGCAGGGCGATAGCGTCAGTGCGAAGGTCGATGCCTTCCTGCTTCTTGAACTCGTCGGCAAGGAAGTCGATGATTTTCTGGTCAAAGTCGTCGCCGCCGAGATGGGTGTCGCCATCGGTGGACTTCACTTCGAAAACGCCGTCTCCGAGTTCGAGAATGGAGATGTCGAACGTTCCGCCGCCAAGGTCGAAAACCGCAACCTTTTCGCTCTCCTTCTTTTTGTCGAGACCGTAGGCAAGTGCGGCGGCTGTAGGTTCGTTGATGATCCGCTTCACGTCAAGACCGGCAATTTTGCCCGCGTCCTTGGTTGCCTGCCGCTGTGCGTCGTTGAAGTACGCCGGAACGGTGATGACGGCTTCGGTGACCTTTTCGCCGAGGAAGTCTTCGGCTGTCTGTTTCATCTTCTGCAGGATCATTGCGGAGACTTCCTGCGGAGAGTAGATCTTGTCGTTGATCTTTACGCGCGCCTCGCCGTTTTCGTTGATGATGTCATACGGGGCCAGTTTTTTCTCGTTCGGCACCTCGTCATATTTGCGTCCCATAAAGCGCTTGATCGAGGATACCGTGTTTTTCGGATTGGTGATGGCCTGGCGTTTCGCCGCCTGGCCGACAAGCCTGTCGCCCGTTTTGGTTACAGCAACGATAGAGGGAGTCGTACGGTTTCCTTCGGAATTTTCGATAACCGTCGGCTGTGTGCCCTGCATGACGGCAACACACGAGTTCGTGGTTCCGAGGTCGATACCGATAATTTTTCCCATGGTTGTAATTCCTTTTTCCTGATTGTGTATGAAAGATTATCCGGCATCCACCCCGAAGGGTCGGAAGCCGGACTGGTGAAGCTGTTTACCTGATCGATATTTCCTTGGTTTTCCTGACCGGCTGCGCTTTCGGAAGGGTAACATGCAGTACGCCGTTTTCGAAATCGGCGTCGATGTTCTCCTGGTCGATCATCTCTCCGAGATTGAAGCTTCTTGAAAAACTGCCGTAGGAGCGTTCGACCCGGTGGAAATCCTTTTTCTTCTCTTCCGATTCCTGCTTGCGTTCGGCCTTGATGGTCAGCACGTCGTCTTCGATGTTCAGCGTGATCTGCTCTTTCGAGAGTCCGGGAAGCTCGGCATCGATGTGAAAGGCGTGTTCATCTTCCGATATGTCGACCTTGAATGCCGGTGCGCTGGCTGGAGCCATCTGGTTGCCCGACCAGATATCGTCGAAAAGTCTCAGGGGGTCTTTTGCCAATTTTACAAGCATCTGTATGTCCTCCATGGTGTAATGTTGACTTGCGTTGTTGTTTATAACAGTGTATGCATCTGTACACAAGTAGATTAACAAATAGCATGCCAACCCTTTTTTTTCCTGTTTCGGGGGTTTCAGACAGGCCTGTTTGTCAGAGGTATGGCTATTTTGTCATACCTGCAGGGTGGTTTTCTTGAATATGGTGTCAGAGTCGGTCGGTATTGCCATGCCGGTGCGTCGGGAACGGAAGATGAAGTCCGCGGCGCACGGCCGAGAGAGGCGAACTGAAGCGGGTGATGGAACAGAAGAGGGAAACGACAGGGTCTTGGTCACGGAGCATGGTGAATGCTCCCTCGGGGAGGAGTGTGTAAGGTTTTCTGGGCGAAGGAGGCTTGAGTTCAGGCGGTAAGATTGCTGTTGACCTTCTGAATCCAGCTCAGGCGGTCCTGCAGGTTTTCAACCACGCTTTTCGAAATAAGGTAACAGGCAAAGATAATGCTGTCGTCGGCAATGCGGTAGTAGCATTTCAGGCCTTCCTTTCTGCGGTGTACAACTCCGTTGTCGTGCATGAGGGCGAGATGTTTCGAGATGTTCGCCTGACTCGCATTGACCTCTTTAACGATGTCCTGAACGGTCCGTTCCCGCTCGCAAAGCACCCGAAGAATTCTCAGTCTCATTGGCTCGGAAAGCAGCTTGAAGCGGTTCGATACGGCTTCGAGCATTTCATCAGGCATATTGAGATTCCACTTCTTTACTTCATCTTCGGATATCGTAATCGTTTTACCCATAACAGTCTTGTTGTTGGCAGGCAGGTCATAACTATCCTGCACTGCAGAATGACGGCCCCATTTGTAGCGTTATAGCTATATAGCTATAAATTCATATTATTCAAACCAAAAAAGCCCTATTGTCAGGGCTTTTACGGAAATTACGAAATTTGATCGAACAGGAGGGATTCTTCGGTCTGTCGGCTTGAAATGATTCCGAGCCGGAGCACGGAATCGACAAGCGACTGGGGAGCTTTGAATCGTACGATTTTCTCCCGGATAATCAGTTTGGTCTTTTTTGCTTCGGTGAACTCTTCGGCACACGCCAGGCACTCGGAAAGATGCTGCTGAAACTCCTGCTCCTCCTTTGGCGTCAGCTCGCCGTCAAGTGCGCAGCTCATGAGCACTCGGGCTTTTTTGCAGTTCATAGTAAAAAAGGTCTGGATGTGTATTGTGTTACTCTTCTTCTTTATCGGTATTAAAGCCATATTTTCTGGCATAGTTTTCAAGTTGACCGCGAAGCAGTTTACGGCCGCGGTACAACCTTGACCTTACTGTCCCGATAGGGCTTTCCACCATATTGGCAATCTCCTCGTAGGTGAATCCCTCGATATCACACAACTGTATCACTTCCCTGAACTCCTCAGGCAGCGATTGCAGCGCCTGATAGACCTCTTCGTGCATGAGCGAATGGAAATAGTCCGAATCGGTTTCGCTCGTGTCGCTTCTTGTATCCTTTATCGAATGATAAAAATCCTTTATAAGATCGTAATCAACTTTGCCCGGTTCCCGCGAATTTTTGCGGAATCTGTTGATATAATTATTTTTAAGGATTTTAAACAGCCATGCCTTGCAGTTTGTTCCCCGTTCAAAAGAATTAAAGAATTTGTAGGCCTTGAGGTAGGTTTCCTGAACAAGGTCTTCCGCATCGTCCGGGTTCATGGTCAGATGCAGTGCGTAGTTATAGAGTGAGTTGATGTGGGCAACTGCTTCTTCCTGAAACTCCTGCTGTTTTTTCAGTTCTTCTCGGGTAAGGGTTTCCTTGCCCCGTTTCTGTTTTTTTTTCTCTGAGGATTCGTGAGTATCCATAACATGGTTTGTTCTTTATACCGGCAATCGGCACCGAACCGTGCAGGTTCAAGGTGTTACGCGGTTAAATAGTTAATTTATAACATTTATTTTAAAGAAGACAAACTCGGCTGCCGATTAAAGAGCTCCGCTGTGATTTGTCGTGACCGATCCTTACCCCGGTCGAGGAAATTTTCGCATGCCGGGCCGCGAGGTTTTGCTGGTTCGTGCACGGAAAATCAGGAAGCAAAGGGGCCGGTCGGCCGGGGAGCACTAAAAAAACAGGTTTACCCTATGAGCGAGCAGGCGGAAGTCATTGTGATCGGAGCAGGAATCGGCGGGCTTACTGCCGCCGCGCTGCTTCAGGAAAGAGGCATTCGTACCGTGGTTTTCGAAAAAAACGGCTTCCCCGGTGGAAGCTGTGCGTCATTCGAGAGGAGTGGCTACAGGTTCGATGCCGGAGCCTCGGTTTTTTACGGTTTTTCCGAAAACGGCAAAAGCGGGACGCTGAACCTGCATACCAGGATATTCCGCAAACTCGGTGTGGAGATCGCTACGGTTCCGGATCCCGTCCAGATTCATTATCATCTGCCTGCAGGCTTCAGTGTGGCGGCATCATACAGCCGGCAGGAGTTTCTCGACTCCCTTGCAGCCCGCTTTCCTCTCGAGAAAGAGGGTATAGAGCGCTTCTACCGGGAGCTCGAGGAGGTCTACGACATTCTCAGTTCCCTTCCGGCCGGTTCGCTCGAGGATGTGGCGCATCTGGCCTCTGTCGGCGGTCGCTATCCGCTTAAAACAGCCATGCTCGCCCTCAAGACCTTTCGTTCGATGGGTAAAACCGCCCGGAAGTATATCCGCAATGAGGAACTGCTGCATTTTATCGATATCGAGTCCTATTCCTGGGCGGTGCAGGACGCTCTTTCAACCCCGCTGGTCAATGCGGGCATATGCCTTGCCGACCGGCACCACGGAGGCATAAACTATCCGCTCGGCGGATCCGGCAGGATACCCGAAGCGCTCTGCCGGGGCCTGGAGAAGTTCGGGGGTAGCGTTCGCTACCGTTCGGAGGTCACCGAAATTATCGTGGAAAACGGTGTGGCCCGCGGGGTAAGGCTCGCCGGCGGTGAAACCGTTCTGGCCGGGTCGGTCATCACCAACGCCACCGTGTGGGACACCTTCAACCGCATGGTCAAGGATTCCCGCTATCGGGTGCCCGAAGATCGGTTTGTCAGGGCGCCGAGCTGGTTCCAGATGTTCCTCGGCGTCGATGCCTCGCTCATTCCCGAGGGCTTCCACGTGCACCATATTCTTGTTGACGACTGGAACGCCTACGATAAGCCCGGGGGCACCATCTATTTTTCCGCACCCACCATTCTCGATCCGTCGCTTGCCCCGCCCGACCGGCATATCGTGCATGCTTTCGTAACCTCGGAGACCGACATGTGGGAGGGGTACGGGCGCGGCAACGCCGAATACCGCGAGGCGAAGGAGCGCTATGCCGATTCGATCATAGCCCGGACGGAAAAAATTCTGCCGGGGCTCGCCAAAGCAGTGAAACTGAAGGTTCTGGCGACTCCGCAGACCCACGAGCGCTACCTGAACCGCTGGAAAGGCTCATACGGGGCCATGCTCAAGCCCGGTCAGAATATTCTGCTGAAACCCCAGAACCGCACGCTGGTGAAGAATCTGTTTGCCGTCGGTGACAGCACCTTTCCGGGCCAGGGGGTCATTGCGGTGACCTACTCGGGGGTGTCGTGCGCTTCGCTGGTGGCGCGCAGGCTGGGAAAGCCCCTCGATTATCTTTGATACTCGCGCCCCTCTGCGGGGCTTGACACTCGCGCCCCTGTAAGGGGCTTGGGTTTGATGGTGCTGCGGCGTTCATCCGGAGCTGAAAGACGGGAGCCTGGCGGGTTTTCTCTTCAGCTTGCGGCCAGCAGCATGTCGATCTCCCTGAAAGGAAAATCAGTCAGTTCGGAGAGGATTTTCTTGGTTACGTACCCTTTGAACAGATAGGTGCCTTTTCTCAGGCTGTGGCTTTTCCACAGGATGTCGGCAACGGTTTCATGTTCGGTGAGTTTCAGGAGGAAGGGTAGGAGGGTATTGGTGAGGGCGAACGACGCGGTTTTGGCTACGGCGGAAGGGATGTTCGGCACGCAGTAGTGCGTGACGCCGTGTTTGACATAGATCGGGTTGGTATGGGAGGTGTGGCGGCTTGTGGCGAAGCACGCTCCCTGGTCGATGGAGACGTCGATAATGACCGATCCCGGCCGCATCGACTTGACGACCTGTTCGCTTACCAGCGGATGGATTATTTTCTTTTTCGGGCTGAGCGCTCCGATCAGGACGTCGGATGTTTTTGCAAGCTCCGAAATATAGTGGTCGTTGGCGATCGCCGTTACCAGATGGCGGTTGAAAAAGGCCTCGAACCGCCGCAGACGGTTGATCTCCTTGTCGATCACCGTCACCTGGGCTCCAAGGCCGAGTGCGTCCTGAGCGGCGAACAGCCCTACGGTTCCCGCGCCGATAATGGTCACGTTGGCCGGAGGCACTCCGGCAATGCCTCCAAGAAGAATGCCGCTTCCTCCGTATCCGGTTTCAAGATATTTCGCTGCGGTCTGGATTGCCAGCGATCCGGCTATTTCGCTCAGGGTCCTTACGATGGGGAGTTCGCCGTCGCGTGTTTCTATGAACTCGAAGCCCAGGGCGGTGATGTTTTTTTCAAGCAGCGCTTTTATCAGATGCCGGCTGATTGTGCCGAGATGCAGCGCCGAAATGAGCATCTGACCGGCGGTGAACAGCGGCAGTTCTTCCGGCTGCGGCGGGGAGACCTTTACAATGACGTTCGACTGGGCGAAAAGCTCTTCCGGGGAAGGGGCGATGATTGCGCCCGCTTCGGCGTAGTCGGTGTCGGAAAAGTTGCAGAACTGCCCGGCCGCTGTTTCGACGATTACCCGTATGCCGTGCTCGGTCAGTATCTGTACGCCCGCCGGTGAAATAGCCACACGCCTTTCGTCCTGGGCTCTTTCCCTGGGAATCCCGAGGGAAATGTTCATGGTTTTTTCCGGCTTGATCAGCCATCGTTCAAGTGTTTTGACGCCAAGGTCAAACTCGAAATCGCAACCGTATCCCATCGGGGGTTCGTTTAGCAAAAGTTATAAGGCCGGGGCAGACCTTCGGCCTGCCCCGGCAGTCAGTGGCTTATTTCACCGTTATGGTTACACTTTCAACAGCTTTCGTCTGCGGTGCATTTCCCGATGTGCAGGTCGATCCCGGCAGGCTGAGACGTCCTCCCGAAACCGTACAGAGCAGGCCGGAGGCTGTGTCGATGATGCCGCCGGCCGCTCCGGAAATAAGTGAAACAGGGGCTTGCAGCGCTCCGGAAAGCAGTGCGCCACTGCCTTGCAGCACACTCGAGACGAGGGATACCGGAGCCTGGAGTACCGGAAGGGCTTCCAGTACCCTATGAACGGCGAGTCCCGCGCCGTACTGGACGCCTCCCGCGATTTTGCCGATGGAATCCAGAGGATTGAGCTTTCCTTCCCTGACCCGCGAGACGAGATTGGCCGCACCGCCGGGAAGCTTCGTGACGACATTGTACCCGATGGTCTGGGCATAGGTGATGAACCCCGGTACGTTGAGCCCGAGCACGATTCTCCTGAGGTTTTCGGCTCTTGTGAGCACCCGTACGGTGCCTTCGCCGGTTATGACCGTCTGGCAGGCCAGCCGGCCGCCCTCCTGGAAAAGTTTGTCGGAAATAAAGGCTTTTTCCTCGTCGCTCGGCGCTGAAAGCAGCCCGGCCCCTTCCTTTACATACACAAAGCAACTCTGGCATATGCCGTTACCGCCGCAGATGCATCCGATATGGGCGTTATGCCGCTGTGCCGCATGCAGGAGAAGGTCGCCGGCAGCCGCTTCGCACGGCTTGTCGTTGATGTAGATGATCATGGCTGTAGAGTGTTAGTGATGAACAGGTTGTTTATACTGCCCCCTGCTGTGAAATATAATCAATTTCACCACACCGCAATCACCGGCCTGTCGGTCACGGGGATGTTTTGGCAGGACGACTGGATTGCGGTGTGGCGCGTCATGCAAAAGAGGCCCTCCGCAAGGGCCTCTTTCACAAGCAAATCAGGCAGGCACGCCGTTGCCTGTATGTGACGCCGGGGCCGATTGCCTGTCGGGCCGGGCATGGCGGGATTCGGTACTGCCTGCGCAGCATCCGGAAAGAAGATGGTTCATGCTCTCCCTGTCGAGCAGTTTTCCGGTGCACTCTTCAGGTGCAGGTGCGCTTTTCGCTTTCCCGTCGGGCGTTCCGAAAAACGCTTCGGCAACAAGCTGCAGAGCTTCGCCGATACCTCTGACGACGTCGGAGAAAATCTGCGCGAGGTCGAATTTTCCCTGGAGCGTGCGGTTGATCTGCAGGGCGACGGTTTCAGGGATTTTTACCAGCGACTCCCATCCCATTTTTGCTGAATAGGCCGGAAGCAGATGGGGAGCGGTTTCGAACATCTCCCTGACCTCCTCGATGGCGCTCAGCACTTTTATGGTGCCTGGTTTTTCGATGGTCGCAAGGCAGGCCATTCTTGTGCCCTCCTCGATCAGCCGGTCGGAAAGCATGGCTTTTTCCGTTTCGCTGAGGGGCGAGAGCAGTTCCGCGCCTTCGAGCACTTTTACGTAACAGGTCTGGCAGATGCCGTTGCCGCCGCAGAAATATCCTATATGGCTGTGATTGGTCCTGGCGACATCGATAAGGCGTTCCCCGGTCGCCGCTTCACATGAACGGTTGTTTATGGTGATAGTCATTGCTTGTATAGTTTTATGCTTATTCAGTTGAACACTTGCAAATCATGTAACGAAACGGCAACGGTAAAAAGTTGCGGGGGAGGGGAGGTATGGGGGAAAATGTTCAGGAAATCGCTTCGGATTGCGGCTGTTCCTGCGCCGCATCCCTGAGCTGCCGGAGCGCTCCGGTGTAAGCCGCAAGAAGGGCTGCCGGCGTGACGGGCGTGTTTTCCGGCCGGCGGAGCACCAGTTTCATTTTTTTCTCCATCGAGAAACCAGGCCTGAACGGCTTCATCCAGGGCTGCTGCACCGAGGTGAACAGCGACTGGAAAAAGGTCAGATGATCGATGTTTTCCTGGGTGCTGTCGGGCAGGAAGATGGTGAAGAGATCGGGCTGGATGTCGATTTTCGTGATGCCTGTCGATGCGCCGAGGAGCTTGAGTTTCGAGAGCATGAGCATGTTTGCCACCTCTTCGGGCAGGGCGCCGAAGCGGTCGACGAGTTCGGAACGGATGGCTTCCAGCTCGCTTTCGCTGCGGGCTTTGGAGATCTTTTCATAAAAGCCGAAGCGCTCGTGAACCGCGTGAATGTAGTAGTCGGGAATAAGGGCATCGAAGAAAAAGACCAGATCGCAGCTTCCCGGCGCTTTGAGGGGTGTGGCGCCTCCTTCGGCAAAAAGGTCGCGGAAGTGCGTCGATTTGAGTTCGGCGACGGTCTCTTCGAGCATTTTCTGATAGAGGTCGAAGCCGAGCTCGTGAATAAACCCCGACTGTTCTGCCCCGAGCAGGTTTCCGGCTCCCCGGATGTCGAGATCGCGCAATGCCACGGTGAAGCCGGAGCCCAGTTCGGTAAAGCTTTCGATGACCGCGAGCCGCTGCACGGCTTCGCGTTTGAGGGTGTGCAGCGGCGGGGTGATCATGTAGCAGAACGCTTTCCGTTCGCTCCGGCCGACCCGTCCCCGGAGCTGGTAGAGATCGGAGAGCCCGAACATGTCGGCCCGGTTGATGATGATGGTGTTGGCGTTCGAGATGTCGAGGCCCGAGCCGATGATCGAGGTCGAAATCAGCACATCGACCTCCTGCTGCATGAAATCCATCATGATCTTTTCAAGCTGGCGTGACGGCATCTGGCCGTGTGCGCATACGATTCTTGCGTAAGGCACCAGCTCGCGGAGCTTTTGCTGAACCTCTTCGAGTCCGCTGATGCGGTTGTGCAGGAAGAACACCTGACCCTGCCTCCGGATCTCCCGTTCGATGGCCGACTGGATGACTGCGGTGTCGTAGTCCGAAATGACGGTTTCCACCGGCTGCCGGTTTTTCGGCGCCGTCGAGACGATCGACAGATCCCTTGCGCCGAGCATCGAGAACTGCAGCGTCCGGGGAATAGGCGTTGCGGACATGGTGAGCGTGTCCACTTCCGGATACAGCTCCCTGAGCCGCTCCTTGGCTTCGACGCCGAAGTGCTGTTCCTCGTCGACGATGAGCAGGCCGAGATCCTTGAAGCGGACATCCTTGGAGACCAGCCGGTGCGTGCCGATCACGATGTCGATTTCGCCCCTTTCGATTCTCTTCAGCCGCTCCAGCTGCTCCTTTTTCGGCACGAACCGGCTGAGCACGGTTATGGAAACCGGAAAATTGGCAAACCGGCGTTCGAAGGATTCCAGATGCTGGTGGGCGAGAATGGTTGTGGGGGTCAGGATGGCTACCTGCTTTTTCGATTCCACGGCCTTGAAGGTCGCCCGCATGGCGATTTCGGTTTTGCCGAAACCAGCGTCGCCGCATATCAGGCGGTCCATGGGGTGCGGTTTCTGCATGTCGGCCTTGACCTCCTCGATCGCCTTGAGCTGGTCGGGGGTCTCCTCGAAAATGAACGAGGCCTCGAACTCGCGCATGAAGATCGAGTCGGGTTCGAACGAAAATCCGGGCTTCATGGTCCGTTCGGCGTAGAGCCGGATCAGGTTGATGGCGATATCCCTGATTTTCTTGCGTACCTTCTCTTTTTTTGTCGCCCACTTGCTGCTTCCGAGTTTCGAGAGCGTGGGGCGCGAGCCCTCCGCGGCGGTGTATTTCGACAGCAGGTTGATATTCTGGACGTTGACGAAGAGCTGGTCGCCGTCCTCGTATTCGACCAGTACGCACTCCTGTTCCGAATTGCCCGCGGTTATGGTTTCAAGGGACTTGAAAATTCCTATGCCGTAATCTTCATGAACGACGTAGTCCCCGATTTTCAGCCGGTGCAGATCCTTGAGCGAGATGCCCTTTATTTTCCGCTTCCGGTGCGAACGGTGGGTGTGGAACTTTCCGAAAATATCCGATTCACTGTACAGTTCGACCTTTCCGAACGAAAAACCCGAATGGAGGTTCAGCGGTACCCATCCCACGCTGATCCCTCCCGCTTCGGCACTCTCGTGCAGTTCGTCGCCCAGAAACTCGGCAAGTTCATCGATCTCCCTTTTCGAGGCCGATGCGAAAACCGGGTTCCGTTTTTCTGCGGCGTTTTTTTGCAGCTCGGCGGCAAACAGGCGGAAGTTGGCCACGAACTTCTGCTGCACCTGCGAACGGAAATCGAGCCCGTCTCCGGCAAGCGGCGATATGCGTATCTGGCGGAACGCCGAAAGCGCCTCTTCCAGGGCATCGCGATCTTCGGCAGCCTCGATATCCACCGTGTCGTCGATGATGACGAGCGCCGAGGGTGGCAGAAAGTCGAGAATGGTGTTTCGCTTCTCCTCTCCGCTCCCGTCGCCGCCGGCGAAGTTGCCGGTGAGGGTTACGGAGCCGAGCTTTTTTCCGGAAAGCTGGGAGTTGATGTCGAAAAGCCTGATCGAGGTGACGGTGTCGCCGAAAAACTCGATTCTCACCGGTTCCTGCACTCCGAAAGAGAAAATATCGATGATCGATCCGCGAACGGAAAATTCGCCCTCATCCTCCACGAACTCGCGGTGCTCGAACCGGTTGGCGCGGAGGAAGGCTTTCAGGCGCTCGTAGCCGCACTCCCTGTCGCGATCGAGCCTGAAGAGCTTTTCCGGAACCTCTTCGGGCCGGCAGAGAGGGTCGAGCAGTTCGCCGAACGAGGAAAGCAGCAGAACCGGCTGCCGGTCCGAGAGCGCCTTCATGGCGGGAGGCATCTGGTCGGAAAGGCCGAGAAAGAGCCCTTCGGGAACGAGAAGGCTGAAATCGTTTTCGTACAGTTCGTCCTTTTCCGGCCCGGCGATCACCAGCAGCGGCGTTTCGTCTTCGAGAAAAAGCACGGCGGCGAGCAGCGATGCCAGGGAGCCGCTGAGGCCTTTCACCCTGAGCGGAACCGGAGGCAGGGCGGGTTCGGGGCGGCTCTCTTCCAGCAACTGCTTCAGCTGGAGGAACGGTTCGCTCTGGCGGATGGTATCGAAGAGAAACGGGAGGGGTTTTTTTACAACCGGCATGCTGTTGCCGTCTGATGCGGATAACGTTTTCATATAAGTCTGACAAACCCTATTTTCAAGCTTGGCCCGGCATTCAGGCCGGACCTCTATAACCCTGGTCTATGCACATTCTTGAACTGAACAATCTCAAAACCTATTATGCTACCGGATACGGTGTTGCAAAAGCTGTAGACGGGGTGAGTTTTTCGCTCGCCGAGAACCGCACGCTCGGTATCGTGGGTGAATCGGGTTGCGGCAAGTCGGTTACGGCACTCTCCATCATGAGACTTGTTCCCATGCCTCCGGGCTACTTCGCCGGAGGGGAAATTTTCTGGAAAGGTAACAATATACTCAAATTGCCGGAAGAAGGAATGCAGCGGATCCGGGGCAACGAGATCGCCATGATCTTTCAGGAGCCGATGAGTTCCCTCAATCCGGTTTTTACCTGCGGCAACCAGATCATGGAGCAGATTCAGCTGCACCGCCGGATTTCGCGGAAGGAAGCCAGGGAGCGGTCTATCGAACTGCTTCATCTTGTCGGCATTCCCGACCCGTCGCAGCGCTTCTCCTCCTATCCCCACGAGCTTTCGGGGGGCATGCGCCAGCGGATCATGATCGCCATGGCGCTCTCCTGCAACCCGGCGCTGCTGATTGCCGACGAACCGACCACGGCCCTCGACGTTACCGTACAGGCCCAGATTCTCGATCTGATCGGAAAGCTGCAGAGCGATACCGGCATGAGCGTGATGCTCATCACCCACGACTTCGGGGTCGTGGCAGAGCTCTGCGAGGAGGTTATCGTCATGTACGCTTCGGGTATCGTCGAGAAAGGCGCCGTCCGCCGGATTTTCAGCAATCCGCTGCATCCCTATACGCGGGGGCTCCTGAAATCCATTCCCCGTCTCGGTTCGCGAAAGGAGAGGCTGCACGTTATCGAAGGAAGTGTGCCGAGCGCGACCCGGCTGCCCGACGGCTGCAGGTTCGCCGGAAGGTGCCCCCTTGCCGACGACCGGTGCCGGAAGGAAAAACCGCAGCTCGTTGTCTACGAAGAAGATCACGAGGCTGCCTGCTGGAAGGCGGGAGAGCATTTTCCCGGCGAATAACAACTAACGTGAACAAACGATGTCTGAACCACTGCTTCTCGTCGTCGAGGACGATCAGAACCTTGCCAAACTGCTCGGCTACAATCTCGAGAGGGCAGGTTACAAGTTCCATCTTTCCGGCACGGGAGAGGATGCCCTCGAACAGCTTGCCCGGCGCAGTTTCGATCTCATGCTGCTCGACATCATGCTGCCGGGAATCGACGGATTCGAGGTCTGCCGGAAGGTGCGGGAGCACCAGCTTCTCAAGGATATTCCCATCATCATGCTGACGGCGAAAGGCGAGGAGATCGACAAGGTGCTGGGCTTCGAACTCGGCATCGACGACTATGTGGTAAAGCCGTTCAGCCCCAGGGAGCTTAATCTGCGTATCCGGGCCATTCTCAAGCGCGACCGGCGGCAGCGGGCCGGCATTCAGGAGGTGCTCAGCTCGGGTGGGCTCGATGTCGATATCACCCGCCATCAGGTCACCCTCGACGGGAAGTCTCTGGTGCTGACCCTTATGGAGTTCAAGTTGCTCGTCGCCCTGCTCAAGCGCCGCGGGCAGGCCCAATCGCGCGAGATGCTCCTGAGCGACGTGTGGGACGTCGATAAAACCATCAATACCCGAACCATCGATACCCATATCACCAGACTTCGCGAAAAGCTCGGAGAGACCGGAAAAATGATCAAAACCGTCAGAGGGCTCGGCTACAAGTTCGAAGAGCAGGGAGAGGAAGCCTGAGATGCTGGCCAGGGTATCGGTAAGGCTCGGCATCGTTTTCGGTCTGCTTGTGTTTTTTACCGCAGCACTCAGCTATTTCTCGCAGGGCCGCCTTATCAATCAGCTCCTGCTCGAAGGTCTCCGTCAGGAGGTCTACCGTGAGCTCAGCCTCAGCCGCCACATGCTCGAAACAAGGCCTGCCGGGTGGGATGCCCTGTCGGCCTCCGATCTCTGGGCGGACCGTACCGGAAGGATTCTCGATTTGAGGGTTACCCTCATCACCCCCGACGGCCGCGTAGCGGGGGACTCCTACATTCCCCTTTCGAATCTCGGATCTGTGGAAAACCATCTCGGGAGGCCCGAAGTGCAGGCGGCGCTGAAAACCGGGTATGGCCAGCATATCCGCTACAGCCGAACCGTCGGCGAGAACATGCTCTACATGGCCGTTCCCATCGGCAGGCCCCGGCCCTACGGGGTGCTGCGCTTCGCCAAGCCGGTACGCGATATCGGCACGCTCGAAACGGAGGTGCGCAAGAGTATGGAAGCCGGTCTGTTCTGGGCGCTGCTTTTTTCCCTGCTTGCCGGCCTGATAACGGCCGTTATTCTCGCCCGGCCGCTCAGGCGGCTTGCCGAAGCGGCCGAAAAGCGGGTTCACGGGGATTTCAGCGGCCTCATCCCGGTACATCGCAACGACGAAATCGGCAAGCTGGCCCGGGGCATCAACTACCTTTCGGAGGAGATCACCCGGCACCGGCGACAGGAGGAGTGGTACCAGGCGGTGTTTTCCGGCATACGCGAGGCCATCATTGTAACCAACGCCTCGGGAGAGATCATTCTGGTCAATCCGGTCGCATCGCGCCTTTTCCGCATAGAGAGCTCCATTCGATCGTCGAGGCCGCTCAGGACCCTTTCCGACCGGGGGCTTCAGGAACTGCTCGAGGGTGTCCACGAAAAAAGGAGCACGCTCCTCAAGGAGGAAGTTACGCTTGCGACCGCCAAAGGTACCCGGATCATGCAGATCAGTTCCATGCCGGTGATGAAAGGGAGTCGTCCGGAAGGGACGGTTTTCGTGTTCAACGATATCACCCGGCTGAGGAATCTTGAGCGGATCAGGCGGGATTTCGTTTCGAGCGTTTCCCATGAGCTGCGCACCCCCCTCACCAGCATCAAGGGGTACACCGAAACGCTGCTCGAAGGCGCCATGCACGATCCGGAGCACGCGGCGGCTTTTCTGCAGATCATTTTAAAGGAGAGCGAACAGCTTACGGCCCTGGTCAACGATGTACTCGATCTGTCGAGCATCGAATCCGGCAAAATCCAGTACACCTTCGCGCCGGTGGATCTTCGCACCCTTATCGACCGGAATGTCGAACTGCTCATGCCGGCCATCGGAAAAAAACAGATGCGTATCGAACGCAATTATCAGCCGGATGTTGCCGAAGTTTTCGGCGATGCGGGGTATCTCGATATCGTCGTGCGCAATCTCCTCGACAATGCCGTCAAGTACGCCGACGACCTGAACGGCCGAATACGGATTTCGCTTTTCCGTTCAGGCGATGAAGTCACCATGGAGATAGACGACAACGGCATCGGAATCGCACAGACCGACCTCAACCGTATTTTCGAGCGTTTCTATCGCGTCGACAAGGCCCGTTCGCGCCGTCTCGGCGGTACGGGACTCGGACTTGCCATCGTCAAGCACATCGTGCTCGCCCACAAGGGGCATGTGGGCGTACGTTCGAGAATCAATCAGGGCTCTACCTTCAGCGTTACCCTTCCTGCGGTGCGTGCATAACAAAGACAATAAGGAAAAGGTATCATGAATGGTATTCGTTTCTATTTCGAGCAGCAGGGATTCAGCACGGCTCATGCCGATCAGCTCTCAACCGCCCTCTTCTTGCTTCTTGCCATCGTTCTTGCTGTCGTTACCGAGATCGCCACCAGAAAGGTGCTGCTGAAGGTCATTCCGGTTTTCGCCCTGAAAACAGCCACTACCCTCGATGACCTGCTCCTGAAACACAGGGTGTTTACCTTTATCGCCCATATGGTTCCTGCGATTCTGCTTTATAACTTTACACATGCCGTTTTTGTGTTTTATCCCGACATCGTCCCTCCGGTTCAGGCTGCTTTTGTCATCTATCTCACCATTCTTGCGATTTTGGCCTCTCTCGGCTCGCTTGACGCCCTGCTTGAGAAATACAATGAACAGCAGGTTTCTGCCCGGCTTCCGCTCAAAAGTTTTATTCAGGTACTTAAAACCCTCGTTGTCAGTTCAGGGGCGGTTATCGTGATCGCGAAGCTGCTGGGGACTTCACCTCTGGTGTTCTTCAGCGGTCTTGGTGCGTTTACCGCCGTGATCATTCTGATTTTCAAAGACTCGATACTCGGGTTTGTCGCTGGTATCCAGCTTACCACGAACAATCTTGTGAAACCGGGCGACTGGATCGAAATGCCGAAATACGGGGCAGACGGCGAGGTGAGCGACATTTCGCTGGTAACGGTTTCGGTGCAGAACTGGGACAAGACTATTACGGTTATACCCGCTTATGCGCTGATTTCAGAAGGGTTCAGGAACTGGCGGGGGATGAGTGAATCCGGCGGGCGCAGAATCATGCGTTCGATCAACATCGACATGCGGAGCGTGCAATTCTGCGATGCAGCCATGCTTGAGAATCTGCGCAGCATCGTATTGCTTGGCGAATATCTTGATGCGAAAACCAGAGAGCTTGACGACTACAACAGCCGCTTTGCCTTCGATGCCGCTGTTCCGGTCAACGGTCGCCGGTTGACCAACCTTGGTACATTTCGCGCCTACGTCATGGCCTATCTCCGCTCTCACCCCAAGATCAACACCGAGATGACCCTTATCGTCCGACACATGCAGCCTGCGGAAAACGGTATTCCCGTCCAGTTTTATGTGTTCTGCAACGACGTCGACTGGGGCAATTACGAAAATGTTCAGGCCGACATCATGGACCACCTGCTGGCAGTGCTGCCGTTTTTCGGACTCCGGGTTTTTCAGAACCCGTCAGGTAGCGATATCACAGAAGCCGCACACATGTTCGGAGGTCTGCAGCAGGATATCGCCTCACAGCCTTAAAACACGGGTTTTCCTGCAACACCGGCAAGGCTTTCGAGTCTCCGGTTCTCCTCGATGATGTGCCGGTGCAGGGGTATGTTGATCTGCGGACAGTTGCATTCGCCGAAAAAACCCGCTTCAGATACCTCGTGGTTCGGGGCCATGCGCTCATGCTCCTCGACGACGACCTTGTAGGCTACAATCAGCAGCGACCCGTAAAGATCGACGTTGCGGTGATAGATGCCGATAAGTCGTTCCACCCGGCCGTCGAGCGATGTTTCCTCCATCAGCTCCCGCAGGCACCCCTCATGCGGTTCCTCGCCCTCTTCAAGAAATCCGCCCGGAAGGGCCCATTCGTGGATCGCCGGTTCGTGAGCCCGGCGGATAACCAGGAGCTCGTTGTGCCGGTTTACCGTATAGGCGACGGCTACCGGCAGCGGGTTCCGGTAGTGAACCCACCCGCAGGAGGCGCAGAACATTCTCGTCCTGCCCTCTATTACTCCCTCTGAAAGCGGCTTGCCGCATACCGGACAAAATGAGTACGGAATCATGGTGCTATGGCGAAACTTTTTGCTGAATGCTTTGATTTAGTAGGTAAAACGTTTCACAAACATAAATAAGTTTCACCGATGGCACTTCTTTCTCCCGGCTCTGCGGCACCGCCGGTTTCAGGGCCCGATCAGTTCGGCAAGCAGGTTTCCCTCGACGAGTACCGGGGTAAAAAAGTGGTGCTGTATTTCTACCCGAAGGACGATACGCCGGGATGTACGAAGGAGGCTTGCGCTTTTCGCGATAATTTCCCTAACTTTAAAAAAACAGGTGTGGAGGTTCTGGGGGTGAGCGTCGACAGCGGAGCAAAGCACGCCAGGTTCGCCGACAAGTACCAGCTGCCGTTCCGTCTGGTGGCAGACGAGGAGAAGAAGATCGTCGAGTCGTACGGCGTGTGGGGCAAAAAGAAGTTTATGGGCAGGGAGTACATGGGAACCAGCCGGGTAACCTATCTTATCGATGAACAGGGAACGATTGAAATGGTATGGCCGAAAGTGACTCCGGCCACGCATGCAGAGGAAATATTGAACTATCTGGGTAAAAAAACGTGACATCTGGCATGGTAAACGAATTCGAGCATCTCAGGCCGGGCAAGCTTCTGCTCGCGTCAGCCAATCTACTTGAGTCGAACTTCAAGAGAACGGTTCTGCTCATGTGCGAACACAATGAACAGGGCTCCATGGGCTTTATTCTCAACCGGCCCATGGAATTCAAGGTATGCGAAGCGATAGCCGGTTTCGAGGATATCGAGGAACCCCTGCATATGGGCGGGCCGGTTCAGGTCGATACGGTTCACTTCATCCACTCCAGAGGCGACAGTATCGACGGAGCCGTGGAGATTTTCGGCGGCATATACTGGGGTGGCGACAAGGACCAGCTGAGTTTTCTCATCAATACCGGCGTGATCCATCCGGGTGAGATCCGCTTTTTCCTCGGCTATGCCGGCTGGGGAGCCGGGCAGCTCGAACAGGAGTTCGAAGAGGGCTCGTGGTATACCGCCGAGGCGAGCAGAGCGGTGGTTTTCGGTGGAGAATACGAGCGCATGTGGAGCCGTTCGGTTCGTTCGAAAGGCGGCGAATACCGCATTGTGGCCAACTCTCCGGAGCTGCCGGGTCTCAACTGAGGGCCCCGTTCAGCCGCCGAATACAGTGAGGAGGATCACTACGACGATCCAGGAGAGCACTCCCCAGACGAGAACCTTTTTCGACGAAATGTTTTTAAGCATGCTGCAATCTGAACGTTAGGTTTTGTTTGGCGGTTGTTAATTGAATGTATATATATGGCTGCCATCGGGCAACCCTGTTCTTTGCACGGTATTGGGGATGACAGGCTTTCGACAGGGCAGGTGTGAAATAATGCTGCACTCCGAGTTTCAGCATGGACGGACTCGTTAAAGAAGTCTATGTAACAAATAGATGCAGACGATTATTCGTATGCAATGGCTGCCTGATTAGCACAAGTTAATTAATCGGCCA
>Ga0105105_10000439_pt1 | contig 19110 bp, 20 predicted proteins | sample PPLLaktember2015_4_FD_79108 | JGI IMG/M metagenome (GOLD analysis project Ga0105105, IMG submission 79108) | Freshwater sediment microbial communities from Prairie Pothole Lake near Jamestown, North Dakota, USA - PPLs Lake P8 Core (1) Depth... | ecosystem: Environmental > Aquatic > Freshwater >...
CAGCCCGGCAGCCAGGCCGCCAGGTGCGCCGCGACGCCCTCGGCGGCCGGTGACAGCGCCCGATTCGCGCGGCGGTACAGGCAGACCTCGCGGATCGTCTCCGGATCGCGGACACGGCGCATGACCATCCCCATCGACACGGCGATCGCGCCGACGTAGGCCGGCGCCAGCGTCGCGGCCAGCCCCTGCGCGGCGGCGCCGAGTGCGGTCGTGACGTTGTCGACGATCTCGACCGGCATCACGCGGCTGTCCTCGGGCTGGGTCAGCATCATCTGTGCGACGCTGCGCTCGTGGTCGCGGCCGGCGGAGACCAGCGCATGGCCCTGCAGGTCGCGCCAGGTCAGGCTGGCGAGCGCGGCGAGCGGATGCGCGGGCGCGCACCACAGCACCCACGGGCTCTCGAAGAGCGGCGTGCGCAGCACCTCGTCGCCGACCGCGCGGTCCGGGCCGATCGCGATCTCGACGTCGCCGCGCGCGACCGCTTCGACCAGGCCGTCGACCGGCACGTCGTGGATCCGCACGCTTACCTTCGGCCGCGCCGCCCGCCAGGCCAGCGCGGCAGCCGGCAGCGCGGTGGCCGCCAGGACCAGCGGCGCGCCGATCCGCACGATGCCGGTGGCGCTGTCGCGGATGTCGGCGGCCGCGCTCTCGGCGGCCTGCACGTGGCGCAGAACCGTTTCCGCGGCGTTCAGGTACTCCCGGCCGGCGGTGGTCAGGGACACGCTTCGGGTGGTGCGGTCGAAGACGCGAAATCCGAGGTGCCCCTCGAGCTCGGCGACGAGCTGGCTCACGGCCTGGGCCGTCAGCCCGAGCCGCCCGGCCGCCGCGCTGATGCCGCGGGCCTCGGCGACGGCGACGAAGGCCTCGATCTGGCGGATCGTGAATCGCGTCAGGGACATCGGAGTGGGTCGGGGTTCGGAACGCTCGGACGGGCCGATTCTCAAGCGCCTCTTGCGAGCGGCGGTCGATTGATTGATTGTCGGCCACGCCCGACGTTCGGATACTCCGGGCACGGTGCAGGCGGGCGCTGTGCCGGCGGCGATCGTACCGCCAATCCCCGCTGCGCGACGGCCGGCCGACCGACCGGCCGACGCGAGCCGCCATCGAACCGAGGAGACCCCATGCCCCACCCTGCCCTGGCGCCCGCCCTGCATGCCTCGCTCGCCGCGGAGCTGCGCACGGCCGAGCGCACCCGCGTCGCGACCACCCAGTTCTCGCGCCGACACCCGTCGATGACGATCGACGACAGCTATGCGATCCAGCGCGAATGGATGAAGCTCGAGCGGGCCGAAGGCCGGCGGGTGATCGGCCACAAGATCGGGCTGACCTCGCGGGCGATGCAGATCGCCTCGCAGATCACCGAGCCCGACTACGGCACGCTGCTCGACAGCATGCTGCTGCGCGACGGCGGCGAGGTCGAGGCGGCGCGTTTCCTGGTGCCGCGGCTCGAGGTGGAGTTCGCCTTCGTGCTCGCCCGCCCGCTGCAGGGTCCGGACCTGTCGCTGATCGACGTGCTGAACGCCACCGACTACGTCGTCCCCGCGCTCGAGCTGATCGACGCGCGCATCGAGCAGTTCGACCGCGAGACCCGCGCGCCGCGCAAGGTGGTCGACACCATCGCGGACAACGCGGCCAACGCCGGCATCGTGCTCGGCTCGCGGCCGATGCGCCCGGACGCGGTGGACTGGCGCTGGGCCGGCGCGCTGCTCTACAAGAACGGGGTGATCGAGGAGTCCGGCCTGGGCGCTGCGGTGCTGAACCACCCCGGCAACGGCGTGGCCTGGCTGGCCAACCGCCTGGCGCCGCACGACGAGCGCCTCGAGGCCGGCGAGATCGTGCTGGGCGGTTCGTTCACCCGACCGGTCGCCTGCGCGGCGGGCGACACCCTCCATGCCGACTACGGCCCGCTCGGGTCGATCTCGGTGCGCTTCGTCTGACGACAGGAACTCGCATGAACAGGATCGACGTCGCGGGCGTGTCCGTCTCGCCCGACCACTACATCGGCGGCCTTCGGGTCGCCTCGGACCAGACCTTCGAGGACCTGTGTCCGATCGACCAGCATCGGCTGGGCGACATCGCCGAAGGCACGGCCGAGCACGTGGACGCGGCGATCCGCGCCGCGCTGCAGGCCTTTCCCGCCTGGTCGGCCCTCACGGCGGCCGAGCGCAAGCCCTACCTCGACCGGTTCGCCGAGGAGATCGGGCGGCGCGCGGACGCGTTCTGCACACTCGAGAGCACGGACGCCGGCGTGCTGCTGTCGCGGATGCGGCACGGCGTGGTGCCGCGCGCGATGCTGAACATCACCTGGTTCGCGAACCATGCGCTGAGCCTGCAGGACCGGCCGATCGAGACCGAGCAGGCGAGCCATCGCGTGCGGCACGATCCGGCCGGCGTGGTCGCGATCGTCACGCCGTGGAACGCGCCGCTGATGCTGTCGACCTGGAAGCTCGGACCGGCGCTGGCCGCGGGCAACACCTGCGTGCTCAAGCCACCGGAGTGGGCGCCGCTGACCTGCTCGCTGCTGGCCGATGCCGCCGATGCGGCGGGCCTGCCGCCCGGTGTCCTCAACGTCGTGCAGGGCGCGGGCGCGACCACTGGGGCGATGCTGGTCGGCGACCCGAGGATCTCGCGGTTGTCGTTCACCGGCAGCGTGCCGACGGCGCGACGCATCGCGCAGGCGGCGGGCGCCAACCTCGTGCCCTGCAGCCTCGAGCTCGGCGGCAAGAGCCCGTTCATCGTGCTGGAGGATGCCGACACCGACGCGGCGGCGGCGACCGGCGCGCTGATGTACCGCAACGCCGGGCAGGTCTGCCTCGCGGGCACGCGCTTCCTGGTCCACGAGCGGGTCGCCGATCGCTTCGTCGAGGCGCTGCGCCGGCATGTCGCGAACCTGAACGTCGGCGATCCGCGCGAGCCGGCCACCGAGATCGGCCCGGTCATCCATCCGCGCCAGGTCGAGCGCGTGCTCGGCTTCGTCGAGCGGGCGGTGGCCTCCGGCGCGACCGTGCTCTGGGGCGGCGGACGGCATCCGTACGGCGCGCAGTACCTGCAGCCCACGATGCTCGCCGACGTCGAGCAATCCGACGAGATCGTCCAGCACGAGGTGTTCGGGCCGGTGCTGACGCTGCAGACCTTCGCCGACGACGACGAGGCGGTGGACCTGGCCAACGGCACCGACTACGGCCTGGGCGGCGTCTGCTACGGCGAGACCGCGCATGCGATCGCCGTCTGCGACCGCGTGAGGACCGGCTTCATCTGGGTCAACAGCTTCGGCATCCGCGACCTCGCCGCGCCCTTCGGCGGCATCAAGCGCAGCGGCGTCGGCCGCGAGGGCGGCGACTGGAGCTTCGAGTTCTTCTGCGACGTCAAGGACGTCGTCGTGCCGAAGAAGCCCTTCGTGGCCAGCTTCGCCCACCGCTGACAGGAGCCGATCGATGAACGAAGGACGGATCGTCGGCGCGGCCGTGGTCTCGCACCACCCGGGCCTGATGCAGTGCGAGGACTTCCGCAGGATGATGGGCGCCGGTCAGGATTCGGACCTGATCGCCGGCTACGCGCGGCTGCGGGCGCGGATCGCGGCGGCCCGGCCGGACGTGGTCGTGGTCTTCGACACCCACTGGTTCACCACGGGCTACCACCTGGTCGACGCGGGCGCGCGGTATGCAGGCACCTACGTGTCGGACGAGATGCCGTGGTACCTGCACGGCGTGCCCTACGACTATCGCGGCCATCCGCAGCTCGCCCACGAGATCGAGGCGGCGTCCCGCGAGCGCGGAGGCTTCAACCGCGCGATCGACCATCCGGGGCTCGGTCGTCACTACGCGACGCTGAACCTGGTCAAGCAGCTGCGCCTGGAGCTCGACGACGTGCCGGTCGTCACCGTGAGCTCGTGCCAGAACTGCCGCTGGCAGCACTTCCTGGAATCGGGTGCCGCGGTCGCCGAGGGCATCCGGCGCAGCGGGCTGCGCGCGGTGCTGCTGGCCTCGGGCGCGCTCAGCCACCGCTTCAACGACATCGACTGGAAGCCGACCCACCCGCGGATCTTCCACGAGTCCAACGTGTCCAGCCCCGAGAACGTCGCGAGCGACAAGGGCGCCATCGAGCTGTTCCGACAGGGCCGGCACGACCTGATCCTGGAGCGCTGGGACACCGAGTACCGCAAGCGGTACTGGGAGGCGTCCGGCGCGCACTACCTGCAGATGGTGGGCGCGCTGGGCGGCGCCGAGTGCCGCACCCGGGGCGAGCCGCTGTCGGAGTACGAGAACGCACGCGGCACCGGCAACATCCACCTGTGGTTCGACACGGCCGCGGAGGGCTGAACGCATGGACTTCGAGTTTCCGTATCGCGAGCTGCCGGCGGTGCTGCGCGGCCCCCGCGTCGAGCGCCGGCACGTGCTGATCGGCGGCAGCGCCTTCTGGGGCACGATCGTCGAGGACGGCCCCGACGCGGGCGCGCTGCGCCTGGACGACGGCCGACTGCTGCAGGCCGATGCGCAGGTCTACCTGCCGCCGGTGTCGCCGTCGAAGATCATCGCGGTCCACATCTCGTATGCGTCGCGCTCGCACGAGACCCGCGACCGCCCCAAGCCGTCCGAGACGCCGACCTACTTCACCAAGCCGCCGAGCTCGCTCAACGGGCACGGGGGGCAGATCCTCAAGCCGGCCGACTGCACGTACCTGAACTACGAAGGCGAATACGCCGTGGTGATCGGACGCACCACGCGAAACGTGACGCCCGACGAGGCCTGGGACTGCATCGAAGGCTTCTGCCCGGCGCTCGACATGGGCCTGCAGGACTTCCGCGACACCGACCAGGGCTCGATGCTGCGGGTCAAGGGGGCCGACACGCTGCTGCCGATCGGACCGGGCATCGTGCGCGGCGTGAACCTCTTCGAGCAGACGCTGCGCACCTACGTCGACGGGCTCGTCGTCCAGGAGGCGAACATCGGCGACGAGACCATCTGGGGCCCGCACTACGTGATCGCGGACATCGCCCGCCACATCACGCTGGTGCCCGGCGACGTGATCCTGATGGGCACGCCGTGCCACTCGCGCTCGATCGATCCGGGCCACCTCGTGGAGTGCGAGATCACCGGACTGGGCCGCGTGGGCGGGACGGTGGTCGCGATCGACGCGCCGCGCGCGGGCGCGCTGGGCGTCGGTCACCCGCCCGGCGACACCCCCGAGGTCAGGCGCGTGGCGCTCGGCTTCGATGCGCGCGTGCCGGCGCACCTCAAGGACAACCTCGCACGCGCCAAGGCCGCTAGACGCGGGGCATGAAGAGCCGGAACGTCGCCTGGGCCAGCGCCACCGGCACGCCCTTCGCATCGAGCAGTTCGGCCCGCACGAAGGCCGTCCGGCCGGCGCTGCGGACCGTGGCGACGTGGCACTCGAACGGACCGTCGCGGGCGGGCGCCGGGTACTGCACGCTGCAGTCCACCGTGGCGCAGCCGACGGCCTGCTCCACGCTCGAGATGGCGGCGAACGCCATCGAGGTGTCGAGGATGGTGAACAGGATCCCGCCGTGCGGCTGGCCCGCCGTCGGCCAGCAGACCTCGGGCGTCGGCGTCAGCACCGAGCGCGCCGTGCCGCCCTCGCACGCCAGCAGGCGGATCCCGAGAGTCCGGTAGAGCGGGCTGTCGTTGAAGCCCGCGATGTCGTCATCGGTGTAGCGCATGAGGCCGGCCGTCTCCGTCGGTGCCGAGGCAGTCCGGGATATAGCACATCGAACGGACCGGGCGGAGCGGGCCCGGACCGGATCCCGATAGACTCGCGAGGTTGCCGCGCCGACTCGCGCGACGCCCGCCCCGGACCTCCGATGCTGACCTTCCTGAGCCCCGAACAGCGCCTGCACCACCCCCGCACCTACTACTCGCGCGGCCGGATGCGCACGCCGCAGGAGATTCCGGACCGGGTCGACGCCCTGGTCGACGGCGTGAGGCAGATGGGCTTCGACATCCGCGAGCCGGCCGACGCGGGCATGGCGCCGCTGCTGGCGGTGCACAGCGCGCCCTACCTGCGCTTCCTCGAGACCGCGCACGCGCAGTGGGCGCAGATGCCCGCCGACTGGGGCGACGAGGTGATGTCGAACGTGTTCGTGCGCGAGCCCAACGCGCTGCGGGGCATCCTCGCCGAGGCCGCGGCCTACCTCGCGGACGGGAGCTGCCCGATCGGACCGTCGACCTGGCGCTCGGCGTACGGAGCCGCGCAGTCCGCGGTGGCCGCGACGCAGGCGGTGCTCGCGGGCAGCCCCCACGCCTACGCGCTGTGCCGCCCGCCCGGTCATCACGCCCGGCGGGCCGCGGCCGGCGGCTTCTGCTACGTGAACAACGCGGCCGTCGCGGCCCAGATGCTGCGCGCGAAGTACGGTCGCGTGGTGGTGTTCGACGCCGACGTCCACCATGGCCAGGGCGTCCAGGAGATCTTCTACGACCGCAGCGACGTCTGCTACGTGTCGATCCACGGCGACCCGACCAACTTCTATCCGGCGGTCGCCGGGTTCGCCGACGAGCGCGGCGCCGGCGCCGGGCTGGGCTGCAACCTGAACCTGCCGATGCCGCACGGCTCGCCGGAGCAGGTGTTCTTCGATCGGCTCGAGGAGGCCCTGGTCGCGATCCGCGCCTGGAAGCCCGATGCGCTGGTGTTCGCGCTGGGCTTCGACATCTACGCGGAGGATCCGCAGACCCAGGTGGCGGTCACCAGCGACGGCTTCCAGCGGCTGGGACAGGCCGTGGCGTCGCTCGGACTGCCGACGGTCTACGTCCAGGAAGGCGGCTACCACATCGAGACACTTGCCCGGAATGCCGGCCGGTTCTTCACCGGCGTGCTGCAGGGCGCCGCGGGCTGAGCAGGCCGCCCTGCTGCGCCCCGCTGTCTACCCGCCCTCGGCCGCTTCGGGGTCCGTGGGTTCGGCGCCCCCGAGCAGCGCGCGCAGCCCCGCCGGCAGTCCGAAGCGCTTGCTCAGGCTGTCGACCGTCGCCGGATCGCCGCGTACCCGCAGCAGCGCGCCCTCCGCGTCGGCACGCTCCTCGAGCACCTCGCAGGTCGAGAAGATCTCGCCGCGCATGTTCTGAGACGTCCAGGGCAGGAACAGCTCGGCCTCGGCCAGGCCCTTCTGGAAGAACGCGCGCAGGGTGGCGTGCAGCGCCGCGACATCGGCCTCCCGGCGCGCGCTCATCACCACGCAGTCGGGATAGCGTGCGCGCAGCGCCGCCTCGGCCTCGGACTGCGCGTGCGCGTCGCCCACGCCGTCGATCTTGTTGAAGACGCGGATGCGCGGCAGGTCCTGCGCGCCGATCTCGGCGAGCACCTCGTCGGTGACCTTGATCTGCCGCTCGAAGCCGGGGTCGCTCGCGTCGACGACGTGCAGCAGCAGCGAGGCCTCGGCGGCCTCCTCGAGGGTCGACTTGAACGAGGCGACGAGGTCGTGGGGCAGGTTCTTGATGAAGCCGACGGTGTCGCTCACCAGCACCCGCGGCACGGTCGGCGGATGCAGCGCACGCACGGTGGTGTCGAGCGTGGCGAAGAGCTTGTTGGCGACCAGCGGATCGCTGTCGGTCAGCGCGCGCATCAGGGTCGACTTGCCGGCGTTGGTGTAACCGACCAGCACGACGCGCGCGATGCTGCTGCCTTCCTGGCGGCGGGCGCGCTGCGTCTTGCGCTCGACGTCCATGCGGGCGATCTCTTCCTGCAGCTCCATGATCCGGTTGCGGATCTTCTGCCGATCGAGCTCGCCGTGCGACTCGCCGGCACCGCGCCCGCCGGTGCCGCTGCGCTGGCGCCCCTTCGGACCGGCGAGCTTGGCCGCCTCGCGCAGCCTCGGGCCCATGTAGCCGAGACGCGCGATCTCGACCTGCGCACGGGCGGCGCGCGAGCGGGCGTGACGGTGGAAGATCTCCAGGATGACCATGGTGCGGTCCATCACCTCGCAGCCGACCTCGATCTCGAGGTTGCGGGCCTGCGAGGGCGAGATCTCGTGATCGACCAGCACGACGTCGACGTGGCGGGTGTCCGGATCGGCCGCCGAGCGTGCGGCTTCCTTGGCGCGGGCGGCGCCGCTGCGTGCGGTGGGGCGTTTGGCGGGAGCCGCCTCGGGGCGCTCGTCGACGGTCACGTCGAGCATCGGATCGTCGTCCGCATCCAGGCCTTCGTCGTCCGCCGACGCGGACTCGAGCGCGCCGTACTCGACGAACCGACGCATCTCCTGGCGCTTGCCGACGCCGAGGTAGCCGGTGGTGTCGAAGCTGGCGCGCTTCTGGGTGAAGGTGCCGACGACCTCGTAGCCGAGCGTCTTGGCCAGTTCGCGCAGCTCGTTGACGGAGACGTCGAGCTCGACGTCGCTCACGCCGGGCAGCTGCACCGCGGCCACGACGGCTCGGGTGGGGGTGTCGTTGGGATCCGTTCGCATCGTTGTGGAGACCGCCTGCCTGACGTTCGCTGCTGGGGCATCGGGCCGCGCGACGCCCGTTCACGGCGGCGGGGGCGGCCCGACCCGTGTATCCGGCCGGCAAAGTACCACGATCGCGGCCGGGACCCCGACGGTGCGGCCACGGAGCGCGGACGGGGCCGGCTCCGACCGCTGAACGCGGCGCAGGCGGACGCATCGCACCGAAGCGCGCGATCGGGATGCAGTCCCACGCGCCGGGCGAGCAGTTTCTCACGCGGGCCGCCGTCCGTCGGCCCTAGGATGCCGTCAACCCTTCGAACGAGCCTGCCATGCGGACCCAGATCACCTTGCTCAGAGAGCAGCTCGCCCGGCACGTCGCCTCGTGCGGCACCGACGACCCGCAGGTCGAGCACCTGCGCTGGCAGATCGCGAGTCTCGAGCGCCAGGCACGCTGGCGCGAGGACGCGGCGGGCATGTTCGGTGCGCCCCGGCGCACGGCGGAGCCGCGCACGGACCTGCGGCCGCGCTGACGCGCGGGCCGGCGCCTCAGCAGCCGAGGCCGCCGAACTGCGCGAGCGAGCGCAGCCAGCGCCCCATCTCGTCGACGACCTGATCGACCGACATCAGGTAGTCCGCGTCCCCGCCCAGGCTGCGGCCGTGCAGCGTGCGCACGTCCTGCCGCAGACCGGCGCCCGGCAGGCCGCCGATCTTCAGGTCGTCGAAGAACTCCCGATGCAGCCGGGCGGTCTCGACCGGCGCGCTGCACAGGTTCACCAGCGGCAGGCCGAGGCCGATCACGCGGTCGAGGTCGTCGGCCAGCCGATCGATCGGATACCACTGCTGCTGGCCGCGCGGGTTCACCGCGTCGAGGTCGCGACGCCGGATCAGGTCGTCGAGCACGTTGCGGCGCATGTCGGGCCCGAAGGCCTCGGGCAGGCGGACCACGTGGCAGGTCGAGAAGCGGCCGGCGACGATCCGCTCGAACTCGAGTCGGTGCTCGCCGTAGGCTCGGCTGTGTGGCGTGTCGAAGGGCGTCGATTCGTCGACGCGGACCGGCACCGGGTAGACGTCGATCGTCGACACCAGCACGAAGCGCTCTGCGCGCACCTCGGCCAGCGCGCCGGCCAGGCTCAGCATGTTGCTGCGGTCCCCGCCGGGGTTGCCGTTCGCGAGCCAGCGGTTCGACGGCAGTCCGGCGCACACCAGCAGCTCGAACTCGCGGCCCCGGATGGCGTCGATGTCCTCGCGATCGAAGCAGGCGTCCCAGGCGCGCTGGCGCGCGAGGTTGCGCCCGACGAAGCCGGTATGGCCGATCAGCCCCCTCACCGCCCCGAATCCTCTTCGGCGGTCGGGAACGGAGCGCGCATCGCCGGCAGCGGCGCGGGGGGGAGCCCGGCACGCGACCGTTCGGCCATCCGCACGTACAGCGCATCGAGCTCGCGCGCGGTGCGTGCGCTGTCGAAGAGCGGCGACTCGTCGCGGGCCCGGCGCAGCCGCTCGCGCAGCGTCGCCATGCGCTGCGGATCGTTGGCGAGCGTGCGGGCCAGCGACTCGTAGGACGCCATGTCCGCGACCGCGAGCTCGGGCAGTCCGACCGCATGCAGCAGGCTCGCGGCCACCCGGCCGACGAACGCGTTGCCGGTACAGGTGACGACCGGCACGCCGGACCACAGCGCATCGCTGGCGGTGGTGTGCGCGTTGATCGGCAGCGTGTCGAGGAACAGGTCGGCGTGAGTCAGGCGGGCCAGGTGCTCGGCGGGCGGCGCGACCTGCGCGAAGACGAGGCGCGAGCGTTCGATGCCGCGCGAGCCGGCCTCGCGGATCAGGTTCTCCTCGGCCTGCGGGTTCGAGGCGAGCAGCCAGAGCACGCTGCCGGGCACGTCCTTCAGCAGCCGGCACCAGACGTCGAAGGTGTCGGGGCGGATCTTGTAGGTGTGGTTGAACGCGCAGAAGACGAAGGCGTCCTGGGGCAGTCCGCAGGCGGCCCGCCCCGGTGGCACGCCGACCTCGCGCATCCGGTCGTTCGGCTGGTAGCAGTCGGGCAGCCAGGCGAGCGCCTCGGTGAACTCGTCGGCGCACGCGGGCGGCAGCACGACCGGGTCGACGATCGCGTAGTCGATGAACGGCGCGCCGCTCGTCCCCGGAAATCCCAGCCAGGCGACCTGCACCGGCGCCGGACGCATGGCGAGGATCGAGACCCGCGCGTGCAGCGTGTAGCCCTTCAGGTCGACGAGGACCTCCACGTCGTCGTCCCGGATCCGCTGCGCGGCCTCGCGTTCGCTCAGGCCCGCGATGTCGACGAAGGCGTCCCCGGCCCGCTCGAGACGGCGGCGCATCGCCGACCCGTCGTCCGGGCCGTAGGAGTACAGGCGGACTTCGACCCGCTCGCGATCGTGCAGTTCGAGCACCTGCACCAGCAGCATCGCGGTCGCATGGGTGTGGAAGTCGTTCGACAGGTAGCCCACGCGGACCCGACCGGTGCGCGGCGCACGGCGCGGCGCAGGGGCCGGCAGCGGCGCGACCGAACCGTAGCGCAGGCTCGCGTGATCGCCGAAGGCCCGACGCTGCACCGCCGCGTCGGCACCGAAGGACAGGAACATGAAGGGGTTGATGTCGATCCGTCCGGGCTGCGCGACTCGCGCGGCGAGCGCGGAGAGATCGAGTTCGAGCCGACGCCAGTCGCAGCCGTGCAGCGCGTGGTGCACGATGCCGCCCAGGCCCTGCTCCCAGCCGGGACGCAGCGCGACGGCCGTGCGCAGGGACTCGACGGCCTCGGCGTGCAGGCGCAGCCGGTCGAAGGCGTTGCACAACGTGATGTAGGCATCGAAGCCGTCGGGCTTGCACGACAGCGCGGACATCAGTGCGCCGACCGCAGCGACGTGCCGGTTGGTGCGGTCCAGCGCGATGCCGTAGTCCAGCCACGACTCGTAGCCGGCGCCGGGGCGCCGGGCGACGGCCTCGGCGTCCTCGAGCAGGTCCTCGTAGCAGTGACGCTCCATGCGGGCGGCGACGCGCATCTGCCGCGCCAGCACGTAGTGCGGATCGGCGGCGAGCGCGCCGTCGGCGGCGGCGATCACGCCGACGTGATCGCCGAGCTTGCGGCGCGCCTGGGCGAGGTTGACCCAGTAGAGCGGCTCGCCCGGGGCGATGCGCACCGCCCGGGCGTGCGACTTCTCGGCCTCCTTCCATCGCCCGGCACGTCCGTGCTCGACGCCCGTGCGCCAGTGGCGCTCGGCCTCCGGCCGCACGGCGGCGGGAATGGCGGGGCGAGGCGGGGCGATCGGGACGGGCATCGGACGGGACCGGGGCGGTGACGTGACCCGAGCGATCTTGAGGCCCGACCCCGACCGTCGAGGCCCGGAAAAACGGCGGTTTGGCGGTTCATCTCGGTTACGCCGCAGCCGAGCCGGGACGCGTCCCGAAAGCCTCCGAAGCACGGTTGACGCCGCCCGCCATGCGGCTTTCCGGCGATGTCGACGGCGCCCGGCGCCGTGGCATCATCGCCACATGGAAGCCCAAGACTACGATCGTTTCCGCGTCGAGGACGGCGCGGAAGTGATGGACCTGCTGCGCCGGTCGCTCGCATCGCGCGCGATGTGCTCGGTGCGCGCCGCCGGCCGACCGGAGACCTACCTGTCGCCGTTGCGCGAGATCGCCGACGACGGCGAGGCGGTGCTCGATCCGCCGCGCGCGCCGGTGATCGAGCGGGCGCTCGCGGCCGGCAGCGTCGCGGCCATCGACCTGCGGCTGCCGGAGTGCCGGGTGAGCTTCGAGGCCCGGGTCGCGCAGATCGGCCAGGTCGACGGACGGCCGCTGCTGCGCCTCGAGCGGCCCGCATCCCTGGTCCGCGTGCAGAAGCGCGAGACCTTCCGCGTGCAGGTGCCGGAGCATCTGGGTCTGCGGGTGACGCTGGTGCCGACCGAGCCGACGCTCGACGCGCTGCCGCTGCACGACCTGTGCGTGCAGGGGGCGGCGCTCACCATCCGGGGCGGTGCGCGCGAGCAGTTCTGGGCGGGCAGGCTCTTCGAGGCGGCGCGCATGACGATGCCCGACGGAACCGTCTGGACGACGGCCCTGCGGGTGATCCACGCGGGCGTCATCCGTCGCCTCGCCGACGGCAACGAGCTGCGGGTCGGCGTGCAGTTCGTCCACCCGCCCTCCGGTCTCGAGTCGGCGGTCGCGCAGGTCGTCGGCCGGATCGCGCGCGGCAAGACCGCCTGAGCGGCGCCTCGCGCGTCGCGGCGACGGGCGCCCTCCGCGGACGCGCCCTCGTCCCACGCGCGGCGACCCCTCGCAGGCCCGCGGCTTCGAAGGGAGATCCGACCCGGTGGGTATAATCCGAGGGGTCGTCGATGTGACGTCCACCCATCGAAGGAGCCACCGATGAACACGCCCACCGATTCCTCCCGCGCGAAGATCGCCGACGAGTTCGCCGCCGCGATGTCCGAAGCACAGGACATCCTCACGCGCGCCGCGACAGAGACCGGCGACAAGGCACGCGATCTGCGCTCCCAGGTCGAGACCAAGCTGCTGCATGCGAAGCTGCGGCTCCAGGAACTCGAGGGCGAGGCGGTCGACCGCGCCAAGAACGCCGCCCGCGTGACCGACGACTACGTGCACGACCACCCGTGGCAGGCGATCGGCATCGCGGCCATCGTCGGCTTCGTGGTCGGTCTGCTGATGAACCGCCGCTGAGCGCGGCGATGCGCGAGACCGGAGACGCCCCCGCCGGTCCCGCCGCCGGCGATCCGAACGGCCCGTCCGCGGACGGGTCCGCCGGCTCGGCCGGCATCCGCGAGCTGCTCGGTCGGCTGGCCGCCTCGTTCGTCAGCGCAGCGGATACCCGGGTCCAGATCGCCGCCCTCGAATTCGCCGAGGAGCGGGAGCGGGCGCGCGACCGTCTCGTGCTCGTCCTGATCGTGGCTCTGGCCGCCGCGTTCGCGCTGCTGGCCGCCAACGCACTGGCGGTCGCCCTGCTGTGGGACCGCCTCGGCTGGGTCAGCCTGGCGCTGCTGACGCTGCTGTGGTCGCTGGTGGCCGGCGTCGCCGGCTGGCGGCTCGCCCTGGCGTCACGCCGCGAGCAGGCGCCCTTCTCCGCCACCCTCGCGGAATTCGGTCGGGATCGGGCGTGGCTCGTCGAGCGCTTCGGGAAGCGTTCGCGATGAGCGCCGACGACCGTCGCATGACCCCTTCGCAGCGCAAGGCGCTGCTGGTGTCCCGTTCGGAGCTGGAGCGGCTGCAGATCGCCCTGCTCGTGCACGAGCTTCGCGAGCGCGTCACGCCCGAGCGCCTCGAACCCGGGCGGGGCCGCCGTGCGGGCACGGTCGCGGCCGCGCTCGTCGGCGTCGGCCTGCCGCTGCTGGGGCGCAAGCGCCTGTCACGGTGGCTGAGCAGCGCATCGCTGGCGATGACCGCCTGGCGCGTCGCGCGCCAGTGGCGCGGCGGCAGGAGCTAGCCCGCACGGGGCCGCGATTCGCCCCGATCAGTCCTCGCGCGTCCACCCCGGGCCCGGGTCGTAGCTGACGATCCTCGCAGCCAGCGTCCGGGTGGCCGGGCCGAGGTCGCGGGAATGCACCTTGCCGTCGTGGTTGATGATGAAGGTGCGCAGACCGGAGCGGCCGTACGAGGCGGGTGTCGCGATCGCCGCGAAGCCACGCAGCAGGCGCTCCCCCGAGCGATAGTCCATCGCGCCGCCCCGGGCCGCGGCGCCCTGCGCGGACAGCGCGCGGAACCGATATCCGCGGAACGGTTCACCTCGGCCGGCCCCTGCGGCCATCTCGAGCGCTCGCAGGCCGAGCGGCGACGCCGGCTCGCCGGGGGCCGTGTCCCAGTACAGACCGTCGCGCTTGCCGGGCCGGCTGCCGAGCCGACGCGCGTACTCGGCGACGCCGTCGCCGTCGCGGTCGGCCTGCGCATAGAGATTCTGCGCATCGACGTAGGCGTGCAGCGCCGCGATCGCCGCCAGTTCGTTGCGGGCCATCCTGCGGGCATCGATCTCGTCCAGACCGGCCCGGGTGTCCCAGGACCAGCGTCCGTCCGCGCCCCGCACGATCGGCAGCGGGTACGGCCATGCGGTGGTGTCCAGGAGCAGACGCGCGCGATCGGCGCCCTGGGTCTCGACCGCATGGCCGCGTGCCCACGTCCGTACGAAGGCGTCGCGCACGGCGGCCATCGATGCATCGTCCGGGATCGGCACGACCCGAGGCGCATCGACGCCGAACAGCGGCCCGAACTCGCGACGATCGCCGGAAACCACCGCATCGAAGAGTGCGTCGACGGCAGCCTGCGGGCTCGGGAAGCTGCGCTGGCCGCTCACCGGCGCGGCGCACAGCGGCGACAGCGCGGCGCTCAGTGCGACCGCCACGGCGGCGCGCCGCCAGGCTGCGGCACGCCGCCCGGTGCGCTTCGAGAGAATCTGCTGGGTCATCGTCGGCTCCGGATCGGTTCGGTCAGCGTGCGTGGCGCGCAGCGCCGGGCGGGCGTCCGCCACCGGCCGGGCGGGCCGCCGGACGTGGCGCAGGCGCGGGGCGGGCTGCCGGGGCCGGACGCGGCGCGGGTCGGGCAGCGGTCGGGGCGGTCGGGCGCGGCGCGGGCCGCGCGGCGGGCGACGGGACGGGGCGCGCGCCGGGCTGCGGCCGCGCGGCCTGGCTCCGGTCGATCGCTGGCCGGTCCTGCCCAGGGCGTTCCAGACCCTCGAACGCACCCCGATCGGGCACGGCGGGTCGCGGGGCGGGACGCTGCGGGTCGGGCCGTCCGGCGCTCCCGGGACGCTGAGCCGCACCGGGCCGGTCCCGGGTCGACGCCTGCTGCCGGTCGCGCTCCTGGGCGACCAGGTCGTTGCGGTCCCGCGCCGCGACCGCGCTCTTCTGCACCCGATCCCGCGAAGCGCGGTCGTTGCGCGGCACGTCGCGTCGATGCGAGGCGTCGTACTCCCACGTGTTGCCGGTCCGCAGGTAGTTCTGCTTGTTGTTGACGTGGATGGAATTGAAGTTGTTGACGTTGATGTTGACGTCGTTCCCGCCCCAGTTGAAGCCACCCCAGATCGCATTGGTGACCGCGATGCCGACACCGAACGCGATCCCGCTGGCGAGCGCCGTGCCGACGTAGTACCCCGGAGGCGGCGGCAGGTAGATCGGCGGGTAGGTCGGATACGGCCAGGCGCCGTACACCACCGTCGGGTTGTACGAGGGCACGTACACGACCTGCGGGCTCGGGGTCTGGATCAGGATGGTCCGGTCCTCGGACACCACCGTCAGCTTGTCGTTCGACTGCAGGTTGCCGGCGAGCTGGGCCTTGAGGCGCAGGGCCTGCACGGCCGACATCACGTCGGGACGCTGGTCGATGAAGGCATCGCCGACCTGCTGTGTCCAGTCGGGATTCGCGTCGAGCAGGTCGAGGACCTGCGGGAACGCGACCAAGGAACGTACCGACGGGTCCCAGGGCTGGTTGTCGACCGCCCGGACCGCGGCGTCGCCCTTGTCCTTGAACGTGGGGTTGCGGCGCAGCCAGTCGGCCGCGAGGCCGATCTCTGCCGGATAGGCCGACGCCATCAGCACCTGAGCGAGCACCGAGTCGGGATACAGCGCGATCGGCGCCAGGAGCTGCTCGAGTTCGGGCTGCGTGTAGCGCGTCTGTGCGCGCAGATCGCCGGCGGGCGCGGCGAGGCCGGCGAGCGCGAAGCAGACGACGGCGAACGCCGCGATCCTGCGCAGCAGGCCTCGACGGGCCGGCACGCCCTGCGCGTCGGCGGCCACGGCGACCTGGGGGAAGCACGTCATCGGAAAGCTCCTCGAATCGGATCGGGTATCGGCGCGCCCCGCGGTGCGGCGCTCAGCGCGGCATCGGCCTGGGCATCGGACGCGGCATCGGCATCGGCCGGGGGACCGGCGCAGGCAACGGGCGGATCGGCATGGGGGGCGCGACGCCGATCGGCGGCACCGCCCCCATCGGCGGCCCCCACCACGGGTCCGTGGGCCAGGCCGAGTAGCCGTACCCGTAGCCGTAGCCGACACCGACGCCCATGCCGACCGACACCGAGCCGCTCGCGCAGCCGGCCAGCGACAGCACCACGGCGAGCAGACCGGCGCGCAGCGCGCCTCGGGCGGCCGGGCGGGCCGGCGAAAGACAGGTCTTCATCGCGGGCCCTCCACCGGCCATTGCGCGACGCCGAGCGGCGCCCCGGTGGCATCGGCGACGATCGCGGCACGGCCGCCCCGTCGCTGCGGCGAGGGCTCGACCAGCACGCGCCCGCCTGCGGCGACGACCGCGCGCAGGGTCGCCGGCAGGTCGACGACGCGCAGATAGGGCAGCCAGGCGCTTTCGCGCGCGGCCGCGGCGCGATCGACGACGCCGGCCCGGGGCAGCTCCCCGGTGCTCAGCAGCCATTCGTCGCGGTCGTTGCTGCTCGAGACCCGACGGCGCGCGTAGTGCCCGAGGGCGCGATAGAACCCCGCCATGCGCGCGGGGTCGGCGGCCCAGAGCTCTCGCCACAGCCATTCGCCCGCCACCGGATCGAGGTCCGCCGGATCGCCTTCGACCGTCCGGATGACGCCGAACGGCGCGCCTTCGGGATCGGCGAGCAGCGCGACCTTCCCGCGGCCGAGCTGCGTGCCGGGTGCGACCAGCGTGCGCCCGCCCTCGGCGGTCGCGAGCGCGACGGCCGCATCGACGTCGGGAACCGACATCAGGCCGATCCAGCGCGACGCCGGTGTGCGGCCGTCGCGACCGTCGGCGATCCGCAGCACACCGGCGACGGGTCGGCCGTCGAGCCGCGCGAGGCGATAGGCGCGCTCGCCGGCGCCCCGGCGCGTGATCGTCCAGCCGAAGACCGTCTCGTAGAACGCGGCCGCGCGTTCGGGGTCACCGGTGAGCAGCTCCTGCCACACCCACTTGCCGTGGCGCAGTTCGCCCGGTGCATCGGCGACCGGAGGCCAGCCGTCGCGCGACTGCGCGACCGCCGGCAGCGCCGCCGCCGCAGGCATCGCGCCCAGCGCGGCGAGCACCCGCCTGCGCACCGCGGCGGAGATCGGTATCGATCGGTTCACGACGGACTCCCCGGCGCCGCGCGACGCAGCACCATCAGCTCCAACCCCTTCGCATCGAACAGACGCAGCCGGTCGCCGTCGACGCGCCATCCGCCGGCCCGCTGCAGCCGCGACAGGAATGCCGACTCCAGTTCCATCGCTTCGGGCGGACCGGCCATCCGCGTGGACAGGGCGGCACTCACGTGCAGCCAGTCGGGACCGGCGTCGACGCGCGCGCCGTACCGATTGACGCCCGACATGCCGGAGACGCGCGAGCCGGCGTCGAACGCCATCGTGACCGGCGCGCGGGCACCCGCGGCGGCGGTCGGCGCCCCACGCATCGACGCGAGCTGCCAGGTGGTGCCGGCGAGCGCCGGCGGCAGGGTCGAGGACATGATCGGCCTGCGTTCGAGTTCCTGGACCAGGACGGTCCGCAGCGAGGGGGCATCGGCGGGCGGGCGGGGAATCGGCACCTGGCGCACGAGCACGTCGGTCTCGTGGCCGGGCCGGAACTCGAAGCCCTCGATGTCGCCGAAGAACCGCTTCGACGGTCCGTCGGGACTGTCGCGATAGGTCATGCACACGGTCGGCGCGACCCCCGCGCAGTCGACGAGCGCCGGACCGATCGTCCAGCGCATCGCCTGCGGCGAGGCGGTCGTGCCGCCTGACGGCAGAGAGGCGGTGGTGCCGCCTGACGGCAGAGAGGCGGTCGTGCCGCCTGGCGTCGGCAGGGCGACCGGCGCCGCGCAGGCCGCGGCCAGTGCCGCACACGCGCCCGCGAGCGCTGCGGCTCGTACGATCGCCATGGGTGTCCTCCCTGAACGCGACGCGCGGTGGCCGCCGTCGTCCGCGCGGAGTGTAGCGGAGCCCAGGCCGTTCGGAGTTCGCGCGGCCCCGCTGGTACCATCATCGGCACACCTTCGGAGAGGGGCCATGGCACACGCGTCCGAATCGAATCAGGAAGGTGTCGGGGCGATCCCCCGCCCCCGCGGTCGGCGCAGGCGGGTCACGCCGGCGGTGCTGGCCGCCATCGCGACCCTCGTCGTCCTCGCGCAGGGCCCGGTGCGGGCGCAGGCCCCGGGTGCGCCGGACTCACCCGCGCGGACTCCGGCCACCGAGCGCGGCCGCGCGCTCTACGAGACACGCTGCATCGGCTGCCACGAGCGCTCGGTCCACCAGCGCGAGAGCCGCCGGGCGCAGGACTTCGCGTCGCTGCGAGGCGAGGTGGCCCGATGGAATACGACGGCGGGCGGAGAATGGCGCGACGAGGAGCTCGACGCGGTCGCCGCCTACCTGAACGACCGGTTCTATCGCTTCCCGTGTCCGACCACGGTCTGCCGCGCGCCCGCGCGGGCCGCGCTGCCCGCGGGCGGCGGCTGAGCGCCGCCCGGGACGGCGCGCATGGACGCCTCGAGGCGAGGCGTCCGACCGATCAGGGAATGCGGCGAAGAACGGTGCCGCTGCGCACGGGCATGCCACCCTGCGGGGCCACACGCGGTCCGCCGCGGGACGGCTGGGGCTGCCCCTGGGAGGCGCGTGCCGGCTGAGCCTGCGGCGCACGGGCCGGCTGGCCTTGCGAGGCCTGCGTCGACGGTCCCCGGCCGGCACTCGAGCCCGGCTGCGCCGGACGCGGTCCGCCCTGCGACGGCGAACGCGACGGCGCGCCCTGGGCGGCGCCGCGCGACGCGCCCGAGCCCGACG
>Ga0105105_10000440_pt1 | contig 19098 bp, 18 predicted proteins | sample PPLLaktember2015_4_FD_79108 | JGI IMG/M metagenome (GOLD analysis project Ga0105105, IMG submission 79108) | Freshwater sediment microbial communities from Prairie Pothole Lake near Jamestown, North Dakota, USA - PPLs Lake P8 Core (1) Depth... | ecosystem: Environmental > Aquatic > Freshwater >...
AGATCCAGTACCCGGTCAAGGGCGCGACGATCATCGGCAACGGGCCGGACGCGCTGACCCGCGTGACGATGATCGGCAACGACATGCGGCTCGACACCGGTGTCGGCGTCTGCGGCAAGGACGGGCAGTCTGTGCCGGTCGGCGTGGGCCAACCGACGTTGAGGCTGGAAGGCTTGACGGTCGGCGGCACCGCCTGAGCGGCGCCGTGCCGGTGCGGGGCGTCAGTCCTCGGCGTGGCGCTTGTCGAAGTCCCACACCGCCTCGAAGCCCATCATCTTGCTGAATGCCATGAAGTCCGCCATCGGCACCGGGCTGCCGATCGACGAGCGCGTCGCCAGCACCTGGCCGTAGGCCTTCTCCATCGCGTATCCCGCCGACAGGAAGCCCGCCGCCGGGTAGATCGCGATCGCGAAGCCCATCTGCTCCAGCACGGCCGGCGGCAGCACCGGCGTGCGGCCGCCCTCGACGACGTTGATCAGCATCGGCAGGTCGAAGGTCGACGCGATCTTCGCCATCTCCGCCTCGGTTTCCGGCGACTCGACGAACAGCACGTCCGCACCCGCCTGCGCATAGGCGTCGGCCCGGCGCAGCGCCTCGTCGAGGCCGAGCGTCGTGCGCGCGTCGGTGCGCGCGACGATCAGCATGTCGCCGCTGCGGGCTTCCTTCGCGACGCGGATCTTGCGCACCATGTCCGCCATCGGGATCACCCGCCGGCCCGGCGTGTGGCCGCACTTCTTCGGGAACTCCTGGTCCTCGAGCTGGATGCCCGCGGCCCCCGCCGCCTCGTAGCCCGCGACCGTGTGCGCGACGTTGAGCAGCCCGCCGTAGCCGGTGTCGCCGTCGCAGATCACCGGCGTCTTCGCCATCGTGCACATCGCGCGCACGCGGTCGACCATGTCGGAGTAGGTGGCCAGGCCCGCGTCGGGCAGCCCGAGGTGCGAGGCGACCGTGCCGTACCCGGTCATGTACAGCGACTCGAAGCCCATGCGGTCGGCGATCCGCAGCGAGACCATGTCGTACACGCCCGGCGCGGCGATCAGCCGGCCCTTCTTCAGTACGTTCTTGAGCGACTTCCGGTTCATGCCTGGTCTCCTCGGGGCTGAACCGCATGACGGCCGTCGATTGCGGCCGGTCTGCGGGGCACGTGCCGGCGAAGGCTACGGACGCACCCGAGCGGCGTCAATCCGCGGCGTGGTCCGGAAGGCGCCCTTCAGTGAACGTCGTCGGCTGCGTAGAATCGGGATGCAGCGGTTGCTCTCGTCAGTCGCCCCCCACCGGTCGCGTCCATGTCCCAGGTCGATGTCGTCGTGGTCGGAGCCGGCATCGCCGGCGCGTCGATCGCCTATTTCCTCGCGCCGCACGTGCGCGTCGTCGTGCTCGAGCGCGAGGCGCATCCCGGGTACCACAGCACCGGGCGGTCGGTCGCGCTGTTCTCCGAGACCTACGGCACGCCGCAGGTGCGGGCGCTGTCGCGCGCGAGCCGGGCGTTCCTCGAGGCCCCGCCGGCCGGGTTCTCGGAAGTGCCCATCCTGACCCCGCGGGGCGCGCTGATGGTGGGCGGGCCCGACGACGAGGCGCTGCTCGCCTCGGAGCTGCTGGCGATGCAGCGGCTGGTGCCCGAGGTGCGGCGCATCGAGGCCGCCGACGTGCTCGCGACGGTGCCGGTGATGCGGCCCGAGGCCACCGGTGCCGCGATCCTCGAGCCCGGCGCCTGCGACATCGACGTGGCCGCGCTGCACCAGGGGTTCCTGCGCGGCCTGAAGGCGCGCGGCGGGGCACTCGTCTGCGACGCCGAGGTCACCGCGGTCGAACGCACCGCCACCGGCTGGACGGTGCGCTGCGGCGAGCGCGCATGGCAGGCCGCCGTGCTCGTGGACGCCGCGGGCGCGTGGGCGGACGTGCTCGCGCGGATGGCCGGGGTGCGCCCGATCGGCCTGCAGCCGCGGCGCCGCGCCGCCTTCACCTTCGCGCCGCCGGCGGGCGTCGATGCGCGCCCTTGGCCGGCGGTCATCGCCCTCGACGAGAGCTGGTACATCAAGCCCGACGCGGGGGTGCTGATCGGCTCGCCCGCGAACGCCGACCCCGTCGAGCCGCACGACGTGCAGCCCGAGGAACTCGACATCGCCCTCGCCATCGACCGCATCCAGCGGTCCACCACGCTGGAGATCCGCCGCCCGATCCGCACCTGGGCGGGCCTGCGCTCCTTCGTCGCCGACGGCGACCTGGTCGGCGGCCCGGCGCCCGACGAGCCGGCCTTCGTCTGGAGCGCCGCGCAGGGCGGCTACGGCATCCAGACCTGCGCCGCGATGGGCGAGGCCTGCGCCGCGCTCGCCCGCGGCGTGCCGATCCCGGCCCACCTGGCCGCACACGGCATCGACGCCGCGATGCTCTCGGCCGCACGCCTGACGGGCGCCCCGGGGGCCGGGGCATGAAGGTCTTCAGCGCCACCCTGGCCACCGAGACCAACACCTTCGCGCCGCTGCCGACCGGGCTCGACGCCTTCCGCGACCGCGGCTACTTCCCCGCGGGCACCCACCCCGACGCGCCGCAGCTCTTCACCGGGCCGCTGTGGGCCGCTCGGCTGCGGGCGAAGGACCTCGGCCTGGAGCTCGCCGAAGGGCTGTGCGCGTCGGCGATGCCGGCCGGACCGACCACGCGGCTCGCGCACGAGACCCTGCGGGACGAGCTGCTCGCCGACCTGCGCGCCGCGATGCCGGTCGACCTGGTGCTGCTCGGCCTGCACGGCGCGATGGTCGCCGACGGCTGCGACGACTGCGAGGGCGACCTGCTCGCCCGCGTGCGGGCGATCGTCGGCCCGGGCGTCGTCATCGGCGCCGAGCTCGACCCGCACACGCACCTCACCGACGCGATGGTCACGAACGCCGACCTGCTGGTCGCGTTCCGCGAGTATCCGCACACCGACGCCGTCGAGCGCGGGCTCGAGCTGGTCGACGCCTGCGTGGCGATCGTGCGCGGCGGGATCCGCCCGGTGCCTGCGGTGTTCGACACCGGCACGCTGCGCACGCTCCACACCTCGCGCGAGCCGATGCGCGGCTTCGTCGATCGCGCCCGCGCGCTCGAGGGCCGCGACGGCATCGTGTCGATCTCGGCGATCCACGGCTTCCCGTGGGCCGACGTGCCCGAGCTCGGCACGAAGCTGCTGGTGTACGCCGATGCCGACGCGGCGCTGGCGCGCGCCACCGCCGATCGGCTCGGCGCCGAGCTGCGCGCGGTGTGCGATGCGATGCGCACGCGCGGCCCGTCGATCGACGCGGCCCTCGACGATGCGCTCGCCGGCCCCGCCTGGCCGGTGGTGCTCGCCGACGGCGCCGACAACGCCGGCGGCGGCGCGCCCAGCGACGCGACCTTCGTGCTGCGCCGGCTGGTCGAGCGTGGCGTCGAGGGCGCGGTGCTGGGTCCGCTCTGGGATCCGGTGGCGGTGTCGATCGCGATGCAGGCCGGCGAGGGCGCCCGCGTCGCGCTGCGCATCGGCGGCAAGGTGGCTCCGGTCTCGGGCGACCCGCTCGATGCGACGGTCGAGGTCCGGGCGCTGCGGCGCGACGCGACCATGCCCGGCCTGTCGGGCAGCGTCGAGCCGCTCGGCGACTGCGCGCTGGTCGCGATCGGCGGCGTCGAGGTCCTGCTCAATGCGCGCCGTACGCAGGGCTTCTCGACCGAGATGTTCACGCGGATGGGCGTGGACCTGTCGGCGCGCCGCATCGTGGTGACCAAGTCCTCGCAGCACTTCTACGCGTCGTTCTCGCGGATCGCGGCGCGCACGATCTACGTCGACGGCCCCGGCACGCTGACGTCCGACCTGACCACGCTGCCCTACCGCAAGGCCCGCCGCGCGGTGATCGACGGGTTCTGAGCGCGGCCGCCGCCCGTGGTGCCCCGACTTGCGGTGCCCGGCCGATCCGGCTAGAGTGCCGCTCACCATGTCGCGCCGCTGGTTCTACGCGTTCTTCTTTTTCGGCTTTCCGCCCGCTGGCGGACTGAGTCGGGAGCGCGTTCAACCCTAGCAGCACAGCGCCCGAACAGAACCGCCAGCCCGAGAGGCCTGGCGGTTTTTTGTTTTCGGGGCCTCGCAGAACGAATCAGGGAACGAAGAGAAGGATCCGACCGATGAACGCCAAGCACGCCACCGACGACGTCCGAATCCGCGAGATGAAGGAGCTGTCCCCGCCCTCGCACCTGCTGCGCGAGTTTCCGCTCCGCGACCGTCCGGCGCAGCTCGTCTACGAGACGCGGCAGTCGATCCACCGGATCCTGCACGGGATGGACGACCGGCTGCTGGTGGTGGTGGGTCCGTGCTCGATCCACGATCCGAAGGCCGCGCTGGAGTACGCCCGTCGCCTGGCCGGCGAGCGCGAGCGCCTCAAGGACCGGCTGGAGATCGTGATGCGCGTGTACTTCGAGAAGCCGCGCACCACCGTCGGCTGGAAGGGGCTGATCAACGATCCGGGCCTGGACAACAGCTTCGACATCAACCGCGGCCTGCGCCTGGCCCGCGAGCTGCTCGTCGAGATCAACGAGCTCGACCTGCCGGCCGGCACCGAGTTCCTCGACATGATCACGCCGCAGTACGTGGCCGACCTGATCTCCTGGGGCGCCATCGGCGCCCGCACGACCGAGTCGCAGGTGCACCGCGAGCTGGCCTCGGGGCTGTCGTGCCCGGTCGGGTTCAAGAACGGCACCGACGGCAACGTGCGCATCGCGCTCGACGCGATCAAGGCCGCCTCGCAGCCGCACCACTTCCTGTCGGTCACGAAGGGCGGCCATTCGGCGATCGTCTCGACCAACGGCAACGAGGACTGCCACCTGATCCTGCGCGGCGGCAAGGCGCCGAACTACGACCGCGCCAGCATCGACGCCGCCTGCCGCGAGGCCGGCAGCGCGGCGCTCGCCTGCCGGCTGATGGTGGACGCGAGCCACGGCAACAGCCAGAAGAAGCACGAGAACCAGCTCGCGGTCGCCCGCGACCTCGCCGAGCAGCTCGGCGACGGCGAGTCGCGCGTGTTCGGCGTGATGGTCGAGAGCCACCTCGTCGCCGGCCGCCAGGACCTGCAGGTCGGTCGGCCGCTGGTCTACGGCCAGAGCATCACCGACGCGTGCCTCGGCTGGGAGGACACGATCGCGGCGCTCGAGACGCTCGCCGAGGGTGTCGCCGAGCGTCGCGTCGCGCTGGCGAACTGAGCGCGCACCCGACGCGCGCGAGCGACTCCGTCACCGGTCGCCGCGTACCCGTCGGGCTCGGGCGGCCGTCCGTCGGACGGTCCGCCGCAGCGTGCCCCGTGCCTCGTTTCGCGGGGATTCGTGCCCGGATCGCCATGCTATAACCGACGCGAATCCACACGGAGGACGCCATGGAGGCATCCACGATCAGGCCCCCCGCGGGCCCCGCGACTGTCCGGCCCGAGACGGTGATCCGGCAGACGCCCCATGAGCGTCTGAGCGCCCTCGGCCTGCGGCCGATCGGCCGGGCCAGCGAGTTCGCCGACGACATCCACGGCCTGATGGCCAAGACGCCGCTGTTCTCGGGGCTCGACATCGAGGAGACCCGCAAGCTCGGCGCGTTCATGTACGTGTACGAGGCGCCGGCCGGCGTGACGATCATCTCCGAGGGCGAGAGCGGCGACTTCATGATGCTGCTGATGAGCGGCATGGTCGACGTGCTCCGCCGCAATCGCTACAACTTCCCGTCGCGCATCGCGGTCGCCCACTCGGGCCACGCGCTCGGCGAGATGTCGATGTTCGACGGCGAGCCGCGCTTCGCGTCCTGCGTGACGCTCGAGCCCTCGCGCATCGCGGTCCTCACCCGCGACGCGATGCTGCTGGTGCTGCACGACGAGCCGCGGCTCGGCAGCAAGATCCTGCTCAAGCTCGTGCAGCTGCTGTCGGACCGGCTGCGCCAGACCAGCGCGAAGCTGGTGTCCTACCTCGAGGCCTCGCGCGAGGCCTAGCCGCACGCGGCCCGGCCAAAGGCCGCCGCCGCACCAACGGGTGGCGTGAACGGCCCCGTCTCGGGGCGTTCCGGACACTTTGTTCACCCGGCATCGACTTTGCTAGGTGAGGTCTCCCCCGAGGAGACCCGATGACCGACTCCGCGCGCGCCCCCGCGCCCGATGACGCCCCCGTCGACTGGCACCAGCAGGAAGTGCTGCTGATCCGCGAGGTGGGGCGGCTGCTCGGACGCAGCGTCGAGCCGAACTTCGTCATCCGGCAGACGCTGCGCCTGCTGTCCGAATGGGTCGGCCTGAACCGCGGCCGCGTGCTGCTCTGGGACAGCGGCGAGGAGTCGCTGCGCATCCGGCACTGGTACGGACTGACCGCCGACGAGGCGTCTCGCGGCGTCTTCGCCCGCGGCGAGGGGGTCAGCGGCGGCGTGCTGCGCACCGGCATCGCCCGGGTGGTGCAGGACATCGACGCCGAGCCCGACTTCCTGTGCCGCTCCGTCGAGCGCGCCCGCCTGCCGAAGGAGACGGTCTCGTTCATCGCCGTGCCGCTGCGCGAGGGCGACCGGGTCTGCGGCGTGCTCGCGGCGCACCGGCTGCGCCACCGTCGGCGCGGCATCAGCGACGACCTCGAGCTGCTGCAGACGGTCGGCACGCTGCTCGGCCAGGTGATCCGCGTCAACGAGGAGCTGCGGCGGCGCACCGAGCGGCTGGAGACCGAGAACCGCGACCTGCGCGAGCGGCTCGGTCAGCAGCTGCCCAACTTCGGCATCCTCGGCGACTCGCCGGCGCTGCGCGACAGCATCGCGCAGGCCCGGCGGCTGGCCACCGGCGACCTGACGGTGCTGCTGCTGGGCGAGTCGGGCACCGGCAAGGAGCTGTTCGCCCGCGCCATCCACCAGGCGAGTCCGCGCGCCGGCCGCCCCTTCGTGAAGGTCAACTGCGCCGCGGTGCCGGAGTCGCTGTTCGAGTCCGAGTTCTTCGGCCACGAGCGCGGCGCGTTCACCGGCGCGGTGACCGCGCAGCCCGGCCGCTTCGAGCAGGCCGACGGCGGCACGCTGTTCCTCGACGAGGTCGGCGAGCTGCCGCTGGCGATGCAGGCGAAGCTGCTGCGGGTGCTGCAGGACCGGGTCGTGGTGCGGGTCGGCAGCCGTCACGAGCTGCCGCTCGACGTGCGCGTCGTCGCCGCGACCAACCGCAACCTCGCGGCCGCGGTCGCGCGCGGCGCCTTCCGCCTGGACCTGTACTACCGGCTCTCGGTGCTGCCGCTGCAGCTGCCCGCGCTGCGCGACCGGCCGCAGGACGTGCCGGTGCTGGTGCGGCACTACGCGCACGAGGCCTGCCTGGCCTGGTCGCGCGCCCCGGTGCAGTTCAGCGAACCGGCGATGAAGCTGATGCAGGCACATCCCTGGCCGGGGAACGTGCGCCAGCTGCAGAGCGTGGCGATGCGGCTGGTGCTGATGACCCACGGCGCGCTGATCGACGCGGCGAGCGTCGCCGCGCAGCTGCAGGCCGAGCCCGACGTGTCGGCCGATCCGGCGCCCGAGACCGACTCGCGCATCGTGCCGTCGGTCGCGTCGCTGCCGTCCGCGGTGGCCGCCCCGGCCGGGGCGGAGCTGGTGCGGCCGTACGCCCCGGTGGTCGCCGGCGATGCCGAGCGCGTGCGGGACGCGCTCGTCCGCGCCGGGGGCAACCGATCGCGGGCCGCGCAGATGCTCGGCATGACCCGCCGCCAGTTCACCTATCGGCTCGAGAAGCTCGGGCCGGGCGGCGGCTGAGCGCACGGCAACTGTCGACATTGCGCACGCACGGTGGCCAATTTGTGCAGCGTGCGCGCGCCGTCGGGACGCGGCGGGGTGCCGCGCGGCGGCCGCCGGCGGGAGCGATCCGGCGCCGCGGCGGACGCGGGGCGCGCCGCGCGATCGGCTCGAACGCGGCCCGGGGCGCGGCGCCGCAGGTGTCTCGATCGCCCAGGGGCGGCCCGTCCGCGGTCGACGCGCGCCGCGCGCCACGCCCGTCCTCGCGCAGGGTGGCACGGCGATTGCAAGGCAGGGCCGATCTCACCCCACCCCACACGAAGAGGCTTCCCATGGCTGCAGTGCCGAACACGGTCATCGAGACCACCTGGGTCAAACCGATCGACGCCACCGGGCTGGCGGCGTTCGCCGAGAAGGGCCGCAACAATCCCGACTCGCGCGGCACGGTCAAGAGCCGCACGGTCTACGACGGTCAGTTCCGCTCGCTGACCTACGTCGGTGCGCACACCCCGGTGGTGGTCGACGAGCCGCCGCACCTGTTCGGCCAGGACACCGCGCCCGCGCCGTCCGAGATCCTGCTGTCGGCGCTCGGCGGCTGCCTGTGCGTCGGCATCCATGCCGTCGCCACCCACAAGGGCGTCAACATCTCCAGGATGGAAGTGCTGCTCGAGGGCGACATCGGCAACCCGGCCGCCTGGGGGGCCGGCGGCGCGCAGAAGGCGCCGCACCAGATGGGCTTCCAGGCGGTGCGCGCCAAGGTGATCCTCGAGGCCGACGCCTCGCGCGAGGTGCTGGCCGAGATCGTCCGCGAGGCCGACTACGCGTCGCCGATGGCGAACTGCTTCCGCAATCCGATCCCGACCGACGTCGCGCTCGTCTGAGGTCCGGGAGGACACGCCATGGGTGCCATCGACACCGAGCTCGCCTGCATCGACCCGGCCGCGCTGGCCGCGACGGTCGAGCGCGAGCTCGATCCGCTCGTCGGCCGCATCGATCGCGGCCTGTATCCCGCGGCGGCGCTGCGTGCGCTCGGCGCGCAGGGCGCGTTCCGCCACCACCTCGCCACGCAGCGTCCCGACGGACGCCGCGACCTGGTGGGTGCGATCGACGCGCTCGGCGCGATCGGCCGCAGCTGCGGCTCGAGCGCGTTCATGGGCTGGTGCCAGGACGCCTGCGCCTGGTACGTCGAGCAGGGCGCCTCCGAGACGCTGCGGCGCGAGCTGCTGCCGAAGCTGGCCAGCGGCGAGGTGCTCGGCGGCACCGGCATGTCCAACCCGATGAAGTACTTCGCGTCGATCGAGCGGCTCGCGCTGCAGGGCACGCGCGTGCCCGGCGGCTGGCGGGTGTCGGGCCGGCTGCCGTGGGTCTCGAACCTCGGCCCGGACCACGTCTTCGGCACCGCGTTCATGCCGCTGGGGCCGGACGGCGCGCCGCGCACCGGGGCGGGCGTGGAGGTGATGGCGCTGGTGCGCTGCGACTGGCCCGGCGTCACGATGACCGAGGTCCCCCCCTTCCTCGCGATGGACGGCACCGGCACCTACGGCCTGGCGTTCGACGAGGTGTTCGTGCCGGACGACCACGTGCTCGCCGATCCGATCGGGCCGTGGCTCAAGCGCATCCGCAACGGCTTCGTGCTGATGCAGGTCGGCATCGGCGCCGGGATCATCGAGGGCTGTGTCGCGCTGATGCGCGAGTCGAACCTGCGCCTGGGCCACGTCAACGCGTTCCTCGAGGACGGCCCCGACCAGATCGAGGACGAGCTCGGCGCGCTGCACGATCGGGTCGCGGTCCTCGCCGACGCGGTGCTCGATCCGGCGGACGCCCGCTTCGCCGAGGTGCTGACCGCGCGGCTGATGGCGTCCGAGCTGACCCTGCGCGCCACCCAGTCGGCGATGCTGCACACCGGCGCGGGCGGCTATTCGCTCGCGTCGCCGGCCCAGCGCCGGCTTCGCGAGGGCTACTTCGTCGCGATCGTCACGCCGGCCATCAAGCACCTGCGCAAGGAACTCGACCGGCTGATGAGCGCGGGCGTGCGATGAGCGAGGCCGCGCGCGCGCTCCGACGCTGGCTCTGCGAGGCCTGCGGGCTCGTCTACGACGAGGCCCGGGGCGATCCCGACAGCGGTCTCGAACCCGGCACGCGCTTCGAGGACATCCCCGAGGACTGGACCTGTCCGGTCTGCGGTGTCACGAAGGCCGACTTCCGGCCGATCGAGCCGGCGCCGCCGCGGATCGCGCCGGCGGCGGGTGCAGCGGCCGGCGCTGCGCCGGCCGCGACACCGGCCACGATGCAGGCCGGCGAGGGCGTGGTGGTGGTGGGCGCGGGCACCGCGGGCTGGGCGGCGGCGCGAGCGCTGCGCGAGGCCGGCTGGAGCGGCCCGATCACCCTCGTCACCGCCTGCGACGGCACGCTCTATCCGAAGCCCGTGCTGTCGGTCGCGCTCGCCCGCGGCCTGTCGGCGCAGGCGCTCGCCGAGCGCAGCGGCCCCGAGCTCGCCGCCGAGCTCGGCGTACGCCTGCTCGCACGGACCTGGGCGCTGGACCTCGACGTCGCGCGTCGGCGGCTGCTGACCACGCGCGGCACGCTGCGGGCCTCGCACCTCGTGCTGGCCACCGGCGCCCGCGCGCGCCGGCCCGCGCTCGCCGGCGCCGGCGCATCGAGGCTCTTCGCGGTCAACGATCTCGCCGCGTATGCGCGGCTGCGCGACGCCTTCGACGCGGCCCTCGCGCGTGCGGCGGCCGAGCGGCGCGCACCGCGCCTGGCCATCGTCGGCGCGGGCCTGGTCGGCTGCGAGCTGGCCGACGACTTCGCCGGCGCCGGTGCCGAGGTGACGCTGCTCGAGGCACGCCTGCTGCCGCTGGCCGAGCGGCTGGACGCCGCCACCGGCGCGCGGCTGCGCGATGCGCTCGGCGCGCGCGGCGTGCGCTTCTCGGGCGGCGCCGTGGTGCGCGAGGTGCTCGTGCCGAGCGGCGCGCAGGCCGACGACGCGCAGCTGGGCCTCGTCTGGGAGGCCGGCGGCGGCTCGCACGCCGGGCGCTTCGACCTCGGCCTCGTGGCGGCCGGCATCGAGCCCGAACTGCGGCTCGCGCGGCGGGCCGGCCTGCCGGTGGCGCGTGGCGTCGTGGTCGACGCCGAGACGCTCGCCTGCGCGGACTCGCGTGTCTACGCGCTCGGCGACTGCGCGGAGGTCGACGGCCGGCTCGGCTGCACCATCGAGCCGATCGGCCGTCAGGCACGCACCATCGCCGGCGGCATCGTCGGCCGCCCCGTGCCGTACGTCGTGCGCGATCCGGTCTGGGTCGTCAAGACACCGAGCCTGCCGCTGACGATCCGGCCGGCCCTCGCCGCCACGGCCGCAGCGTCCTGACCGGCGGGGGCGGCCCGATCGTGACCGACGTCGCCCGCGTGCTGCACGCCTTCCCGCCGTCGGGCAACTGCCAGCGGGTCCGTGTCTTCCTGTCGATGCTCGGGCTGCCGTTCGAGGAACGGATGGTCGACATCCGAACCGGTGCGCAGCGTGCACCGGCCTTCCTCGAACTGAACCCGACGGGCCTCGTCCCGGTGCTCGTCGAGGACGGCCGCGTGCTGCGCGACAGCCATGCGATCCTCGTCTACCTCGCGCGTCGATACGGGGGCGAGCGGTGGTGGCCGCAGGATCCGTGGGCGCTCGCCGAGCGCATGCAGTGGCTCGCCTTCTCGGCGAACGAGATCCACAACGGTCCGAACATGCTGCGTCGGCACCATCGGCTCGGCCTGGCCATCGACGTCGAGGCGACCACGGCGCGCACGCTCGCCGCGATGGCGGTGCTCGAGGCGCGACTCTCGGGCCGCGACTGGCTGGAGGGCGATGCGGTGTCGATCGCCGACATCGCGGTGTACCCGTACGTCGAGGCGCTGCCCGACGCGAAGCTCCCGCTCGATCCGTGGCCGGCGACCCGCGCGTGGCTCGCGCGGATCGCCGCCCTGCCGGGATGGCTGCCGATGCCGCAGCCCGCGCCGCGGCCGGCAGCCTGATCCGTCCTCAGTTCGACGGGAATCCGCTCTCGATCGGCAGCCCCGGCTCGCGCGACCATTCGTTCCACGAGCCGAAGTACATCCGCACGTCCGAGAAGCCCGCCTCCTTCAGCGCGACATAGGTGTTCGAGGCGCGCGCGCCCTTGAAGCAGTAGAGGTAGACGGTGTCCTTCGGCGAGATGCCCGCCGTGCGGCAGTCGGCGAGGATCTCCGACGGGCTCTTGAAGACCGGGCCGGTGGCGGAGGGCTTCATGAAGCGGTACCACTCGATCCACTTCGCGCCCGGGATGCGGCCCTTGCGCGGCGCGAAGTCCGGGCCGTAGGGCGAGGAACTCGTGCCGATCCACTCGTCGACGTCGCGCACGTCGAGCAGCACCACGTCGGTGTCGAGCGCGGCGAGCATCTCCTCCTTGGTGACCATCAGCGAGGCCATCGATTCCGGCAGCGGGAAGCTCGCGGGCGCGGGCGAGACGGGCGCGGTGTCGACCGGGAGGCCCGCGGCCTTCCAGCCGGCAATGCCGCCGTGCAGGATGCGGATCTTCGGGTACTTGAGCCACGACAGCAGGAAGTAGCCCCGGCACGACTGGCCGAAGCCGCTGTTCATCGACTCCTCGTACAGCACCGCGGTCTCCTCGCCCGACAGGCCCGCCGATCCGAACGCATCGGCGAACGTCTGCTTGAGCTCGCCCAGTCCCTCGGCGGTCGAGGTCGCGAGGAAGGTGAAGATCTCGCGCAGGTTCACCGCGCCGGGGAGGTGGCCGGACGCATAGGCATCGGGGTCACGCGTGTCGATGAGCACGACGCGTTCGGACGACGTCATCGTCGCGAGGTCGGTGGGCGAGATCAGCACGGGATCGGACATGGCGCGGCTCCAGCGGAGGGTGAGGGAACCCTGCCCTGCGCAAGCGGCATGCCACGGTGCGCGATGCACCGACCCCGTCGGACGCCGTCGTGCCCGCGCGCCGCACCGGCCCGTGCATCGAACCGGGGCGGTGCACGATGGCCGTGCGCAGTGCCCCGATGCCCGGGGAGCGCCCCGCGGCAGGGCCGATGCCCCCATCGCGTGCGGGGCGATGCGGGTCGCGGCTGCCGCGACACGGCGCGATCGTCCGTCCGACGCTGCGCGCTGTGTGACCAATCGGTTCACATTGGTCAGCACGACCCGCGTTCGAAGCGCGAATGGCACTCGCACCGGCCGCGATGGCACGCCCCTTGCAAGTGAGCCGCACCTTCGACGGAACCTCCTCATGACCAACGTCTACCGCCCCTACGACGCCTATCGCCGCCTCGGCCACGCCTGCGGACGCTGCGGCGTCGTGCATGCGTCCGGCGAGTCCGATCCGCACGCCGCCGACGACGCCGCGCTCGAGCGCACGGGCGCACCGATCGATGCCGAGCAGCTGTCGAACGACACCGTCGAGACCGCGCTGATCCGCGCGCTGTTCCCGAACGACGCGCAGCGCCGCCGCTTCATCCGCGCGGTGGGCCTGAACACCGCGCGCGCCGCGATCGCGTCAGTGCTGCCGATCGGTGCGATGCAGGCGATGGCGCAGGACAAGGGCAAGCTCGAGAAGACCGACCTGAAGGTGGGCTTCATCCCGATCACCTGCGCGACGCCGCTGATCATGGCCGAGCCGCTCGGCTTCTACAAACGCCAGGGCCTGACCGTCTCGCTGCAGAAGACCGCGGGCTGGGCGCTCATCCGCGACCGGATGATCAACAAGGAGTACGACGCGTCGCACTTCCTGTCGCCGATGCCCGTCGCGATCTCGATGGGGCTGGGATCGGTCGCCGCCCCGATGCGCGTCGCGACGATCCAGAACATCAACGGCCAGGCGATCACGCTGTCGCTCAAGCACAAGGACAAGCGCGATCCGAAGACCTGGAAAGGGTTCAAGTTCGCCATCCCGTTCGAGTACTCGATCCACAACTTCCTGCTGCGCTACTACCTGGCGGAGAACGGTCTCGATCCGGACAAGGACGTCCAGCTGCGCGTGACGCCGCCCGCCGAGATGGTGGCGAACCTGCGCGCGGGCAACATCGACGGCTTCCTCGGGCCCGATCCGTTCAACCAGCGCGCGGTGTTCGACGAGGTCGGCTTCATCCATGTGCTGTCGAAGGACATCTGGGACGGTCACCCGTGCTGCGCGTTCGGCACCTCCGAGGCCTTCATCAAGGAGAACCCGAACACCTTCGCCGCGCTCTACCGCGCCGTGCTCGAGTCCGCCGCGATGGCGCGCGACCCGAAGAACCGGCCGCTGATCGCCCGCGTCATCTCGCCCGCGGCCTACCTGAACCAGCCCGAGGTGATCGTCGAGCAGGTGCTGACCGGCCGATTCGCCGACGGCCTCGGCGGCGTGAAGAACGTCCCCGACCGGACCGACTTCGACCCGATCCCCTGGTACTCGATGGCCGTCTGGATGCTGACCCAGATGAAGCGCTGGGGCTACGTGAAGGGCGACGTCGCGTACAAGGACATCGCCGAGCAGGTGTTCCTGCTGACCGATGCCCGCAAGCGCATGAAGGAGCTCGACCAGAAGGCCCCGGACAACGGCTACAGGAAGTTCAAGGTGATGGGCAAGGAGTTCGACCCGGCGCAGCCGAAGCAGTACGTCGACAGCTTCGCGATCAAGCGCAGCTGAGCCGCGATGAATTCGGAACGTTCCCTCTCGCTGCGGGCCGCGGCGCTGTCGCTGCTGATCCTCGTCGTGCTGCTCGGCGCGTGGCACCTCGCCACCGCGCCGAGCGGCACGGCGACGGCCTCCACCGCGGACGACGAGTACGCCAAGCTGATGGGCAAGGCCGCGAGCTCGGCGGCCAAGACCGACGGCCTGCCGACCCTCGCGCAGATGGCCGACACCACGGTCAAGCACCTGTCGGCGCCCTTCTACGACAACGGTCCGAACGACAAGGGCATCGGCATCCAGCTCGGGCACTCGCTGCTGCGGGTCGGTGCGGGCTACCTGCTCGCGGCGCTGGTGGCGATCCCGGTCGGCTTCATGATCGGCATGTCGCCGCTGCTCTACCGGGCGCTCAATCCGTTCATCCAGGTGCTCAAGCCGATCTCGCCGCTGGCGTGGATGCCGATCGCGCTCTACACCATCAAGGACTCCTCGGCCTCCGGCATCTTCGTGATCTTCATCTGCTCGATCTGGCCGATGCTGATCAACACCGCCTTCGGCGTCGCCTCGGTGCGCCGCGACTGGCTCAACGTCGCGCGCACGCTCGAGGTCGGTCCGATGCGGCGCGCCTTCGAGGTGATCCTGCCGGCGGCGGCACCGACGATCCTCACCGGCATGCGCATCTCGATGGGCATCGCCTGGCTGGTGATCGTGGCGGCCGAGATGCTGGTCGGCGGCACCGGCGTCGGCTACTTCGTCTGGAACGAGTGGAACAACCTGTCGCTGACCAACGTGATCTTCGCCATCGGGCTGATCGGCGTGGTCGGCATGCTGCTGGACATGGCGTTCGCCGGCCTGCAGCAGTACGTCACCTGGAAGGAATGACGGTGAAGGACGCATTCCTGCGAGTCGAGGGACTCGCCAAGCGGTTTCCCTCCTCGAAGGGCGAGCTGACGGTCTTCGACAAGGTCGACTTCGGCATCGCCAAGGGCGAGTTCGTCTGCATCATCGGCCATTCGGGCTGCGGCAAGACGACGATCCTGAACGTGCTGGCGGGCCTGGAGCAGCCGACGAGCGGGTTCGTGTTCATGGACGGCCGCGAGGTGTCCGGTCCCGGACTCGAGCGCGGCGTGGTGTTCCAGGGCCACGCGCTGATGCCCTGGATGACGGTGCTCGCCAACGTGTCGTTCGCGGTGCGCTCGCGCTGGCCCTCGTGGAACCGCGCGAAGGTCGACGCGCAGTCGCGCCGCTTCATCGAACTGGTCGGCCTGTCCGGGGCCGAGCACAAGAAGCCCTCGGAGCTGTCCGGCGGCATGAAGCAGCGGGTCGGCATCGCGCGTGCGTTCGCCATCGAGCCGAAGATGCTGCTGCTCGACGAGCCGTTCGGCGCGCTCGATGCGCTCACGCGCGGCGTGATCCAGGACGAGCTGCTGAAGATCTGCGCCGAGACCCATCAGACGGTGTTCATGATCACGCACGACGTCGACGAGGCCATCCTGCTCGCCGACCGCATCCTGCTGATGAGCAACGGGCCGAACGCGCGGATCGCCGAGGTCGTGCGCAACACGCTGCCGCGCGACCGCACCCGCCTGACGATCCACCACGACCCGCAGTTCTACAAGATCCGCAACCACCTGGTCGACTTCCTCGTGCACCGCTCCAAGCTGATCCAGCAGGGCGGCGTCGACACCGCGGCGGGCGCCTCGGGCGGGCCGCTCGAGGTGTCGCCGGGCCTGGAGCCCGACGCGCCGGACCCGGCCCCGACCGTGCCGGCCCCGAGGCTGCACGCGGTCCGCTGAACCGGTCCGCCGGAGCCTCCGGCGGACCCCGACATTCCCGACATCCCCCACGCATCCGACACTGGAGACACGACACATGGATCGCACCGACGTCACCCGCAAGATCGTCGAGACGAAGGTCCGCAAGGGCATCAAGTGGGCCGACGTGGCGAAAGCCGTCGGCGACAGCAAGGAATGGGTCACCGCCGGCTGTCTCGGCCAGATGACCTTCAACGCCAAGCAGGCCGCGATCGTCGGCGAGATCTTCGGCCTGGACGAGGACGACATCGCCTGGCTGCAGGTCGTGCCGTACAAGGGCTCGCTGCCGACCGCCGTGCCGACCGATCCGCTCATCTACCGCTGGTACGAGATCGTCAGCGTCTACGGCATGACCATCAAGGAGCTGATCCACGAGGAGTTCGGCGACGGCATCATGTCCGCGATCGACTTCTCGATGGACATCGCCCGCGAGCCCGACCCCAAGGGCGATCGTGTGCACGTGGTGCTGAGCGGCAAGTTCCTGCCGTACAAGACCTACTGATCCGGCGCGCGGCGGGCCATGGCCCGCCGCGTCTCGGACCTCGGGTGCTGCGGCATACTGGCGCCTTCCTCAGGCCCGGACGCGCACCGTGAGCACCCTGCTGCTGATCAACCCGAACACCTCGACCTCGGTCACCGAGCTCATGGCCGGCGTCATGCGGCCCCTGCTGGGTCCCGACGTCGAACTCGTGACGGTGACCGCGCGCTTCGGCGCGTCGTACATCGCCTCCGAGACCGCCTATGCGATCGCCGCACACGCGGTGCTCGATGCCTGGGCGTCGTACGTCGCCGGCGGCGGGCGCTGCGACGCCATCTGCATCGGCTGCTTCGGCGACCCGGGCATCGCGGCGCTGCGCGAATCGGCCGGCGTGCCCGTGATGGGCCTGGCCGAGGCCGCGCTCCTCGAGGCCGCGAGATGCGGCCCGCACGGCATCGTGACCGGCGGTGCCGCCTGGAAGCCCATGCTCGAGCGCTTCGCTGCGGCCAACGGCCTGCAGCAGGGCCTGCAGGGCATCCACGTCGTCGAGAAGAGCGGCGTCGAGCTGATGAACCAGCCCGACGGCGGCGCGGCCGAGATCCTCGGGGCGCTGCAGGCCGCGATCGGACCGGACACCGCGGCGCTGGTGATCGGCGGCGCGGCACTCGGCGGCATCGCCAAGCAGGTGGCGCCGCGCGTGCCGGTGGCGGTGATCGACAGCGTCCAGGCCGGCGCCCGCTGGGCCGCCGCGGCGCTGGGTGCGTCGCCGTCGGGCGCGATGCGCGATGCGGGCGTGCGCTGGACGGGGCTGTCGGGCGAGCTGTCGACGGTGCTGGCCGCTCCGGGCTGAGGCGCCCGGGCGCGGTCCGGGCCTCGATCAGCCCTTGGCCCGACCCTTCTGCCAGAGCACGTCGCTGCCGCCGGCATGCCGGTTCAGCACTCGCGCCAGGACGAACAGCAGGTCCGACAGGCGATTGAGGTACTGCCGGCACAGCGGGCGCACCGGCTCGGCGTGACCGAGCGCCACGACCATGCGCTCGGCCCGCCGGCAGACGGTGCGGGCGACGTGGGCGATGGCGGCGGCGCGCGAGCCGCCGGGCAGGATGAACTCCTGCAGCCGGGGCAGCGTGGCGTTGTGCTTCGCCAGCAGCGCGTCGAGCCGGGCCACCTGTGCCTCGGCGATGTTCTCGAACCCGGGAATGCACAGCTCGCCGCCGAGGTCGAACAGGTCGTGCTGGATCTCGAGCAGCTCGGCCCGGACGTCGTCGGGCAGCTCCTCGCACAGCAGCACGCCGAGCGTCGAGTTCAGTTCGTCGACATCGCCCATCGCGGCGACGCGCAGGCTGTCCTTGGAGGTGCGGCTGCCGTCGCCGAGGCCGGTGGTGCCGTCGTCGCCGGTGCGGGTGGCGATCTGGGTGAGGCGGTGTCCCATGAGCTGAATCCGGTACGTCGTGTGGTGCGGATTCTACGGGTCAACGGAGAGTCCCTCTCAATGGCCCAGCTTGGAACGTATCTTGCACTACCTCGCCGTCCGCACCGCGATCGGGCCGATGCACCGCGGCGGCGCGGGACGAACACAGACCGACGACCTCATTTCACGGAGAACCCTGATGAAACTCGCCCCCCTGGTTGCAGCCGGCCTGATCGCTGCAGCCGGCAGCGCCCACGCCGCCGACTTCAGCGACACCTGGATCGGCTACCGCTACAGCAGCGGCTACGCCGAGCCCGCGATCGCCAAGGACGTGCCGAAGAACATCTTCACGCTCGCCCACTTCAGCGGCTACAAGTACGGCACCAACTTCTTCTCCGTCGACCTCCTGCGCTCGCTCGAGAACGATCCGGCGAACCGCAACAGCACCAGCCAGGCGCAGGAGCTGTACGCGGTCTACCGCGGTTCGGTCTCGTCCTCGAAGACGCTGGGCATGAAGTACGACCTGGGCCCGGTCAAGGACTTCTCGCTGACCTTCGGCTTCGACGCCGGCGCCAAGGACACGGCCTTCGCGCCGAAGCCCCTGAAGCTGCTGATCGGCCCGACCGTGAACTTCGCGATCCCGATGGGCTTCGTCGACGTCAGCCTGCTGGCCTACGACGAGACCAACAACAACGGCATCGTCGGCCGCAAGGTCCAGTTCGACACGACCTACCAGCTCGGTGCGCTCTGGGGCGTGTTCTTCAACCTCGGCACCCCGGCGAAGTTCACCGGCTTCGTCTCGATCACCGGTCCGAAGGGCAAGGACGGCTTCGGTGTCGAGACCGAGACCGAGACGCTGCTGCGCACCTCGGTGCAGTGGGACCTCGGCACGCTGGCGGGCCTGAACAAGGGCACGTTCTTCGCCGGCATCGGCTACGAGTACTGGAAGAACAAGTTCGGCAACCCGTCGGGTTCGACGGGCTCGAAGAACTCGGTGCCGGTGCTGGTCGCCGAGTTCCACTTCTGATCGGCCGGCGCGCGCCGCA
>Ga0105105_10000441_pt1 | contig 19052 bp, 18 predicted proteins | sample PPLLaktember2015_4_FD_79108 | JGI IMG/M metagenome (GOLD analysis project Ga0105105, IMG submission 79108) | Freshwater sediment microbial communities from Prairie Pothole Lake near Jamestown, North Dakota, USA - PPLs Lake P8 Core (1) Depth... | ecosystem: Environmental > Aquatic > Freshwater >...
ATTCCTTGAGAAAACATTGCTCACCACATTCTCTATCCTTCCTACCTTGCAAGCTCGTGAGCTTGCCGCGATCACCCCAAAACAGCATCGAGTATCCGTTGTCAATGAACGACACACCCAAATCGATTATACCGCATCTTACGACGTTGTCCTCATCAACTATGTCACCTCGACAGCACCACGAGCCTATATCATCGCTGATAACTTCAGGAAAAAAGGCATCTTTGTTGTGCTCTGCGGGTTTCATGCCTCAGGACTCCCGGAAGAGGCAAAACAACATGCGGATAGTGTCATTATCGGGCGAAACGAATCAGGATGGTTAATGGCTCTTCAAGATATCAAACAAAAAAAACTACAACCGTTTTACCATGCACCACCATACAACACCACACAGAGTCTCCCGCCAACAAATGTTCAGTTACGGGGATTTATCATGACTGGTGCAATTGAGGCGACACGCGGTTGTCCGTACCAATGTGAATACTGTCCAGAGACAAATATCCAAGGTGGAAACTCCTTCTACAAAAGACCCATTCCAGAGGTCATAGAAGAAATAAAAAAAATCCCACAAAAAACTCTGATGTTCTATGATGCGTCACTGACCATCGATCCTTCGTATTCAAAGGAATTGTTCCAGAACATGAAAGGGCTGCGGAAAAGGTTCTTCTGCAATGGGAATGCTGATGTGTTAGCCAAGGATGAAGACCTTGTCCGTCTCTCCAATGAAGCAGGATGCATCGCATGGCTTGTCGGATTTGAATCTCTTAGTCAAGATACCCTGGATTCAGTTGGGAAAAAAACAAATAAAGTTGATGATTACGCACAAGCAATCCAAAACATTCACAAGAATCATATGGCGGTCATCGGAGATTTCATGTTCGGCTTTGATACCGACACACCAGAGGTTTTTCAAACAACACTCAAAGCAATAAAAGAACTAAAAATCGATGTTGCCGATTTTTCAATTCTGACACCATTCCCAGGTACACCGTTGTTTACGAAACTTGATATTGAGAAAAGGATTCTTACCAAAGACTGGAAATATTATAACATGGGACATGTGGTCTTTGTTCCAAAACAGATGACGCCAGACGAACTGCTTCAAGGTGTACGGTTGATGTACGCTGAGTTTTATCACCCGTTATATACAATAAAAAGGATTGTCCAGAACCTCACGAGGGGCCTTTATCCCTTCTTTGTGATTGTTGCACGAAATGTTGTAGCAACACTGAGCGCGCGACGGTTATATACGGTAAAAAAGCGATAACAAGCGAAAAGAGGATTAGAAAGCCCACCAGGCTTTAATATCAATGCTAGCGGTAGCGGTTTTATCGGTATCATCGTAGGCTTTTACCATAATGGTATAATCCTTAGGAATCAATGGTTTTTTAAATAACTTGGATGAGAGGGTCCAATTATACGGGGGCTCTGTCATGTTTGCGACAAGTTTGTCATTCACATAGATTTCGACTCTCGTAATCGAGGAATCATCCTTTGCATACGTATCAATCGAGGCTTTTCCGATCATCCATGTGTTTTTCAATAGCTTGTTTTTATATAAGAATGATAAACGGAGATTCCCTCGTATGTAAATCTTCCCTTTCTGAGGAGAGAGGATTCCAACTTCAGGGGGAAGGTTCCGTGTACCCTTTGCAACATAGGTTTCATTTGCTGCATCAGCGAAATGAGCAGAAAATTCATTCTCGTTTGCTGGAGGGTTTGAATAAGCGATGTTTTCCGCAGAATTAAACACGACTGCAATAATCTTGAGATTCTCGTAATCAAGGCTCCCAACAGACCAACTCTCTGTGAATGTTTTTTCACTATCCGCAGGAACACTAATCTCCTCATTGATGATAAAATCGACAAACGCATTTCGATACTTTAAACCATTATAGTCATTGAATTGTGAAGAAATTATTTCAGCAAGATACACCCGTAATATCCCGGTATAGGTGGTCTGTTCTGCATTGATAAGCAAAATACTTGTCTCTATCGTATTTGTCGTGTTTTTGTATTCCGCTTCAACCGTTATTTTAATTTTTGGGACCAATCGATTTTCTGCTGCCTGGATAGCACTTGTGTAATTTGTTTCCGGTTGAGTACCACCAAGAAGAACCTTGTAACCTCCATCAATGTACACCGTCGGATCCCCATAGCGATTATAGATTGATGAGAGGTGCTCTGCTGCGACACTGTTTTCCAAAATCATACTTACATAATAAAAACGATACGCATGCGAGGATTCCAAGTCCTCTAAAATGGCTCCTACGTTCGGACAATACCGACAGTCTTCCGACGTGGATTCCTCAACGAATACGTAATGGGTGAAGTCCTCCTCGCCATTACTAGGTTTAATGGTGATAATGTAATACATAGAACCGTCAGTCGAAGGTTCACCAACAAGACCGTTTCCCGCAGCATCATCAACCGTGACATAGTAATAATAATCCATTGTGGCGTCTGATGGAATGCTGATGCTTGCACTTCCGCTCAGAATCGATACCGATGTCCAATTTAAAGATCCCGCGGTTTGATAATGTAAGGTTGCTTCAGTAACATCGACGTTGTCTGTAAAAACAACAGTGATAGTGGCTATCTGACCAGCGGTTACAGTAAAGTTACCAGTGACTCCAGAAATCTGCGGAGGTTGATTGTCTGGCCCCCCATTTTCATCAGTATAAAGAATAATATATGCTGATGCACTAAGGAGAATTCCTAGTAGAAGGATGATTATGATAAGTTTTCCTATAAGCCTCATATCTTGTAATTAATATACACTTGTTTTATATATTAAATTTACTGAGACAGATTTAAGAGAAGAATGCCAAAAAAATAGGGAGAAAATATTCAATTCTCTTCATCAAAAGAAGCCACGTATCACTCTTTCAATTGATAAGCAGTATTCCTCCGCACTATGATTTTTTCATGACTCATTTTTTCAAGAATAGGTTTGAGTCGTTCTTGTTCAAGTTCGAATAATGCTTCCATCTCTGATATCGACATCGATTTCTGAAGTAAACATCGTAAGATCTTTGCTCGAATCTGCCGATCGGATCCCTCAAATCGTGATTGCTGTGTTTTTGGTTTGATACCGGTTTTTTTGGCGGTGAGCTGAAGAGCACCATAATCCATAAGAGCATTATGCCAGTCCCGGCTTTTCCCCCGGGGGAGACATATTTCAGCTAGGCTCCAGAGCTCCTTATCCGTTATCGTGGTCGGAAGTTTAAACTCGCTTATGAAGATCCTTCGGATATTGGTATCTACAGTGACAAGATCAGTGTTTGTTGAGAAAATCTGCACCGCCTGGGATGTGTATTTCCCGACCCCGGGGAGTTCTTTGTACTGTTTCATCGCTTGGAGGACATCACTATCGAATTGAGAAACAATTTTCTGTGCAGTCGTATGGAGATTCATAGCTCTGGTGTTATACCCCAGACCTAGCCACATCTGTAACACCTCAGGTAAGGCTGCAGAGGCGAGAGCGTCAATGGTAGGCCATTTTTCAATCCATTTCTCGTAATATAAAATCACTCGTTTTACCTGTGTCTGTTGTAACATGAGCTCTGAGAGCAGAATCTTATAGGGGTCTGTTGTTTTCCTCCAAGGTAAGTCTCGCTTATTTTTTTCATAAAAAGAAAAGATTTTTTTTTGAAACCGTTTGATGTTCTCTGCAGGGATGTTTTTTGATTTCCTCTTTAAAGACGCCATAGACAGTCCTTTTTTGATGAATAACTGAGTAGAATACAGGTATTTAATATGATTTTTTCTGTGATTTTTTATTTGGTAAGGTTTTTGAAGGTTTGCGGTATAAAGGATATCTCTCTTATGAAACGCTACTACCTGAATCATCTGCAGAAACTTGAAGCAGAATCAATTTTTGTCATCCGTGAGGTCGCAGCCCAATTCGAACGACCGGTACTGCTTTTTTCAGGTGGGAAAGACTCGATCGTCCTTGGGTATCTTTCCAAAAAAGCGTTCGCTCCTGCGAAAATTCCTTATCCGTTACTTCATATTGATACGGGGCATAACTTCCCCGAGGTCTTGTTGTTCAGGGATGCGTTTGTGAAATACCTTGATGTTCGCCTGCTTGTTGGGTCGGTCCAGAAATCTATAGATACGGGACGGGTGAAAGACGAAACCGGGAAATTCTCAACAAGGAATTATCTTCAGTCGACCACCCTGCTTGACACCATCCATGACCATAAATTCGATGCAGCCATCGGAGGCGGACGCAGGGATGAGGAAAAAGCACGTGCGAAGGAACGGTTTTTCTCCCATCGAAATGATTTTGGACAATGGGACCCGAAGAACCAACGCCCTGAGCTTTGGGACCTGTTTAATGGTCGGAAACATCATGGTGAGCATTTCCGTATATTCCCACTGAGTAATTGGACAGAGTTGGACATCTGGCAGTATATCCTCAAAGAACAGATTCAGATCCCTTCAATCTATTTCTCCCATACCCGTGATTGCATCATCCGGGATGGCGTGATTTACGCGTATTCAGATTACCTGCGTCTCGATGAAGCGGAAAAGAAAAAAATTCAGTCAATGACTGTTCGATTCCGAACGGTTGGTGACATGACGTGTACCGGGGCAGTACATTCTGATGCTCGAACTGTAGAGGAAATCGTTCAGGAAGTTGCAGCGTATCGTGTCTCAGAACGTGGCAACCGGGCGGATGATAAACGATCAGAGAACTCCCTAGAGGACCGGAAAAAGGAGGGGTATTTCTAAGATGGATGAAAAAAGCTATCTGAATATGGATCTGCTTCGTTTCACCACTGCCGGGAGTGTCGATGATGGGAAAAGTACCCTTATCGGTCGTCTTTTGTATGATAGTAAAACCCTCTTTGAGGATCAATTGGAAAACTTGGAGCGTCTGAGTCAACAACGCGGTGAAGAGCTTAATCTTGCCTTGCTGACCGATGGCCTGCGGGCAGAGCGAGAGCAAGGTATTACTATTGATGTTGCGTATCGTTACTTTGCGACTCCTTTCCGAAAATTCATCATCGCTGACACCCCGGGGCATATTCAGTATACGCGGAACATGGTGACGGGAGCATCAACTGCGAACCTTGCGTTGATCCTTGTGGATGCGCGCAACGGGGTGACTGAGCAAACCCATCGTCATATCTTCATCGCCTCGCTTCTTCAGATCCCGCATTTTGTTATCTGCATTAACAAGATGGATCTTGTGAACTATAAACAAGAAGTATACGATGCTATCAAGACAGAGATTGAGGATTTTATTTCCAAGCTTTCAATCCCCGATATCACCTTTATCCCGATCAGCGCGTTACTTGGTGATAATGTGGTCAATGCGTCGAAAAACATGGAGTGGCACCATGGTCCAACACTGTTGTACCACCTAGAAGACGTGCATATCGGCAGCGACGAAAACCTTGTGGACTGTCGGTTCCCGGTCCAGTATGTGATACGACCACGATCAGATAAATATCATGATTACCGTGGATATGCTGGGAAAATCGCAAGTGGAATCTTCAAACCAGGGGATAGTGTTATCGTCCTTCCTTCTGGTTTTACAACGACTATCAAGTCGATTGAAGACCCGCGAGGAGAAATCGATGAAGCGTTCCCTCCGATGTCAGTGGTCATGCAGCTAGCAGACGATCTTGATATCAGTCGCGGAGACATGTTAGTACGGTCGCATAACATTCCGTTCATCAGTCAGGATCTTGATTGTATGATCTGTTGGATGAACACAAAACCGCTGAACCCGCAAACTCGGTACATCATCCGTCATACCACCAGGGAAATAAAAGGGATCGTCAAGGAGATCCAATATAAAATCGATATCAATACGCTACATCGAATATCGGAGGTGACTTCCCTTGGACTCAATGAGATCGGACGTATTACGATACGGACCGCGCAACCCTTGTTCTTTGATAGTTATCAGCACAACCGCGCCACCGGGAGTATTATCTTAATTGATGAAACAACCAATGAGACGGTTGGTGCAGGGATGATACGGGAACCATCCCCAAAGGTCCCTGAAAAGAAAAAATAAAGGAAAAAAAGTCTATGACGAAACATCAGGGTTTCACCATCTGGTTTACAGGTCTTCCTTGTTGTGGAAAAACAACGATTGCCAATCAGGTTGCTATTCTGTTAAAAAAGAGAAACTATTTAGTTGAACAACTCGATGGTGATATTATCCGTCAAAATTTTTCCAGTGACCTGAGTTTTTCAAAAAAAGATAGGGATGAGAATATCAAACGTGCCACGTTTCTTGCTAAAATGCTTTCCCGCAATAACGTTGTGGTGCTCGCAAGTTTCGTCTCACCTTACCGAAAACAGCGAAGGAAAGCACGAAAGGAAATTAAGAATTTCGTTGAAGTGTATGTTCGTTGTCCTGTGAAGATCTGCATGAAACGCGATGTGAAAAGTATGTATAAAAAAGCCCTTGAAGGAAAGATTCAACATTTCACCGGAGTCGATGATCCATATGAAGAGCCTGAAAATCCGGAGATCATCGTCGATACTGATATCGAATCAGTTGACGAAAGTGTTCAAAAGGTATTGCTCAAGATCGAAGAACTTGGGTATCTTACCTAATTAAGAAAAGCCGTTTCATTGTTTGAGTCGGTTTTTTAGAGAGGCTAAGAGGAAGCGAGGAATAATTTTCCATTTATCTTTTTGTACGCCACCGGGTTTTGGAATCGCTTGGCAAATGATATCAATGAGTTTTTTGTCTCCGCAGGTAATCTCGATTAGGCGATCAACATTTCTCCCCCAGCGTTTGGATAATCGGCCCATCAGGGTAAAATCCCCGTAGAATTCATGGTTCCAACGGTTTTGATAGCCTTGGAGGGATTGTGCATCTATTGTATCGTTTTCAAGTGCTTTGATTGCCGTGTTTGCTGCCATCTCACCGGAGCACATCGCATAAAAGATCCCTTCACCGGTCATGGGGTTTGTCAGTCCGCCGGCATCACCGCAAAGTAACACGCGATCTGCAGTCATTCTTTTCATCGGACAGGTCGGAAATGCTCCTCCATGCGTCGTTGCAACGTTGAGATTGTGAGGGATAAGATTTTGTTTTTTTAATGTCTGTAGATACTGGGCATAGTTCATTTGTAAATTCTTTTTTTCCATTATAGGATTAATAGCTTGTCGAAATTCGACGACTCCGATATTGACGTGTACTTTTTTAGGGAAGACCCAGCCATATCCCACAAGTCCGTGTGGTTGAAGGTGTATGTGAACACCTCGTTCGTCCCCATACAACTTACGAATGGTTTCTGGATTCATTGGATATTCATTATAAACGGAGACTCCGATATGGTCACAACCTTGTTTCATTCCTATTTTCTTTGCAATGGTGCTCCAGGTTCCATCAGCACCTATTATTAATCGTGATTCAACCATCGTTCCATCTGAAAGAATGAGTCGCATGGCCTCTTTCTGCTTGGTCATGTCGTGTACGGTGTTTCCACATTGAAGGACCGCCCCGTTTCGTGTCGCGAGATCGACGAGCCCTTCATCAAAGTTTTTTCTGAGAACCATCGCCTGAAGAGGTTTCGTATGATAAAAGTCTAAGTGGTGTGTATTTGAGGACGTATGTATTTGAAATGTCGTGGAGTATGAGTCAATCAGGTTGTTTTCCTCAAGATATTTGAATCGGTGCAGGACTCGCATCTGAAGTCCGCCGCCGCAGGGTTTGTCTCTAGGGAATGTTGTTTTATCGAGAAGAAGGGCGCGGATGCCTTTTTCCGAGAGGAGTTTTGCTGCTGTGGCACCAGCTGGGCCAGCTCCGACGATAGCAACATCGTAAAGCATAGAAAAATCATTCCTCCGTTTCACTTTTTCTAATGCTCTTATGATATATAAATTTTACAGAACGGGACCATATGAAGATTTTTTATCAAAAAATGAACAGAGACGGATCAGAATAATTTTCTCTTATTCAATAAGGAGCAACCCATAATAGTTTTCAGGGCAGGTGTGGTCTTGGAGGACCTCGATAGGATATCCGGCAGTCCGTGCTGTTTGATAGACATCGATGCCACAGGCTTCCATTGAGGGACGCGCTTGTTCCGTATGACAACAGGTTTTCTGCACGTTACATTGTTTACAAAGCGAGCAGGGACCAGCGGTCATCCCAAACGCCTTGTAGTATCCCGCTAGGAAAGCCTCACGTTCAAGAGTAAAAATGATTTGGAGCACATCGAGTCCTCTTTTTGGACAATGAATCAACAGAGCCGTGGTGTACTCATCAAGCAACCGTCGTGTCTCCTGCGGTGTTGGTGAAAACGGTGGACATGTGAGATGTTCGCCATAGCCATCACACCCGTATTGACATTTTCGTCGTACCCATTCCGCTGTATAGACCTGCTGTGGAGAAACCACCTTTGCTTCTATCGCACCAAGCTTACACGCTCTGCTTAGAAAATGCTCAGGTGGAGGGAGTGACTTTTTCTTCATCAGGTTGTAAACAAGTTTTCATTCTTTAAAGTACTATATGAAAAAGTGCAGGAGACGGGATTTGAGCTCATAAATTATAGATAAAAAATCATTATCGGATCCTAGTTCTTTGGTTTTCTATAGGTGCGTCCCGCCCAATATATCTCTTGTGTTATCGCTGATGCAAACGCATTTTGTGCGAGTAAAAGAAACACGATCGGAGTAAGTAAGGCATAGCTTATCTTTGATGGATAGCGTTCTTTCGGATATACCATAGTTTTGGGCAGGATAGAAATCCCCAGCCATCCATAGAGTATTTCGAGAAGAACCATCGAACAAAGCAACAACCCTGGGAGGTAGTATCCAAGAAGGAGCAGGAGCAGACCAAGTGCGATGACAATCTGTGCTCCGATAAAACCAATGAACGAACCAATCCAGAATACCGGGTAATACCAGCGCACCCACGTGTATTGTCTGGTCCCCCAACGCATAAAACTTCTAATGTGTGTCTCTGGCGGGCTTTCCGTGATGCAGTTCGGTTCAAGGAAAATCTTGTACCCAGCTTTTTTTACGGATAAGGTTAAAACAAGATCATCGGAGAACGCGGTTTTCCATTTTTCTTTAATATCTAGTACATCGAAAACTTTTTTTCTAATCGCCATCGTACCACCCCAGGCAAACGTATAACTGGGGTAGAACATAAACACAATCGAAGACATATTCCAGGCTGAGATAAGCAATGTTTTCCAATTTGTAGGGAAATACCAACGGTATCCTGTTGTCGCCCCTATAGTCTCATCCTGCAGTGGCGTAATGATATGTTTAAGCCAGTGTGTGTCTGGTTTGATATCGCTGTCCGCAAACACAAGGACCTCTGCTTTTTCTACGAACTGCAGACCAGTAAGCAGCGCAGCAACCTTCCCGCTACACCTAGGAGCCGGGTCGGTCAGGACCAAACGGGCATACGCTTTGTTCTCGATGAGTTGTTGCAAGGCTGTATGGGCAGGATCGTCTGTCGAATCAACCACAAAGATGATGTCAAAGGCGGGATATTCTTGGGTGAGGAATCCTTGGATGTTTTCCAAGAAACCATGCCCAATTCCTTTACAGGGGACAATGACTGAAGCAATCGGACAGTAAGGGGAAAATATCCGTTGTTTTGTCCGTTGATATGCGATAGGCCACAAGCTGATGATATAACATTCACCAAGAACCCCGATGATTCCCAGAATAATGAGAAGTTCAAGAATCATGTCGCTTCAACAATGCTTTGTATCCTCTGCTGGTTATTAGAGATTTACCTTCGAGCTCTCTCCGTTATCCTCTCCAGATATGTCCATCATAGGTATTGGGTTTATTAAAAGAAATCGAATATATCATCTTGTGAGTCATCAGACGGATACGAGCAAAGAGAGACAATATCTCAAACAGCTCAAGAACGTTGAATTCCAACCTGTTTTTATTTTAGGAGTCCATCGATCAGGCACCAGCATCTTATATAAAATGCTTACTGCAACCGGGTGCTTCAATCCAGTGACCGCGTATCATCTGATCAACTATAACGAGCTTCTCTCCAACAATCATGAGCAAAAAGAACAACAAGCAAAAGAGCAACTTACAGAATCGTTTTTAAAAAACGGTCTTTTAGATAGAGGAATCGACCGACTGAAAATAACCGCGGATTTTGCTGAGGAATATGGGTTTTTACTAAGCACCCAGACGATACAGATGCGTATTACGAAAAAAAACCTTGCACTCTTCACAGAGTTGTGTAAAAAGATAAAATTCATCGCAGGAAACGACAAACCCATCCTCCTTAAAAACCCTTATGATTTCCCTAATTTTCTTTATCTGAAAGCGGTGTTTCCAAACGCGCTATTTGTTTTCATCCATCGCCATCCGCTAAAAACAATCAGCTCAACACTTAATGCGATTAGGACGATATTAAAAGAAAAAAACCCATACACTGCCCGTTTATCTAGGATTTATGACAAGTGTTATACGAATCTCTTACTGCTCAAACCACTCCGATTCATCTTTCAGGTAGTCCCGGAATGTAGCGTGGTTGTTCTTACGAGAATTACAAAAAAAGCAACAGAGTATTATCTTCAAAACATAGAAAAATTACCAAAGAATGATTACATCTCTATCACCTACGAAGAGTTCTGTTCGCACCCTCAGGAGACCTTACAAAACATTATGGAAAGATTGTCGTTGACCATGGCGCAAAAAATCGATGCAGCGTCCTTGATAAATCCCCGTAAAGTTGAGATAGATGGTTCTGTACAGATGCTTCGAACGTCTATTTACAGATCTATGAAAGCGTATTTTAATCTGTTCCACTATACGATTGAATGCTAGTTGAGAATTGCTTCTTTTAGACGATTACGTTATTGATCTCCGGTTCGATTCGTGTCAAGATTTTAACTTGTTTCAATCAAATTTTTGTAGATTTTTTTGAAAAAAGTTAAAGTTGTCCCGGTAGTTCTCTAAGTTTTGTTATGAGAATCTATGTACCGGGAAATCCTGATACCCGGTGACCCCTATCCAGATTGTTTGATTGATCCCTTGGATGGTGACGTTTGACCGCAGGATGACTTGAAGTTGATCAGGGATAAATCGTTCACCTCGACGTGGCCAGAGTTGAGTCAATGGGATGAACATATCACCCTCGAGTGTCGTGGTACTCTGAGGATTAATCAGACCATCTGGCAACGTCCCATTGCTTATCAAGCGGGTCTTAGTCCCGTCGACACGGTAGATTTGTACGGTTATATCGTTCGCAAGCAACGTCAATTTATTTGGGTTTTTTATCGTAAATGTAATTTTATCATGTAACCCATCTTTCAATGTATAGGTATAATCACCAGTGAGAGACGCTTCAGTCGGGAGCTCTGAGAGAAGCTGTTCAAGACACGGGGGGATGATGTCAGCCTCTACTGAAAGATTCATTGGTTTTCTAATACCTGCGATAGTGATGATGATATCACCAGCCAGGGTCATCCGCAGTGATTCTGCATCGATTGCTTTCAGCAGGAGCCATCCGCTCCCAGTGAGTTGTTCGGTTGTTTTTGCAGAGATTGTTTCTCCCAGGATACTGACGGTTCCGACATGAACTCCTGTTTCCGTTGTTATATTCGCGGAGAGGTTTTCGATGGCAAAGTCAATTGTATTTGGGTTAGAAATTTCAATAATCCCGGTGAAGTTGATGCCTTCTTGGGTGATATCGCTGAAATTTGCTGAAAGGTGGATATGGGGCAGCGTAAATTGTTCAAGGATGTTATTAAATGATGTTACAATGGAGAATTTAAGGGGAAATGTTTTTTTGATGATACCAAAAAACACAGTGCCGAATGTCCCGGTGAGCCGACTGGTAAGATGATTCGGTAGCGAACCATTGAAGCGGATGCTTGCTGTTGTGGTAAATGTCCTGTTCCCATATGCTTTGGTTTCTCCGCCCTCTATGGTGAGGTGGTTGATGGTTTGCCCGTTCTCATCAACCGTAATCATCGTGAGGTTTTGCAGAAAGATAGGAAAAGAATTTTGGTTATTGATCGAAAGGGTCGTTTGGAGAACTGCTTCATTAGTAGTGATAGTGATTACCTGGAGCGTAAGTGTTGTTTCCGGTACGTTCATTTGTTGAATGTCAAGGAAAAGAAACGCACCTACGACGATATTTAGAATCGTAGCTGCGACAATGATAATGACGATTATTTTTTTCATAGTTTTCCGTTTTTTGAGAGAAATCGTTTATATTTATAAGATATTTTCTATATTAATATACTTTTTCTCTAGAATATAAAGGAAGACTTGTTTTTTCCCCATGTTTACCTGAACGGATGGAGGTTCCAAACCATCATAGAACTATAGATGAAAAGAAAACTCGCCTGATTAAAAAAGGAAAAACAGCATCTGAGGAAAAAAGTTTCCATTATGTCTTCTTACTTTTTCTTTTCGAATAATACAATATATCAGTATGTTTCGTGTATCCTAGCTGTTCGAACACCTTCATAGAGGTCGTGTTCCAATCCTCGATGAGGCATGCGACAATATCGATCCCAAGCGATGTAAAATAATGTTCGACGTCTTCAACCAAACGCTTTGCGATACCTTTCTTCTGATAGGTCGGCGCAACTACCAATCGATTGATCCATCCTTTCCGCCCATCATGTGTCCCGACGATTGCCCCGATAATCTTTTTATCAATCTCCGCTACAAGAAAATAACAAGTAGGCTGTAGTAATTGTGCTGTGATGTTTTTTCTGCTATCACGACCCTGCGGTCTACAGGGGATGTTGCCTTCGTTCCATAAGGTGATGACCGAATCGTAATCGCTCAGAGTCATCTTACGAAACGTTGCTTGAGGATTCTGTTTCTTCATTGACTTCCTACACCGCATATTGGTAATATGGAAAGTATGAAGCATATTCTTTTGAACATTTCTATCCTTACAATCTCATATCTGTTATTGATAGTTGATTACAAATGTGATTCACATCACCTGAGGCCTCACAACCGTCCTGTAAAGAATCAGATTTGATACAACCAAACCAATAATGGGATATAAGAGCAGGAACCCTGCTAAGGGTGCGACACTCATCAGAAGAATCGGTATATTTGACCAATTGATCGTATATTGAAGGACCACATATTTCCGCACTTCTTGTCGATTGAAACCTTTGAGATGAACCATTTTATATGTGATAATAAAAAACAGTACGTTAAAGAGGATAAGAAGGAGAAGTAATAATACGTCCAGATGAATCACTCCAAAAAGAATAGGCAGGAACACACAGAGCGCGTACAAGATTGCTAAGAGATACGCGATGAGCTGAAATGACCTCGGCACGTGAAAAACACCCTGCGTTGCTCTGACCCCTAACCGTGTTGATAAATGTTTTGACTGAATCATATAGTCATGGTCCGCGTCTTTGATTCCACCGGCAATCAGGTTCAGATTGAGGGTTTGGAGAAACGCGAGGATGCAAAGGATAAATATGAAAGGAGGAAACTGAAAAGAGACGGTGGCTGCACCGAACACCACACCGATCATAACCGAGATGGCAAGGACAAAATCCATACCACTAATCCGTTTACTAAACAGATCATAGAACCCAGCAAGAAGAATCCCAAAGAGATACAGAAGCAGCAAGAAGACTCCATAAAAAAACAGAGTCAACAAACATCCAATGAGCAAAACCAGCAGAATGTAGACTAAGGCATTTCTTTTCGAAATACTCCCACTTGGGAGTGGCCTTTTATTCGTTGAGAAAATGAGACGATCGACCTCAATATCAACATAATGGTTCAACGCAAAACCAACAATGTGAGCAGACAGCCCAATGAGAAACAGCATGGTAAGCAGGAATAAATCCTTTTCACCCATTGCAATCGCACCAGTCAAAGGGATGATTGCCGTCAGAAAAATGAAATGAGCACTAGATAATTTCGCATATTCAAAAATTGCTACTTTTAGATTCATTCGTTCGCTATGCTCCTGTTCACACTCATGAGAGTGAACCTTAAATACCTTGGGGGGCGACATTGTTTTAATTATGTGCTGATCTGAATGTTTTCTAAAAAAAAGGGAAAAGTATATGGTAAGCGATTTTCTCTCGTAACATAAATCTCATTGCCGCATTTTGGTTTGATTTTGTTGGTTCTAATATCCGTATCTGCGTAAGTGAATGAACGAAAAGAGTTAAAAAAAATTTCCTTGTTGCAGTTATGAGTTAAATGAACTGAGAAAACAAACCGATTATGTAGTCCAATCCAATAAGGGTAAGTGCAATAAGAGTGACAATAAGCAGAATCCACAGAGCGAATTTTAAAAGCTTCCAAGCGACAAAGACAATCACAATGATTGCGATAAGTGCAAGCCAAATTGGAATTACCATTTTTTTCCACCTCAGCTCCTGGTCAATATGAATGATGCTCCTTGGTCATTGCTCAGAAGCAGCTGATTTGACGCAGGAAAACTATAATTCATTGTGACTCCTGTATCTCCCGATAAAAAGGTTATTTTCTGATTAGCAATGGAATAATCATACACCCCCGTCAAGGAGAAGAATCCAAGAGGACCGCTCCCTGTGATGGTAACCTTGCCATTCGAATCAAATGTCATCGACATGATACCGTCTTGATATTGCCAGGTTCCAATGAATTTGCTTTTTTCATCCAGACAACCACTCAGACAACAGATGCAAAGCATGAAAAGTATCCCTAATACACTAAAGAGTTTCTTCATATCTCCCTCACCAATCACATTTCTTGAGATATTTATATACCTTGTGTCAATCTTTTTAATCATTGTACATTGGATAATTGAAGAGTATGTTCAAGAGAAATGTGACATTAATCGTGTTGATAGAACCATCTTTATAACTTATTGTTTTTTCCCTTTAACTTGAATGTTTGTTGTATCTGATTATTTAAACCCGTTTATAAAATAATTTCTTTGCGAATCCTACATACGGACTCCAACTACAAAGAACAGCAGCTTAAATCCACGAGCGGTTTGTATCACAGGTTCACTCCCGGGCACATCCACGTTGACTGTGATCTGTATTCGGCCAATTCCTAGAGGGATGCGATCCGTTAGAACCGTGGACAGCGATTGTGTCGACAAGGTAGTAATCGTTCCAGTGGAATGTAAATCAATCCGTTTGAGGATCCCTCCAGTAACAGAGATGCTCCAATTGACAGACTCTGCGTCTTGATTTCCGATATTTTTAATATCTACAGAAATCTTGTTGATTCTCCCTCGAATGTTCTCAATCGTCAGTCTTGGGGCACCTTCATTCTCAGTTAGTGAATCTGGTTGCGTCGTACCAGGGTTCGTCGTAAATGAGGGAATATAGTTCTGGAACGTAAGATAACCTAACCAATACAACCCGCCTAGTAGGAGCAGGACAACGATGATGAAGAGGGCAGCGATAGTTCGTTTTTTCATATTCGATTAAGATTCTTTCTCCTATATTTAAATTGGTGATACATCTATATAAATCTGTGGAAAGACCATCATGGAGCGAAATAAAAAAAAAGAAAAACAACTATAAGGAGAAATCCGTTGGAAATGTTCTTTAGTTCAGGAGGAGTTATTTTAATCTACTTTTAATGGTATAACAAGGAGTAATGATCTTTTTTTTCAAAAAAAGCAAAATCAAGGTTAGACCAATCGTCATAATCAAACACTCCATGGGATCCATCTGAATAATCAAGGATAGAATACACATATCGATAGTTCATACAGCTTTTATAATTTTTAAAAAGCCAATATGCAATGTGATACGGGTGGGTGGTTGCTATGTTGTCACAACCAACGGGGAACATGAAATCAATACCGAAGGTATGACCTGTTTCATGCATCATTGCACAGGCAAAAATAAAGTCTAATGGTTTGAATGTTTTTTGTGATGTCTTTTGCATGGATTGCGCGGAGATGACAAATGTATTGATGCCTTGGGCATGCCAGTAGAGCCAAGGATGATCTCCTACATATGCAACTCCTGCCGCAACATTTTGATTAAAAATAATCATTGCATAGCGAAACACGCTTCTCCGCCAGTTCTCCGAATCGTTATGGAGAAAATAGAGACTATAGATGGTGCGGAGTTCATACCGATATGTTCTTTGATCAAACGGTATAATTTCTCCACCGCCACCCATGCAGCCATCATCAAGATGAAATACGATATTATGTCGATTAAAAGCGGATCTGAGTATTTCCTTAGAATGCGATGGAACTGAGCTATTTTCCCCAAGAGGACCTTCTGCCATAACGTCCATTTCAAGGTAGAGGTCTTTTCGATAAGGATCGGAATCCCAAGAAGACACGCGGCATTCCTCAACATTAGTCAGACTATCATTATCGCTATCTAATTGGGTGTGAGCATCCCATCTATTAGGATCATACAACCATTTATGTTCCCATTCGATTGGAAGGATGTCTGCATCAAGGTCTTCACCTGTGTTATCATACTCAGGATCTGTTTCATAGATATATACTTCAGTCCAGTAGGGAATATTATCTCCATCATAATCTGCTTGGCAAATGTTAAACCACAGTTCACAATCCCGTTGAGGTTGACGGAGACTTTTAAAATCACAACTATTCAACCGTCCATACCCGCTCGGATCGCCGATATAATCATCACCGGTCCAATGACCTGTTTTTAGGTTGTAAACCATCTCAGCGGTATAACCTTGTGTTTTGGCATTTCCCCCGTACAACGGTTCATCGTGTAATTCAATTTCAATATCAACATGTTCGATATCATCAGCAACATTAAGAGTAACGGTCCAATGGATATCATAGAGATACGCAGAATCGTTCCAAACAGGAGATAAAAATTCTTCTGAATTTATATGAATCTTTACAAAAAACACAGGGTTGCAAGGATAGTCGATGTCTTCTAAAATTCGAATTGAAATAATGTCGACAGTCACTTCAATATCGACAAGGGGGTCAATATCTTCAGTAGTATGCGTAGAAGATGAACAGATACTGGACGCAAAGAACAAGAGAATGATTATAACAGCCAGTCTTTTCCAGATCAACGTTATTCCCCCATATGAAAATTGATTCGCCTAGGTTATATAAATCTATGTTAGGAAAAATTAGTGCAGGGGAAGGGATTCGAACCTGGTAATATTAATAGATGATTAACAATTATGAAATTACATTATGTCACAATTTGCAAAACCCACAGGTTTTTTTGGTAAAATACTGGCAAAAGGCATGGCTTGGGGGCATAAAGATTTCTATAAAAATACTGCAAAGGTTCTAAATCTTACACGTGATGATACTTATCTTGAAATAGGGTTTGGCTCTGGATTATTTATAAAAAAATATGTATCACATGTTTCAAAAATAGCAGGTTTAGATTACTCTGAAGATATGGTTAAATTAGCAAATGATATTAATAAAATTCTTGTGGAATCAGGGAAAGCCGAATTTAAACAGGGTGATGTCTCGTCAATACCCTGGGATAATACTGAGTTTTCTATTGTTGTAGCAATTGAGACATTTTTTTTCTGGTCAGAACCAGAAAAATCGCTAAAAGAGATATATAGAGTTTTGAAGCCAGGTGGTAGATTAGTCATAGAAATGGCATATAATAAAGATGATGGAATTAATCATATGAAACATATTAAAAAAATGAATTTAAGATTATATAGTGGAGACGAAATGAAGAAACTATTAAAAGAGTCTGGATTCATTGAGATTATCATCAATTATTATAAGGGTTTCATAATTCCAATAAAAGGATATCTGGTGCCTAAAGGTATGGTTGTGGTAGCTATAAAAAAATAGTTATCTGTATTTAGAATATTATAAAGATGCATGGGACAGGATTTGAATTAAGTTTACATTTCATCGAATCGAGATTGTTAATGATTTCGTTCCTGTTTTCCCTTTATCATCGGTCACAGTTAAAGTAACAATATAAGTTCCATTGGACGTATATATGTGTGATAGGCTTTGTTGTGTTGATGTAGAGCCGTCACCAAAATCCCAGTGGTACGAAACAACTTGTCCATCAAGGTCTGTGCCTGACCCTGTAAATTGAACGGTTAATGGCGGCGTTCCAGAGGTTGTGTTTACTGATGCTGAAGCGGTAGGTGGATTATTACATTGCACAGTGATTGGTATTGAGTTGGCTCTTGTTCCTCCTTGATTATCAGTCACTGTCAACGTAGCAGTGTACGTGCCATTAGAAGTATAGGTATGTGATGGGTTTTGTTGACTGCTTGTTTTGCCATCACCGAAGTCCCAGTGATACGATATAATTTGTCCATCACGGTCTGTGCCTGACCCTGTAAATTGAACGGTTAATGGTTCTATTCCTGAGGTTACATTTGCAGATACTGCTGCTATAGGGAGATAAGTGACCTGGATGGTAATGGACTGGTTTGCTGTTGCTCCTTCGTCATCGATAACTGTCAACGTAGCCGTATAGGTTCCGGTTAAATTATAGGTATGTTCTGGACCATATCTATCTGATGGGGTTTGTTGTGTTGATGTGGAGCCGTCACCAAAATCCCAGTGGAACGATACATTCCTCCCGTTAAACCCATCAAGGTCTTCTCCAAAACCATAAAATTGTACGGTTAATGGTGGCTCTCCAAAAATTGGACTTGCAGAAATCGAATTAATAGAAGGCAAACGATTTATTACCGTGATTATTATCTTTTGAGTATTTGTTTCTCCGTCATCATCAGTGACCGTGAAAGTAACATTATGTGTTCCTTTTTTCGCAAAAGTATGAGTAGAATTTATTTCCTCACTGTTAATAGATTCGTCTCCGAAGGACCAATAATATGCTTTTATGAATCCATCGCTATCCGTACTCCCTGAACCAGTAAATTGAACGGTTAAAGGTAATGGTCCTGTTGTTGGATTTGCTGATGCTGATGCAATGGGAGGTTTATTTTCTTGTGTACATCCACTTAGCAATCCTATGGTAACCGTCACGAAAGTAATTATGAATATCATTATTTTTTTCATAATACCCTTTGTATCTATTCTAAGATTTTGTAGCATTGGTTTCTATAAAAACATATTCTTCCTTTTATTTATGTTTTGGAAAGTTATGCAGGGGAAGGGATTTGAACCC
>Ga0105105_10000442_pt1 | contig 19052 bp, 13 predicted proteins | sample PPLLaktember2015_4_FD_79108 | JGI IMG/M metagenome (GOLD analysis project Ga0105105, IMG submission 79108) | Freshwater sediment microbial communities from Prairie Pothole Lake near Jamestown, North Dakota, USA - PPLs Lake P8 Core (1) Depth... | ecosystem: Environmental > Aquatic > Freshwater >...
CGGACCCCGCAGGCGGACGGCGTCGACGAGGTGCTCTGCCTGGACGGCCTCGCGACACTCGCCGACGCCTGGATCGACGGCGTGCACGTGCTGGCCAGCGACAACATGTTCGTGTCGCACCGGGTGAGGCTGCCCGCGCCCGGCGCGCCCTCGTGCGAGCTGGTCGTGCGGTTCCGATCGCTCGACGCCGCGCTCGCGGCCTTGCGCGAGCGGCCGCGCTGGCGCGCGCCGATGGTCGAGAACCAGAAGCTTCGGCGCGTCCGCACGACGCTGCTCGGACGCACGCCGGGGTGGTCGCCGGCGGCGGCGGCGGTCGGTCCCTGGCGGCCGGTACGGCTGGAGACGGCGCGCGGGCTGCGCCCGGCAGTCGCCTGCTCGCTCGATGCGTCGCTCAGCGGGGACGACGGCTGCGTGCGGCTGCACGGGCATCTCGACATCGAGGCGGCTGGGCCGCTCGAGCTCGTGCTGGAGGAGGGGGGGCGGACGTGGCGGGCGCCGCTCGCCCGTGGCGCCGACGGGGCCGTCGCCGGCGAGCTCGTCGTGCCCGCGGCACGGCGCTGGTGGCCGAACGGCTATGGCGAGCCGGTGCTGCACCGGGCGAGCATCGACGAGGCGGCGCACGCCGGTCGTCCGGCCCGGCGGCGGGTCGCTCTCGGCACGGTGGGCTTTCGCTCGATCGAGATCGACCGGGCGGACGACGGCTTCCGTCTCGTGGTCAACGGCGTGCCGGTGTTCTGCCGGGGCGCCTGCTGGATGCCGCTCGATCCGGTGGCGCTCACGGCACCCGCCGAGGCCTACGCGGAGGCGGTCGCGCAGGTGCGCGAGGCCGGCTTCACGATGCTGCGTGTCTGCGGCCCGACGGTCTACGAGGACGACGCGCTGTACGACGCCTGTGACGCGGCCGGGGTGCTGGTGTGGCAGGACCTGATGTTCGCCAACCTCGACTATCCGGGCGACGATCCGGCGTTCGCCGCCTCGGTGTCGCGGGAAGTGCGCGAGCAGCTCGGGCGACTTCGCGGACGGCCGTGCCTCGCGGTCGTCTGCGGCAACAGCGAGGTCTCGCAGCAGGCGGCGATGCTGGGTGCGGCTCGCGAGGCCTGGTCGCCGCCGCTCTTCGAGACGACCCTGCGCGCGCTCGCCGAGGCGTGCGTGCCCGGCGTGCCGTACTGGCCCTCGAGCGCGTGGGGCGGCGCATTCCCGCACCAGGCGGGCAGCGGCACCACCTCCTTCTACGGCGTCGGGGCGTACCTGCGGCCGCTCGACGACGCCGGTGTGCTCGACGTGCGGTTCGCGACCGAGTGCCTGGGCTTCGCGAACGTGCCCGAGCCTGCGGCGATCGAGCGCATGCCGGGCGGCGCGGGCCTTCGGGTCCACCATCCGGGCTGGGCCGCGCGCACACCGCGGGACCTGGGGGCGGGCTGGGATTTCGACGATGTCCGAGATGCCTACCTGGCGAGCGTCTTCGGCATCGACCCGGTCGCGCTGCGCCGCGAGGACCATGACCGGTATCTGGAACTCGGCCGGGTCGTGACCGGCGAGGCGATGCGCGCGACCTTCGTGCGCTGGCGTGCGCAGGGCGCGCGCTGCGGCGGCGGCCTGGTGTGGACGCTGCGCGACCTGTGGGCCGGTTCGGGCTGGGGCCTGCTCGACGAGCGCGGCGAGCCCAAGGCCGCCTGGCATCTGCTGCGCGCGGCGCTGCGTCCGCGTGCCGTCGCGGTCACCGATCGCGGCGGCGACGGCCTGAGGCTGCACGTCTTCAACGACAGTCCGGCGCCGCTCGCCGCGACGCTCGAGCTCCAGCGCGTGCGCGACGGCGAGCCGCTGGGCCTGCCCGCATGCCGGGCGATCGAGGTCGCGCCCCATGGCGCGGCGGCGATCGACGCGGTCGCGATGCTCGAGGGCTTCGAGGACCTGAACCACGCGTACCGGTTCGGGCCGCGATCGATCGACGCGGTGTCGGTCACGCTGCGTGGCGACGATGGCACGCTCATCGATCGCTGTGTCCATGTCTGCGACGCCCGCGTCGGTGCCGCCGAGCGCGACGTCGGCCTGTCGGTGGAGCCGGCGGCGATGCCCGACGGGCGTCCGGGCCTGCGGATCCGCACCCAGCGGCTCGCCCGCTGGGTGGCGGTGCGCATCGCGCAGCATGTGCCCGACGACAGCTATTTCCACCTGCCGCCCGGCGGCGAGGTGCACGTCGGACTGCGCCCGCTGGTGCCGGGTGCGCCGCTGCGCGGTGCGGTGCAGGCGCTGAACGCCGAGCGGCGCGCCCGGGTCGACGCATGACCCCGATCGCCGTCCCCACGCCCGTGCCCGGCTGGTTCGGCCCCGCCGGCCGACCCGCGCTCGGCTGGGTCCATCGGCCCGCACCGGGCGGGAACGCCGCCGCCCTGGCCGGGACGGGCGTGCTGCTCTGCGGGCCGCTCGGTCCCGAGGCGATGGGCACGCACCGGACGCTGCGAGCCCTCGCGACCTGCCTGGCGCAGGCCGGTCTGCCGACGATGCGCTTCGACTACGACGGCACCGGCGACGCCGCCGGGGACGAGCTCGACCCGGCGCGGCTCGACGCCTGGCTGCGGACGGTGCGCGATGCGATGGCGGCAGGCCGCGCGCGCCTGGGCGTCTCGCGCTGGATCCTGGTGGGCGTGCGGCTGGGCGCGGCGCTGGCCGCACAGGTCGCCACCGGGCGCGAGGACGTCGAGGGGTTGGTCGCGATCGCGCCGGTGCTCTCGGGGCGCGCGTTCGTGCGGGAGCTGCGGGTCTTCGCGATGGCGGGCGCGGCACGAAGCGCGCCCGATCCGCGCGCGCTGCACGAGGTCGGCGGCTGCGCGTTCGACGAGGCCACCTGGGCGTCGATCGCGGCGATCGACGTCGCCGCGCTGCAGGGTCCGCCGCCGCCGCGGGTGCTGGTGCTCGAGCCGCGGCCCACCCCCGGCCTCGACGGCTGGGCGACGCGGATCGCGCAGGCCGGTGCGCGACTCGAGGTGCAATCCTTCGAGGGCGCCGACGCGATGATGCGCGATCCGCACGAGACCGAGGTGCCGCAGGCGATGCTGGCGAGCGTCGCGGTCTGGGCCGCAGGGCTGGCCGCCGAGGCGGCGCGGCAGGAGCGGGCCGGGCAGGCCGCGCGGCCGGATCCCTCGCGCGCCCCGCCGGTCGACGGCCCGGATGCCGCGAGCCTCGTCGGCCCGGACGGCGTCGTCCACCTCGAGCGCGTGGTCCGCATCGGCCGGGATCGCGCGCTGGTCGGCGTGGTCGCCGAGCCCGCCGAGGGGGCGGGGGGCGCGCGCCGGGCGGGCGTGGTGATCCTCAACGCCGGCGCGGCCCACCGAGTCGGCCCGAGCCGCAGCACGGTCATGCTCGCGCGCCGGCTGGCCGCGCTCGGCCATCCGGTGCTGCGCCTGGACCTCCCCGGCCTGGGCGACAGTCCCGCGCGCCCGGGCGAACCGGACAACGTCGTCTATGCACCGCACGTGCTGGAGGCGGTCGCCGTCGCGGTCGACTGGATGCGCGCGCATCCGCGTGCCGAGGGCTGCCGGCTGGTCGGCCTGTGCTCGGGGGCCTACAACGCCTTCAAGGCAGCGGTGGCGGGGCTGCCGGTCGACGGCATCGTCGCCATCAATCCGCTGACCTTCTTCTGGCACGGCGACGAGGGCGACGGTCCGGACGCCGAGCATCGGATGATCGCCGACGCGGTCCGCCTGCGCAGCGCGGCAGCCAAGCCCGGCGCCTGGCGGCGCGTGGTCAGCGGCGAGGTGCCGGTCGCGGACATCCTCTCGATCGTCGCGCGCCGCGCCGGCGGCTCGCTGGTCCGGGCCCGCCGATCCCTCGCCCGGAGCGTGGGGCGACCGATCGGCGACGACCTCGAAGCCGAACTTTCAGCGGTCGCACGCCGCGGCGTGCCGATGCATTTCGTGTTCGCCTCCGACGAACCCGGGCTCGCGCTGCTGCGCTTCGGCGGCGGCGCCACCATGCGGCGACTGAGCGCACGGGGCGCGCTGACGATCGACGACGTCCCGGACGCCGACCACACCTTCACCCGGCGCGCGGCCCGTGAGCGGCTGGTGTCGGTGGTCGCGGCCCGGCTCGGGTCGGGGTCGGGTCCGTCGGCCGCCGCGGGCACCCCGGCGGACGTGCGCGAGTCGGCCTTCGCCGCGGAGCGATGACGCTCCGGCGGACGGACGACGCGGTCGTCGAGCTCGGGCCGGGTCCGCTCGTCGTGCTGCTGCACGGCTGGGCGATGTCTCCCGGGGCGCTGTCGCCGTTCGCGGCCTCGATCGGTTCGGGCGGCACCTGGGTGTTCCCCGGCGGCCCGGTCGAACTGGCCGACGGACTGCGGGGCTGGTGGGCGGTCGACGAGGCCGCCCGCACGCAGTCCCGCGCCCGCGGGCCGCGCGACCTCGCCGCTGCCCGGCCGGAGGGCCTGGACGCGGCGCGCCGACGCCTCGCCGAACTGCTGGACGAGCTCTGCGAGCGCCATCCCGGACGCCCCCTCGTGCTCGGCGGCTTCTCGCAGGGCGGGATGCTGGCCTGCGACCATGCCCTGCGCGGTGCACGACCGGTGGATGGCCTGGCCATCCTGTCGGGTTCACGCCTCGCGTACGACGAATGGCTGCCCGCGATGCCGAGACTGCGTGGCACGCCGGTGCTGGTGGCGCACGGTCGCGAGGACCCGGACCTGGCGCTCGCCGGCGCCGAGCGTCTGGCCGACGACCTCCAGGCGGCGGGCGCGCGGGTCGACCGGGTGGTGTTCGACGGCGGCCATGCGATCCCCCTTGCGGCGTGGCGGGGCGTGCGTCGGCTCGTCCGGGCGGTCGCATCGCCGCCGCCGTGAGATCCATCACCGCCGAGCGGCCCGTGAGCGGCGAAGCTGGAACATATTTCCAATTCGGCAACTGTCAGGACACGATCGAATGGCTCATGCACCGCAGCGCCGCACCGAGGCGCCCGTCGCCGCATCGGCGCCCGACGCCGAGACGCTGCTGGCGCGGATCCGCTCGATCGCGAGCGAGGTGGCGGCCCCGAACGCCTCCGACGTCGATGCACGCGGCCGCTTCCCCGTCGAGACCTTCGCCGCGCTGCGCGAGGCCGGCGCCCTGTCGGCCGCGGTGCCGGCCGAGCACGGCGGCTCGGGCTGCGGCATGGCGGCGCTCGCCGAGCAGTGCGCGGCCCTCGCGCAGGGCTGCGGCGCGAGCGGCATGGTGCTGGCGATGCATCACATCCAGGTGCTCTGCCTGACCCGACATGCGGGCGCATCGCCGTACTTCGCCGGCGTGCTGCGCGACCTGTGCGAACGGCAGCTGCTGCTCGCCTCGGTCACCTCCGAGGTCGGCGTCGGCGGCGATACCCGGACCAGCCGCTGCGCGGTGATGGGCGATGGCGCGTCGATCTCGATCGACAAGGACGCGACCACCATCTCGTACGCCGAGCATTCGGACGCGATGCTGATCACCGCGCGACGCGATGCCGACGCCGCCTCCAGCGACCAGGTGATCGTCTACGCGCCGCGCGCCGCGCTGCGCCTGGAGAAGACCGCGAACTGGGATCCGATGGGCATGCGCGGCACCTGCAGCCCGGGCTTTCGCGTGCGCTTCGACGGCCGCCCCGAACAGATCGTGCCGGTGCCGTACGCGGACGTCTCGGCGCTCACGATGGTGCCGAGCTCGCACATCCTGTGGTCCGGGGTCTGGACCGGCATCGCCGCCGACGCGGTGGCGCGGGCGTCGGCCTTCGTGCGGGCCGAGGCGCGGCGCACCCCCGGGACGATGCCGCCGATGGCGGCCCGGCTGGCCGAGGTGTCGGTCGAGCTGCAGACGATGCGCAACCACTGGCAGTCGCTCGCGCGGGAGTTCGATCGCCTGGCCCTGCAGGGCGACGGCGGCGGGCTGGCGACCATCGGCTGGGCGCTGAAGATGAACAACCTGAAGATCGCGAGCTCGGAGGCCGCCCCGCGGATCGTCCACCGCGCGCTGCAGGTGATCGGGATCCAGGGCTATCGCAACGATTCGCGGTATGCGGTGGGCCGACAGTATCGCGACGTGCTGTCCGCCTCGCTGATGGTCGCCAACGAGCGCATCGCGTCGAAGACCGCGACGATGCTCCTGGTGCACAAGGACGACTGACCGGCGCGCGGCGACGCGACGCGGAGCGACGATGGACGAAGAAGGCGAGCTGTTCCTGCAGGGTCTGGTGGCGCACCGGCTGATCCTGCCCTCGGACGTGCCCGGCGTGTTCGGACGCGGCGCGGTGTTCGAGGACGTGCTCGAGCGCTTCAACGCGCTGGCGGGCGCCTCGGCCGCGCCGCAGGTCCCCGAGCTGACCTGCTTCCCGCCGGTGATCGATCGCAAGCTGCTCGAACGGGTCGGCTACCTCGGCTCGTTCCCGAACCTGTGCGGCTGTGTCCAGAGCTTCTTCGGCGACGAGCGCGGCGCGCGGCGGCTGGCCGATCGGGTGCACGCCGGAGAGCCTTACGAGGACCTGCTCGGGCCGACCTCGGTGGTGCTGAACCCGTCGGCCTGCTACCCGGTCTATCCGACGCTCACCGGCACGTTGCCGGCGGGCGGGCGGCTGATCACCGCGACCAACTGGGTCTACCGTCACGAGCCCTCGCGCGAGCCGACCCGCATGCAGTCCTACCGCGTGCGCGAGTTCGTGCGGGCGGGGCGACCCGACGAGGTCCTGGCCTGGCGCGACGACTGGCTCGCCCGCGGCCTGGCGCTGCTGCGCAGCCTGGGACTGCCGGTGCGCGAGGACGTCGCGTCGGACCCGTTCTTCGGCCGGGCCGGCCGCTTCCTGGCCGCCAGCCAGCAGGAGCAGAAGCTCAAGTACGAGCTGCTCGTGCCGGTGATCTCGGCGACGCGCCCGACGGCGGTCGGCTCGTTCAACGTCCACCACGACAAGTTCGGTTCGATGTTCGACATCCGCAGCGACGACGGCGAGGTCGCCCACACCGCCTGCATCGGCTACGGCCTGGAGCGGGTGACGATGGCGCTGTTCCGCACCCACGGTCTCGAGACGGCCGACTGGCCGGCGGACGTGCGCGCGCTGCTGTGGCCGTGACGCAGCCGACCGCCGACGCCGCCGCCGACGCGATGCCGGTCCATCCGGCGATGCCCGCGCTGTCTGCCGCGGGCCATCGGCCGCACTCCCTGCACGCCCCGGAGCGGACCTGGGTCGAGAAGAACTGCTACGTCGACGTCTGGATCGAGCTCCTCGCCGCGCTCGGCCTCGAGCCCAGGGCGATGCTGGGCACCTCGGTCGCGCTCGATTTCGAGGGCGACCAGTGGACCTTCTACAAGCCGTCGCACGACGAGGTCCGCGCGCTCTACGGCATCGACGTCCGGGAGCTCAACGTCTGGCGGCCGATCGATGCGCACCTGGCCGAGCACGTGGGCGCCGGCCACCTGGTGAGCACCGAGGCCGACGCGTTCTACCTGCCCGACGTCGCCGGCACCGACTACCGGCGCCAGCATGCGAAGACGACGATCGTCGTGGCGGCGATCGATGTCGCCGCCCGCCGCCTGGGCTACTTCCACAACGCAGGCTATTTCGAGCTCGGCGGCGAGGACTTCGACGGCGCCCTCGGACTGGGCGGACCCGTGACCCGGCGCGCGCTGCCCCTGTACGCGGAGCTGCTCAGGCTCGATCGCGTCGTGCGCCGGACCGATGGCGCGCTGCGCGCGCAGGCGCTCGACTTCCTCGCCGCGCACCTGGCCCGCGCGCCCGCGCGCGATCCGGTCGAGGCCTTCGCCGCGCGGATCGACGCCGACCTCGCCGCGCTGGTCGCCGAGGGCCCGGAGGCCTACCACGCCTGGGCGTTCGCGACGCTGCGCCAGCTCGGCAGCGCGGCCGAGCTGAGCGCGCTGCACTGCGCGTGGCTGGCCGACGGCCGGGCCGGTCCGCTGGCCGATGCCGCCGCCGCGTTCGAGCGGGTGTCGGGCGAGGCCAAGTCGATGGTGCTCAAGGCCGCCCGCGTGGTGGTCGTGCGCAAGGCCTGGGATCCGCGTCCGGCGCTCGAGTCGATCGGCCGTGTTCGGGCCGAAGGACTGCGCGCGGCGGCCGCCGCGCTGGGCTGAACCGACGCCTCAGGCCCGGCTGTCCGCCAGCAGGCGCAGGCGCGGGACCAGCGCGACGCCCGCCGCGGTCACCAGCGCGCACCCGATGGTGAGCCCCTGCAGCAGCGTCGCCGCGACGAAGCCTGCGGCGGGGTCGATGCCCGCCGGCGCGAGCGCCCAGTGGTAGGCGAGCTGGAAGGTGCCCACGTAGCCCGGCGCCGCGGGCAGCGCGAGCGCCAGCGTCGACAGCGCGCTGCACAGCACGATCGTCGCCGCGTCGACCTGGATGCCGGCCGCCCACAGCGTGGCCGCGACGCACGCCACCCACCCCAGCCATTGCGCCACGCACCAGCCGAGGTAGCGCACGAGGAACGCCGGATCGCGCAGGGTGGCCAGGCCGTCGCAGCAGGCATCGGACTGGCTGCGGAGCACCTCGGCGAGCCGGGCGGGCAGGTGGCGGGCGAGCGCCGCCACGGTCCGGCGCACCGCCGCCGGGCTCAGCGTCGCCCAGGCGAGGACGGCGATCGCCACGGCGACGGCAGAGCCGATCGCGAGGCCGACCTGCCAGAGCACCGGCGCGTGGGGAACGGGCAGCACGGCGGCCGCGATCGCGAGGGCGGCCAGCGCGAACAGCAGGTCGACCACCCGTTCGACCGCCATCGACGACACCATCGTGCCGGCCGGGATGCCGAGGCCGCGTACCGCGACCGCGATCCGGGCGAGTTCGCCCGCCTGCATCGGCAGCACGAAGTTGGCGAGGTAGCTGGCCATCTGCGAGGGCATCACCTCGGCCGCGCGGGTGGCGCGCAGCGGCGCCAGCGAGGCCGCGGTGCGCTCGGCGCGGGCCCGCATGACCAGCGCGAAGCCGGCGACGTAGAGCGCCACCGGCCACGGGTCGATGGCCGCGAAGGCCGAGGCGAGCGCCTCGGCCGACATGCCGCGCACGACCACCGCCAGATAGGCCGCGCTCGCGAGCGCACCCAGCGACAGCCAGACGATCGTGCGCGCGCGGCTCACCCGAGTCCGGCGGCGGCGCGGGTCAGCCGCAGCGAGAAGCCCGCATGCACCGGCACGTCCAGCTTCGCCGAGGGCGGTGCGATCGCGCAGCCGGTCGGGCAGGTGTCGGCCAGGCGGCGGACCTCGTCGGGCGAGACCGCGTTGAAGCCGTCGGGCGCGAAGCGGCTGTTCAGGAAGGTGATCAGCGCATCCAGCTCGTTGCCGACGCCGTGCTCCATCGCGCGGAACGAGCGCTCGACGAAGTCGATGAACGCGGGCTCCGGCGCCTTGACGCCACGACCGATGCCGACGTGTCCGATGGCACGCCCCGCGAAGGCCGACGCCGGGTAGAGGTTCGCACCGTCGAGCAGCACGCGGGCGCGCGGCGCGGCCGCGAGGATGGCGTCGAGCCCGCTCTGGTAGACGCCGTGGCCGGTGCACATCACCACCCACTCGGCTTCGGCCAGCGTCGAACCGAGGTCGTTCGAGAAGCAGTCCGTGAGCCCGGTCCGCGCCAGGTTCTGGTCGTCCGGCTTGACGTACGGATCGTGGATCGTGACGGTGCAGCCGCGCGCACGCAGCGCCCGGCCGAGCGCCAGCGTCGGCGCGTTGCGCGTGTCCTCGGAGTCGAACCGGTAGGCCGCGCCAAGCAGGGCGACGCGACGGCCGTCGACGCTGCCGAAGCGCTGCTCGGCGTGGGCGACCGAAGCGGCGGGCGACTCGTCGTTGATCGTGCGGGAGAGCAGGATCAGGCTGCGCGAGACATCCATGCCGGCCTCGCGGGCGCGCCACCACAGCAGGACGCCGTCCTTGGGCAGGCAGTGGCCGCCGACGCCGATCGTGGGCACCAGCACGCCGCCGCTGGGCACGGCGGTGGCCGATGCGGAGGCGTCGTCGGACTGCGCGATGCGGGCGTTCACCGCGTCGCGGACCGCGTAGAAGTCGACGTCGTTCGCGTCGCACCAGCGGACCACCTCGGCGGCGAATGCGATCCGCACGTCGCGGTAGGCGTTCTCCAGCGTCTTGACCACCTCGGCCGACAGGCTGTTGGTCCGGTGCAGCACGCCCTCGGTGACGATGCGCGCGTAGATGCGCGACACCAGCACCGGGGTCAGCGGGTGCAGGCCGGCGATCAGCTTGTCGGAGCGGGCGACCCGCTCCACCAGGCGGCCGGGCATCACGCGGTTCGGGCTGTTGCCGAGCAGGATGTCGCGACCCTCGACCAGGCCGTGGCGGGCGAAGTGCTCGCGGATCACGGTGGCCATCGTCGACGGCGCGAGCGTGGACTCGAACACCACCACCGGCACGTTGCCCGCCGGCTTGTTCGCCAGCGCACGGGCCAGGTGCCCGAGGGCCTCCATCAGCGGGCCGTAGTCGGGGCCGTCGCCGTCGCGGTCGGTCTGCACCGAGACCAGCACGAGGTCGGCGTCGGCGACGTCGTTCCAGTCGTGGGTGGCCGAGAGCACGCCCTCGGCGACCGAGTCGCGCACGATCGCGTCGAGCGCGGGCTCGACGCCACCGATCACCGACTCGCCGCGGTTGATCGCGTCGACCTTCCAGCCGGAAGTGGGGGAGGCGCGCTGCACGACGACCACGCGGGCGGGGGCGTCGTGCCCCTCGTGGATGCGGGCATGGGCCAGCAGGGCGGCCATCGGCATGCCGACGATGCCGGGGCCGACGACGGCGATCTTGCGCACCGACCAGTCGGCGTCGTGTTCTGAGGTGAATCGAAGCGGCATGTCTAGGGTCTCCGCGTTGGACGCGTTCGGGGTCCGGAGGGGCGGCCTCAGGCCGGATGGGGTTCGGTGACGAGGTCGGGCAGGGCGACCGGCTGCATCGGCTGGCCGCCGCTGCGCAGCGAGCGCTCGGCGGCTTCGAGCACGCGCAGCACGCGCAGCCCGTCGTGGCCGTCGCTGACCGGCGTGGCGCGGGTCCGCACGCACTGCACGAAGTGCTGGACCTCGAGGCGCAGCGGCTCGGTGAACGGGATGTGGGGCACCAGGATGTCGCCGAAGCGCAGTCCGGCGTACTCGGCGAAGCCGTCGTAGTCGGTGCGGACGTTGGCGCCCTTGTCGTAGATGCGCAGCTTCTCGGTCGACTCCAGATCGTCGAACACCGCCATGCGACGGCTGCCCACGATGGTCATCTTCCGGGTCTTGTGCGGGTCGAGCCAGCTCACGTGCACGTGCGCCATCGACTGGTCGCCGAAGCGCATCGTCATGAACGCCACGTCCTCGACGCCGCGATGGATGCAGGCCTGGCCGCGCGCCGAGACGTCGGTCGGCTCCTGCCCGAGCATGAACAGGATCGACGACACGTCGTGGGGCGCGAAGCTCCAGAGCACGTTCTCGTCCTCCCGGATCGTGCCCAGGTTCAGCCGCTGCGTGCTGATGTAGTGGATGGTGCCGAGCTCGCCCGAGCGGATCATGTCGCGCAGCCGGATCACCACCGGGTGGTACTCCAGCAGGTGACCGACCATCAGGACCCGGCCGCCGGCCTCGGCCATCCGCAGCAGCTCCACGCCGTGGGCCACGTCGAGCACCATCGGCTTCTCGAGGTAGAGGTCGCGTCCCGCGCGCAGCACCGTCTTGCCGATCGCGTGATGGGTGGGGGCGGGCGTGGCGACCACCACCGCGTCGACCTCCGGGTCGTCGAGGACGTCGCCGAGGCGTCGCGTGGTGCGCGCCTCCGGATACTGGCTCGCGGCCGCCGCGAGGCGACGCTCGTCGGTGTCGCAGATCCAGCGCAGCCGCGCGTCACGCAGACCGTCGAGGTTGCGGGCGAGGTTGTTGCCCCAGCCGCCGATGCCCACCAGGGCGAGGCCGACCGTTTCGCGTTGCGTCATGTCCGTCCTTCCTTGCTCAATGTCCGGATGCCTTCGGCGATCCGCGCGCCTGCGCGGCCGCCGCCATAGAGGTCCAGGGCCCGCGCCCGCAGGGCGTCTCGGTCGTGGTTCGCGGCGAGGTGCCGGCCGATCGCCGCATCGACCGTGCCGGCGTCGGTGGCGAGCGCGTTGGCGCCGCAGTCGACGGTCTCGACCCACTCGGTGGTGCCGCGCAGCGTCACGCACGGCACGCCGAGCAGGAACGCCTCCTTCTGCACCCCGCCCGAGTCGGTCAGCACCATCGACGCGTCGCCGGTCAGCCGCAGGAAGTCGAGCGGGCCGAGCGGCTCGACGATGCGCACGCCGGCCGCCGCGGCCGTCTCGGGCCAGCCGGGTGCGATCGCCGCGATCGCGCCGGTCGTGCGCGGGTGCAGCGGCAGGACCAGCGTGCCGAGCCGGCGGGCGGCCGTGGCGAGCGCATGGAGCAGCCCGGGCAGCACCTCGGGCCGGGTGCTCTCGGCGCGGTGCAGCGTGGCGACCGCGTAGCGTCGGGGCGCGAGCCCCAGCGTCTCGAGGATGCGCGACTGCGAGGCGGCGATCCGCTCGGCGTGCAGCACCGCCTCGGCGGACACGTCGCCGCTCAGCACGGTGCGCTCGCCCAGCCCTTCGACGAGGAGCCGCTCCCGGGCGGTCTCGGTCGGGGCGAACAGCAGGTCGCAGAGGTGATCGACCGCGACCCGGTTCAGCTCCTCCGGCATCGAGCGGTCGAAGCTGCGCAGACCCGCCTCGACGTGCGCGCAGGGCACGCCGAGCTTGGTCGCCGCGAGCGCGCCGGCCAGGGTCGAATTGGTGTCGCCGTAGACCACGACGGCATCGGGGCGCAGCCCCAGCAGGGTCTCCTCGATCGCCTCGAGCATCCGGCCGGTCTGGCGCCCGTGCGGGCCCGAGCCGATGCCGAGCGCGGCGACCGGTGCCGGCAGGCCGAGCTCGGCGAAGAACGCGTCCGACATCGCCGGGTCGTAGTGCTGACCGGTGTGCACGACCAGGGGCTCGCCGTCGCCTGCCGCGAGCTGCGCGCGCAGCACGACGCCCAGCTTCGGGAACTGCGGCCGGGCACCGACGAGGTGGACGACGCGCGCGCTCATTCGTGGAAGGCCGCCACCGCGTCGACGACCGCCTGCAGCTGCTCCGGCTCGAGGTCCGGATGGACCGGCAGCGCGAGCGTGCAGTTCGCCGCGGCCTCGGCCTGCGGGCAGTCGCCCGGCGCGTACCCGAGCGGCGCGAAGCAGGCCTGCAGGTGCAGCGGCACCGGATAGTAGACCTCGGTGCCGATGCGCTCGGCCGCGAGGTGCGCCCGCAGCGCGTCGCGCCGCGGGCTGCGGATCACGTACTGGTTGAACACGTGGCGGTAGCCGTCGCGGACCGCCGGCAGGCCGATCGCGCCGTCCAGGCCGGCGGCGCGGAAGGCCGCGTCGTAGCGGGCCGCGTTCGCCCGGCGCGCCTCGGTCCAGGCGTCGAGGTGCCGCAGCTTGACGCGCAGCACGGCCGCCTGCAGCTCGTCGAGACGCAGGTTCGCGCCGATCACCGCGTGGTGGTACTTCGGCTTGCCGCCGTGCACGCGCAGCACGCGCATGCGCTCGGCGAGCGCCGGGTCGGCCGCGGTGCACAGGCCCGCGTCGCCGAATGCGCCGAGGTTCTTGCTCGGGAAGAACGAGAAGCAGCCGATGGTGCCGAGCGCGCCGGCGCGTCGTCCGCCCGCGACCTCCGCGCCGATCGCCTGCGCGGCATCCTCGATGATCGGCAGTTCGTGCTCGGCGGCGATCGGGGCGAGCGCGTCCATGTCGGCGCACTGGCCGTACAGGTGCACCGGCATCAGCGCGCGGATGCGCGCGCCGCTCGGTCGGTGCCAGAGCGCGCCGTCGCGCCGCTCGCAGTCGCGCTCGATGGTCGCGCGGACCGCGGCGGGCGACAGGTTGCAGGTGTCGGCGTCGATGTCGCAGAAGACCGGCCGGGCGCCCAGGCGGGCGATCGTGCCCGCGGTGGCGAAGAAGCTGTACGGCGAGGTGAGCACCGCATCGCCCGGACCGACGCCCAGCGCCATCAGCGCCAGCAGCAGCGCGTCGGTGCCCGACGAGGTGCCGATGCCGTGGGCGGACTGCGAGTAGTCCGCGATCTCGCGCTCGAGCGCGGCGACGTTGGGGCCGAGGATGAAGTGCTGCGATTCGCAGACCGCCTCGATCGCGGGCAGGATCTCGTCGCGCAGCGCGCGCCATTGCGACTTCAGGTCGAGCAGCGGGATCTCGGGTCGGACGAGGGTGCTCTGTGTCATGCGTCGTGCTCCGCGGTCAGGCCGTCGGCGGTCCTGAGATAGGTGTCGCCGCAGCTGCGGCAGGTGGTGCGCTCGCCCGCCGGGCCCTTGGCGGCCAGCGGGAGCGATACGCCGCAGCGGCAGACCCAGCCGCGCAGGCGGGCGGGGTTGCCGTGGACGAGCGCGAAGTCGGGCACGTCGCGGGTGACGACGGCACCGGCGCCGACGAAGCACCAGCGACCGAGCGTGACGCCGCAGACGATCGTCGAGTTGGCGCCGAGCGTCGCGCCGCGGCCCACCGCGGTGCGGCGGAACTCGTGCTTGCGCTCGACGTGGCTGCGCGGGTTGATCACGTTGGTGAACACCACCGACGGGCCGCAGAAGACGTCGTCGTCCAGCTCCACGCCGGTGTAGACCGACACGTTGTTCTGGATCTTCACGCCGTCGCCGATCCGCACCCGCGGGGCGACGACGACGTTCTGGCCGAGCACGCAGTTCGCACCGATCGTGCTGTCGGACATCACGTGGGCGAAGTGCCAGATGCGCGTGCCGGCACCGATGGTGCACGGCGCGTCGACGACGGCGCTCGAGTGGGCGAACCAGTCAGGCTGCAAGGGCATGTCCTCCGGCAGGTGCATCGATCAGGGTCAGGTGCCACAGCTCGAGCTGCAGCGCGCCCCACATCGCGCGGCCGAACGGCTGCTCGCCGTCGATCAGCCGCGCCAGGGCGTCGGGTTCGAAGAGGCCGCGCTCGCGACAGGCCCGCGAGCCCAGCACGTCCGCGACGAACTGACGGGCCCGGCCGCGCGACCACTGCTGCAGCGGCACCGGAAAGCCCATCTTGTCGGTCCGCCAGACGACCGAGGCCGGCAGCCACGGCGCGGCGACGTCGCGCAGCACCGCCTTCAGGCGTCCGCCCGCCAGCAGCGCCGAGTCGGGCAGGCGCGCGGCGGCCTCGGCGAGTGCCGGATCGAGCAGCGGCACCCGTGACTCGAGGCCGACCGCCATCGAGACACGGTCCTCGACCTGGAGCAGCGCGGGCAGCGTCGTGGTCAGGTCGAATTCGAGCATCCGCTGCACCGGGCCGGCGCCCTGCGGCGCGTCGAAGATCGCCTCGACCCGCTGGGCGACGGCGGCCCGGCGGGCGGGGTCCCGGTGCGCGGCAGCGAGCCACGCGGTGTCGGTCCCGGAGCGGTCGATCAGGCGGAAGTAGCGGGCCCAGGCCGGCGCCTCGAGGCCGTTGCGCCAGGCCGACCGCAGCAGCGGGCGGTACGGCCCGAGTGTCGCCAGGCCCGGCTCGAGCTGTGCGAGCGTCGGACGCCGCGGATCGCTCCGGCCGGAGATCGCATCGTCGAGCGCGGACTCCAGTGCGCCGACCAGATGGCGGGCGTAGCCGGCGAACAGCTCGTCGCCGCCCTGGCCGCCCAGGCACACCTTCACGCTGCGGCGCGCCAGGCGCGACACCATGAACTGCGGGAACAGGCCCGGGCCTGCCGCCGGTTCGTCCATCTGCCGCGCCAGGCGCGGCATCTGCTCGATCCAGTCGTCCTCGGTCGGCCAGAGCGTCTCGAGCCGCGCGCCGACGTGCGTCGCCACCGCGCGCGCATGGACGGTCTCGTCGAATTCCGGCCCCTCCCGGAAGGCGCCGGTGAACGCATGCAGCGGGCCATCGTGGGCGCGCGCCGCGGCGGCGGCCACCAGGCTCGAGTCGAGGCCCCCGCTCAGGTACAGGCCGAGGGGGGCGTCGCTGCGCAGCTGCCTTCCGACGCTCGCGGCGACGAGCCCGCGCAGCGCCTCGGGGTCGACCGCATCGTCGCCGTCGAAGCGGCGCTGCCAGTAGCGCCGGCCGCGCGCCTCGAGCGTGCCCAGGTCGATCCACTGCAGGTGCGCGGGCTCGAGCGCATGCACGCCCTGGAACAGCGTGCGTCCGCCCAGCACCACCTGCAGGGCGAGATAGTCGTCGAGCGACTGGGGATCGAGCGCGCGCGGCGTGCCCGGCGCGGCGAGCAGCGCCTTGATCTCGGAGGCGAACAGGATCCGGTCCGCCTCGCGCCGCCAGTACAGCGGCTTGATGCCGAAGTGGTCCCGGGCGACGAGGCAGCCGTGCCGCCTGGCGTCGTGCAGCACGAACGCGAACATCCCGACGAGCCGCTCGACCGCCGCCTCGCCCCACTGCAGATAGGCCCGCAGCAGCACCTCGGTGTCGCATCGGCTGACGAAGGCATGACCGAGCGCGACCAGTTCGTCGCGCAGCTCGACGTGGTTGACGATCGCGCCGTTGAACACCAGGGTCACGCCCTCGGCCTGCATGGGCTGCGCGCCGCCCTCGGGATCGATGATGGCGAGCCGGCGGTGCCCCAGGCCCACGCCCGGCTGCAGGTGCCGGCCCGCGCCGTCCGGCCCGCGATGGCCGATGGCGTCGGCCATGGCCTCGAGGACGCGCGCATCGGGCGTGCCGGCGCGCTGCAGGATGGCGACGAGACCGCACATGGCGCCCGGCCTCAGGCGGCCTGCCGGACGGGCAGTCCGGGGTCGGCTTCGAGACGGCGCGCGTGCTCGCCCATCGGCACCAGCGTCCAGTGCCGGCGCAGCGTGCCCAGCACGCGCTCGAGCAGCTCGACCTTGCGTGCGCTCGGCACGTCCATGCCGGGGAAGAACGCGAGCTGGTGGAGCTGGTCGCCTCCGATCACGTCCAGCGGATGCAGCAGGAAGCTCGGTTGCGTGCCGGTCGCGCGGCAGCCGAGGATCGCGATGTTCAGGTAGAGCGCCATCAGCGGCTCGGACCACTTCGCCAGCCACGCGAGGTAGCTGAAGTGGAAGGGCGTGCGCACGCCCGGGATGGTCGTCACCGGGATCTCGAGCAGCCGACGCCCGCCCGCCAGCGCCCATCGGTAGGGGGCGTTCGGCCGCAGGCCGTCGGCGAACTCGCCGAACAGGCCGGCGCGCAGCTCGCGTTCCTCTGCGCTCAGCTTGGCCGTGCGGAAGTAGTAGGCGCGGGCGATCGGGCCGAGGAAGGTCGGCAGCGTCGAGGCGTCGAAGCGGTGGCCGCGTTCGGCCAGCACCTCGAGCAGCTCGGGGCACCAGCTGAAGCCGGGACCGCGGAACCCCACGGGCTGGACGCCGCAGGCGTCGCGGATCGCCTCGTCGGTACGGCGGATCTCGTCGGACAGCTGCTGCGGCGTGTAGGTGTGCAGCCAGGGCTCGTGCTCGTACGAGTGGTTGCCGATCTCGTGGCCGGCCGCGACGATGGCCCGCAGCGCTTCGCGGTTCTCCGGCGCGGCGGCGTCGGCACCGACGACGAAGAACGTGATCTTCAGGTCGAGCCGCTCGAGCAGGTCGAGCACGTACGGCACGAACGTGTCGAGGTACGACGGCCGGGAGACCCAGCCGGGGTCACCGTGGATCTTCAGGTACGACCAGAGGTTGTCGAGGTCGAGCGAGACGCTCGCGATGCGCGCGGGCGTGTTCATCGGTCCGCCTGCGCGTCGGCGCGCATCGCGCGGCGCAGCTCCGCCAGTCGCTGCTCGACGACGCCGAGCGTCTCGTCGACGTTCAGCGTGCCCTGTGCGATCTGCGCGGAATTGAGCTGGAACACGTTCGGCACCCCGGTCACGAGCGACGGCATCGCGCGCTCGGTGTAGTCGATCGTGGAGACGGCGAGCACGTGGCGGGCACGGGCGACCTTGGCGTCCAGGACCTGCGAGCGTCGGAAATGCGGGTGCATCCGCTCCAGCGCGGCGATGCACGGCTCGAGGATCGCGGCGTCGTCCTCGGCCCACTGCGGCGCGTCCTGCGGCAGGTAGATCGGCAGGTAGACCAGCGAGCGGCCGCCGAAGCGGGCCGGCGGCACCAGCGCGGTCATCTCGATGACGCCGGTGAACGGCACCCAGCGGTCGGTCACGTTGGTCACGTAGTACGGCGACAGCGGCTGCTCGATCAGCAGCGACACGCAGACGATGCCCTGGGTGACCACCGCGGCGGCGCGCGCCCGCTCGGCCTGCGGCAGCGTCGGGCAGACGGCGGCGAACACCGGCACCGGCAGGGTCGAGACCAGCCGGTCCGAGACGATGCGTCGTCCGTCGGCCAGCGTGGCGACCGCGCCCGCCGCCTCGCCCGCCGCCTCGCCCGCGATCGACACCACCCGCGCCTCGTGCAGCGTGCGCACGCCGGCCGCGTCGAGGCGGCGCTGGAGCGCGTCGATCACGATCGCGTAGCCGCCGTCGATCCAGCCGAAGAGCTCGCGCTTGAGGCCCGCGCGGCGCGCGGCGTACATGCGGGCGATGATCGCCCAGATGAAGGCGGCGCTCGCCAGCGGCGCGTTGTCGCCGAGCTTGCTGCGCAGGAGCGGCGTCCAGATCTTCTCGACGACCCGGGTGCCCGACCAGCGGCGCAGCCAGTCGATGGCGCTGACGCGCTCGAGCGGGCGGTGGTCGCGGATCCGGGATGCGGCGAAGATGGTCCCGCCCAGGCGCAGCTTGTCGATCAGCGACAGCGGCGGGAAGCGCAGGAACTCGAGCGTGTCCGACATCGAGTGCATCGCGCCGTCGGTGTAGAAGCCGGTGCGCGTCGTGCCCCACTGCAGTCGGTCGGCGAGTCCGAGCTCGTCGAGGAGCGTGCGCGTGCGGGCGTCCGACAGCAGCACCACGTGATAGAAGCGGTCCCAGTCGAGCCCGCCGATCGACTGGGCGCCCGCGAGGCCGCCGGCGCGCGGTGCGGCTTCCAGCAGGGTGACCGGATGGCCGGACTGCGCCAGCCGCAGGGCAAGCACCATGCCGAGCAGGCCGCCGCCCGCGACCGTCACCGACGCGGGGCCGGCCGACGCGCCGGAGGCCGCCGACGGCCCGCCCGGAGACGGCGTGGCGGGGCAACC
>Ga0105105_10000443_pt1 | contig 19013 bp, 14 predicted proteins | sample PPLLaktember2015_4_FD_79108 | JGI IMG/M metagenome (GOLD analysis project Ga0105105, IMG submission 79108) | Freshwater sediment microbial communities from Prairie Pothole Lake near Jamestown, North Dakota, USA - PPLs Lake P8 Core (1) Depth... | ecosystem: Environmental > Aquatic > Freshwater >...
GCGTGCTCGGCCTCGGCGCGCTCGAACGGGTCCATCCGCAGGTTGGTCAGGGTCGGTGCACGCAGTTGCGTGAACGGCTGCTGCCAGACCTTCAGGCCCTCGGACTCCTGCTTGAGGAAGGTGACCTTCCAGTTGTCGTAGCGCAGCGCGGCGACGCTGCCGTCGTCGGTCCAGTAGATGAACTCGCGGCGGGGCCAGGCCGCCTCGCCCTTGAGGGCGGGACCCAGGTCGTAGCCGTCGAGATGCACCTTGTACGTCGTCGACCCGATGCGGCGGCCCTTCTTCAGGTCCTCCACCGCGGTGCGGTCGCCGGCCACGGCGAGCAGCGTCGGCAGCATGTCCTCGTGGGCCGCGATGTCGTTGATCACGGTGCCGGGCTTGATCACCCCGGGCCACTTGATCATCGTCGGCACGCGGTAGCCGCCTTCCCACTGGGTGTTCTTCTCGCCGCGGAACATCGTCGTGCCGCCGTCGGGCCAGGTGAAGGTCTCGGCGCCGTTGTCGGTCGAGTACATCACGATGGTGTTGTCCTCGAGGCCGAGCTCCTTGAGCTTCGCCATCACCTGACCGACGTGCCCGTCGTGCTCGACCATGCCGTCGGCGTAGATGCCCAGTCCGGTCTTGCCCGCCGAGGCCGGCTTGAGGTGCGTGAAGATGTGCATGCGGGTGGAGTTCCACCACATGAAGAACGGCTTGTCCGCCTTCTTCGCACGCTCCATGAAGTCGAGCGCCTTGACGGTCACCTCGTCGTCGATCGTCTCCATCCGCTTGCGGGTCAGCGGACCGGTGTCGGTGATCGTGCCGCCGGCGAAGCTGTGGATGACGCCGCGCGGGCCGAACTGCTTCTTGAACGCCTCGCCCTTCGGGTAGTCCGGGTTCTCCGGCTCCTCCTCCGCGTTGAGGTGGTACAGGTTGCCGAAGAACTCGTCGAAGCCGTGCGCCGTCGGCAGCATGTCGTCGCGGTCGCCGAGGTGGTTCTTGCCGAACTGCCCCGTCATGTAGCCCTGCGCGCGCAGCAGCGTCGCGATCGTCGGGTCCTCCTTCTTCATGCCCTCGGGGGCGCCCGGCAGGCCGACCTTGGTGAGGCCGGTGCGGATGGGGGACTGGCCGGTGACGAAGGCCGCGCGGCCCGCGGTGCAGCTCTGCTGGCCGTACCAGTCGGTGAACAGCGCGCCTTCGCGGCCGATGCGGTCGATGTTGGGCGTGCGGTAGCCCATCATTCCGTTGTTGTACGCGCTGATGTTGAACTGGCCGATGTCGTCGCCCCAGATCACCAGGATGTTGGGCTTGCGCGCGCCCTGGGTCTGGGCGGCGGCGGTCGTGCCGGTGAGGCCGAGCGTCAGCGCCGTCGCGGTCGCGACGAGTGCCCCGGCAAGTTGCCTGAGTCGGATCATGGGTGGGTGTCCTCCGGTGTCATTGGGGTGGGGGTCAGGCTGTCACGAGGTGCCCGACGGCGCCGTCGCCGATCGCGCGGGCGACCGAATCGAGCAGGAGCGCGCCGTCGAACGGCTTGGCGATGAACGCGCGGCCTCCGGCCTGCAGCGCGGCGCGGCGCGAGGTCGGCTCCGGTCGCGCGCTGATGAAGACCGCGGGTGGCCGAGGCGAGGGCAGCGACGCATACCAGACCGCGCCGCCCTGGCCGCCGAGATGCAGGTCCAGCACCAGGCAGTCGGCGGTGCCGGCGTCGCCGACCTCGGTCAGAGCCTCGACGCTCGGGTAGACGCGCGCGCGGAGCCCCGCGGCGGTCAGCAGCCGGCGCAATGCCTGGCCCATGCTCGCGTCGTCCTCGACCACCACGATCAGGGGTGCCTGGGTGCCCATACGTCCTCGCTGCCCGAGCCTACCGAAGCGGAGCCGGCGGCGCGGCTGTCTTTGGGGCAGGGGCGCTGCCCCTCGGGGCAAGTCGCACCCGCGGGCGGTGGCGCGCTGGCCGTGCCCGCCCGGATGGCCCACACTGCGGCTCGCTCCGTCAGGGGCGGGCGCGGATGGGCCGCGCCCGGCCGCCTGCCCGGAACGAGCGACCCCGCACCGTGCCGAAGACGCCGACCCCCCGACCCCGGCGCACCGCTGCCGCCGTCCCCGCCGCCGCCGACCGTTCGCCCGCGTCGGCCGCTGCGGGCGCTCCTGCCGGCCCGTCCGCGGCCGGCGGGGCACCGTCACCCCGCCGTTCCCGCGCGCTCCCGCTCGGCGCGCTCGCGGTGCTGCTGCTGGCCGCCGCCGTCGCCTTCTGGGTGCTGCGGCCCGTCCCGCCCGTGCCGATGCCCGCCGATGCACCGACCGCGGCCGCCGGCGTGACCGCACCGGGTGGCCCGAGCGCCGTCGCGATCGCCCGCACGCCCGCCGAGTACGTCGACAACGCGACCTGTCTCGGCTGCCACGCCGACGCGGCCCGCGCCTGGCGCGGCTCGCATCATGCGAACGCGATGGCGCCCGCCAGCGCCGAGACCGTGCGGGGCGACTTCGCCGGCGCCGCGTTCAGGCATCGCGGCGTCGCCACCCGGTTCGAGCGCCGCGGCGAACGCTTCGTCGTGCGCACCGACGGGCCCGACGGCCGACAGGGCGAGTTCGACATCGCGTACACCTTCGGGCACTCGCCGCTGCAGCAGTACCTCGTGCCGATGCCCGGCGGGCGCCTGCAGCCGCTGCAGGTCGCCTGGGACGTGCCGAAGCGGCGCTGGTTCCATCTGCTGCCCGACGAGCGCGCACCGGCCGGCGACGTGCTCCACTGGACCGGCCGCTACCAGACCGCCAACACGATGTGCGTGTCGTGCCACGTGACCGGCTTCGAGAAGCGCTACGACGAGGCCACCGACACCTTCGCGTCGACCTGGAAGGAGCCCAACGTCTCGTGCCAGTCGTGCCACGGGCCGGGCGGACGCCATGCCGCGTGGGCGCAGGCGAAGGCCGAAGGCCGGCCGGTGCCCGCGACGCCGGGCGAGCGCCTCGGCCTCGCGGTCGACTTCACCGCCCTGGGCGGACGCGGCCAGGTGGAGGTCTGCGCGGCGTGCCATTCGCGCCGCAGCGAGCTGACCGCCACGCCCGTCCCCGGCCAGCCCCGGCTCGACCACTACCTGCCCGCGCTGCTCGCGCCGCCGCTCTATCACGTCGACGGCCAGCAGAACGACGAGGTCTTCGTCGACGGCTCGTACCGCCAGAGCCGCATGCATCAGGCCGGCGTGGGCTGCACGAGCTGCCACGACGCGCACACCGGCAAGACGAAGGCCGAGGGCAATGCGGTCTGCACGCAATGCCACGCGCCGGCCGTGAACGCCGCCGTGCCGAACGCCGCGTTCCCCAAGGCCGCCGGCACCTACGACAGCCCCGCCCACCACTTCCACGCACCCGGCTCGAGCGGTGCCCAGTGCGCCGCCTGCCACATGCCCCCGAAGGTCTACATGCAGATCCAGGCGCGGCCCGACCACAGCCTGCGCGTGCCGCGGCCGGACCTGTCGGTGAAGCTCGGCACGCCGAACGCCTGCACGCAGTGCCACACCGATCGGCCGGCGCAGTGGGCGGCTGACCGCGTCGCAGCGTGGTACGGCCCCGGTCGGCGCCAGGAGCCGCACTGGGGCGAGGCGTTCGCCGCGGCGCGCGCGGGGCGCCCCGGATCGGCCGACGCGGTGGCGCGGATCGCCGCCGACCGCGGACAGCCGGGCCTGGTGCGCGCCACCGCACTCGACCTGCTGCGCGGCGAGCCGCGTGCGGGCGACGCCATCCGCATCGAGGCGACGCGCGACGCCGACCCCGAGGTCCGGGCCGCCGCCGCCGACAGCCTCGAGTCCCTGCCGCCCGGGCCCCGCGTCAACGGCCTCGGCCCGCTGCTGGGCGATCCGGTCCGCGCCGTGCGCATCGCCGCCGCGCGCGCGCTGTCCTCGCTGCCGCGCGAGCGGCTCGATGCGGCGCTGCGTCCGGCCTTCGACGCCTCGCTCGCCGAATACGTCGCGGCCCAGTCGGTGTCGCTCGACATGCCCGGCGCTCGGCTGAACCTCGCGGTCGTCCACCAGAACGGCGGCCGGCTCGACGAGGCCGAGCGCCACTACCTGGCCGCCCTGCGCATCGATCCCGACTTCACGCCCGCGCGTGCCAACCTCTCGCGGATGTACAACGCCGCGGGCCGCAATGCCGATGCCGAGCGCGTGCTGGTCGAGGGGCTGACGCGGATGCCCGATCTGGGCGAGCTGCAGTACTCGCTCGGCCTGCTCCTCGCCGAGGACGGCCGGCTGCCTGAGGCGACCCGCGCGCTGCAGCAGGCCGCCCGCCTGCTCCCGGCGCGGGCCAAGGTGCACTACAACCTCGGTCTCGCGCTGCAGCAGGGCGGCCAGCGCAAGGCGGCGGAGGCCTCGCTGCTGCAGGCGCAGCGGCTCGACCCCGCCGACCCGCAGTCCGCCTACGCGCTCGCCGTCCTCCACGCCCAGGATGGGCGTTGGGACGAGGCGATGAAGTGGGGGGACGTGCTGCAGTCGCTGAGCCCCGGCGATCCGGGGGTCAGGCAGTTCGTCGAGCGGCTGCGAGCGAGACGCTGAGGCGCTGAGGCTTCGGAGGCTTCGGAGGCTTCGGAGGCATCGAGGGCGGCGCGGACGGCCGCCCCCGACGCGCCCCGGCGGTCAGACCACCTGGCCCATCTTGAAGATCGGCAGGTACATCGCGACGACCAGGCCGCCGATGACCACGCCGAGCACCACCATGATCAGCGGCTCCATCAGCGAGGACAGGGCCTCGACCGCATCGTCGACCTCGCGCTCGTAGATGTCGGCCGACTTGCCGAGCATGGAGTCGAGCGCGCCCGACTCCTCGCCGATCGCCGCCATCTGCAGCACCATGTTCGGGAACACCTTGGCGTTCTGCATCGCCACCGTCAGGCCCGTGCCGGTGGACACTTCCTGCTGGATCTTCTTGGTCGCCTGCAGGTAGACGATGTTGCCCGCCGCGCCGCCCACCGAGTCGAGCGCCTCGACCAGCGGCACGCCGGCCGCGAACATGGTCGACAGCGTGCGCAGCCAGCGGGCGATCGTCGCCTTGCGCAGCACCTCGCCGAAGATCGGCAGCTTCAGCATGACCCGGTCCATCGCCATCTGGACGGCCGGAGATCGGCGCCAGGCCTGCTTCATGAAGTAGAACGCGCCGAACAGCACGCCGAAGATCAGGTACCAGTTCGCGACGAAGAAGTCGGACATCGCGATGACGATCATCGTCGGCGCGGGCAGGTCGGCGCCGAAGTTCGCGAACACCTGCTTGAAGGCCGGGATCACGAACAGCATGATGACCACGACGACGATCGCCGCGACGCCGAGCACCGCGATCGGGTAGAACAGGGCGGACTTGATCTTGCCCTTGATCGCCTGCATCTTCTCCTTGTACATCGCGAGCCGGTCGAGCAGGTCGTCGAGAATACCCGCCTGCTCGCCCGCGTCCACCAGGTTGCAGAACAGCTGGTCGAAGTACAGCGGGTACTTGCGGAACGCCTGCGACAGCGAGGTGCCGGTCTCGACGTCGCCCTTGATGTCGATGAACAGCTTGGCGACCGACTGGTTGTCGGTGCCCTTGGCGACGATGTCGAAGGCCTGCAGCAGCGGCACGCCGGCCTTCATCATCGTCGCGAGCTGGCGCGTGAACATCGTGATGTCGCGCTCGGTGACCTTCTTGCCGCGCTTGTAGCGCTGCTTGCGCACCTTGACGACGGCGATGCCCTGGCGGCGCAGCGTCGTGGCGACGACCGCCTCGCCGCCCGCACGCATCTCGCCGCGGATCGTCTTGCCGGCCCGGTCCCGCCCTTCCCACTGGAAGGTGACTTCCTTGACGGGGGTGCCGCCACGGGGTGTTCTGCTCAGCGCCTTGGTCGCCATCTCGGGCTCCGGTTCATTCGTTCGTCACGCCGAGGACTTCCTCGATCGAGGTGTGGCCCTGCCGGACCTTCTTCAGACCCGAGGAGCGCAGGTCGGACACGCCGTCTCGCTTGGCCTGCGCCGCGATGTCCATGGCGTTGCCGCCGGCCAGGATCAGACGCTGGATCTCGTCGGTGATGGGCATCACCTGGTAGATGCCGACGCGGCCCTTGTATCCGCCGCCGGCGCAGCGCTCGCAGCCGACCGGGCGGTAGGGCGTCCACGTGCCGTCGAGGTCGGCCTCCTTGAAGCCCGCGGCCAGCAGCGCCTGCTCGTCGATCTCGGCGGGCTGCTTGCAGGTGCACAGCCGGCGCGCCAGTCGCTGGGCGGTGATGAGGATCACCGACGAGGCGATGTTGAACGGGGCGATGCCCATGTTCATCATCCGCGTCAGCGTGGTCGGCGCGTCGTTGGTGTGCAGCGTCGACAGCACCATGTGGCCGGTCTGGGCGGCCTTGATCGCGATGTCGGCGGTCTCGAGGTCGCGGATCTCGCCGACCATGATCACGTCCGGGTCCTGCCGCAGGAACGACTTGAGCGCGGCCGAGAAAGACAGGCCCGCCTTGTCGTTCACGTTGACCTGGTTGACGCCGGGCAGGTTGATCTCGGCCGGGTCTTCCGCGGTCGAGATGTTGGTGCCCGGCTTGTTCAGGATGTTCAGGCAGGTGTAGAGCGAGACCGTCTTTCCGGAGCCGGTCGGGCCGGTCACCAGCACCATGCCGTAGGGGCGGCTCACCGCGGAGAGCAGCGCCTCCTTCTGGTCCGGGTCGTAGCCGAGCGCATCGATGCCGAGCTTCGCGGACGACGGATCCAGGATCCGCATCACGATCTTCTCGCCGAACAGGGTCGGCAGGGTCGAGACCCGGAAGTCGATCGCCCGCTGCGCCGACATCACGAGCTTCATGCGCCCGTCCTGCGGAACCCGTTTCTCGGAGATGTCGAGCTTCGAGATCACCTTGATCCGCGAGGCCAGCTTCTCCTTGATCGCCAGCGGCGGCTGCGAGATCTCGCGCAGCTCGCCGTCGATCCGGTAGCGGATCCGGTAGTACTTCTCGTACGGCTCGAAGTGGATGTCCGAGGCGCCGCCGTTGATCGCGTCGAGCAGCACCTTCTGCAGGTAGCGCACGATCGGCGCGTCGTCGATGTCCGAGGTGTCCTCGGCCTGCGGCACCGGCGCTTCCGGATCCTCGAGTTCGATGTCGCCGAAGTCGCCTTCGGCCAGCGCGGTGACCTGCTCGGCGGCGGACGCACCGAGGCGCTCGATCGTCTTGAGCAGCTTGTCGTGCTCGACGACGATCGGGTCGACGGTCGCCTGCGCCTGGAACTTGACGCGGTCGATCGCCTGCAGGTCGGTCGGATCCGACAGCAGCACCGTCAGGCGGTTGCCGCGCTTGAGCAGCGGCAGGATCCGGCTCTCGACCAGCAGCTTGCGATCGATCAGGTCGGCCGGGATCGCGGTGACGTCGAGCGCCGCGAGGTCCATCAGCGGCAGGCCGAAGGTGTCCGAAGCGAACCGGGCGAGCTGGATCGCGGGCAGCGTGCCGCTTCGGACCAGCTCGTCGACGAACTTGGTCGGGGTGCCCTCGATCTTGCGATGCAGTCCGACCGCCTGGTCGGGCTTGAGCAACTGGTGCTGCACGAGTGCGCGCGCCAGCCCGGACAGCACGACGCTGTCGGACGCGGTACCGACGGCACTCATCGATGGCCTCTCTGTGGGGTACGTGGGGTCACGCGACCGAGTGTGCAGCGCGGCTGTCGGGATGGATACGCGTGCCCGGCGAGCCGGGGACGGACGGTGCCGCCCGACGTACGAACGGCGGCGACCGTGTCGGTCACCTGCCACGGGGTCGCGGCGTTCATGCCAGGCCCGTCGAGCGGTCCGCCGCGCCGGCCGGGGCCGCGCGACGGGCCCGCTTGGCCGTGTACATGGCGGCATCCGCGCGCTGCAGCAGCTCGCCGATCTCGGCGGCATCGTCGGGGAAGTGCGCGACGCCGATGCTCGCACCGAGCTGGCAGGCCTCGCCGTCGACGACGATCGGCGGCACCATCGCGTCGCGCAGCCGCATGCAGACGCGGGCGGCCAGGTCGCCCCCGGCGGCGTCGCGCCCGGACAGCACGGCCACGAACTCGTCGCCGCCGAACCGTCCGAGCAGGTCCTCGTCGCGCAGCACCGAGCGCAGGCGGTTCGCCGATTCCTGCAGCACGCGATCGCCCGCGGCGTGGCCGAGCCGATCGTTCACCGCCTTGAAGCCGTCGAGGTCGAGATACAGCACGTGGACGCGGAAGCCGTCGTGGGCCGCGTCCTCCAGCAGCTGCTGCAGCGCGGTCTCGGTCGCGCCGCGGTTCAGCAGCCCGGTGAGCCGGTCGCGGTGCGCGAGCTGGCGCAGCCGCTCCTGGGCGCGGTGGGCCTGGCTGACGTCGCGGACCAGGCCGTGCCAGCCGGCATGTCCGCCCGCAGGTCCACCCCCGTGCCCGCCGCGGGGCGCGGGCAGGGGCTCGCCGCTGAACGAGATCCGGCGCTCGGCGCTCCCGCCGAGCGCCCGGGTCACGCAGACGAAGTCGGCGAAGGGCTGCGCCGCCTCGAGCACGGAGTGCAGGTCGTCCCATTCGCCCGAGAGCGGCGTGGTCGCGGGCAGTTCCCAGGGGGCACGCCCGAGCAGCAGCCGCCCGAGGTCGTCGGCGCCCGGGCCGCCGCCGGTGCAGCGCACGAAGCGCAACGACGCGTCGAGCTCCCAGAACCAGTCCGAGGACAGCCGCATCAGCGCCTCGAGCCTCGCCTCGCTGCGCGCCAGGCGCTCGTGCAGCGCCCTGCAGGCCGGATGCGGCGCGCCGGCGTCCGGGCCGGATTCGGCGGGGCGGTCCATGCAGGCGGCGGTCGGATCGGACGGGTCGGGGCTCATCGGGGCAGCGGGACGGGTTCGGATCATCATCGGCCGGCCGGGCCGCCGCTGCAGCCCGGGCCCTCGGACGGCAGGCCCGGCCCGATGGAACGCCGCGCCGGCGAGCGCAGACCGATGGAACGCCGCGCGAGCGAGCGCAGACCGATGGAACGCCGCGCCGGCGAGCGCGGCGTGGCTTGCTACACTGACCCTCCCGGCACGAGGAGACGAGAGACGACATGGGCGGCACCACTGCACCGAAGGGGCTGCGCTCGCGCGCGTGGTTCAACAACCCCGACAACATGGGGATGACCGCGCTCTACCTGGAGCGCTACATGAACTTCGGCCTGTCGCTCGACGAGCTGAAGAACAGCGGCAAGCCGATCGTCGGTCTGGCCCAGACCGGCAGCGACCTCTCGCCGTGCAACCGCCATCACATCGAGCTCGCACAGCGCGTGCGCGACGGCATCCGCGACGGCGGCGGCATCCCGATGGAGTTCCCGGTCCACCCCATCCAGGAGACCGGCAAGCGTCCGACCGCCGCGCTCGACCGCAACCTGACCTACCTGTCGCTGGTCGAGATCCTGTACGGCTACCCGATGGACGGGGTGGTGCTCACCACCGGCTGCGACAAGACGACACCGGCGATGCTCATGGGCGCGGCCACGGTCGACATCCCGTCGATCGTGCTGTCCGGCGGTCCGATGATCAACGGCTATCACAACGGCGGTCTGTCCGGCTCGGGCACGATCGTCTGGTTCGCCCGCCAGGAGCTGGCCGCGGGCCGCATCGACTACGACGGCTTCCTGAAGATGGTCGCCTCGGGCGCCCCGTCCGCGGGACACTGCAACACGATGGGCACCGCCCTGTCGATGAACAGCGTGGCCGAGGCGCTCGGGATGTCGCTGCCCGGCTGCGCCGCGATTCCGGGCCCGCACCGCGATCGCTACGAGATGGCCTACTGGACCGGCCGGCGGATCGTCGAGATGATCCGCGAGGACCTGCGCCCGTCGAAGGTCATGACGCGCAAGGCCTTCGAGAACGCGATCGTCGCCTCGAGCGCGCTCGGCGCCTCGACCAACTGCCCGCCGCACGTCACCGCCATCGCACGCCACATGGGCGTCGAGCTCGACATCCGCGACTGGGACCGCATCGGCTACGCGATCCCGCTGCTGACGAACCTGATGCCTGCGGGCGAGTACCTCGGCGAGGAATTCCATCGCGCCGGCGGCGTGCCCGGCGTGATGCACGAGCTGCTGCAGGCCGGCAAGCTGCATGCCGACGCGATGACCGTCTCGGGCAAGACCGTCGGCGAGGCCTACGGCAACACGCCGGTCACCGACCGCCGCGTCATCAAGGCCTACGACGCGCCGATGCAGAAGGAGGCGGGCTTCGCCGTGCTGTCCGGCAACCTCTTCGATGCGGCGGTGATGAAGACCTCGGTGATCTCGCCGGAGTTCCGCAAGCGCTACCTCGAGGATCCGAAGGACCCGAACGCGTTCGAGGGGCGCGCGATCGTCTTCGAGGGGCCCGAGGACTATCACGACCGGATCAACGATCCCTCGCTGAACATCGACGCGAACTGCATGCTGTTCATCCGCGGCACCGGTCCGATCGGCTATCCGGGCGCCGCGGAGGTGGTGAACATGCTGCCGCCGGACGCCCTGGTCAAGCAGGGCATCACGATGCTGCCCTGCGTCGGCGACGGCCGCCAGTCGGGCACGTCGGCGAGCCCGTCGATCCTGAATGCCTCGCCGGAGTCCGCGGTGGGCGGCGGCCTCGCGCTGCTGCGCACCGGAGACAGGGTGCGCGTGGACCTCGGCCGTCGCACCGCGAACATCATGATCTCCGATGCCGAGCTGGCCGCGCGCCGCGCCGCCTGGACGCCGCCCGAGCTGCCGAGCCAGACGCCGTGGCAGGAACTGCAGCGCCAGCACATCGGGCAGCTCTCGAGCGGCGCCTGCCTCGACTTCGCGATCAAGTACCAGCGGATCTCGACCCAGCGGGGCCTGCCGCGCGACAACCACTAGGTCTCGCGTCGGCACGGGCCCGGGGCGGTCTCCCGGCCGCCCTGGGCCTGGCGCTGGCGCTGTCCCTTGCGCTCGCAGCGCCGGAGCCGGCGCGCGCCGGCGGCCCGCTCGAATCCGCGTTCGCGCAGCGGCTCGTGCAGCCCGGCCCGCTCGCGGTCGACGTGCACGACCTCGAACTGTCCGACGCCGCCCGCGCGCGCACGATCCCGGTCCGGCTGCGGGTGCCGCGGCCGTGCACCGCCGGCGCCCGGCGGCCGCTCGTGCTGTTCTCGCACGGGCTGGGCGGCTCGCGCGCGGGCGGCGAGGCCTGGGGGGCGCACTGGGCGAGCCACGGCTTCGCGGTCGCGCACCTGCAGCATCCGGGCAGCGATGAGACGCTGTGGCGGGGACGGCCGGAGGGCGTCTCGGTCGACGCGCTGCGTCCCGGCATGACACCCGCCCAGTACCTCGCCCGCGTGCGCGACGTGCCGGCCGCGATCGACGCGATCGCGGCACTCGCCGCGTCGCGTCCCGGGCTGGCCTGCATCGACGCATCGCGCGTCGGCATGTCGGGCCATTCGTTCGGTGCGCAGACCACGCAGGCGCTCGCCGGCCAGTCGCTGCCCCGACCCGCCGGGGGCGAGCCCGCGCCCTGGGCGCACGATCCGCGCGTCGCGGCGGCGATCGCGTTCAGCCCGTCGATGCGTGACGGCTCGCCCGCCGCCCGCGCATCGTTCGCGACGGTGACGCTGCCCTTCCTGTCCGTCACCGGCAGCCTGGACGGCGATGTCGTCGGTACCGGCGCGACCGCCGAACTGCGGCGCGCGGTGCACGACGCGCTGCCCGCCGGACAACGTCGACTGCTCTGGATCGACGCCGCCGACCATCGCGTCTTCAACGGCGGCGCGCCGCGGCCGGCCCGCCCGGGCCACGCCGACGACCGCGAGGTCCAGCGCGTCGTCCGTGCGGTCACGCTCGCGTTCTGGCAGGCCACGCTCGGCGACGATGCCGACGCCCGCGCCTGGCTCGACGGGCAGGGCCCGCAGACGCTGATCGGCTCCGCGGACCGCTGGCTCGCGCGCTGAGCCTCGCAGGTTCAGCCTCGCAGGTTCAGCCACGCGGGTTCAGCCACGCAGGTTCAGCCTCGCAGGTTCAGCCTCGCGGCGAGCCCCCCCACAGCCAGGCCGCGCCGCGCACGCCCGACGAGTCGCCGTGGGCGCTGCGCACGATGCGCGTGCGCAGCGCATCGGTGAACACCAGCGGAGCCAGCCGCCCCGGCAGCGCGGCGCAGGCGGTCTCGACGTTCGACAGGCCGCCGCCCAGCACGACGACGTCCGGGTCGAGCACGTCGATGATCATCGCGAGCCCGCGGGCGAGCCGATCCAGCCAGCGATCCAGGCTGGCGGCCGCGGCCGGTTCGCCCGCGGCCGCGCGCATCGCGAGCGTCGCGGCATCGAGCGATTCGCCGGTGCGGCGCAGGTGGTCGGCGGCCAGCCCCGGCCCCGAGAGCCAGGTCTCGATGCAGCCGTCGCGCCCGCACCAGCAGCGCGGTCCGGGGCGCTCGTCGTCGCGCGGCGCCGGCAGCGGCACGTGTCCCCATTCGCCCGCGATGCCGTTCGCGCCGGCGAGGGGTCGCCCGCCGACCGCGATGCCCGCGCCGACGCCGGTCCCCAGGATCGCCGCGAAGACGACTTCCGCACCCGCCGCGGCGCCATCGGCCGCTTCCGAGACCGCGAGGCAGTTGGCGTCGTTCTGGATCCGCAGCTCGCGTCCGAGCGCCGCCTGCAGGTCCTCGCGCAGCGGGCGGTTGTTGAGCCAGGTGGAGTTCGCGTTCTTCACGCGCCCGGTCAGTGCCGAGATCGTGCCGGGGATGCCCACGCCGACGGTGCCGCGTGCGCCGAGCTCGCGCTCCGCGTCGTCGACGAGCGCCGCGATCGCGGCGAGGGTGCCCGGGTAGTCGTCGCGCGGCGTGGGCACGCGCCGGCGCAGCCGGACGGCGCCCGCACTGTCGATCGCGGCGATCTCGATCTTCGTGCCGCCGAGGTCGATGCCGAAGCGCCAGGGCGCGGTCATGCGGGTTGCAGGGTCGCTCGCATCCGCCGCATGATGCCGCATCGGGCGGCCGCGCCGCACGTCGGCCGAGCACAGGCGACGATCACATGGGCACGATCGACGGCATCCGCAAGCTGGGCTTTCGCAAGTGGTACGAGCGGCAGCTCATCGAGGGCCATGTCTGGCTGGTCACGATGGTGCTCGCCCTCGTCCTGACCGCGGTCGGCTACGAGGCCCTGTCGGTGCGCGAAGGCATGCTCGACCTCGCGTACGACCTCACCGCGGTCGCGGTGGGCGTCGCGCTGTCGTGGGTCTCGTTCCGGCGGTATGCCAGCGCGATGACCGTGGCCGAGCACGTCGGTGCTCAGGCCGTCTGCCCGTCATGCGGGCGCTACGGATTCAAGGCGCTGCCCGCGTCCGAGGCGGGCCCGGCGGGCCGTCCGCTGCAGCTGCTCGCAGCGTGCCGCGGCTGCGGCCATCGCTGGCCGATCGACCCCGGCACCTGATCGCCCGCGGGTCGTGCCGGCCGGAAACAATGCCCGCACGATCCAAGGCCCCCCTTGCCATGCGGGGCCGTTGCAGCTTATAAGCTAGCCCTTCCTCGGAGCACGCCACATCAAGGCGAGCCCGGACGTGGACGGAGACACATGACTCGAGGCGGAGACGACGCTCTGTTGAGCGTGCGCGGCGTGACCGTGAAGTTCGGCGGCATCGTGGCGCTGGACGCGGTGAGCTTCGATGTGCCGCGCGGCGGCGTGTGCGGCCTGATCGGCCCGAACGGCGCGGGCAAGACCACGCTGTTCAACTGCCTGAGCCGGCTCTACCAGTACCAGGAGGGGGACATCCTCTTCGAGGGCAGCTCGATCACGCGCACGCCCGTGCACGAGATCTCGAAGCTCGGCATCGGCCGCACGTTCCAGAATCTCGCGATGTTCGGCACGCTCTCGGTCGAGCGGAACGTCATGATCGGCGCGCACAGCCGTTCGCAGTCCGGCTTCCTGGCGAGCGCGCTCGGCCTGGGCTCGGTCGACGCCGAAGAGAAGAAGCTCCGCGAGCGGGCTGCCTCGATCATGGCCTACCTCAAGCTCGAGCCGTACGCGAACCGTCTGGTCTCCGACCTGCCGTTCGGCATCCAGAAGCGCGTGGAGCTCGGCCGCGCGCTGGCCGCCGACCCGAAGCTGCTGCTGCTCGACGAACCCGCGGCGGGCCTGAACCACGAGGAGCTCTCGGGTCTCGGCGACCTGATCCTCGACATCCGCAACCGCCTCGGCATCACGGTGCTGCTGGTCGAGCACCACATGAGTCTGGTGATGAGCGTCTCCGACAAGGTCGTGGCGCTGAACTTCGGCCGCCGCATCGCGGAGGGCACCCCGGCCGAGATCCAGGCCCATCCCGACGTGATCGCCGCCTACCTCGGAGCCCCGGCCGATGCCTGACCTTCTCGAAGTCAAGGGCCTCACGGCCGCCTACGGCGCGACCCAGGTCCTGTTCGACGTCGACTTCACGCTCGCGCAGGGCCAGATCACCGCGATCCTCGGCGCCAACGGCGCGGGCAAGACCACCACGCTGCGGGCGATCTGCCAGGCTGTGAAGACCGGCGGCAGCGTGCTGTTCGACGGCCAGCAGATCGTCGGCAAGTCCACCGAGGCGGTGGTGCGGCTGGGCGTCGCGCAGGTGCCCGACGGCCGCGGCACGTTCACCGCGCTGTCGGTCGAGGACAACCTCAAGCTCGGCGCCTACGTGCGGCGCGACCGGGCCGAGGTCGCGCGCGACATCGACCGCGCCTACGAGCGGTTCCCCCGGCTCAAGGAGCGGCGCAACCAGCAGGCCGGCACGCTCTCGGGCGGCGAGCAGCAGATGCTCGCGATCAGCCGCGCGCTGATGCTGCGCCCGCGCCTGCTGCTGCTCGACGAGCCCTCGTTCGGCCTGGCGCCGCTGATCGTCGCGGAGATCTTCCGGATCATGCGGCGCATCAACGAGGAGGAGAAGGTGAGCATGCTGCTCGTCGAGCAGAACGCCAGCCTGGCGCTCGACCTCGCGCATCACGCCTACCTGCTCGAGACCGGACGGATCGCGATCTCGGGCCCGAGCGCGCAGATCAAGAACGACGAGAACGTGCGCCGGGTCTACCTCGGCTACTGAGACGGACCGACATGGAAGCGTTCCTGCACCAAATCTTCTCGGGGCTCGCCAACGGCGGCATCTACGCGTCGGTGGCGCTCGCGCTGGTGATGATCTACCAGTCGACCCACCACATCAATTTCGCCCAGGGCGAGATGGCGATGTTCAGCACCTTCATCGCGTGGTGGATGATGCAGGCCGGCATGCCGTACTGGGTCGCGTTCTTCCTCACGATCGCGATCTCGTTCGCCGGAGGCCTGATCATCCAGCGCACCATTCTCAAGCCGGTCGAGAAGGCCCCGGTCCTCACGAACGTGATCGTGTTCATCGGCCTGCTGGTGATCTTCAACTCGGTCGCCGGCTGGGTCTTCGACCACACCATCAAGCCGTTCCCGACGCCGTTCCCGAAGGGCTCGTTCATCGAGTCGCGCTACTTCAGCGCCCACGAGGTCGGTACCGTCTTGGTGATGCTGTGCGTGCTCGCCGTGCTGTTCTCGTTCCTGCGCTTCACGCCGATCGGCCTGGCGATGCGGGCTGCCGCGCAGAACCCCGAGTCCGCCCGCCTGGTCGGCATCCGCGTCTCGTGGATGCTCGGCATCGGCTGGGGGCTCGCGGCCGCCATCGGCGCGGTCGCCGGGATGATGGTCGCGCCGATCGTCTTCCTCGACCCGAACATGATGTCCGGCATCCTGCTGTACGGCTTCGCGGCCGCGCTGCTCGGCGGCATCGACAACCCCTGGGGCGCGGTGATCGGCGGGTTCATCGTCGGCGTGCTCGAGAACCTGCTCGGCGCCTACGTGATCGGCACCGAACTCAAGCTGTCCGTGGCGCTCGTGCTGATCGTCACGACGCTGACCCTCAAGCCGAACGGCCTGTTCGGCAAGGCCGTGGTGACCCGCGTATGAACTCGACGATCGACCGCAAGTGGATGTGGATCGGCGGCCTGGTGCTGCTGGTCGTGCTGCTGGTGCTGCCGTTCCTGGTCAAGAACTTCCGGGTGTTCCAGTTCAACATGGTGATGATCTACGCGATCGCCGTGCTGGGCCTGAACATCCTGACCGGCTACAACGGCCAGATCTCGCTCGGCCACGGCGCGTTCTACGCGATCGGGGCCTACGTGGCGGCGATCCTGATGACCCACGGGGGTTGGCCCTACTGGGCGACGCTGCCGCTGGCCGCGCTGGTGTGCTTCGGCTTCGGCTACCTGATGGGGTTTCCCGCGCTGCGGCTCGGCGGCCACTACCTCGCGCTCGCGACCTTCGCACTCGCGCTCGCGGTGCCGCAGCTGCTCAAGTACAAGGCGATCGAGAGCTGGACCGGGGGCGTGATGGGCCTCGTGCTCAACAAGCCCGAGCCGCCGATCGAGTTCTCGATGTTCGGCCAGCCGCTGTCGCAGGACCGCTGGCTCTATTACGTGATCCTGTCGGTGATGCTGCTGATGTTCCTGATCGCCTGGCGCCTGCTGCGCGGGCGCGTCGGGCGCGCCCTGGTCGCGATCCGCGACCATCCGATCGCGGCGGCGGCGATGGGCATCAACCTGCCGGTCTTCAAGTCGCTGACCTTCGGCGTGTCGGCCGCGTTCACCGGCGTGGCCGGCGCACTCGGCGCGGTGGCGGTGGCCTTCGTCTCGCCCGACAGCTTCACGGTGTTCCTGTCGATCACGTTCCTGGTCGGCGTGGTGGTCGGCGGGCTCGCCTCCATCCACGGCGCGATCTTCGGCGCGATCTTCATCCAGTACGTGCCGCACGTCGCCGAGGAGGTCTCGAAGTCCGCCCCCTGGGCGATCTACGGGATCTTCCTGATCGTGCTGATGTACGTGATGCCGACCGGCGCCGCCGGTCTGATCGACCGGGTGATCGGCCGGTTCCGACGCCCCGCTTCCGTCAACTCTTCCGGTCAGTCCGCGACCGCGGCCGCACCGGTCTCGTCCCACCCCGCTGGAGGTAAGCTGTGATGAAACGCAAGTTCCTGGCCGTGGCGCTCGCTGGCCTGACCGCCGCGCTGGTCGGCGGCCCCGCGACGGCGCAGAAGAAGTACGACCCGGGCGCCACCGACAAGGAGATCAAGATCGGCGGCATCAGCCCGTATTCGGGCCCCGCCTCGGCGTACGGTGCGATCGGCAAGGCGATCGACGCCTACTTCAAGAAGATCAACGCCGAGGGCGGCATCAACGGCCGCCAGATCAAGTTCATCTCGCTCGACGACGGGTACAACCCGGCGCGTACGGTCGAGCAGGCCCGCAAGCTGGTCGAGCAGGAGGAGGTGCTCCTGCTGTTCAACACGCTGGGCACGCCGCCGAATTCGGCGATCCACAAGTACATGAACCAGAAGAAGGTCCCGCAGCTGTTCGTGGCGACCGGCGCCACGCTCTGGGGTGATCCGAAGAACTTCCCGTGGACGATGGGCTGGCAGCCCAACTACCAGGCCGAAGGCAAGAACTACGCGCTGCACATCCTCGAGAACAAGCCGAACGCCAAGATCGGCATCCTGATGCAGAACGACGACTACGGTCGCGACTACCTCAAGGGCTTCCTCGACGGGCTGGGCGACAAGGCCAAGACGATGATCGTCAAGCAGGTGACCTACGAGGTCACCGATCCGACGGTCGACTCGCAGATGGTCGAGCTCAAGGGTTCGGGTGCCGACACCTTCTTCAACATCACCACGCCGAAGTTCGCGGCGCAGGCGATCAAGAAGGCGGCGGAGATCGGCTGGAAGCCGACGCACTACCTGAACTCGGTGTCGAACGCGGCGGGCACGGTGATGGTCGCGGCCGGTGCGGAGGCCGGCATCGGCGTGATCTCGGCCTTCTACCTGAAGGACCCGACCGATCCGCAGTGGGGCAACTCCAAGGAGTACAAGGACTGGCTCGCGTTCATGCAGAAGTACCACCCGCAGGGCGACCTGAAGGACAACTTCAACGTGTTCGGCTACTCGGTGGCGCAGACGCTGGAGCAGGTGCTCAAGCAGGCGGGCGACAACCTGACGCGCGAGAACATCATGAAGCAGGCCGCCAGCCTCGACTTCTCGCCGCCGATGCTGCTGCCCGGCGTGAACGTCAAGACTGCCGCCGACGACTTCTTCCCGATCGAGCGCGAGCAGCTGGCGCGCTGGGACGGCAAGACCTGGGTGCTGTTCGGCAAGGTGATCGGCCGGTGATTCGCCGCGCCTGATTCCACCAGGCCTCGGCCTGGATCCGGGCCCGCACGCCTCAAGCGCGCGGGCCCGTTCTTTTCGACCGCTCACCCCTCATCCCCCATCCGCGAGGCCGCCATGGACGCGCTCGACGACCCCCAGGTGTTCATCCCCGACCTGATCGCCAACCATGCGCGCTTCCAGCCACGCAAGGAGGCGGTCGTCTGCGGCGACGTGCGCCGCAGCTGGGGCGACTTCGACGCGAACATCAGCCGCATCGCCCACGCGCTGCTCGCCGCCGGGCTGCAGCGCGGCGACCGGGTCGCGGTGCTGATGGGCAACCGCGTCGAGATGCTCGAGGCGGTGTTCGGCATCGTGCGCGCCGGCGGCTGCGCGGTGCCGCTGTCGGGCCTGCTGACCGGCCCGCAGCTCTCCGGACTGATCGAGGACTCGGGTGCGATCGGTGCGTTCGCGACCGCGGACTTCCGCGAGAAGCTCGACGCGCTGGCGCAGCGCCCGGCCTGCCTGCGCGCGGACCTGCTGGTGGCCGCCGACGACGGCGCCGGCCCGGCGTGGCGCCCGCTCGCCGCGTTCGTCGACGGCATGCCGACCACGCAGCCCGCGGTCACCTACCGGCTCGACGACGCCTTCAACATCATCTACTCGTCGGGCACCACCGGCCTGCCCAAGGGCATCGTGCAGACGCACCGCGCGCGCCAGCACTGGGCCTGGTCGAACGCGCTCGAACTCGGCATCCGCGACACCAGCCGCGCGCTGACCACCACCTCGCTGTACTCGAACGGCACCTGGCTGGTCATGCTGCCGGTGCTGTTCTGCGGCGGCACGCTGGTGGCGATGCCGGCCTTCGATCCGAAGCGGTTCCTGCGCACGGTCGCCGAGGAGCGCATCACGCACACGTTCATGGTGCCCTCGCA
>Ga0105105_10000445_pt1 | contig 18997 bp, 16 predicted proteins | sample PPLLaktember2015_4_FD_79108 | JGI IMG/M metagenome (GOLD analysis project Ga0105105, IMG submission 79108) | Freshwater sediment microbial communities from Prairie Pothole Lake near Jamestown, North Dakota, USA - PPLs Lake P8 Core (1) Depth... | ecosystem: Environmental > Aquatic > Freshwater >...
GCTGCGCGAGCCCGCGCACGACGCACCGTCGCCCGCGCCGGCCCAGGCGGCCGGCTTCGCGCGGTGGATCGACGGGCTCGCCGGGCGTCGCCGCCGGGCCATCCGTCAGGACTCCACGCTGATGTGGCCGACGCAGAAGGCGTCCTGAGCGCGAGGCCGACGATGCGATTCACCATCTTCCAGGACACGGCCATCGGTGCCCGGGCGGTCAACCAGGACCGCATGGGGTACTGCTTCTCGCGTGCATCGCTGATGATGCTGGTGGCCGACGGCATGGGCGGCCATGTGCGGGGCGAGGTCGCGGCGCAGCTCACGCTGCAGGCCTGCGCGGCGGCCTTCCAGCGCGAGGCGCAGCCGCGGATCGCCGACCCCGCCGCCTTCCTAGATGCCGCGCTGCGCGCGGCCCATCGCGACCTGCTGCGCTACCAGGCCCAGCACAGGCTGCCCGAGGCACCGCGCACCACGGTGGTCGCCTGCGTCGTGCAGGACGACGCCGCCTGGTGGGCGCATGCCGGCGACTCGCGGCTCTACTGGCTGCGGGACGGCCGCATCGTGTCGCGCACGCGGGATCACTCCAAGGTGCAGTCGATGGTGTCGCTCGGGCTGATCACCGCCGAGGAGCAGGAGAACCACCCGGAACGCAACAAGGTGCTGAACTGCCTGGGCTCGCCGTACGAGCCGACGGTGGAGATCACCACGCGTGCCCGGCTGCAGAGCGGCGACACCCTGGTGCTCTGCTCCGACGGCTTCTGGACCGGCATTCCCGAGGACGGCTTCGCCGCGGCGTTCGCGCGCGGCCCGGTCGCGCTCACCGTCCCCGCGCTCGTCAAGCGCGCGGTCGATCACAACGGCCGCATCGCCGACAACACCACCGTGGTCGCGCTGACCTGGGAGAGCAGCGAATCGGTCGAGGACGTGCCCACGCTGTCCTCGCTCGATCTCCCGGACGGCGCGGTCACCACCACCATCTCGTTCAGCCAGATCGAGGACGGCGGGCCCGAACCGGCGCTCACCGACGAAGACATCGAACGCCAGATCGCCGAGATCCAGAAGGCGATCCAACGCTCCGGCGAGAGCACTCCAGGAGGCGACGCTTGACCCCGACCCCCGCTGACGCGATCCCTGCACGGCCGAGCGGCCGCGCGAACGACGCGCTCCGTACCGTCCGCATCACCCGCGGCTTCACCCGCCACGCCGAGGGCTCGGTCCTCGTCGAGTTCGGCGACACCCGCGTGCTGTGCACCGCGAGCGTCGAGGACAAGGTGCCGCCGTTCCTGCGCGGCAAGGGGCAGGGCTGGCTGACCGCCGAGTACGGGATGCTGCCGCGCGCCACCCATACCCGCAGCGACCGCGAGGCCGCCCGCGGCAAGCAGTCGGGACGCACCCAGGAGATCCAGCGCCTGATCGGCCGCAGCCTGCGGGCGGTGGTCGACCTCGGGCGGCTCGGCGAGCGCACCATCCAGATCGACTGCGACGTGCTGCAGGCCGACGGCGGCACGCGCACCGCGGCGATCACCGGCGCGTGGGTCGCGGTGCACGACGCGATCGAATGGCTGCGCGGGCGCGGCGCGCTGACCGACACGCCTCTGCTCGACTCGGTCGCGGCGGTCTCGGTCGGGCTCTGGCGCGGGCAGGCGGTGCTCGACCTCGACTACGCCGAGGACTCGAACTGCGACACCGACATGAACGTGGTCATCACCGGCTCGGGGGGCATCGTCGAGGTGCAGGGCACGGCCGAGGGACGGCCGTTCTCGCGCGCCCAGGTCGATGCGCTGCTCGACCTCGCCGCCACCGGCATCGGCCGGCTCGCGATCGCCCAGCGCCAGGCGATCGGATCGATCGCCTGAGTCCGATGGCCGCGACGCTGTCCCGGGTGGTGCTGGCGTCGGGCAATGCCGGCAAGCTGCGCGAGCTGCGCGCGCTGCTCGAACCCACCGGCATCGAGGTGGTGGCGCAGGGCGCCCTCGGCGTCGGCGATGCCGAGGAGCCTCACGCGACCTTCGTCGAGAACGCGCTGGCCAAGGCGCGCCATGCGAGCGCCGCGACCGGGCTCCCCGCCATCGCCGACGACTCCGGCGTCTGCGTGCCGGCGCTCGGCGGCGCCCCCGGCGTGCGCTCGGCCCGCTTCGCCGCCGACCTCGACGGCGCGCCCCGCTCCGACGCCGCCAACAACGCGCGCCTCGTGCGCGAGCTCGCCCCCCACGCCGACCGTTCGGCGTACTACTACTGCGCGCTGGTGCTGGTGCGCGGCGCCGACGATCCGCAGCCGGTCATCGCCGACGGCCTGTGGCACGGCGAGATCGTCGCGTCGCCGCGAGGCGAGGGCGGCTTCGGCTACGACCCGCACTTCCTGCTGCCCGAGACGGGACGCACGGCCGCCGAGCTCGACGCCGCCACGAAGAACGCCACCAGCCATCGCGGCCTGGCGATGCGCGAGCTGCTCTCGAAGCTGGCGCACGCGCGGCTCCTGCCCGCCGGCCCGGTCCGCTGACGCCCGTCGCCCGCAGCCGGTCCGCATGACCATCGCGATCGTTTCCGCCGCCTCGCTGTCGCGCCGCGCGAGCGGGCTGGTGCAGTCACCGCCGCTGTCGGTCTACGTGCACCTGCCCTGGTGCCTGCGCAAGTGCCCGTACTGCGACTTCAACTCGCACGAGGCCGACGGCGAGGTTCCCGAGGCCCGCTATCTCGACGCGCTGCGCGCCGACCTCGAGGCCTCGGTCCCGCAGGTCTGGGGCCGTCAGGTCCAGACGGTGTTCATCGGCGGCGGCACGCCCAGCCTGTTCTCGCCCGAGTCCATCGACCGGCTCGTCACCGACCTCCGGACCCACCTGAAGCTCGCACCCGACGCCGAGATCACCCTCGAGGCGAACCCGGGCACCTTCGAGCGCGAGAAGTTCCGGGCCTTCCGGGCCGCCGGCGTGACGCGCCTGTCGGTGGGCATCCAGAGCTTCGACGCCGGCGCCCTGCAGCGCATCGGCCGCGTCCACGACCGCGCGCAGGCGCTCGCCGCCGCCCAGGCCGCGGCCGAGCACTATCCGACCTTCAACCTCGACCTGATGTACGGCCTGCCCGGCCAGGACCTCGACGGACTGCGGGCCGACCTCGCCCAGGCGCTCGCGTTCGAGCCGCCGCACCTGTCGTACTACTCGCTGACGCTCGAGCCGAACACGCTGTTCGCGAGCCGCCCGCCCGAGGGCCTGCCCGACGACGACACCGTGGCCGACATGCAGCAGGCGATCGAGGCGGGCGTCGCCGCGGGCGGTCTCGGGCACTACGAGATCTCGGCGTATGCGCGCCCCGGCCATCGCGCACGTCACAACCTGAACTACTGGACCTTCGGCGACTACCTCGGCCTCGGGGCCGGGGCCCACGGCAAGCTGTCGTTCCACGACCGGATCGAGCGCACCGCACGCCTGCGGCATCCGCGGCGCTACATGGAGGCGGCCCTCGCCGGCGACGCGGTCGAGACGCGCCGGACGCTGGATGCCGACGAGCTGCCCTTCGAATTCATGCTGAACGCGCTGCGGCTGGTCGACGGCGTCCCCGCGGCGAGCTTCGCCGAGCGCACCGGCGTGCCGCTCGCCGCGATCGCCCGGCCGCTCGCCCGGGCAGCCGAGCGTGGGCTGATCGACCCCGACCCGTCGACGATCCGGCCGACCCCGCTCGGGCTGCGCTTCCTCAACGATCTCCAGCAGCTTTTCCTCGTCTGAGGCCTGGAGCCGGGGGCGCCGGCCGCGACGTGGACGCTGGCAGGGGCTGGCGCCCCGATCTGGGGCGTTTTGCGGTATCGTGCACCGCCGCGAAGCGCCCGCTGTCGGTGCGTCGTGGCACGATCCGGCGCGTCCGGCCTGCAGAGCCGCAGGGCGACCCCCGCCCGGGCGGTCGGTCCGGGCCGGCGAATGGCACGGTTCCTGCTAAATTCCGGGCCGAGGGAAAACTCCCACACTCGCGCGTCTTTTCCTCGCATCACCACAACGACCCCTTCGCACACCCCCCAGGAGAAAGCACCGATGGCATCTGCCAAGGACGTCATGAAGAAAGTCGCGGACAACGAAGTCAAGTTCGTTGATTTCCGCTTCACGGATACCAAGGGCAAAGAGCAGCACGTCACGGTGCCGATCTCGCATTTCGACGAAGACAAGTTCGTCTCCGGGCATGCCTTCGACGGTTCGTCCATCGCCGGCTGGAAGGGCATCGAAGCCTCCGACATGCTGCTGATGCCGGATCCGGCGACGGCCAACATCGACCCGTTCCGGGAAGAGCCGACGCTGATCCTGACCTGCGACGTCGTCGAGCCGTCCGACGGCAAGGGCTACGACCGCGACCCGCGCTCGCTGGCCAAGCGCGCCGAGGCCTACCTGAAGTCCACCGGCCTGGGCGACACCGCCTACTTCGGGCCGGAGCCCGAGTTCTTCATCTTCGACTCGGTCACCTGGTCCGTCGACATGTCGGGCTGCTCCGTGAAGATCGATTCGGAGGAAGCCTCCTGGTCGACCGGCAAGCATTTCGAGGGCGGCAACCTGGCCCACCGTCCCGCCGTCAAGGGCGGCTACTTCCCCGTGCCGCCCGTGGACTCGTTCCAGGACATGCGCTCGGAGATGTGCCTGATCCTCGAGCAGATGGGCGTGCCCGTCGAGGTCCACCACCACGAGGTGGCCGGCGCCGGCCAGAACGAGATCGGCACCCGGTTCTCGACCCTCGTGCAGCGCGCCGACTGGACGCAGCTGCTCAAGTACGTCGTGATGAACGTCGCACACAGCTACGGCAAGACCGCGACCTTCATGCCGAAGCCGGTCGTCGGCGACAACGGCTCGGGCATGCACGTGCACCAGTCGATCTGGAAGGACGGCGCGAACCTGTTCGCCGGCGACAAGTACGCCGGCCTGTCCGACTTCGCGCTGTACTACATCGGCGGCATCATCAAGCACGCGCGCGCGCTGAACGCCATCACCAACCCGGGCACCAACTCGTACAAGCGGCTGGTCCCGGGCTACGAGGCCCCGGTCAAGCTCGCCTACTCGGCGCGCAACCGCTCGGCCTCGATCCGGATCCCGTACGTCAACAATCCGAAGGGCCGTCGCATCGAGGTCCGTTTCCCGGATCCGACCGCGAACCCGTACATGGCCTTCGCGGCCATGATGATGGCCGGACTGGACGGCGTGCAGAACAAGATCCACCCGGGCGAGGCGGCGGACAAGAACCTGTACGACCTGCCGCCGGAAGAGGACGCGAAGATCCCGACGGTGTGCTCGTCGCTCGACATGGCCCTCGACTACCTGGACAAGGATCGCGAGTTCCTGACCCGGGGCGGCGTGTTCAGCGACTCCATGCTCGACGCGTACATCGCGCTGAAGATGGAGGAGGTGACCCGCTTCCGCATGACGACCCACCCGGTCGAGTTCGACATGTACTACTCGCTCTGATCTGAGACGATCGGCGCACGGCCCGGCCGCCCGCGAGGCGCGTCCGGGCCGACGAAGGGGGCGGGAGACCGCCCCCTTTTGTTTTAAACTCGCGCCATGACCCGACCCCTCCGTCGTCCATGGTGCGCGATCCTGCTGCTGGCGGGACTTCCGGCGATCCCGTCGGTCGCGCAGGCACAGGTCTGGCGCTGCGAGACGCCCGGCGGCGGCGTCGAGTACAGCAACAGCGCGGCGAGCAGCCGAGATTCGCGCTGCCGTTCGGTCGACCTGCCCAACCTGACGACGATCCCCGCTCCCAAGCTGCCGGCCCAGCCCGCCTCGAAGGGCGGTGCCACCGCGACGCCGACTCCCGCAGGGTTCCCGCGGGTCGACGCCGGGGCCCAGCGTTCGCGCGACCTGGACCGTCGCCGCATCCTCGAGGACGAGCTCCGCAAGGAAGAGGCGCGCCTGGGCGAGCTGCGTGCCGAGTTCAACGGCGGCGAGCCCGACCGGCGCGGGGACGAGCGCAACTACCAGAAGTATCTCGACCGAGTGCAGCGGCTTCGCGACGACATCGCCCGCTCCGAGAGCTCCATCGCGTCGCTCAAGCGCGAGGTGTCCTCGCTGCGCGAATGAGCTCGGGACCCCCGCGTTCCCGCTGTCCGCCGCCGTCCGGGCGCCCCCGGATCCCTCCGTACCGCTTCCGCAACGCCCCCATCCGATGACCCCGACCTCCCGCCTGCCGGAAGGCACGGACCGGCGCCGCCAGCCGGCCTCGCGCCTCGCCGGCCTGGACCTGCTCGCCTGCGCCGTCGTCCTGCTCGACGATCAGGGGCACACCACCTTTCTCAACCAGGCGGCCGAGCAGCTGTTCGAGCTGCCGCAGCGGGTGATCGAAGGCGCGCCCTTCGCGCGGCAGTTCAGCAACGGCGGGATCATCGACAGCCTGCTCGCCGAAGCCTGCAACAACGCGTTCGGGCAGAAACGTCAGGACATCACGCTGCACCGGATCGGCCGCGAGCCGCTCGCGGTGCACTGCGTGGCCGTGGTGCTCGAGAGCGACCTCGGCTCGCTGCTGCTCGAGTTCCGCGAGATCGACCAGCGCATCCGCGTCGACCGGGAGTCGCGGATGCTGGAGTCCGTGCGGGTCAACCGCGAGCTGGTGCGCAACCTCGCCCACGAGATCAAGAACCCGCTCGGGGGCATCCGGGGCGCGGCACAGCTCCTCGAATCCGAGGTGGGTGGCTCGAGCCTGCGCGAATACACCCAGGTGATCATCAAGGAGGCCGACCGGCTGCAGACGCTGGTCGACCGACTCCTCGCGCCGCACCGTCATCCCCGGCTGGTCGGCGACGTGAACATCCACGAGGTGCTCGAGCGTGTCCGCTCCGTGGTCACCGCCGAGTATCCGCAGGGACTGTCCATCGACCGCGACTACGACGCGAGCCTGCCGGATTTCCGGGGCGACAAGGAGCAGCTGATCCAGGCCGTGCTCAATCTCGTGCGCAACGCCGCGCAGGCGATGCACGGCCAGGGGCGCATCCTGATGACCACCCGGATCGCGCGCCAGGTCACGATCGACAAGGTCCGCTATCGCCTGGCACTGGATTTGCATGTGGTCGACGACGGCCCAGGTGTGCCGGAAGAGATCCGTGACAGGATCTTCTATCCGCTCGTCTCGGGACGTGAGGGCGGGAGCGGTCTGGGGCTGACGCTCGCGCAGACCTTCGTGCAGCAGCACGGAGGTGTGATCGAGTGCGACAGCCACCCGGGCCGGACCGATTTCCGGATACTGCTGCCGCTGCCCTGACACTCGCCCTTCGTGGGCGACCCGGGGTGGACAGCCAGGGGAAGCAGCACGAATGAACGCAGTGTGGATCGTCGACGATGACCAGTCGATTCGTTGGGTGCTCGAGCGGGCGCTGTCGCGCGAAGGGTTCGACGTCCGGGCCTTCAGCTCGGCACGGGACTGCCTGACGGCATTCGACCTCGACGCCCCGCAGGTGCTGGTGTCCGACATCCGGATGCCCGGCGAGTCGGGCATCGAGCTGCTGCAGAAGGTGAAGCTGCGCCGCCCCGGCATGCCGGTCATCATCATGACCGCCTTCTCGGACCTGGACAGCGCCGTGTCGGCCTTCCAGGGCGGTGCGTTCGAGTACCTGCCCAAGCCCTTCGACCTGCCCAAGGCGATCGAGCTGATCCGCCGGGCGGTGGAGGAGAGCGAGCGCGAGGCGGCCGCCGAGGAGACGGTGCTCGAGACGCCCGAGATGCTCGGGCAGGCCCCCGCGATGCAGGAGGTCTTCCGCGCGATCGGCCGGCTCTCGCAGTCCAACGTGACGGTGATGATCACCGGCGAGTCGGGCAGCGGCAAGGAGCTGATCGCCCGCGCCTTGCACAAGCATTCCCCGCGCGGGGCCCAGCCCTTCGTGGCGCTGAACACCGCCGCGATCCCGCGCGACCTGCTCGAGAGCGAGCTGTTCGGCCACGAGCGCGGCGCCTTCACCGGCGCGCAGCAGATGCGGCGCGGCCGCTTCGAGCAGGCCGAGGGCGGCACGCTGTTCCTCGACGAGATCGGCGACATGCCCGCCGAGCTGCAGACCCGGCTGCTGCGCGTGCTGTCCGACGGCCACTTCTATCGGGTCGGTGGCCACCAGCCCCAGAAGGCCAACGTCCGCGTGATCGCCGCGACCCACCAGAACCTCGAGGAGCGGGTGCGTCTGGGCCTGTTCCGCGAGGACCTGTTCCACCGCCTCAACGTGATCCGCCTGCGGCTGCCGGCCCTGCGCGAGCGCGTGCAGGACGTCCCGCTGCTCGCCCGCCATTTCCTCACCCGCAGCGCGCGCGAGCTCGGCGTCGAGACCAAGCGGCTGTCCGACGAGGCGCTGCTGCGGCTCGGCGCGTTCTCCTGGCCGGGCAACGTGCGCCAGCTCGAGAACGTCTGCCATTGGCTGACGGTGATGGCTCCTGCGCAGACCGTCGAGCCCAAGGACCTGCCGCCCGAAGTGCAGGCGGCCGTCCCCTGGACCGATGCGCGCACCTCGGGCGCCCCGCCCGGAGGCGCCCCGAGCGCGATGCCCGCGCCCGCCGGCGCCGAGGCGACGCACCCGGCCTCCGGCTCGCCGACGCCGGCGTTCGCCGGGGCCGCGGCGCCGATGTCCGCCGCCGCGGCCGATACGTTCGCCGAGCCGGTGGGTGCCCGCGTCGGAGGGTTCGCCGGCGCCTCGGGGTTCGCCAACGGCCAGGGCGCGGCAGGCGGCTACCTGCCGACCGATGCCGGCTTCGCGGCCCGCGACGGTGCCGCGCGCGGCGCGGCCCCGAGTCGCGGCGGCTGGGCGACGCTCCTCGAGTCAGAGGTCGCGCAGATGCTCGCCGCGCAGTCGGCGCGAGGCGGCGAGCCGCCCGCGGCGTCGGACGTGATGGACCAGCTCACGCGCACCTTCGAGTCGACGATCATCCGCACCGCCCTGCGCCACACGCGCGGCCGACGGATCGACGCGGCGCTGCGCCTGGGCATCGGCCGCAACACGATCACCCGCAAGATCCAGGACCTGCACCTCGAGGACGACTGACGGCCCGGGGAGGCTACGGGGTGCCGGCGGGCACCGCGTCGATCTCGACCGTCACCGGCGCATGGTCCGAGGGCTGCGGCAGCTTGCGCGGCGCGCGGTCGATCGCGCAGGCGCGCACGGAACCGGCCAGCGCCGCGCTCACCAGCAGGTGGTCGATCCGCAGCCCGCGGTTCTTCTGGAAGCCGAGCTGGCGGTAGTCCCACCAGCTGTACGTCTTCGGCGGCTGCTCGAACATCCGGTACGCATCGCTCAGTCCGAGCGCCAGCAGCGTCCCGAATCGCTCGCGCTCCGGCACCGAGCAGAGCACCTGGTCGGCCCAGGCCACCGGGTCGTGCACGTCGGCGTCGGCCGGCGCGATGTTGTAGTCCCCGCCCACCACCAGCCGCGGCGTGGCCGCCAGCTCGTCGGTCAGCCATGCGGCCAGCGCATCCAGCCAGCGCAGCTTGTACTCGTACTTGTCGCTGCCCACCGCCTGGCCGTTCGGCACGTAGGCGCTGATCACGCGCACGTCACCGAAGGTCGCCGCGATCAGCCGCTTCTGCTCGTCCGGGAACCGCGGGTTGCCGACCGTCACGTCGCGCGCCTCCCAGCCGCGGTCGGCGCGCCAGAGCAGCGCCACGCCGTTGTAGGTCGGCTGCCCGGAGAACACCGAGCGGTAGCCGGCTGCGGCGAGTTCGTCGGCGGGGAACTTCTCGTCGACGAGCTTGGTCTCCTGCAGGCAGAGCACGTCGACCGGATTCGTGGCGAGCCAGCCGAGCACGTGCGGCAGGCGCACCTTGAGGGAATTGACGTTCCAGGTGGCGATCTTCAAGGCGGTCCCGCGCTGCGATGTTGGCCGGAGTGCATGGTACAAGCCTTCGCTCGCGGCGCCGCCCCGGCGCGCATCGGGTCGGTCAGCGACCCGCGGGCCTGCGCGCGGCCAGATGCGCCTTCAGCGCCGGGCTGCGCAGCGTCGCATCGCGCCCGGCGGCGATCGCTGCGTCGACGTCCTCGGGCGGCAGGGCCAGGCGGGTCGGCATCTCGCGCAGACGCCGCGCCTGCGCCGGCGGCAGCGCCTCGGCACTGATCGTCTCGACCGTGATCTGCACGTCGTCGCATGCCCAGGGCTCGTCATTCGCAAGGTGACGCCGCACCGTCGCCGCGTCGAGCGCGCATCGATGCCGCACGATGCTGTCGCGCCACTCCGTGGCCATCGTCCGGAACGCGGCCGAACTCAGCCGCGTGGCGGCGTCGATGGCCGAGTCCGCTGCCGCGACGCCCACGTCGACGCCGGAGGGACCGTCCAGCGTCAGCGCCCAGTCGCCCGCGGGCGGACGGCCGGCATCGACGATGAAGAACAGCATGCGACGCATCCGGACCGCGTCGGCCTCGTTCAGCGGACCGTGGGCCGTGCCCGACAGCGCGCGGGCGATCAGGATGCTGGACAGGCCCTGGTTGTCCGTCAGCCCGCCGTCGGCCAGCTTCAGGAAGCGCATGCGCGTCGGGTCGCGGTAGTTCCGCATCGCCCGGGCGACCGACGCCACCGGATCGGTCGCCACGCGCGTCGGATCGTCCAGCAGGGCTTCGAGTCGAGGCGGCAGGGGGGTGAGGCAGTGTTCGGGGAAGGTGTGCAGCACCACCGGTGCGAACAGCAGCGGCACACCCATCGAGGCCGCCACCGCCTCGGACACCGGCAGCGAGGGCAGGTCGCTGCACAGCGCCATGAAGGCCTGCGGCGTGAACGGGAAGGGCGTGCGGTTGTAGAGATCCGTGGCGTTGATCCACACGTCCGGCTTGTTTCGACGATAGAGGTCCGCGAAGGTGGCCCCTCGGAACGCGTCGATGTCGAGCCGGTGCGCGAGGTTGCTGCGATCGTTCAGTCCGCCCGCCAGGAGCCGCAGCAGGTTCGAGGGCGAGAGCAGGTCGAGGCGCAGGTCCCGCTCCAGATCCTGCAGCAGCACCCGCTCGCGCATCCCGTCGAGCCCGTCGCGGCCGTGCAACGCGACGTAGGCGGCCGTCAGCGAGCCGCCCGAGACGCTGGAGATGAAGGTGACGTCGTCGTAGACGTCGCCGGCACGGCCTTGGTCGCCGGCCAGGGCCTTGAGCACGCCGAGCGAGAACGCGGCGGCGCGCATGCCGCCGCCGGACAGCGACAGACCGATGACATCGCGGCCGACGATGTCGCGCGGCGCCGTCGACTGGGTCACGAACCCTGCCGTGATCGGACGGTTCAGGGGCTGGTTGTCGAACGGGGTGGCGCAGCCCGACAGCAGGACGGTGGCGTTCAGCACGATCCAGGGGAGCAGGGCGGCAGGCATTCGGCGAGTCCGCGTCACAGCCCGCCTCACGGTCCAGGGGCCTGCAACGACTGCCCGAGGCGCAGCACGGCGAGGTCGACGAACGCGCGCAACGCCGGCGACAGGCTCTTGTGCGACGGAAACACCGCGTGCACCTCGACCCGACGCGTGGCCCACTGTGCGAGGACCGGAACGAGTCGCCGGGCGGTCAGCGCCGGAGCGGCGACGAAGTCCGGCAGGCTGACGATGCCCTCTCCGAGCGCAGCGACCTCGCGCAGCAGGGCGGGGTCGCTGCCCACCAGACGAAAGCGTGCCGGCACGACGGCCTGGCGTCCGTCGTCGTGGCTCAGGATCCAGCGCTCGGTCGGCGCCGCGGGCGCATTGTCGATCAGCATGTGCGAGCCGAGCTCGTCGGGAGACCGTGGCCTTCCGTGGCGGCGCAGGTAGGCGGGGGCTGCATAGAGTCGCGCCGCGGCACGCCCCAGAGAGCGTGCCACCAGAGACGAGTCGGGCAGCACACCCGATCGGATCGCGAGATCGAATCCCTCCTCGAGCAGGTCGACGCGTCGGTTCGTGAGATCGACGAACACCTGCACCTCGGGGCAGGCGGCCGCGTAGTCGACCAGTAGAGGGGGCAGCAGGGCCTGTCCGAGCACCACCGAAGCGCTGATGCGCAGCCAGCCACACGGCTGCGCGCGAAAGCTCGCCACGGTGGCGGACGCCTGTTCGAGTTCCTGCAGCACGCGCCGGGCGTGCTCGTGGTACCGCGCGCCGACGTCCGTCAGTCGCAGGCGGCGGGTGCTGCGCTCGATCAGCCGGGCTCCCAGCGTCCGTTCCAGCCGAGCGACCCGGTGGCTGACGCTGCTCTTGGGCCAGCCCAGCCGGAGCGCTGCGGCGGTGAAGCTCCCGGTGTCGGCGACGCGGCTGAAGGCCAGTACGTCGTTGAGGTCGGCATCCAAGGCGGACTCGCGCAAGGGTCGGGGGGAGGGGGACGGGGCGGCGAGCGATGCGAGGAACGCGATGCATGCGGCGCGCGCCCAGTCCGTCGATTGTCCATCCACGCGTACAAACTGTCCAAGAGTAAGGGCTTGTACAGGGAACGGACGGGATCAAGGATACCCACTTCGTCCTCCAGCGCAATCCGAACGATGAACACCCCTCGCAGCCTCCTGTGCATCGACCCGCTGCCGGTGCAGCGTCATGGCGATCGACTCGCCACCCGCGACATCCAGTGGTCCCCGCTGACGCCCGACCTCGATCCCTTCATCGCCGTCTCGCTGTACGACATGACCGGACCGACGTTCCCGCCGCACCCGCACGCCGGCTTCATGGTGGCCACGTACATCGTCCCCGAGAGTCCGCTGGGGTTCGTGAACCAGGACTCGCTCGGCACGCGCAACCGCATCGCGCCGGGAGCCTTGCACGTCACCGTCGCCGGCCGCGGCGTGCTGCACGAGGAGCAGCCCGAGGCGTCGGGGCAGCCGGCGCGCGGCTTCCAGATCTGGATCGACCTCCCCGACGAGGTGCGCGAGATGGCGCCGCAGGCGCTTCATCTGGCGTCGGACGCGGTGCCGCGACTGGACCTGCCCGGCGCCGAGGTCCGTGTCGTGCTGGGCGAATCGGAGGGCGTGCACGCCCCCTTGGGGCTTCCGACGGCGGTGAGCCTGATCGATGTCGCCCTCGATGCACAGGGCTCGTGGTCGCACCGGCTGCCCGCCGCCCACCATGCGTTCGTCTTCGTGTTCGAGGGCGCCGTGGCGGTCAACGGGCACCGCGCGCCGGCCGGCTGTGTGGTGCGAACCCGGCCCGACGGAGACCTGTTGCGTTTCGAGGCCGCCGGTCCAGGGGCTCGCTTCACGGTCTTCGCCGGCAGGCCGCTGCGCCAGACCCCACTCGTCCATGGGCCGTTCGTGGCTCGCGACCCGGATCAGATCGCACGGTTCACGCGCGATCACGCGCGCGGCGCCTTCGGCGCGCTCGTGCCGCTGTCCCGCGGCCGGACCTGAACCCGAACCCGAGCTCGAGCTCGAGCTCGAATCGCCGAACCGTTTCCCCTTGACCCGGAGTTGCGCCGTGACCATCGAGACCGATTCCTTCGATCGCGTGTTCAAGCACCACAAGCTGTTCGTCAACGGTATCCAGCTGCACGTCGTCGTCGGCGGACAGGGACCGGCGCTGCTGCTGCAGCACGGCTGGATGGGCAGCTGGTACAGCTGGCGAAAGGTGATGCCGGCGCTGGCCGAGCGCTTCACCGTCATCGTTCCCGATGCGCGCGGCTATGGCGACAGCGCCAAGCCCGCAGCCGGCTACGACGGCCTGACCGTCAAGGAAGACCTGCGCCAGGTGCTGCGTGCCCTGGGGCACGGACGGGCCTTCGTGATGGGTCACGACATGGGCGCGCCGGCGGCGCTGCTGATGGCGGCCCATCACCCCGACGAGGTGATCGGCGTCGGCTACTTCGACGAGCCGCTGCTCGGCGTGAATCTCGAGCGCTTCACGGCGTTCCGGCCCGACAACCCGTTCGTGTACTGGTGGTTCGCCTTCAATGCGACCGAACACATCGCCGCGATGCTCTGGGAGGGCAAGGAGGATCGCATGGTCGACCACATGATCACGGCGATGGTGGCGGACCCGCGAAGCGTGACCGCCCGCGATCGGGCGGAGTACGTGCGGGGGCTGCGCAGCCCCGGCGGCCTGAATGGTTCCTTCGGCTGGTACCGGGACAGCCTGCTGACCGGCCGTCAGATCGTCGAGGCGACGCAGGGGCGGGTGCTGGAGGTGCCGGTGCTGGCCTTGAACGGCGAGTACGGTCATCCCGGCGTGGCCGAGCAGTTCGAGGGCATCGCCGCGACGATCGACGGCGCGACGATCCCCGGCTGCGGCCACCTGCTGGCCGAGGAACAGCCCGCGGCGGTCGTCGCGCACATCCTCGCGTTCGCCGAACGCCACGGTCGGCGGCTCGGAGATGCCACGATGTGAAATGTCCAACCGGCGTTCGAGAAAAACGCAGGTTCCGCTTGTTTGTCCTGGACAGAACTCCGTATAACGCACTGCAGCAGCCGGCGCACCCATGCCGGCCGGACCCGACCGCAGACCCGCGGCCCGGAGCCGGAGCCGAAACCGACCGTGGACCCCGCGGTCGGACCCCGAACCCGCCCCGCCCGATCGGCACGCCGACGTCATGTCGCCGCGTCGGCCGTGGATCGCCGCGCCCGACCCGGGTGTCGGTACCGAGCAGGGCGTGTACGCTCGGCCGCTTTTCCGTTCGAGAACCCAGAGGACCCATGCAAGCGACCCTGACGACCCTGCTGGCCACCGGCGCCGACGATTCCCCCGCGATCGGCGCGCCGGGCCGGCGTGCGATGACCTACCGCGAGCTGCGTACGCTGATCGCGTCGACGCGCGAGCGGCTCAACGGCCTGGGCATCGGCCGCAACGACCGCGTCGCGATCGTGCTCGACAACGGCCCCGAGATGGCCGCCTGCTTCGTCGCCTGCGCCTGCTCGGTCGCCAGCGCGCCGCTGAACCCGGCCTACCGCGGCGAGGAGTTCGAGTTCTACCTGTCGGACCTGAAGGCCGCCGCGCTGATCGTCGCGCGCGACAGTGCCTCGCCCGCTGTCGACGCCGCCCGCAAGCAGGGCGTGCGGCTGATCGACCTGGTCGCCGACCCCGAGGCCGGCGCGGGCAGCTTCTCGCTCGAGCCGCGCGAGGCGGGCGGCGCAGCGGCCGCCGCCGCGCCGGGCGTCGCCGAGCCGGACGACGTGTCGATGGTGCTCCACACCTCCGGCACCACCTCGCGTCCGAAGATCGTGCCGCTGTCGCAGCGCAATCTGGCGGCCTCGGCCACCCACATCCGCAGCACGCTGAAGTTCGTGCCGGCCGACTGCGGCCTGAACATCATGCCGCTGTTCCACATCCACGGCCTGATCGCCGGCGTGCTCGCGCCGCTGTCGGCCGGATCGCAGGTGTTCTGCACGCCGGGCTTCAACGCGCTGAAGTTCTTCGGCTGGATGGACGAGGCCCGGCCCACCTGGTACACGGCCGTGCCGACCATGCACCAGACGATCCTGGCGCGCGCCCCGAAGAACGCCGAGATCATCAAGCGCCATCCGCTGCGCTTCCTGCGCTCGTCGTCGTCGTCGATCCCGCCGCAGGTGATCCGCGAGCTCGAGGAGGTGTTCGGCGCACCGCTGATCGAGTCGTACGGCATGACCGAGGCGACGCACCAGATGGCGTCGAACCCGCTGCCGCCCGAGATCCGCAAGCCGGGCAGCGTCGGTCGCGCGGCCGGCCCCGAGATCGCGATCATGGCCGAGGACGGCCGCCTGCTCGCGCGCGGCGAGACCGGCGAGATCGTGATCCGCGGACCGAACGTCACCGCCGGCTACGAGGCGAACCCCAAGGCCAACGCCGAGGCGTTCGCCGAGGGCTGGTTCCGCACCGGCGACCAGGGCGTGATGGACGCCGACGGCTACGTGACGATCACCGGCCGGCTCAAGGAGATCATCAACCGCGGCGGCGAGAAGGTGAGCCCGCGCGAGGTCGACGAGATCCTGATGGACCATGCCGCGGTCGCGCAGGTGGTGTGCTTCGGCATGCCGCATCCGAAGCTCGGCGAGGAGGTGGCGGCCGCCGTGGTGCTGCGCGAAGGGCAGAGCGCCACCGAGCGCGAGCTGCAGGACTTCGTCGGCAAGCGTGCGGCCGATTTCAAGGTGCCCAAGCGGATCCTCATCCTCGAGGAGATCCCGAAGGGCGCGACCGGCAAGCTGCAGCGCATCGGCCTCGCGCAGAAGCTCGGCCTCGCCTGATCCCGACGGCGTCGGCCGCCTCGGCGGTCGGCGGGTCGGGGCATTCCGTATCGACGTTCAACTGACTGGAGAGATGACCATGACCCGACCGTTCCTCCGCACCGCGGCAGCCGTCTCGGCCGTCACCGCCCTGATCGGCGCGGCGCCCGCCACCGCGTTCGCGCAGACCTGGGAGCCCGCCAAGCCGATCGAGTTCGTCGTGCCGGCCGGCACCGGCGGCGGGGCCGACCAGATGGCGCGCTTCATCCAGGGCGTCGCCGCCAAGCATTCGCTCACCAAGCAGCCGATCGTCGTCGTCAACCGCTCCGGCGGCGCAGGCGCCGAAGGCTTCCTGGCGATGAAGTCCGCGAACGCCGATCCGCACAAGATCGTCATCACCCTGTCCAACCTGTTCACCACGCCGCTGGCCACGGGCGTCCCGTTCAACTGGCGCGACCTGACGCCGGTCAGCATGCTCGCCCTCGACCAGTTCGTCCTCTGGGTCAACGCGGAGTCGCCCCACACGACCGCGAAGGCCTTCTTCGACGCGATGAAGTCGTCGCCCACCCCCATCAAGATGGGCGGCACCGGGTCCAAGCAGGAGGACCAGATCATCGCCGTGATGATGGAGAAGGCGGCCGGCAAGAAGATGACCTACATCCCCTTCAAGGGGGGTGGCGACGTCGCGGTGCAGCTCGTCGGCAAGCACATCGACGCGACGGTCAACAACCCGATCGAGGCCGAGTCCCACTGGCGCGCCGGGAAGCTGCGTCCGCTGTGCGTGTTCGACAAGGCGCCCATGCCGTACAAGGCGAAGCTGACCGACAAGGCCTCGTGGAACGACGTGCCGACCTGCGCCTCGCAGGGCGTCCCCGTCGAGTACACGATGCTGCGCGGCATCTTCATGGCGCCCGGCGTCAAGCCCGAGCAGGTCGCCTACTACAACGCGCTGTTCGACAAGATCCGCACGCTGCCCGAGTGGAAGGAGTTCATGGACAAGGGGGCGTTCAATCAGAGTGCGATGAAGGGCCAGGAGTTCGTCGACTGGCTGGGCAAGAACGAGCAGATGCACCGCGTGCTGATGAAGGAAGCCGGCTTCATGGCGATGTGATCCGCCGGGTGCGCGCCGACGCGCGCACGCTGTCCCGGGAGGGCGGCCGCGAGCACGCGCCGTCCCGGGATTCCCCTCGACCCGGGCGCCCAGAGCGCCGAGAGAACCCCTCATGAACGAACCCTCCGGTACGCCGCAGGACAGCGTGCGCGTGCGCTGGCCCGAGGCCATCGTCGCCGTCCTGCTGCAGGCGATCGCGATCGCCGTCATCGTCGACAGCCTGCGCGTCGGCGTGGGCTGGGCCGACGACGGTCCGCGCTCGGGCTACTTCCCCTTCATCATCGGGGTGCTGCTGTTCTCCAGCGCGACCTTCATCCTCGTGTCCCAGCTGCGTCGCTGGAGCACCGACCGGGCCGAGTTCGCCGAGCGCGCGCAGCTCGGGCTCGTGATGCAGATGGCCGTGCCGATCGCGCTGTACGTCGGCGCCATCGCGGTGCTCGGGCTGTACGTCGCGTCGATCGCGCTGATCTCGTGGTTCATGATCCGCCACGGCAAGTACCGCGTGCTGCCGAGCGCCGCGGTGGCGATCGGCGTGCCGCTGATCTGCTTCCTCGTGTTCGAGCGCTGGTTCCTCGTGCCGCTGCCCAAGGGCCCGCTCGAGGCGGCGTTCGGCTTCTGACCTGACGGACACCGCCATGCAGGAACTCCTCGATCTCGGGCACGGCTTCTCCGTCGCGCTCACGCTGCCGAACATCGGCTTCATGTTCATCGGCATCATCCTCGGCGTGCTGATCGGCGTGCTGCCGGGCCTCGGTGGCGCCAACGGCGTCGCCATCCTGCTGCCGCTGACGTTCTCGATGAGCCCCACGTCGGCGATCATCATGCTGTCGTGCATCTACTGGGGCGCGCTGTTCGGCGGGGCGATCACCTCGATCCTGTTCAACATCCCCGGCGAGCCCTGGTCGGTGGCGACGACCTTCGACGGCCATCCGATGGCGCAGCAGGGACGCGCCGCCCAGGCGCTCACGGCGGCCTTCACGTCGTCGTTCGTCGGCGCGCTCTTCGCGGTGCTGCTGATCACGTTCACCGCGCCGATCCTCGCCAAGTTCGCCCTGAAGTTCGGGCCGGCCGAGTTCTTCGCGGTGCAGCTGCTGACCTTCTGCAGCTTCGTCGGCATGAGCAAGGAGGCGCCCGCCAAGACGCTGGCGGCGATGATGCTCGGGTTCGCGCTCGCCGCGGTCGGCATGGACACGGTGACCGGCCAGCTTCGGATGACCTACGGCGTGCCCGAGCTCCTGAAGGGCTTCGACTTCCTGATCGCGGTGATCGGCCTGTTCGGCATCGGCGAGATCCTGCTGACGATGGAGGAGGGGCTGGCCTTCAAGGGCAAGAGCGCGAAGATCACCTTCAAGGTGGTGCTCGAGACCTGGAAGGAGCTGTTCACCCACTGGCGGCTGTTCCTGCGCTCGACCGCGATCGGCTGCTGGATGGGCATCACCCCCGGCGGCGCCACGCCCGCCTCGTTCATGAGCTACGGCATGGCACGCCGCATGTCGAAGCACCCGGACGAGTTCGGCAAGGGCCGGCTCGAGGGCGTGGTCGCACCCGAGACCGCCGCGCACGCGGCCGGCACCTCGGCGCTGCTGCCGATGCTCACGCTCGGCATCCCGGGTTCGCCCACCGCCGCGGTGCTGCTCGGCGGACTGCTGATCTGGGGCCTGCAGCCCGGGCCGATGCTCTTCGTCGAGCAGAAGGACTTCGTCTGGGGCCTGATCGCCTCGATGTACCTCGGCAACATCGTCGGCCTGATCGTCGTGCTGACCACCGTTCCCTGGTGGGCCGCGATCCTGCGCATCCCGTTCTCGGTGATCGCGCCGGTGATCATCGTGATCTGCGCGATCGGCGCCTACAC
>Ga0105105_10000446_pt1 | contig 18975 bp, 20 predicted proteins | sample PPLLaktember2015_4_FD_79108 | JGI IMG/M metagenome (GOLD analysis project Ga0105105, IMG submission 79108) | Freshwater sediment microbial communities from Prairie Pothole Lake near Jamestown, North Dakota, USA - PPLs Lake P8 Core (1) Depth... | ecosystem: Environmental > Aquatic > Freshwater >...
AGGAATACCGCTTCCACGCCGATCATCTCCACACCGAGATGATCTTGGCCTAGGGCAACTTGGTCGAATCCCTGGCTGGAAAGCCAGCTGCCAACTGCGCCGGGTGCGGGAGTTTCAAGCGCCGTGGTGCTGCTAGCGCTGTCGCCGGCGTTGTCTTGGATTGCGTCGGGCATGGCAGGCGTAGAGGTGGTGCTCAGACTTCGGCTGGAGCAGGGATGGCCGCAGCTGGCGCGGGCATGGGCAGGGCGCTGGCGGCGGCCAAGGCCTGTCTTTGGGTTTCGGCGGCTAGATATTGGCCGTTCACGATCGGGGCCACCGCTCTCATCTGGTGGGAAACCGTGCAATAGCGGTGCGACTGCTGCAGATTGCCGCGTTCGACCAAGGCTTCGTTACCCACTTTCTTACGCAGTTTGATCACTGCATCAAAAATGGCCTCCGGGCGAGGAGGGCAGCCGGGTAGGTAAAGATCTACGGGAATCAACTTATCCACGCCCCGCACGGCGGTAGTGGAATCGGCAGAAAACATACCGCCTGTAATGGTGCAGGCTCCCATGGCGATCACATATTTAGGTTCGGGCATCTGTTCGTAGAGTCGAACTAAGGCCGGGGCCATTTTCATGGTCACGGTGCCTGCCACGATTAGGAGGTCAGCTTGGCGCGGACTAGAGCGAGGTACGAGGCCGAAGCGGTCGAAATCGAAGCGGGAGCCGATCAGTGCAGCGAATTCGATGAAGCAGCAAGCCGTGCCATATAGCAGGGGCCAGAGACTCGAAAGGCGCGCCCAATTGTGAATATCATCCAGGGTGGTGAGAATCACATTTTCGGAGAGATCCGATGTGATCGTCGGAGCTCCAACCGGGTTGCAGGTAGCTGCCCGCAGATCCTTGAGGGCTTCAATCGATGGGGTGTTGGTCATGGGTTCAGCTCCACTCGAGAGCGCCTTTGCGCCAGGCATAGGCGAGGGCTACCACCAAAATGGCGATGAAGATCAGGGCCTCGATGAAGGCCAGCAGGCCAAGGCGATGGAAGGCCACGGCCCAGGGGTAGAGGAAGACGGTCTCAACGTCAAAAATGACGAAGACCAAAGCAAACATGTAATAGCGGATATTGAATTGAATCCAGGCGCCGCCAATCGGCTCCATGCCGGATTCGTAGGTGAGCTCGCGCTCGCCCTTGCGGCTTTGGGGCGATAGCAACTTGTTTGCCACTAACGCCAGTATTGGCACCGCCGCCGAAATCAGCAGGAAGCCAACAAAGGCGTCGTAGCCGGAGAGCACGAACATCCGAGCCATACCAACCTGCCCGGCAGTCTGGCATCCGCTCCCGGGCCCTGGGGCGGCATCGATAAAGTGCCCACACCACCTGAGGCCCAGGGATGAGTTCAGATCAAGCGCCTGGGCCCCTGCCCGAACCCAGTGAGTCCAACGAAGCTGAGCCAGGCAACCAGCCTGCCGAGGCTGTGTCAGTTGTATCAGCGGAGGATCCCGACGCCAACCGATTCGAGTGCCGCAGCTGCGGCTTCGTCTACGACCCGGCTGAGGGGGTGCGCAAGCTGGCAATTGCGCCCGGTACGCCGTTTGCCCAGCTGGATCCGATCGGCTTTCGCTGCCCGGTCTGCCGCAGCCGGGTGGGGGCTTTTAAAGACATTGGCCCCCGCAACAAGCCCAGTGGCTTCGAAGAAAATCTCAGCTTTGGCTTGGGCGTCAACCGGCTCACGCCGGGCCAGAAGAATGTGCTGATCTTCGGAGGCTTTGCTTTGGCTTTTGCCTTCTTCCTCTCCCTTTACTCCCTGCGCTGATGACCGGTCTTCCCTTGCTACGCCAGCTTCAGACCCTGATGCGGCCCCTGCTTCGGCCTCTGATGAGCCTGCTGCTGGTGGCTGGACTCGGCTTTGGCCTCTCCGGTTGTGTCACTACCGGCTTGCCAGTGGCAGCTGCCAGCCCCTGGCAAGCGGTGCCTTTGACCACCAAGGCCAATCCTTTGGATGTGGCCTTTACCGATGACCGCCACGGTTTTCTGGTGGGCAGTAACAGGCTGATCCTGGAAACCAACGACGGCGGTGCCAGCTGGGCTGAGCGGGCCCTCGACCTGCCGGAAGAGGAAAACTTCCGTTTGATAAGTCTTGATTTCCGCGGGGACGAGGGCTGGATTGCCGGACAACCTGGTTTGTTGCTGCACACCACCGATGGCGGCCAAAACTGGAGCCGTCTTTTCCTTGACACCAAGCTGCCTGGTGAGCCCTACCTGATCACGGCCCTTGGCCCCAATCAGGCGGAGCTGGCCACCAATGTGGGGGCGATCTATCAAACCCGTGACGGGGGCACCAATTGGCAAGCCGATGTCGATGACGCCGCAGGGGCCGTGCGGGAGCTGCGGCGCTTTGGCGATGGCCGTTATGTCAGCGTCAGCGGCCTTGGCAATTTCTTTTCCACCTGGAATCCCGGTGATGGCACCTGGCAGCCTCACCAACGGATGAGCAGCCAGCGTCTCCAGTCGATGGGCTTCCAGCCTGATGGCTCGCTATGGATGCTGGCCAGGGGGGCCCAGATCCGCTTCAACCCAGACTCCAGCAACGTTGAGGAGTGGGGCAAGGCGGTGGTGCCGATCACGAATGGTTTTGGCTATCTCGATATGGCTTGGGCCCCTGACGGCTCGATCTGGACCGGTGGTGGCAGCGGCACCTTGCTGGTGTCCAGTGATGGCGGCAAGAGTTGGCAGAAGGATCCGGTGGGTGCCCAGCAGCCCTCCAACTTCACCCGCATCAGCTTCAAATCAGATGGCAAGGGCTTCGTGCTCGGTGAGAGGGGATCTCTGTTGCGTTGGGTGGGCTGATCCGCTATTCCCAGCTGCTGCGGCCGCCAACTTCTGTAACCAAGGGGCCGCTCCGGCCCCGCTCGCCCCCATCACACCCTTAGGATATTTGGGCTGAATGCTTGTCGCTATGGCTGCCGGCTCAACTGGAGAACGCCCGTTCTTCGAGATCATTACGAGCATTCGTTACTGGGTAATCCATGCGGTTACCTTGCCTGCCATCTTCTTGGCCGGCTTCATGTTTGTGTCCACGGGTTTGGCCTATGACGCCTTTGGGACCCCTCGCCCCGACGCCTATTTCCAGGCTCAAGAAAGCAAGGCTCCAGTGGTGAGCCGCCGTTATGAAGGCAAGAGTCAACTTGACCAGCGCTTGCAATAAGTCATGACCCAAGCACCTGTTTCGACCACTCCCCGCAACTATCCGATCTTCACGGTTCGGTGGCTGTCGGTGCATGCCCTTGGCGTTCCCACAGTTTTCTTCTTGGGATGTCTTGCGGCTATGCAATTCGTTCGCCGCTGAGTCGGTAATCGCTAGTTAGCCATGCAACGCACTCCTAATCCCAATAATTTGCCGGTTGAATTAAACCGCACCAGCTTGTTCTTGGGCTTGCTGTTCGTATTTACGATCGGCATCCTTTTCTCAAGCTATTTCTTTAACTGATCCCTCTTCACGTAACCCGGAGAGCTCCTGATGAGCGGCAAGAAGTCCAACCTGCCTGACGGCCGGATTCCAGACCGCCTTCCTGACGGCCGTCCTGCTGTTGCTTGGCGCTCCCGCTGGACCGAGGGGATCCTTCCCCTCTGGCTGGTTGCCACAGCTGGTGGCATGGCTGTAATTTTTGTAGTAGGTCTGTTCTTCTACGGCTCCTACGTGGGAGTTGGATCCGCCTAATCCCGATTCCCAATTTGATTTTTGTTCCCCTGCAGGGTCGCCCTTTGCCGACCTGCAGGGGTTTTTGTTGGATCGGCTGCTGGAATAACTTCTAGAGAGCACCATTGGCCTAGGGCTGGCTGATCGGTTGGTGAAAAAACGAACCCTGCTCAACAACCGACTGCTGGCCACCCTTGCCGGGGTGGCTCTCAATGCCTACGGGGAGTTGTTTGTGCGCACCTCCCGGATCCGCATTCAGGCCCATCCCGATACGTATCGGCTTGTTCAGGAACAGGGGGCCGCAGTGATTTATGCCTTCTGGCATCGCCACGCTTTTTTTGTGCCCCTATTGCGTCGCTTTGATCGGCGCCGGGTGGCGGTGCTGCTCAGCACCCATCGGGATGCCCAGATCGTGGCCGTGGCAGTGCGATTACGTGGCTTTGAAGTAGTGGAGGGCTCCTCCACCCGTGGGGGACTGCAGGCATACCATTTCCTGCGGCGGGCCCTGCAGCACTGCCAGCCCGTCTGCATCACCCCGGATGGGCCCAAGGGCCCAGCTGAATTGGTGAAAAGTGGGGTGATTCACCTTGCACAGCAATCGGGTTGCGCGATTGTGCCGGTGTCCGTGTCCTGCTCCCGCAGCCATCGTCTGCGCTCCTGGGACCGGTCGGTGTTGCCCTTGCCCCTGTCGCGGGTGGTTGTGCAGCTGGGCGCGCCGCTGCGGCCGCCAAGCAGCCTGGACGACAGCCAGGAGCTGCTAGCTCAGGGATTGCGCTATGCGGCCAGCCTGGCTGGTGAGTGCCCGTGAGCCGCGCCCAGGCCTGGTCGCTGCTGGGGCTCTATCGGCTGCTCTCCCTTGGCCTGACGCCGCTCTGGCTGGTGTTGTTGCTGGTCCGCCTGGCCCAAGCCAAGGAGGACCCTCGCCGGCTGGGGGAGCGACTGGGTTGGCCCAGCCGCCGCCGTCCAGCTGGGCCGCTGCTGTGGTTTCACGCTGCCAGTGTGGGCGAACTCAACAGCCTTCTGCCTGTGTTGCGGGCCCTGGGCAAGGGGGCTGGAGCGCCAGTGTTGCTGGTGACCACGGTGACGCGCACCTCCGGCGCCCTGGCCAGCCGGGTGTTGCCGCCGGGAGTGATTCATCAGTACGTACCGATAGACCATTGGCTGGCCCTGTTGCCCTTTCGTTGCTATTGGCGGCCTCGCTTGGGGGTATTGGCTGAGGCGGAGCTCTGGCCCGAGCTGGTGCAGGCGATGCCCCATTTACATTTGATCAATGCCCGCATGAGCCAACGCTCCTATCTGCGGCATCGGCGCCTACCTATCTATGCCGGCTGGTTGCTAGCGCGGGTGGAGGTATGCCTGGCCCAGTCCCAGGCCGACGCCGAGCGCTTTCGGCGCCTGGGGGCCCGCGATGTGCGCGCCCTGGGCTCCACCAAGCTCGATGCCGATCCGCCGCCGGTCAATAGCGTTCACCTAGAGCTGCTGCAGCAAGTGTTTGCCGGTAGGCCGGTGCTGCTGCTTGCCAGCAGCCATGCCGGCGAGGAGAGGCAATGGCTTGAAGCTTGGGTGGAAAAGAAGCTGGCGCAGTGCCTATTTGGATTACTGGTGGCACCGCGCCATCCCCAGCGGGCTCAAGAGGTGCTCGCCTTGGCCCGGGAGCTGGGCCTGTCGGCGGCGCTCTGGAGTGACCTGCTTGGCGGGGTCTTGGCTCCCCACCCCGATGTGCTGGTGGCCGATGTAATTGGCGAGATGGGCACTTTGATCAGTGCAGCGGCGGTAGTGGTGATGGGTGGCAGTTTTTATCCGCAGGGTCGGGCTCACGGTGGTCAGAACCCCCTGGAGCCCGTGGCCCTGGGGCGTCCAGTGCTCTGCGGCCCAGATATGGCCAACTTTTCTGACCTGCTGGAGCCGTTGCTGGTGGCTGGCTGCCTGCAGCAGTGTGCCGATGTGGGAGCAACCCTGGCGGCTGCCCTGCTCTTGCTGGTGCAGCCATTACCGCGGGGGCATGGGGAGCGGCTGCGCTTGCGCGGCCCCTCCCAGCTGCTGGCTTCACTGCTGCTGAAGCAGTGCCGCTGATTCGATGCCTTTGATTCGATGCCATTAACTACGCCGCGTTTTTGGTATCAGCGCCGCCGCTCCTGGCAGGCCTGGCTGTTGTGGCCCCTAGCCTGGCTTTATGGCAGAGCCGTGACCCTGCACCGGCGCAGTACCCGCCGCTGGCGTTGTCCGGTGCCTGTGCTCTCGATCGGCAACCTCACCTTGGGGGGCACGGGCAAGACGCCCCTAGGGATTGCCCTGGCCAAGGGCCTTGGTGAACGGGGCTGGCGGGTGGCGGTGCTGTTGCGGGGCTACGGAACCCGCAGCAGCCACTCGTGCCCGGTTACTGCTGCTAGCTCCTGCTCAGAGGTGGGGGATGAGGCCATGGAGTACGCCCAAAGCCTCGGGGAGGGTGTGGCGTGGGTGGGTTCGAACCGCTGCCAGAGCGCGGCGTTGGCGGTGGCCGCCGGTGCCACTTTGATCTTGCTGGACGATGGGCTGCAGCACTGGCGTTTGGCCCGGGATTTAGACCTGTCCCTGCTGGATCGCCACCACGAGCTGGGCAACCGTTTGGTGTTTCCGGCGGGACCGCTAAGGGAGCCCTTAGACCAATTGGCTCGGGCAGATGGGTTGGTGTTCACTGGTGCGGAGCCTGTTGGCCAGATGCCGCCTATCCCCGCGGGTTGGCCGAGTCATAAGCCCCGGTTTGCTGTGCGTTTCTGTTTGGAGCCGCCGCCCCAGCTCCAGCAACAGCGACTGGTGGCCTTCTGCGGCATTGGCCTGCCAGAGAAATTCTTTTCAGCTCTGCGCTCATGCGGGCTCGAGCTGGTGGCGACGGAATCCTTCCCGGATCATCACGTTTATGCTGACTCAGACTTGCAGTTCTTATTGGATTTGGCCCACGCCAATGGTGCATGTCTGGTCACCACCGTGAAGGACGGGCAACGCTTGCCCCACCGGTTTCGCGAAGTGGTGAGCTTGGTGCCGTTAAGGGTAGTGCCCGCTACTTTGACCCCCTTGCTGAATTGGCTCGACCAGCGTCTTGTTGCCCTAGCCGGTGCCCAGTTCCATGGCTGAGCTGGGTCAGCGGCGGATTTTGTTTGTGGCAGGTGAGGCGTCTGGAGATCTCCATGGCGGCTATCTGGTGCGGGAGCTGCAGCGCCAGCTGCCGGGGGTGGAGATAGCTGGGGTGGGCGGCGACCAACTGCGCGCCTGCGGCATCGACATTCTTGCCGACGTGCGAGTGCTTTCTGCGGTTGGCTTGGTAGAGATCGTAAGTAGTCTTCGCCGCCACCATCGTGTGATGGAGTTGTTGAAGCATCAGATGGACAATCATCGCCCGGATGTGGTGGTGCTGGTTGACTATCCCGGCTTCAATATGTTTGTGGCCAAGGAGGCTAAGAAGCGCGGCATTCCTGTGTTTTTCTACATTGCGCCGCAGGTTTGGGCCTGGGGACAGGGACGGGCCAAAAAGATGGAGCGGTTAATTGAGCGCCTGGCAGTAATTTTCCCGTTTGAGGAGCCCATTTTTAATGCCCATGGCCGCGACTTTGCCCGTTATGTGGGCCACCCACTGGTGGATGAGCTGCAGGTCAGTTGCACCCGGGAGCAGACTCGGCTACGCCATGGTCTGTCCTTAGACCAGCCCTTGCTTGTGTTGATGCCTGGTAGTCGCCGGGCTGAGGTGAAGATGCTATTGCCCGCCATGCTGAAAGCTGCCAACCAGCTCAAACGCGATGGCTGGCAGGTTGTCTTGCTAAAGGCGCCCACTATCGATCGCTCCTATTTGGAGGAGGCGATTGGTGGAGAGGCGCTGCCGGTTCCCCTGGTTGATGGCGATGCTTACAACCTGCTGCATGCCGCGGACGCTGGCGTGATCGCCTCGGGCACTGCCACGCTCGAGGCGGCCTTGCTGGGTTGTCCCCATGTGATTCTTTATCGTTTCTCCTGGCTGACTTACTTGATTGCCAGGCTTGTAATTGGCCGGCGCTCTATGGGTCTGCCCAATGTTATCTTAGGACGCCAGTTGTTTCCTGAGTTGGTCCAGAAGGATGTGACAGCCGACAAAATTGTAAGATCCCTGCGGCGCCTCAATGATAACCGGGTCTTGTTTAATCAAGCCGTGCAGGAGTTGCAGGCAACGATGGGCCCCCCTGGCGCATCCAGGCGAGCGGCCGATGAATTAGTAGGTTTGCTTAAATGAGCGCGCAAGTTTATCGAAGACTGGCCCTTTATGGGCGCCGTCATTTGTGGCCAGGGTTTTCCCTAGCCCTATTCTTTAATTTCCTGTATGGCGCCTCTACTGGTTTCGTACCATTAGTAATTCGCTACCTTTTTGACGATATTTTGCCTTCGAGTGATCGAAGTCGCCTGTACTTAGCGCCTGCAGTTATACTTGTAGTGATAGTGCTTAGGGCGGTATCCCAATATTTGGGATCCTATCTAACCGAAACTGTTGGTCAGTCAATCACTGCAGACCTGCGTCATGAACTTGCTGAGCGAATCTTAGATTTGCCTCAGTCCTATGTGGATCGCAATTCCTCCACAGTGTTGGTGTCTCGAGTGCTCACTGACGTGTCGCTGGTCAAGACCGGAATTGTCGATGGCTTTTCGTCTATATTTAAAGATTCTCTGACTTTATTAGTATTAGTTTGCGTCGCTTTTTACCAAGATTGGCTGCTTTCATTAATCGCTTTCATTCTTTTCCCCTTGGCAATTTTGCCGATTCTTAATTCTTCAAAAAAAGTTAGGCGCCATTCTAGCAAAGGGCAACTCAGCTTGGCAAAGTTGGCTTCATTTCTTCAGGAGTCGGTAATCGGCTTGCGGGTTGTCAAGATATTCGGAATGCAGGCCTATGAGTTGTCGAGGTTTGATCAGGAGAATCAATCAGTTTTAAGGGCTGCTCTAAAGACGACGCGGGCGAAACTGGCTAATCAGCCATTGATGGAGGTAATAGGTGCTATTGGCTTCAGTGCGGTTTTAGTCTATGGCGGCGAAAATGTAATTGCAGGCACTCGGACTACGGGTAATTTCTTTGCTTTTCTGACCTCGCTTTATCTTTGCTATGCGCCCTTTAAGGGAATTGCAAGATCTAATTCTACTTTGCAGCAAGGTGTTTCTGCTGCCAGTGATTTATTTAATATTATCGATACCCAGCCAGAGCCTCCCGAGGCTTCTAACCCCAAGGCTTTAAGCAGCGTATCTGAAGGCCTTAGGGCCAGCCATGTCTGTTTTGCTTATGATGACGAACCCGTAATTGAAGATTTAAGCCTTGAGCTCTCCTGTGGGAGCACTGTTGCTTTGGTGGGGTCTAGTGGAGGCGGCAAGAGCACCATAATTGATTTGTTTTGCCGCTTTTATGATCCAAGCTCTGGCGTGATCTCGATTGATTCTATTGATATCCGTGAACTATCTCTCGCCTCGCTAAGGTCCTTGATCTCAGTTGTAGACCAAAATACATTTTTGTTTAACGATACCGTCGCCAATAATATTGCCTATGGATTAATGTCCGCTTCGTCTCGTCAAATTGAGGCTGCTGCGCGGGCTGCTAATGCTCACGATTTCATCAGTCAGCTACCTGATGGATACGCCACGATTATTGGTGAGAATGGCACGATGCTCTCTGGCGGCCAGCGTCAGAGAATTGCTATAGCGCGCGCGCTGATCAAGGACGCTCCGCTGCTGTTTTTGGATGAGGCCACCTCTGCTCTCGATTCCGCTTCCGAGCAGGTGGTGCAAGAAGCGCTGGATCGTCTGATGGCCGATCGCACCACTTTGGTGGTCGCCCATCGGCTTTCCACTGTGGTGAATGCCGACTGCATATGTGTGATTGCCGGCGGCCGAGTAGTTGAGTCGGGGAACCACGCCACCTTGCTGGCTCGCGGCGGCCATTACGCCGACCTATTTTCGAAACAATTCGCAAACGCTGACGCGAGTATTCCTGGATGACAATTGCCGCATCTCAGTCCACGGGTTTTGAGCCCGCTTACGAGCGCCACGACTGGTCCAGTGCCTTTCGCAACGTTGGTGTTGAACTAAGCGATGTGCCCTTAGTGCCGGTGCGCGGCACGATCCCAGCTGAGCTCAAGGGCACCTTGTATCGCAACGGGCCAGGTCGGCTCGAGCGGGGTGGTCAGTGGGTCCATCATCCATTCGATGGTGACGGCATGATTAGTGCCTTCCGGTTTGAAGCAGGCCAGGCCTTGCTCACCAATCGATTTGTGCGCACCGAGGGCTGGCTGGCTGAGGAGCAGGCCGGTCGTTTCGTCTATCGGGGGGTGTTTGGCACCCAGAAGCCCGGGGGGGCGCTTGCTAACGCTTTTGATTTACGTCTTAAAAATATTGCCAATACCCATGTGGTGCAGCTGGGCGACCAGCTGCTGGCGCTCTGGGAAGCAGCCGAGCCCCACGCCCTTGATCCCCTGACCCTCGAAACCAGGGGGCTCTCGCGGCTTGAGGGCCTGCTCAAGCCGGGTGAAGCCTTCAGCGCCCACCCCCGCTTCGATCCTGGTCACCACGGCGAGTCGCGCCTGGTCACCTTCGGAGTCAAGGCCGGTCCCACCAGCACCATTCGCTTGATGGAATTTGCCACCGCAGACCAGCCAGATGGTGTGCGTGCAGGCGATCTGGTGGCCGATAGCCGCCACAGCTTCAAGGGATTTGCTTTCCTGCACGATTTCGCGATCACACCAAGCTGGGCCGTGTTTCTGCAGAACGCGGTGGCTTTCAACCCCCTGCCGTTTGTGCTCGGTCAAAAGGGGGCGGCCCAATGCCTAGCGTCCAAGCCCGGCGAGGCTGGTCAGTTCTGGCTGGTGCCTCGCCAGCCTGGGCACCACGCTGGCGCCCGTCCGCTGCAGCTGCCTGCTCCTGAAGGCTTTGTGTTTCATCACCTCAATGCCTTTGAGGATCCAGCGACTGGTGAGGTGGTGGTGGATTCGATCTATTACGACGATTTCCCTTCGATTGGCCCCGAGGTTGATTACCGCGAAATCGACTTTGACTCCATACCTGAGGGGCAGTTGCGCCGTTGCCGGATTGATCCCAGCAGCGGCTCGGTGAGGAGCGAGTGGCTGGAGCAGCGCTGCTGTGAGTTTGCCATGGTCAATCCGGCAAAGCAGGGATTAGACGCGCGCTTCGCCTGGATGGCGGTAGCGCAGCGGGAACGGGGTAATGATCCGCTCCAAGCGATTGAGAAGCTCGATTTGCAGACCGGCGAGCGTTTGGTGTGGAGTGCGGCCCCCCGCGGTTTTGTCACCGAACCGGTAATGGTTCCCTTCCCAACTGATCGCTCCCCAGAAGACAGTTCAGCCGAAGACACCTTTGCCGAAGACACCTTTGCCGAAGACAGTGGCTGGGTGCTGGTGCCGGTTTGGAATGGGGCTCGCTGCGCCACAGATCTGGTGATCCTCAACGCTGCCGACATGACAGAGCAAGCCGTGCTCGAGCTTCCCCTGGCCATTCCTTATGGCCTGCATGGCAGTTGGGCTGCGGCCTCCTGATCAGCCGTCCAGTAGAGACCGCAGCTGCGGCTCCAGCTGGACAAAAGCTTTGCCTCGATGGCCGATCCGCCCCTTGAGTCCCTTGTCCATTTCGGCGTAGGTGAGACCCGTAGATGGCACAAAGAACACGGGGTCGTAGCCGAAGCCTCCGCTGCCGCGGGGCTTCGGCAGAATCAGGCCGGCGCAGATGCCCTCCACCTCCAGCCGCACGCTGCCGCTTGGATCGGCTACCGCTAGGGCGGCGGTGAACTCGGCGCTGCGGTCCTGGGCGCCCTCCAATTCCTGCAGCAGCCGGGAGATACGGGATGGGTCGCTGCTCGCGTAGCGGGCTGAGTGCACGCCCGGAGCGCCGCCTAGTGCCCGCACGCTCAGCCCTGAGTCGTCGGCCAGGGCCCAGCAGCCGGTGGCGCTGGCTACGGCCACCGCCTTGAGGCGCGCGTTCTCGGCAAAGGTGCTGCCGGTTTCTTCCACATCCAAGCCATCGGGCTGTGACTCGATTGCCAGGTTCAGTCCGGCGAGCAGATGCTGGAACTCATTTACCTTGCCGGCATTGCCGCTGGCGATCACCAGCTTGATGATGGGGGAGGTGCGTATTGCTTCTGAAGGCATGGCGTCAGACCGATTCCGCCAGCTTGCGGGCCCAGCGCAGCACCTCATGAACTCGTGCTTCACTCGGGGCCTCGCAATACAGCCGCAGTAGCGGCTCGGTGCCCGAGAAGCGCAGCATCAGCCAGTGGCTGGGGCCGAGCCGCAGCTTCACCCCATCAGTGCGCAGCACCTCCAGCACGGTGCTGCCGGCTACTTCGCTGGGCGGCGCTTCCGCCAGCATCGCCTCGAGGCGCCCGCGGGCTGCCATGTCGGGCAGGCGCAGGTCGAGTCGGTCGTAGGCGGCGGCACCGCCGCAGCGCTGCTGCAGGACGTCGATTCGCTCACCTAGGGGTACGCCGCCCTGCACCAGCGCTTCGATCAGCAGCAGGGCCGCGAAGGGGGCATCCCGCTCCGGTAGGTGCATGCCGAAACCCACGCCTCCCGATTCCTCGCCGCCCACCAGCACTTCACCGCTCAGCATTTCGGCGGCGATGTACTTAAAACCCACGGGTTTTTCCAGAACCTGGCGGTCCAGGCCTTCTGCCACAAGCTGCATTAGGTCGGAGCCGCTTACGGTTTTGATCACGCAACCGGGCAGCTGGCGGGCCCCGGCCAGGTGGTCGATGAAAAGGGGCATCAGCAGCTGAGTGCTGCAAAAGCGGCCCCGCTCATCTACGGCGGCGATGCGGTCGCCGTCGCCGTCAAACACGATGCCCATGGCGGGCCGGCCCGCTGCTGTGCTGGCGGTCACGGCGGCGATCAATTCCTGGAGGTAGGGGGCCAGCGGTTCGGGTGGGTTGCCGCCAAACAGGGGGTCCCTGTTTGCCCGAATTTCGCGGATGGCACCACTGGAGCTGGCTTGCTCGCCCAGCAGGGCCGGCAACACGCCGGCGGCAGAGCCGTGCATCGGATCAACGATCACCGTGAGCCCCAGGCGCTCCAGGCCTTCTGCAAGCGCTGCAGTGTTCACCTTGGCCTGCAGGCCCGCCAAGTAGGTGCCAAGAGCATCGAAGCGTTGGGGTTGGCCCGGGATCGGCACGGTGATGCCACCAGCTTCCAGGCGGGTTTCAACCCGGCGGGTGAAGTCGCCCTCCACTGAGCCGCCGAACGGACCTTTGATCTTCAAGCCGAGCCATTCCGGCGGGTTGTGGCTGGCGGTAATCACCAGGGCTCCTAGGGCTTGGCGCTGCACCACTGCCCAGCTGCTGGCGGGGGTGGGGGTGGCTGTGGCCGAAAGCAGGGGCTCCAGGCCGCAACCCCGGACGGCGCTGCAGATCGCCTCAGCCAGTTCGGGCGCCAAAAAGCGGCGGTCGTAGCCGATCACCACCTCGCGGCTGTTCAGGCCCTCGGGAGCTGAGTGGGCCAGCTCCCGGGCCGCGGCGGCCGCCACTGGCAGCAGTCGATCCAGGGTGATGTCCACGCCGATGATGCCGCGCCAGCCATCGGTGCCGAAGGCGATCGGGCTGGCCTCCAGGGGGAGGGGGGCTGAGGCCATGGGGGGTGGGCATGCCGAGCTGGGTCAATTCTGCTGTGCCGGCGGCGCTCCAGCCCTAGCGTCGGGATCTGTGGACGCCAGCATTGATTTCCCGGCCCCAAATTGAACGTTCAGGAACAGAGCCGGCCATCACGGACCGACTACTGCGCAGTTGGCTGCGCTGTCGGCGCCGCGCCTGGCTGGATCGGTTTGGGGTGGCCAGCGAGCGGCAGTGGAATGCCCATCGGGCCCTGGCCTTGAGCGACCAACTGCGCAGCTTTCAGACCCTGCTGCCCAAGCGGCCTGGCCATGGCGAAGCGGCCTGCGCCGCCGGGTCCTCCGGGGTGGTGGGTTTACGGCTGCGGGGGGTTGGTCCCCAGGGAATGCGTCTGGAATCCCATCCATCCCTACTGGAGCGCATCGCCGGCCAAAGCCGTTGGGGCGCCTTTGCCTACCGACCGGTGTTGGCTCGCCAGGGGCGTCGGCTAACCCGAGAAGCCAGGGTGGTGCTGGCGCTCTGGGGGCGTCTGTTGGCCGAGCACCAGCAGGCTCCAGTGCCCCATGGTCTGGTGGTGGCCGGCGAAGGTAGGTTCCTGCAGCGGGAGCGCCTTGCCTTAACTAGCGGTCTGCAGCACCAGCTTGATGAGAGCCTGCAGCGCCTGGCGGCTGACCTGGCCCAGTCCACGCCCCCGCCACTGGTGAGCGATCGCAAGAAGTGCACGCTGTGCAGCTGGCGAGGTGCTTGCGATCGGGAGGCCGCAGAGATGGGGCACCTCAGCGAGGTGAGTGGCATCGGCGGCAAGCGCCGCGAGATGTTGCTCGAGCAGGGGGTCACAAGTCTGCCGGACTTAGCTGCCCGAGACCCGGAACTGTTGGCCGAGGCCCTTGCCGCCTATGGAGAGCAGCATCGTGAGATTGCCGCTGAGTTGGTGGCCCAGGCCAGGGTGCAGGCCTCTGGCCTGCCGCAACGCCTGGGGCATGGGCCGGTCTTGCCCGAGCTGGCCGCGGCCTCCGGCGTGCTGCTCTACGACATTGAATCCGATCCCGATGCCCGCGATGATTTCTTGCACGGCTTCGTGGTGTTGCAGAGCGACGGAGCCGGGGGCTGGCTAGAGCAAGCCGCCCGCTACCAGCCCCTGCTAGCCCTGCATGAGCACGGCGAGCAGCGTCTATGGCAGCGACTGCAGCGTTTGCTTGCTCGCTATCCCGATTGGCCGGTGCTGCACTACGGCGAAACCGAGGTGATTGGCCTGGTGCGCTTGGCCCAGCGCCAGGGGGCCAGTGACGCCGAGGTGGCGCGGCTACGGGGGCGGATGCTGGATGTGCACGCCCGGCTGCGGAGACACTGGCGCCTGCCAGTGAGCAGCTACGGGCTCAAGGCGGTGGCTAGCTGGCTTGGCTTTGCCTGGAGCCAGAAGGGGGTAGATGGAGCCCGCTGCTTGCTCTGGTGGCGCCAGTGGCGTCAGTGGCACCGCGAAGACGGCAGCCGGGGCCGGGCTAGTCGTCACACGTTGCAGAGGATTTTTCTCTACAACCGCGATGACAGCCTGGCCACTTGGGCTGTGGTGCGTTGGCTTCTGGCTCAGGATTGACGCTTCAGGGTTGACGCCCGGCTCCGACCGGTGGATCCACATAGGCCGGGGTGCGAGAGAGCTCCAGCAGCGGACCTTGGGGGGCGGGACCGGCGCGCAGCGAGGTTTGCTGAAGGGACTGGCGGCGCACTAGGGCCAGGCCAACCCAGAGGTCATCGTCCAGGGCCAGGCTGGAGGTGATCAGGCCTGCCCGGTTGCTGCTGCTCTTCTCGCCTGCGCCATCCTTCGCGCTGTACAAGACCGTGCCTGGAGCCACAGGGCCCTCGGTTCCGCGCCAGAACCAGCGCCGCAGCTGTTGTTTAACGCCGTCGTAGGTGGCGAGTTTGGCCAGGGTTTCCTGGCCCACGTAGCAGCCCTTGCTGAGGCTCACCCGATCGGCCAGCCCGATTTCGAAGGGGTTGGTGTCGTCGTTGATCTCGCCTGGTGTCGCCGGAACCCCCTGCTGGATGCGCCAACGCTGCTGTTCCCGGGCCGGCAGGGGTGCTCGATCGGCGAGCCAGGCGGGTAGCTCTTGGTTGGCCAACAGGACCAACTGGCGGCCCAGTAACCAGCCGCTGCTGTCCTCCAGCGAAATCCAGCTCCCCTCAGGGCCCTGGGGCAGGGCGTCGCAGTCATCCCCCAGCGGTGTGATCCAACGCACCGGTGTTACCGGGCCCAGTTGCACCCGATCGGCGGGGAACAGCACCCGGTCGAGGGCCTGCCAAAGGGCTGTGCCATCACCGCCGCTCAGCAGCAGCCAGGCCCCATCCCCATCTAAAAGCACCTCGGCGAGGGTCCGAAGGCGACCGGTGGCGGTGGTGCAACAGGTGGGTATCCAGCTGCCGGCCGGCTGGCCTTCGATTGCGGCGCTGGTTTGGCCGTGCAGAAACCTGCCCGTATCGGGGCCATCCAGGCGGATCAGGCAGCCGGCCTGCTCGCTCCGGCACGGGCCGTTGGGCTGCCAGCCCCAGGGATTGGTGCTCATGAGCTGGCCAGGGCGGTGGCGGTGGCAGCCACCTCCTCCAGCAGAAAGAGGCTGCGCAGTTCGAGTCCGGCTGCTGTCATCGCCGCTAGGCCCCCCTCCTGGCGATCAACGATCGTCACCACCCGATGCACCCCGTAGCCGGCCTCTCGCAGCTGCTGCACGGCCTTCAGGGAAGAGCCGCCCGTGGTGACTACGTCTTCGAGCACGGTGATGGTGCTTCCCGGCTCCGGCAGCGGCCCCTCCAGCCAGGCGCCGGTGCCATGTCCCTTGGCTTCCTTGCGCACAATCAGCGCATTGAGCTCGCGACCCTCCAAGGCAGCCCGCATTGCTACTGCGCTCACCAGGGGATCGGCGCCAAGGGTCAGGCCGGCCACCGCCCGGGCTTCCGCTTCCACCTGCTCCAGCAGCAGGGCGCCGAGCAGGGCTAAGCCGGTGCCGCTGAGGCTGACTGGTTTGCAGTTCACGTAGTGGTGGCTGGTGCGCCCGGAGGCCAGGGTGAAGCTGCCGTGGCGGTAGGCCTGGGTTGCGATCAGGGGTAGCAGGGCCAGTCGCATCTCTGCGGAGGTGGCCCCGAACGACGCGGCAGCCGGGGAAACGGTCGACAAGATCTGGTGCAATCGGGATTGGTTGACTAGTTTGCGACCAACACGACAGGAGCAGTTGCTGGGCTGATGGGATCCATGTTCAATGGCGCCAACCATGGATGCGTTATTGCCGGTTCGTTGGCCGGAGTTTTGATGGCGGCACCGGTCTTGGCGGGCCCGGTGGTGTGCGGCACCACTCTGGAGGCCCCCACTGTTCGCGGCCAGATGGGAACCGACGCTGCGGCCGGACCGGTTGAAGTCACGCGCTGCGGCGTCGTGCAGACCACGCCGCAGCTGATGGAGCGACGCTTTTACAGCTACACCGCTCCCTTTGCCCGCGGCGTCAGCCTCACAAATCAAATCACCGATCTGTTCGGTATCGCCATGGGCGGAGGTGATGGCACCAGGGTGATGGGCTTTGGCTTCCCTGATCAAACGATCATCTGGGACGGCACGGCGGTGCAGAACACTTACCAGGTGTTGCTTCAGCAGCAGAGCGATCCCATGCCCTGGCGCACGGGCGATGTTTCCAACGGTTATTCCGGGAGCCTGGGCTCTGGTGGAGCAGTCACCCAGAGCAGCTATCGCGCTCCGGTTCGGGGGCTCTGGTAGCTCTGGTAAAGCGGGGGTCTAGCAATCTGGTGAATGCAGCGAACTCATAATTCGCCTTAGCCGAGTTCGATCCTCGGGACCCCCATTTTGATTGGTTCAATCAATTCCAGCGGCCTGATTGCCCTGCTGCCCCTATCGTCAGATTATTGATGGCTCCCCTGGCAGGGGCTTCCCGTGATCCAAGTCCTGGCGCTGGCCGTTCTGCTGGCCCTGCTGGCTTTTTTTGCCGCTGGGGAATTCGCCCTGATCCGCCTGCGGCCGAGCCGGGTGCAGCAACTGCTGGAGGCTGGTGAGCCCGGTGCCCAGGCCGTTGCCAAGTTGCAACACCGGCTCCGCAGGGTGTTGGTGGCTACCCAGTTGGGTACGGCACTCGCTTTAGTGGCTCTGGGCTGGGCTGGCCGAGGCTTAGCTGAACAGCTGGCTGTGGCCCTGGCAGCACGAAGTGGTGCTGGCGCCATTCCCCAGGGTTGGCTGGATGCCGGCGTTTTTTTGGTGCTGGTGTTGCTCGCCACCGTGTTGGGAGGCTTGCTGCCCAAGGCCTGGGTGTTGCATCGGCCCGAAAGCTCGGCTTTGCGATTGGCTCCGTTGCTGGCTGCGGTGAGTCGCAACCTGGCGCCATTGCTTTCATTGATTGAGCGTTGCAGCGGGGTGCTGCTGCGCCTGCTGGGTTTGCCCCGCAACTGGGATGAGCTGGTGCCGGCCTTGTCAGCCGGCGAGCTGGAAACCCTTATCGAGACGGGCAACGTTACCGGTCTGATGCCCGATGAACGCAGCATCCTTGAGGGGGTCTTTTCGCTGCGGGACACCCTGGTGCGGGAGGTGATGGTGCCCCGATCCGGCATGGTCACCCTGCCGCTGGAGGTGAGTTTTGCCGAGTTGATGCGGGAGGTCCACGACACTGCCCACGCCCGCTTTCCGGTGATCGGCAGCTCTCTCGACGATGTGCGCGGCCTGCTGGACCTGCGGCGTCTTGCCGATCCCATTGCCCGGGGCTTGCTGAGCGCCGACACTCCCCTGGCTCCCTACATAACCCCTGTGGCGCTCGTCCAGGAGAGCACTTCCCTGGCCGAGCTCCTGCCGCTGATTCGTAGTGGGCAGCCCCTGCTGGTGGTAGTAGACGAGCACGGCGGTACGGAGGGTCTGGTCACCGTCGCCGACCTCACTAGCGAGATCGTTGGGGAAGAAGAAGATTCTCTGGAGGCAGCCCAGGACCTACAGCAACTTGGTGAGGGCTGCTGGTCGGTGGCAGGAGACCTGGAAATCTTCGAACTCAACCGGCAACTAGCCCTGCAGTTACCTGAGGCGGAAGGACACCACACCTTGGCCGGATTCCTGCTCGAGCGGCTTCAGCACATCCCCTCGGCGGGTGAGGGGTTGCGCTGGAAGGGCCACCAATTTCGGGTGCTGGTTATGGATGGCCCGCGCATCGAGCGGGTCCAGATCGAGCGTCCAGTCGTGGAACCGGTGCGGCCTGAGGGCGGTTGATCAACGGCTAAGGCCCCTGGACCCCCGATAATGCCCCCAGTCGGGAAGCCCTGCCTTGAACCCTGTGCGCGTGGGTGTCATCGGCATCGGCAACATGGGCTGGCACCACGCCAGGGTGCTGAGCCTGATTAAGGATGCCGAACTGGTGGGGGTGGCTGATCCGGACGGGGGCCGCGGACAACTGGCCACCGAGCAGTTCGGTTGCCGTTGGTTCCCCTCCTACGAAACGATGTTGCCGGAGGTGGACGCGGTTTGCATAGCCGTGCCAACCCTGTTGCACCACCGCGTCGGCCTGGCCTGCCTGAAGGCCGGGGTGCATGTGCTGATCGAGAAGCCGATCGCCGCCAGTCAGGAGGAGGCGGCTGAGTTGATCCATGCTGCAGAGCAGGCCGGTCGCCTGCTGCAGGTGGGCCATATCGAGCGCTTTAATCCCGCCTTCCGGGAGTTGGTAAAGGTGGTGGC
>Ga0105105_10000449_pt1 | contig 18858 bp, 17 predicted proteins | sample PPLLaktember2015_4_FD_79108 | JGI IMG/M metagenome (GOLD analysis project Ga0105105, IMG submission 79108) | Freshwater sediment microbial communities from Prairie Pothole Lake near Jamestown, North Dakota, USA - PPLs Lake P8 Core (1) Depth... | ecosystem: Environmental > Aquatic > Freshwater >...
ACTTCAACGAGTTCAAGCAGGGCCAGGCCTCGCTGCGACGGCTACGGGCGATCGAGGCCGAGCCGGTGGAGGCCCCCGACCGGGCCACGGCCCAGCCCCTCGGCGCCGTACGCGGCGAACTGGTGCTCGAGCAGGTGCGCTTCGGCTACAACCCCGCCCAACCGGTGCTGCACGACCTAAACCTGCAGGTGTTGCCTGGCCAGGTGGTGGCATTAGTGGGCCCCTCCGGCGCCGGCAAAAGCACCCTGTTTTCACTTCTGCTCCGCTTCAACACCGCCCAGCAAGGCCAGGTGTTGCTTGATAGCCACGACCTGGCCGACCTGCGGGCCCAAGAGCTGCGCCGCGCCGTGGCATTAGTTCCTCAGCAGAGCAGTGTGTTTTCCGGCACGGTGGCCGAAGCGATCTCATTCGGCCGCCCCGCCAGCGACGCCGCCATCCGCCAGGCCGCCAGCCTCGCCAACGCCGCAGGCTTCATCGAGGCCCTGCCCTTGGGGTACGCCAGCCGCATCGAGGAGCGGGGCAGCAACTTCTCTGGCGGCCAACTGCAACGGCTAGCCATTGCCCGCGCCGTGCTTGGCAACCCGGCGGTGCTTCTACTGGATGAGGCCACCAGCGCCCTTGATGCCGAAGCGGAGGAGGCGGTGCAGCGGGGACTGGAGCAGGCGATGGCGGGCCGCACCGTGCTGGTAATCGCCCACCGGCTAGCCACCGTGCAGGGAGCTGACCGGATCTTGGTGCTCGATGGCGGGCGCATCGTCGAACAGGGCAGCCACAATGAGCTGATGGCGCAGGGGGGCCGCTACCGCGAGCTCTGCGAGCGTCAGTTCATTCATCTGCAAGCCTGATGGCGTGGGAGTACCGGGTGATCCACATCAACGTGGAGAGCGGCAATCCGCCGGGTCCTCCCTCACCCAAGGCAGACAGTGAGCGGCTCGGCGGCGCCCTGAGCCCGGAATTTCTGAAGAAGGAATTCCCGCAGCAATACGACGCGGCAGCCACCAAACCACGCCACCCAGCCGAACAGCTGCAGTTTTTTCTCAATGCCCTAGGCAAGGAGAACTGGGAAATGGTGGAAGCAGCCCAGGTGGGCCCCTTGCTGATGTTTTTCTTCAAGCGACCGGTTGGCCTGCCACCCGTATCCTGAGAGCTTCAGAAATTTGGCTTTCGTGGATAACGTCACTCAGCAGTCCGGCAACCAACCGCCCGTGCTCACCTTCGAGGGCAAGCGATACGACCTCAACGGCCTGCCGGACGAGATGAAGGAGCTGGTGCGGGGCATGCAGGTAGCCGATGCCCAGCTGCGCATGCATGAAGACACCCTGAAGGTGCTCGCAGTTGGCCGCCAAGCGATGGCCAGCCAGCTCAACGACAAGCTGCAAAACATCACCCCCCTTCCCTGACAAGAGGGGTGATGTGATGGGGGTGGTGGGCCTTAGCTCACCACCTTCTGAGCTTCCTTGATCAGCTCCTCAGGCAGGGTCACACCGATCGCCGCGGCGGTGGCCTTGTTCACCATCAGCTCGGTTTTAGTGAGGGGTTCAAAGGCAATCTTCGCCGGGGATTCTCCCTTCAGCACCCTCACCGCCAGCTTGCCCGCGGCATAGCCGTCATCGTAGTAAGCCCAGCCGATCGTGGCTAGGCAGCCGGGCAGCTTGATGTCGTCGGCATCCACCGAATAAACGGGGATCTTTTTCTCGAGGCCCACCTTGGCAATCGAGCCGAAGCCCTGAATCGTGGCGTAATCGCCGATCTTCACGAAGGCCTCCACCTCCTTGTCGGCCAGCACCTGGGCGGCCTGCAGCACTTCGCCGGAGTTGGCCACCGACTGCTCCACCACGGTGATGCTGCGCTTTGCCGCCTCCTCCTTAAGCACCTTGGCCTCGTATTCGGAGTTGGGCTCGCCTGGGTTGTAAATCACACCGACGGTCTTGAGGGCGGGATTCACCTGACGCGCCAGATCCAGCTCCTTGCCCATCGGGTTGGTGCCGATCGTGCCGACCACGTTGGGGCGATGTTGACCAACGCCACCAGGGGGCGTGCCGGCCCCGGCGCCCCAGGGGTTGGAGCAATAACAGAAGATCACCGGGGTGGTTTCCGGCGCCACCTTCATGGCGGCCTGCAGTGGTGGCGTGCCTACGGCTAAGACCATGTCCACCTGGTCGCCCACAAACTGCTTCATCACCAAGGTGGTGTTGGGCAGCTCGCCGGCGGCATCCTTCTGGATGAAGTTGACAGTTTTCCCAGGGATGTAGCCAGCTTCGGCCAGGGCCGCTTCAAAGCCCTTGCGGGTGTTGGTCGGAGGCGGGGCTTCCACCATCTGCAGCATGCCGATGGTGGGTCCCTTCACCTTGGTGCCACCGCCGAGCTTGCCGCAAGCAGAAAGCACCACCGTGCTCATAGCGCCGGCCCCAACAAGGCTCAGAAATTCACGACGCTGAAGACCCATCGATGGCATTGAAAGACTGCGGCGACACTATGGCGGCGCCGTACATCGCCCGCAATGCGGGCGGGTCTAGATGTTCACGCTCGGCAGCACTCCAGTCGCCGATCAAGCCACCCTCGTGCAGCATCACCAACCTGTCGCCGTGGCTTAGGGCCTGCTCGAGGCTGTGGGTCACCATCAGAGCGGTGGTGCCCAGCTGACGAACCAGCCGGTCTGTGAGCGCCATCACCGTTGCCTCGGCCCGGGGGTCAAGGGCAGCGGTGTGCTCATCAAGTAAAAGCAGATCCGGCGAGGCCAGGGTGGCCATCACCAGGCTGAGGGTCTGGCGCTGGCCTCCGGAAAGCTGTCCTACCGGTTCATCGAGGCGGTCTGCCAGAGGCAAGCCCAGGTCGCCGAGCAGCTCTCGGTAGCGCCTGCGGTCGCCGCCATTGGGATGGATGCCACCTAGAGCACCAATCAAAAACCCTGCTGCAAGCCTGGCTGGCTTGTTGCGCCGCTCCGCCAGCCGCAGGTTTTCAGCAACGGTCAGACCAGGGCAAGTGCCCTCCAGAGGGTTTTGCATCACCCGACCGATCCAGCGGGCCCGCTGGTAATCACGCAGGCGGTGCAAGGGGCGGCCGCCTAGGTGGATGCGGCCAGCGCCGTGTCGCAGGGTGCCGGCTACCAGGTTGAGCAGGGTGCTCTTGCCGGAGCCGTTACTGCCGATCACCACCAGAAACTGGCCGGGAGGACAGCTCAGCGAGAAACCGCTGAATAATTGCCGCCAGCCCGATCCAGGAAGGGAATGGCCCCAGCTGAGCTCCTCAACGCTGAGACCTGGGGCATTACTCATTGCTCAATCCTCCCCTGGTCTGCCGAAAGGCCCGGTATGCGCAGCCGGCCAAAGGCCAGGGCGATCAGTAGCAGAAGAGCCGTGGCCAACTTGAGATCCACCGGTTCGAGGCCCAGCTGCAGGGCGATGGCGATCATGGTGCGGAACAAAATCGCCCCCACCGCCACCGCCAGCAGGGCCCAGGGCACCGAGCGGGGCCGAAATACCGATTCGCCAATGATCACCATGCCTAATCCCAGGATCAGCGAGCCGATGCCCATGGTCACGTCGGCAAAGCCCTGGTAGGAAGCAACCAACGCCCCGGCGAGGGCCACCAGACCATTGGCAGCAGCGATGCCCACCGTGAGACCGCGGCGCTGGTTGATGCCGTTGGCGCGGGCCATGGTGGGGTTGTTGCCCAGGGCGCGCAAAGACAGGCCAAAATCGGTGGCAAGCAGCAAGGAGATCAGCAGGATCAGGCCAAGCATCGCCAGGGTTAATCCCACGGCCCATTGGCCATCTAGGCCAAGGCCCAGATCGGGCAGGGCCAGAATTCCAGCTGGGGTTTCAGTTAAAGGGATGTTTGAGCGCCCCATCAACCGCAGGGTGATCGAATAAAGGCCGGTGGTGGTGAGGATGCCGGCAAATAGATCATTCACGCCCAGCCGGGTGTGGATCAGGCCAGTCACCATGCCAGCCAGGCAGCCAAACAAGATCGCCAGCCCTAGGGCCACCGGCACCGGGGCGCCCTGACTGATCAGCACGGCAGCTGTGCCGCCACCGAGGGCGAAAGAGCCGTCCACGGTGAGATCGGGGAAGTTGAGGACGCGCAGCGTCAGGTAGGTGCCTAGGGCCAGGCCGGCATAGGCCAAGCCTTGGTCGTAGGCACCGAGCCAGAGAGAAAACATGGGTGCATTTTGCCCAGCAGCCGCTCCCGGGCCTAGCCCAAGGGCGCGAGATCCTCGAAACGAAACACCTGGCGACCGGCCGGCGTGTCGCCATGGGCAGCGGTCTCAACCACCCGCTCGCTCAGCACCCAGGGCCCCACACCAGCCAGGGGCACGAAGGTGTCCGTGAAACGGCTGACCCCCCCCTTGGCTGCGCCGGTTGCCGGATCGGCGTACTGGCTGGTGTAGCTGCGGCTCAGGTAGCCGCTGCCGGTGTCTGTTGTGCTCTCGGTGAAGATCGTCACCACGGTGCCGTGAATATGGCGATGCACCATCGTCACCACATCACCCTTGATGCGGTAGCGATCGCCTTCGTTTTTGCCGCCCACGATCACCTCTGTACCCACCGCGTCGGTGTCACCGGCGCTGAAGGTGTTGGCACCGTGGGTTTGCTCGAAGCTGCGCCGCACCCGGTGGATCGCCACCTCCCAGAGCTGGGAGGCAAGGGCCTTGTGAATCTCCTCATCGGCGACGCCATCGACCGTGGCCTTGAGATCGGCGCCCACCACGAAGCTGCCCTCAGCGCGCTTGTCGGCTTCGCCCGCATCACCGGGCTGCTCCCAGATGCAGCGTCCCTGATAGCCACCGAAACCAGGATCCCAGGTGTAGCGGTTTTCGTAGGCGGCTCGAAAGGCGGCCGTGCAGTCGCTGCCCGCAGGGATCTGGGCGGAAGCCTCGGAGGTGACCTGAGTGCTAGCTGTCAAGGCTGGATCTATCGGGGCCCTAACCCTAACGAGAGAGCGGAGGGTGGATGTCCTGCAGGGCATTGACCTCAATGGTCTGCTGCTGCAACGCCGTAATCGCCTCCACCGCCGCCCTGGCACCGGCCAGGGTTGTCACCGTCGGCACGGCGTAGTCGAGGGCTGCCCGGCGCAGATATTTGTCGTCGTGGGCGGCCTGGCGGCCGATCGGGGTGTTGATGATCAGCTGGATGCGGGCCGAGCGGATCGCATCTTCAATGTTGGGCCGTCCCTCATGCACCTTGAGGATTGATTCCACCTGCAGGCCAGCAGCCCGAAGGGCCTCGGCGGTGCCGCCGGTGGCGATCAGGGCAAAGCCCAGCCCCACCAGCCGCTCAGCCACGGGCAGCAGGGCCGGCTTGTCGCGGTTGTGGGTGGAGAGAAACACCGTGCCGCTGGTAGGTAGGGCCTCGCCTGCGGCCAGCTCGGCCTTGGCGTAGGCCATACCGGCGCTGCTGGCGATGCCCATCACCTCACCGGTGCTGCGCATTTCAGGGCCAAGCAGGGTGTCGGAGCCAGGAAAACGCTTGAAGGGCAGCACCGCCTCCTTCACCGTTTGCAGGGGCGGGCGCGGCTCGGCCGTGAGCCCCAGCTCCGCCAAGGTGCGGCCGGCCATCAGCTGGCTGGCCACCTTGGCCAGGGGCACGCCGGTGGCCTTAGCCACGAAGGGCACCGTGCGGGAGGCCCGGGGATTTGCCTCGATGATGAAAACCCGCTCGCCCTGCTCAGGGTCGATTTGCACCGCAAACTGCAGGTTGATCAGGCCGCGCACCCCCAGGGCCAGGGCCAGGGCCCGGCTCCAGGCTCGGATCGTTGCCAGGGCTGCCTCACTCAGGCTCACTGAAGGCAGCCAGCAGGCCGAGTCGCCCGAGTGGATGCCGGCCGGTTCGATGTGCTCCATCACACCGCCGATCACGACCACCCCCTCCCGATCGCAAAGGGCATCCACATCCACTTCAATAGCGTTATCGAGGTATTGGTCGATCAGCACTGGGTGGTCGGGCTCCACCTGCACCGCTTCCACCATGTAGCGGTTGAGCTCGGCTTCGTCGTAGACGACCTCCATGGCGCGCCCGCCCAGCACGTAGCTGGGGCGCACAACAACTGGATAGCCAACGCGCTCGGCGATGGCCCGGGCCTCGGCCTCACTGCGGGCCAGGCCATTGCGGGGCTGGCGGATTTCCAGCCGGCGCAGGATCGCTTCAAATTGCTCCCGATCTTCCGCCGCATCAATCGATTCGGGTGAGGTGCCCCAGATACGGGTACCGGTGGCCAGGCCCTCGGGGGAGGCAAGCCAGTGCAGCAGAGGAATCGCCAGCTTCAGCGGCGTCTGGCCGCCAAACTGCACGATCACCCCCTCCGGATGCTCAACCTCGATCACGTTGAGCACGTCTTCGAGGGTGAGAGGTTCGAAATAGAGCCGGTCGCTGGTGTCGTAATCGGTCGACACCGTCTCCGGGTTGCTGTTCACCATCACGGTGGCGAAACCTTCTGCCTGCAGGGCAAAGGAGGCATGCACGCAGCAATAGTCGAATTCGATGCCCTGGCCGATGCGATTGGGGCCGCCGCCGAGGATCATCACCTTGCGGCGGCTCTCAGGCTGCACCTCATTTTCAGGCGGCACGATCTCCAGCTCGCCAGCCCCATTCAGCCGCTCTAGAGGCCGCTCGTAAGTGGCGTAGTGATATGGGGTGCTGGAGGCAAACTCCGCCGCACAGGTATCAACGGTTTTGAACACGGCGTTGATACCAAGCCCCTGGCGGTGGCGCCGCACCGTGAGCTCATCGCTACCGGTGGCCCAGGCGATCTGGCGATCGGAGAAGCCCAGCTGCTTGAGCTCCAGCAGGGCTGCGGCATCGAGCTGCTCCAGCTGGCGGCCCCGCAGCAGGCGCTGCTCGGCCACAAGGATGCAGCGCAGCTTGGCCAAAAACCAGGGATCGATAGCGCTGAGCTGGTGGATCTCGTCGTCGCTGCGGCCGGCGAGCATCGCTTCGCGCACAGCAAAGATGCGCTCGGGGGTGGCGGTGCGCAGGGCCCGCTCTAGGGCAATGGGATCGGGTGCAAGCGTGGGGTCGCTTGCGGCATCGGGCCGATCACAGCCCCAGCCGGCGTGGCCCGTTTCCAAGGAGCGCAACGCCTTTTGGAACGACTCCTCAAAGCAGCGCCCGATAGCCATCGCCTCACCCACCGACTTCATCGAAGTTGTGAGCAAAGCGGGGCTGCCGCGAAACTTCTCGAAGGCGAAGCGGGGAATCTTCGTGACTACGTAGTCGATCGTGGGTTCGAAGCAGGCCGGCGTGGCACCGGTGATGTCGTTGAGAATTTCGTCGAGGGTGTAACCCACCGCCAGGCGAGCGGCGATCTTGGCGATCGGAAAGCCAGTGGCCTTCGAAGCAAGCGCCGAACTGCGACTCACCCTTGGGTTCATCTCAATCACAACCACGTCGCCGTTGGCGGGGTTGATCGCAAATTGAATGTTGCTGCCGCCGGTGTCGACGCCGATCTCACGGATGATCGCTATCGACTGGTCTCGCAGCCGCTGGTATTCGCGGTCTGTGAGGGTCTGGGCCGGAGCCACGGTGATCGAATCACCGGTGTGCACCCCCATCGGATCGAGGTTTTCGATGCTGCAAACGATCACTACGTTGTCAGCGCTGTCGCGCATCACCTCCAGCTCGAATTCCTTCCAGCCCAGCAGCGACTGCTCCACCAAGATCTGGGAGACGGGGCTGGCCTCCAGGCCGCTTTTGCAGAAGGCCCGAAACTCCTCGGGGTTGTAAGCGATGCCGCCGCCGCTGCCGCCCAGGGTGAAGGCCGGCCGGATTATGCGGGGGTAGCTGCCGATGGCCTCGCCCACGCGCTCCGCCTCTTCCAGGGTGTTAGCGATGCCGGAGGGGCAGACGGCCACACCGATCCGCTCCATCGCCTCTTTAAACAGCAGCCGGTCTTCCGCCTTGCGGATCGCTTGCAGGTTGGCGCCGATCAATTCCACCCCGTGCTTTTCGAGGGTGCCGTTTTCAGCCAGTGCCACCGCCAGGTTGAGGGCCGTCTGGCCGCCCATGGTGGGCAGCAGGGCATCGGGCTGCTCGATCTCAATCACCCGGGCCACTACCTCGGGGGTGAGCGGCTCGATGTAAGTGCGATCCGCCATGTCCGGATCGGTCATGATTGAAGCCGGGTTGGAGTTCACCAACACCACTTCGAAGCCTTCCGCCCGCAGCGCCTTGCAGGCCTGGGTGCCGGAATAGTCGAATTCACAGGCTTGGCCGATCACAATCGGCCCCGAGCCCAGCAGCAGGATGCGCCTGAGGTCCGTGCGGCGGGGCATAGGGGGTAGGCAAGCCAAACCTGCCTAGCCTCTCACGCCCCCCCCGGCAGCAGCTGCGGCTGGAATCGCTAACCTGATCTTTAACGCGGTAGCCCCGAGATGAGCGAGCTCCAGCGCCTGAAAGGGCTGCTGCCCCCGGAATTGCAGAGCTGGGTGTTTGTGGAAGCGGCCGCCTCGGTGGAACCGCCCCTGATCACCATCGAGGAGATCGGTCGCGACGAAGTTGAAATTCAGGTCGACCTGGAAACCTGGGACGGGCTGGCGATCGACCATCGCAACTTGCTGTTTTGGCACGAGGTGGGCAGGATCCAAAACGATGCGGTGCCCCGCGATGGCTGGGAGATGGCGGCCCTGGCGATCGGACTGGGTGGAGCAATCGGTGAGCTGTGGGTGCAGGACGGCCTGCTGCTGGTGATGGCCCTGGGCCTATCTGGCTTTGCCGGCTACCGCCTCTACCTCAAAAACAATTCCGAAAAGCGGCTGCAAGACGCCATCGCCGCCGACGAGCGGGCCATCGACCTGGCTACCCGCTTTGGCTACAGCCTGCCCAACGCCTACAAGAGCCTCGGCGGCGCCCTTAAAGAGCTGGTGGAGCAAACCCGCAAGAAAAAGAAGCGCTCTTTTTACGAAGACAGGCTCGAGGCACTGCGCAAGAGTGCCGGTAAGGCCCGGGCCGAAATGGCCCAGCAACAGGGCTCGCGCCAATCCGTCACCAGTGAGAACGTCTATGGCTGATTCCCCCGCCGGCGGGTCCACAATCCAGCAGGAGCTCGACAGCGAGCAGCTGGCCAAGCTGGCGGCAGAAGCCTGTGACGACCGCAAAGCCGTGGACATTCGCCTGATTCGCGTTGATGAGGTGTCGTCTTTGGCCGATTGGTTTGTGATTTGCAGCGGTCTCTCCGACGTGCAGGTACGGGCCATCGCTCGCTCGGCTGAGGACCAGATCGAGGAGGCCACCGGTCGGCTGCCCCTGCGGCGGGAAGGCCAGAAGGAAGGTCGCTGGATGCTGCTCGACTACGGCGAGCTGATCGTGCACGTGCTCACCCCAAGCGAGCGCACCTACTACGACCTCGAATCCTTCTGGGGCCACGGTGAACAGGTGCGCTTCGTAAGCTCAATTCCAGCCGTAACCCCCTGACCGCCATGCCGTGCCCGGTGCCGCCCGAGCAACGGCCCCTGCAGGAATACGAGCAGTTGCTGGCCTCCTGGTTTTTCGTCTGGCCATCTCACGACCTACCCGGTCTATTGCGCCCCCTTGCCACCAGCTGGCTGCTGCTGCTGCCTGTAACCACTGTTGTGGCCAGCGGCAGCTGGGTGTTGCGCCACCACCCGGCCCAGCTGGTGCTGGCAGGCATGGTGGCGGCGGTGGCGCTGCCAATCCTGCTGCTCGTGCGCCAGTGGCTCGGCTGGAATTACGTGCACCGCCGCCTCATTTCCGAGCGGGTTGAATACGAGGAATCGGGCTGGTATGACGGCCAGGTGTGGGAGAAACCCCTGGCCTGGCGCCAGCAAGACCTACTGGTGGCTCAGCACCAGGTGCAGCCGGTACTGAAGCGACTGCAGCAAGGTGCGGCGCTGGCGGTGATCCTGGCGCTGGTAGGGGCGAGCCTCTGTCAGGCTCTGTGAGATCGGTTCCCGGACGCCTGTGACCTTGTCCTCCAGTTTCGGTGGCAACGCCCGCGGGGGCGTCCCCCCCCTGGAGGTGCGGCTGCTGCGCAACGGCATCGTCGAATCCCGCCACCGCGTCCACGCGGTTGTTTGTGATGGCCGGGGCCGGGTGCTGATGCGGGCGGGCGATCCCCAGCAGCTGAGCTTTGTGCGCTCTGCCCTTAAGCCCTTCCAGGCCACGGTGTTTGTGGGCAGTGGCGCCGCCGACCATTGCAACTGCGGCGAGCGGGGCCTGGCGATCGCCTGCGCCAGCCACGCCGGCACGGCCATGCACGCCCGCGAGGCCTTCAAGCTGCTGTGGGGCGCTGAAATCGAGGCCGAGCAACTGCAATGCCCTGTGCCGGACTGCGGTAGCAGCCCCTTGGAGCACAACTGTTCCGGTAAGCACGCCGCCTTCTTAGCCACCTGCCGGCGGCTGGGCTGGAGCACCGAGAGCTATCTCCAAAAAGAGCATCCGCTGCAGCAGGAGGTGCTTAAGCGCGTTGGTGATCTACTCGCCCTGCCCGCCGCCGAACTGCTCACCGCCCGCGATGACTGCGGCGCCCCCACCCTGCAGCTGCAACTAGCCCAAATGGCCCTGCTCTACGCCCACCTCGGGGCTGGCAGCCAGGCAGATCTGGAGCGACTCAGCCGAGCGATGTTGGCCCACCCCGAACTGGTGGCCGGTGAGGGGCGATTTGACACCGAATTAATGCGCGGCGGCCACGGCCAGGTGGTTAGCAAGGGCGGGGCCGAGGGGATCCAGTGCCTCAGCCGCGTCGGGGAAGGCATGGGGGTAGCGATCAAAGTAGAAGACGGCTCCGCCCGAGCCAAACAGGCTGTAGCCCTTCACCTGCTCGAGCAGCTCGACTGGCTGACACCGATGGCACTGGAGGAGCTGCGCAGCCGCTTCCTGATACCCGCCCCCCATCTGCGCTTGGAGGTAATCGGCGAGCTTCGCTTCGACTAGGCACCTCGACTGGTATGGTTAACAGGTCGACGCGGGGTAGAGCAGTCTGGTAGCTCGTCGGGCTCATAACCCGAAGGTCGCGAGTTCAAATCTCGCCCCCGCCACCACATCCCAAAGCCCCGGCAGCCCCCTGTCGGGGCTTTGTTGTTTGAACAACCCCCTGCGCTGACCCAGCGATCATCGACGAGAAGATGGCCAGCCCAGCCACAGTGACCCAGCCGGACGCCATCGTGGTGGGCTCCGGCGCCACCGGCGGTGTGGCCGCCATGGTGCTTGCCGAGGCGGGCCTGCGGGTGCTGGTGCTGGAGGCCGGTCCTGAGCTCTCATCCCGCCAGGCCTTCGGCAGCGAACCACTGAACACGGCCAGGCGCATAGCCCATATCGCCAGTGGCCAGCAGCGTCTGCAGCGCCACCATCCGGGCTTCTGGAAACACAACCCCCAGCTGTTCGTCGATGAGCGGCTCAATCCCTATTCAACCCCGAGCGATGCTCCATTCCTATGGAGCCGGGGCAGGCAGGTGGGGGGCAAAAGCCTCACCTGGGGAGGCATCACCCTGCGCCTTTCCGACTACGAATTCGGGGCGGCCGAGCGCGATGGCCAAGGGGCGGGCTGGCCAATCGGCAGCGCCGAGCTAGCGCCCTATTACACCCGCCTGGAGCAATTGCTGGAAGTGCACGGCGCCTGCGATGGCTTGCGCCAGCTGCCTGATGGCCACTTCCAGGAGCCCCTGCCATTCACTCCGGGCGAGCGCCACCTGCAGCGTCGCATCGACGACGAGCTCGGCCTGCCCCTGATCCATTCCCGCGGCTTCAATCTGCACCGGGGTGCGGGCTGGCCCCGCTCGGCCAGCCAGGGCCTCACATTGGCGCGGGCCCTGGCCACGGGGCGTACCCAGGTGCGTAGCAACGCCGTAGTGAGTCATCTGCTGCTCGACGACGGCCATGCCCGCGGAGTTGTGCTGGTGGATGGCAACACAGCAGCCAACGAGCTGATCGAGGCGCCCCTGGTGGTGCTCTGCGCCTCGACGATCGAAACCCTGCGGATCCTGCTGCACTCGAGCGAGGCCCACCAGCGCGGCGGCCTGATCGATCCCTCCGGCAGCCTGGGGCGCTACGTGATGGACCACATCTCCAGCAGTCGCTTCTTTTCGATACCCGAAGTGCCGGCCCTTGACGGGCCAACTGAACTCTCGGGGGCCGGCAGCTGCTTCATACCCAACACGGTCAACCTGGAGGCTGGCAGCGAAACTGATTTCCGGGGCGGCTACGGACTCTGGACAGCCCTGCAGCGCTTTGATCCTCCAGCCCTGCTGCAGCGACGCCGGGGCGAGGCGGTGGGTTTTCTGATCGGCCACGGCGATGTGCAACCCAACGCCGACAACCAGGTGACGTTGAACGGCGAATGTCTCGATGCCTGGGGACTGCCCACCGCCCACATCAACTGCCGCTGGGGCGCCAACGAGCAGAGGCTGGTGGCCCACATGCACCAGCGTATGGAGTCGGTGGTGGCAGCTGGCGGCGGGCAAATCAGGCCAATTGAAGAGCTATTTGTGCTGCCACTACTGGAGCCCTGGATCCGCAGCAGCCTGGCTGTGAGCCCCGATGCGCCGCCGCCCGGGTATTACATCCACGAACTCGGCGGTGCCCGCATGGCGAGCCAGCCTGAGGGTGGCGTGGTGAATCACCTCAACCAGTGTTGGGGGGCTGCGAATGTGCTGGTGGTTGATGGGGCCTGCTGGCCGCGGGCCGGCTGGCAGAGCCCCACCCTCACAGAAATGGCCATCACCTGGCGCGCCTGCGATGCCGCCGCCGACAGGCTGCGCAAGGGGGCTTCGTGACATGGTTGATATCCGGTGTCGATCGCCACAATCGGCTTAAGCAAGCCTGCGCACAATGACTCAGTCGACCTCTGACAGGGTCGGGCAAGGGAGAATCAGGCGGAGGTTGGCCCCTCCGCCTTTTTTTTGGGGCAATCCGCGCTTGAACAGCTCAGCCGCGCCGGAACAGGCCGTCGAGGTAGTGCTGGGTAACCCCCTGATCGGCGCAGCCGTGCTGAAACAGGAAGCTCGAAAGCGCTGAGGAGATCAGACGGTATTGATCCCACTGGGGATGGCTGCGCAGAAACTCGCGCATGCCATCGAACAACACCTCAGGCACTTCTGCCTCCAAGCTGACGCTGCTTGCTTCCGGCACCGGGCAATCATCTGCGCAGCTGGGCTGCTCCATACAGCGTTGGAGGTGACTGCGCTCAGTTGCCATTCCGAAAATTTTTTTAGTGAGGTTGGGCCCAGTAGGACACATCTGAGCCGTTTGCGTCAAAGCCTTAAAGCCAGGGCGAAACCACGCCGTTCTCAGCTGAGATTGCCTGTGCCGGCGGTCCCATTCCGGCAGAGAGCGGATTTTCAAAGCCCGCTGGGAAGGCAGGCCCCGATGCTGTCAAGGGGAGCTTGAACAAAAGTCCCCATTCCCCAGCCGCCAGGCCTGAGCTGGGTCAAGGACCCCTTTTCTGGGGAAAAACCCTTAAAAACTGGGGAAAAGCCAGCCCAAATGGGGAAAGGGGACAATCGATAAGCAGAACTGATGTGCTCGAGTCCCGCGAGACTCTTAACGCGCCGAGAAGGCTGAGCCCCGCCTAACCAACCTGTTTATTCACGATTTGGGGCCGCAAAGCTGATTCGCTTCAGGAATCGCTGACGCATCCAAGGTCGCTCAACTGGTGCCGCCCTGGCGCAGGGTTGTGGGGCCAAGGGGATGGTCTGCGTGGGGGTAGGGCGGGTGGTGATGGCCGTGCCCAGGGGAGTGGTCGTGATCGTGGGTGTGGCCGCCCACGGGAATCGGCACACCATCGGGCTGGCAGGCACCGGTGCACTCGCGCTCACAGAGATCGCAGCCGTCTGTGAGTCCCTCGACATGGTGATGGTGGCTGTGCTGCGGCGCGCCAACCTCAGTTTCAAAGCCCAGCACCTGGGCTCGGTATTTGCAGAGCGAACAATTCATGTTGGTGTCACCGCGCACCACCTCCGCCACCCGCTCCACAAAGGTGTCGAGCACCATGGGGTGATCAGCCAGGTAGGAGGCCTTCAGGAACTCCACCTCTGGATGGTCCTGGGCCACCCGCTCGGTGTGCTGCTGGATCCGGCTCACCAGCACGCCGGAAAATAGGAAATACGGAAAAACGACAACTCGGCGGTAGCCGAGCCTGACCACTTGGCGAAGCCCAGGCTCCACCAGTGGGAAGGTGACCCCGGAATAAACAGTTTCACCCCAGCCAAAACCGAATCCCTCCACCAGCATCCGCGTCACCTTGGCGACATTGGAGTTGGCATCGGGATCGGACGAGCCCCGACCAACCACCACAAGCAGGGTTTCGTGCAGGGGCACGTCCGCAGTGGCCGCCTCGAGGACTTCGCGAATCCTGGCCCCAGCGGCCTGGATCATCTTCAGGTCGACCCCTAGTTCGCGGCCGTAGTCGATGCGCAGGCCCGTCTCCGCCGCGTAGGTGTTGAGCACCGACGGGATGTCGTTCTTAGCGTGCCCGGCTGCAAACAGCATGGCCGGCACGGCCAGCACGTGGCTAACGCCCCGGGCCCGCAGCGCCTCCAGGCCATCGCGCAGGATCGGCCTAGCGAATTCCAGGTAGCCGTATTCCACGGGAACCTCGGGCAACAGCGTCTGGAGGCCCTTGGCCAGCTCGGCAAATTCGGCCACTGCCAGCCGGTTACGGCTGCCGTGGCCGCACACCAGCACCCCGATCGGGCCGTGGGGACCGGCGCTGAGGTCGGGATGGGAGAGGGAAGCCATAGCCACTCGCACTTGAGGGCGACCCTATTCCGGGAAGCAGCGGTGCAGTATGTGGGCACATACGGGCTGCCTTGACGTCATGGCCCTGCGCCTTCCCCCTTACCAGCCGTTGCCGGCCCCACGCCCGGGGGGGGAGCTGCTTGAGGTGCCCATCGCCCAGCTACGCCCTACCCAGCTCTGCGTGGGACTTGCCGAGGTGCGCAGCAGGTTGCGCGATTTCGGTGCCGAAGATGCCCGTGAACGCCGCTCCTACCTCGGCAGCAAGCCCGTGCCGCTTGTGCGCAGCAGCGATGGCTCGGTCTGGATGGTCGACCGCCACCACCGCCTCCGGGCCCTGATCGAGATCGAACCCGGCGCCACCGCCTTCGGCTACGTAGTGCTCGAGCTGGACAGCACCGAGCCCGAGCAGGTGCTCGATGCCCTGCATCAACGCGGCTGGCTCTATCTCTACGACGGCCGCGGCCTGGGGCCACGCCCCCCCAGCGCCCTGCCCAAGCAGCTCACCGGGCTGCAAGACGACCCCTATCGCAGCCTGGTGTGGAAGTTGAAGCAGGAGGGGGTGCTGGCCGCCGCGCCGCTAATTCCCTTCCACGAATTCCGCTGGGGTGCCTGGCTGCGCAGCCGCCCCCTGCCGCCCTTCAGCTCCGAGCAACTCGAGCCGGCCCTGCCCCGTGCCCGCGCCCTGGCCCGCTCTCGAGCCGCCGCCCACCTTGCCGGTTGGAAGGGCGCTCTGCCTTCCTCCTAAAACCCTTTTCGACGGCGGTAGCAGAGGACAGTTGCTGAGCAGTGCCAGCTGCTTCAGGCTGGGGATTCAGCGACCCCCCGCGCCTTCGATGCCCTATCACCACCTGCTGGTGCCAACCGATGGCTCCGAGCTCTCAGGCAAGGCCGTGCAGCAGGCGGTGGCGCTGAGCCACAGCCTGGGGGCGAGCGTCACCTTCTTTCATGTGCAATCCAACTTCCCGATCTCCCTGGTGGGCGTAGGCGAGCTGGTCGACCCCAATACGGTGACGGCCCTCGTGCAGGCCGCCCGCGATAGCGCCGAACAGATCCTGGCGGCAGCAGCAGCCATCGCCAAGGCCGCCGGGGTGGTCAGCGACCAGGACAGCGTGGTTCACTCCATGCCCTACGCGGCGATCGTGGAGGCGGCGGGCCGCCACGGCGCTGATCTGATCGTGATGGCTTCCCATGGCCGGCGCGGCCTGGAGGGTGTACTGCTGGGCAGCGAAACCCACAAGGTGCTTACCCACAGCAGCTGCCCGGTGCTGGTTGTGCGTTGAGCTCCGGCCACTACGCTGCCAGCGATAGCGATGGGCGAGCCGGTGGCCAAGGACGAAACGAGCAGGGGTGAGGAACTGGGGGGCCTGGGCTGGACGCCCGAGGAGGTGCGCCAATACGAAGAGCTGTGGGAATACCGGCAGCGCTGGGGCGCCATCAACCTGGAGGCGGAAGATCGGGTGTTCCTGCGGCGGGCTGAAGCAGCCCTGCCCAAGCGGGTGGCCCACGGCAAGAGCTCCCTCAAAAAATCACTGCAACAGAAATCTCATTACCGCTGGCTGTGTCTCTATCGCGACGCCATGCTCGCCGCCACCGACAGCCTTGGCCTGCAACCTGGCGAAGAAGCTGCTTGGGTGATTCTGCTCGAGGCCGAACTGCGGGCCCTAGACCACTACGAGCCGGTGCTTGGGTTGCCTGACACCCTCAAGGCCAAGGCGTTATTGCCTGCACGGGAGGCTTGGATTGCTGCCGCCGCCGCCCAAGGACGGGAGCTCAGCTTCGACTTTGACGCGCCGCTTGAAGCCCTCAAGCAGCAGGAAGCCACCAGCTGGAAGCCCCTACGCGAAGCTGGGGCACGCTCCTATCCGGTGCTCGAAGCTGACGCCGCCGCCAGCTTCCGCACCCAAATGAACCAGGAGGTGGCCCAGCTGATCCGCTCCACCTTCCCCTCGCTTAAGGACAGCGACAAACCGGAGCCACCGAGCGCCTAAGGCGCCGGAGCGGCGGCGCTGGTCTGCACCGGCACCCGGCTCACCTTCCAGATGCGCTCGGCATAGTCGGCGATCGAGCGGTCGCTGCTGAAGAAGCCACAGCGCATCGTGTTGTGCAAAGACATCCGCGCCCAGCGGCCCTGGTCGAGCCAAGCCTCATCGACGGCGTTCTGAGCGCGTCGGTAGTCGGCCACATCCGCCATCACCCGGAATGGATCATGGCTGGTGAGGCTGGCCAGCAGCGGATGGAACAGCTCACCATCGCCCTCGCTGAAGTAGCCAGAACCGATCAGCTCAAGGGCCTGGCGCACGGCCGGGTCTTGCTCGATCCAGGGCATCGGATGATATCCGCTGTGGCCCAGCTGCTCGATCTGCTCTGCGGTGTGGCCAAACAGGAAGAAGTTCTCGGCCCCAACGCAGTCGCGAATTTCGATGTTTGCCCCATCGAGGGTGCCAATCGTGACCGCACCATTAAGTGCCATCTTCATGTTGCCGGTGCCGGAGGCCTCCTTGCCAGCGGTAGAGATCTGCTCGGATAGATCCACCGCCGGATAAACCAGCTGGCCCAGGCTGACGCTGAAGTTGGGCAGGAACACCACCTTGAGGCGGCCGTCCATGGCCGGATCCATGTTCACTACGTCAGCGATACCAACCAGCAGGCGGATGATCAGCTTGGCCAGGGCGTAGCCCGGGGCCGCTTTGCCGCCGAACACAAAGGTGCGCGGCGGTAGGTCTTCTCCGGCGCGGATACGCAGATAGCGCTCAACGATTTGCAGGGCCGCCAGGTGCTGGCGCTTGTATTCGTGAATGCGCTTGACCTGCACATCAAATAAAGAGGTGTGATCGACCAGCACCCCCAGCTCGCGGCGCATGTATTGGGCGAGGCGCTGCTTGCCCAGGTCGCGCACCGCCTGCCAACGCTCCAGGAAAGCGGGGTCGTCGGCGTAGGCGGCAAGCCCCTGCAGCTCCTCGAGATGGGTGCGCCAGCGGTCGCCGATCACCTCATCGAGCAGGGCGGCAAGCGGTGGGTTGGCCACTGCCAGCCAGCGCCGCGGCGTGACGCCGTTGGTGACATTGGTGAAGCGCTCCGGCCAGATCCGGGCCAGGTCGGCAAACAGGTGCTGCTTGAGCAGGTTGCTGTGCAGCTCAGCCACGCCATTGACGTGGTGGCTGCCCACCACGGCCAAGTGGGCCATGCGCACCCGGCGGTGGGGACCCTCTTCAATCAGGGAAATGCGCTGCAGGATCTGGGGATCGCCCGGATAGCGAATCCGGGCCATGCGCAGGAATCGGGTGTTGATCTCGTAGATGATCTCCAGCTGGCGGGGCAGCAGCTGCTCAAACAGCTCCACACCCCAGGTTTCCAGGGCCTCAGGCAGCAGGGTGTGGTTTGTGTAGCTGATGCTGGCGGTGGTGATCGACCAGGCGGTATCCCAGTCGACGCCGTGTACATCCATCAGCTGCCGCATCAACTCAGCCACGGCGATGGCTGGATGGGTGTCGTTCAACTGCAGCGCAAACTTTTGGTGGAAGTCGGTCACCTCCAGGCCCTGGCCCCGCAGGATGCGGAACATGTCCTGCAGCGAGCAGCTCACAAAGAAGATCTGCTGGGAGAGGCGCAGCCGCTTGCCCTGGTCCAGCTCGTCGTTGGGATAGAGCACCTTTGAGAGGGTCTCAGCCTGCATCTTGCGCAGCACGGCCCGGGTGTAATCACCGGCGTTGAAGGAGGCGAAGTCGAAGGACTCGGGAGCAACCGCCGACCAAAGCCGCAGGGTATTGGCGGTATTTACGCCGTAGCCCAGGATTGGCGTGTCATAGGCGACACCGATAACGGTGTGTTCGCCGATCTGCACCGGATAGCTCCACTCCGGCCGGATCACCTCCCAGGGATTGCCATGGGCAAGCCAGGGATCGGTGCTCTCTACCTGGCCATGGGGGGTGATTTGCTGGCGGAAGATGCCGAATTCGTAGCGGATGCCGTAGCCAATCGCCGGCAACTCCAGCGTCGCCATCGACTCTTGGAAGCAGGCAGCCAGGCGGCCCAAACCGCCGTTGCCAAGGCCGGGTTCGGGCTCCTCAGCGATCAGTTCATCGAGGCTCAAGCCCAGGCTGGTGCAGGCCTCCCGAGCTGCATCAACAAGGCCCAGGTTCACCAGGTTGTTTTCCAGATGCGGCCCCATGAG
>Ga0105105_10000450_pt1 | contig 18787 bp, 14 predicted proteins | sample PPLLaktember2015_4_FD_79108 | JGI IMG/M metagenome (GOLD analysis project Ga0105105, IMG submission 79108) | Freshwater sediment microbial communities from Prairie Pothole Lake near Jamestown, North Dakota, USA - PPLs Lake P8 Core (1) Depth... | ecosystem: Environmental > Aquatic > Freshwater >...
CCGGCCGCATGGGCACGCCGCAGGAGATGGCCAACGGCGCGGTCTTCCTCGCGAGCCCGGCGGCGAGCTTCACCACCGGGACGAACCTGGTGATCGACGGGGCGCTGACGCGGGGCGTGCAGTTCTGAGGCGAGGCACGCGTCGCGGCCGGACGGCACGCGACGCCTAAGGCCCTAAGGCCTGGCCGGCGGACGCGATCGCGCGCGCCGGCGTGACGCGCCCGGTCTGTACCGGGTGACGTTCCACGTCAGCAGGCGCGTTCGTGTGACGCGAAATCGACGTCGCCGACGGCCGATCCGTGACGGAATCGACGTCGGCACGCGGGTTGCTCCCTGGATGTTCACCGAACACTCCGAGCGAGCCCCAGCGATGAACCACCTTTACGACGCCTTCCCCGACACCCGTGCCATGCCCGACGCGCCCATCGCAGGGCACCCGGGAGAGTCAGACCGCATCTTCAGCGCCTCCCGGCGCCCCGGCGGCGACCGCCCCGAGCCGCTGACCGATCGATCGCTGGAGGTGCTGGGCACGCTGCGCGACGAGGCGATGACCGTCGAGATCCTGGCCGACCGCTTCCCGCACGTGCTGAACCGGCTGAGCGCCGTCTGGGACTCCCCGAACGCAGTGTTCGAGCTGATCGGCGAGCTGCTGATCGACCGTCGTGGCGGACGTCGGGGCTTTCCGGCCGACGCGCTCTACGAGCTGCTGGCGCTGCGCCGTCTGTGCGTCAGGCGGATCGTGGCGTCGGCGGGCCTCTGACTGCCGCGCCAGGATGACCGCCTGCGTCGGCCCCGCGTGACGCGATTCGTCAGTCGGCTGACGCCGTACGTCAGCCCGGGGGGGCGCCTAAGGGTCGACACGCGCCTCCCGATGCGCGCGGTGTGAACGATTCGACCCCGGCACGCAGGCTGCATCGACCTTCGCAGCGAGGCTGAACGCGCGATCGACCCCGCGGTCACGATCGTCCACGGCCTTGACCACAGGCCCCGCATCCGGCGAGGGCGAACACGGACACGAGCGCGACAGATGAGCAAGCATCCCGAACTCCCTCCCGAGCCCCGTCCGGAGCCCGGTCCGGACCCCCTTCCGCAGCCCCCCGTCCCGGACGCTGCCGCGCCGGCGACGCCGACGGTCCGGATCAACGCCGTCGCCGCGCCTCTGCCGCGCAAGACGCACGTGCGCGAGCTGCCGACCTTGGGGTCGATGCGACTGACGACGGAACTCCGTGAAGAAGGCATCGACCTGCGCAGCCTCGAGGACCGCTTCCCGCACGTCCTGAACCAGGTGAGCGCCGAGTGGGACACGCCGAAGGCAGCGCTCGAGGTCCTCGATGCGCTGCTGATCGATCAGCGCGGCGGCCGGCAGGGATTCCCCGACGACGCACTCGCCGCGCTGCTGGCGCTGCGCCGATGCTGCGTCGAGCGGATCGCCAGGGCCGCCCGTCGCTGAAGTACGGTCTCAGCCCGGGAAGGTGTACGCGGTCTTCACCGTGGTGAAGAACTCCGCCGCGTAGCGCCCTTGCTCGCGCGGGCCGTAGGACGAGCCCTTGCGGCCGCCGAACGGCACGTGATAGTCCACGCCCGCGGTCGGGACGTTGACCATCACCATCCCGGCCTGGGCGTGGCGCTTGAAGTGCGAGGCGTACTTGAGCGAGGTGGTGACGATGCCCGACGACAGGCCGAACTCGGTGTCGTTGGCGATCGCGAGCGCCTCGTCGTAGTCCTTGGCGCGGACCACGTTGCACACCGGCCCGAACACCTCCTCGCGGCTGATGCGCATCGCGTTGGTGGTGTCGGTGATCAGCGCCGGCGCCATGTAGAAGCCCTTCGTCGCGCGCTCGAGCACCTCGCCGCCGAAGGCCACCCGCCCGCCCTCGCCCTTCGCGATCGACACGTACTCCAGGTCCTGGTCGAGCTGGCCCTGGTCGACGACCGGGCCGATGTCCACGCCCTTGGCGCGCGCGTCGCCGATGGTGAGCTTCTTCATCGCCTCGACGGTGGCCGCGACGAACCTGTCGTGGATGCCCTCGGTGACGATGATCCGCGACGAAGCCGTGCAGCGCTGGCCGGTCGAGAAGAAGCCGCCCTGCACCGCGCAGTTCACCGCGGTGGCGAGGTCGGCGTCGTCGAGCACGACGAGCGGGTTCTTGCCGCCCATCTCGAGCTGGAACTTGGCCATGCGCTCGATGCACTGCTGCGCGACCTTGCGGCCGGTGGCCACCGAGCCGGTGAAGCTGATCGCATCGACGCGGCGGTCGGTCAGCAGCGCCTGGCCGACCTGCGAGCCGCGGCCCATCGTGAGGTTGAACACGCCGGCGGGCAGGCCGCTGCGCGACAGGATCTCGGCCAGCGCCCAGGCGCTGCCGGGCACCGCGTCGGCGGGCTTGAACACCACGCAGTTGCCGTAGGCGAGCGCCGGCGCGATCTTCCAGGCCGGGATCGCGATCGGGAAGTTCCACGGCGCGATGATGCCGACCACGCCCATCGGCTCGCGCGTGATCTCGACGTCCAGGCCGGGGCGCACCGAGCCCATCTTCTCGCCCTGGATGCGCAGCGCCTCGCCAGCGAAGAACTTGAAGATCTGGCCGGCGCGGCCGACCTCGCCGATCGCCTCGGGCAGGGTCTTGCCCTCCTCGCGGGCGAGCAGGTCGCCGAGCTCGGCCTTGCGGGCGAGGATCTCGGTGCCGACGGCGTCGAGCGCATCGAAGCGCTGCTGCGGCGTGGACACCGACCACTTCGCGGCGGCCTCGCGCGCCGCGGCGATCGCGGTCGCGGTCTGCGCGGCATCGGCCTGGGCGTACTCGCCGACCAGGTCCGAGGTGTCCGAGGGGTTGATGTTGCGGGTGACGCTCGCGCCGTCGACCCAGGCGCCGCCGATCCAGTTCTGCTTCATCGCGTTCCTCCGTGGAGGCCGGTATCGTACGCGAAGCGGTGTGGCTGCCGTTCCGGGGCGTTCAGTCCATGGCACGGTCGGCCGACAGCGCGACCGCCCGCGGCACGCCGCCCGCGTCGGACCGGTCCGACGCCTCGCGCACGATCCGTTCGTCACGCACCAGCCGCCCGTCCTGGAACGCGAGGATCCGATCGGCCGAGCGGACGGTCTCCGGACGGTGGGCGATGATGATCCGGGTCGCCCCGACCCGCCGGACGGCCGCATTGACCGCCCGCTCGAGCTCGACGTCGAGATGGCTGGTCGCCTCGTCGAGCATCAGGATGCGGGGACGCCGGTACAGCGCGCGGGCGAGCAGCAGGCGCTGCTTCTGGCCGCCCGACAGCGAGGTGCCCATGTCGCCGATCAGCGACTCGTAGCCCATCGGCATCGCGACGATGTCGTCGTGGATCGACGCGCGCTGCGCGCAGCGCTCGATGCGGGCCCGGTCTGGCTTGGGCGCGAAGAAGGCGATGTTGTCCGAGATCGAGCCGGCGAAGAGCTGATCCTCCTGCATCACGACACCGATCATCTCGCGATACGCGCGGGTGCCGATCCGGGCGATCGGCTCGCCACCGACCAGGATCTCGCCGCTGGTGGGCTGCAGCAGGCTGGCGAGGATCTTCAGCAGGGTCGTCTTGCCGCACCCCGATGCGCCGACGATCGCGACCGACTCGCCCGCCTCGATGCGGAAGCTCACGCCGTCCAGGATCCAGGGCTCGCTCTCGGCATAGCGGAACCTGAGATCGCGAACCTCCAGGGACGGCTCGACCCGCGGCGGATCGGCGACGACCGACTCGGCCTCGGGCGCGGTCAGCACGATGTCCGACAGGCGCTCGCCGTGCAGCCTGAGCATCCGCAGGTCGATCAGCCGGTCGATCAGCGCGGTGGTGCGCCCGATGAACTGCGCCTGGTAGGACAGGAACGCGAGCAGCATGCCGACGGTGAACCCGCTCTCGAGGATCCTGCCGGCGCCGAGCCACATCGTCGTGATGGTGAGCAGGCCGAACAGCACGACGGTGCTCGAGCGGAAGACGAGCCGCAGCTTCTGCACGGTCATGCCGCGGTTGGCGGCTTCGACCAGCAGGTTCATCCACTGCGAGCGCCTCCCCTCCTCGCCGCCCATCAGCTTGATCGGCCGGATCGCCCGGAGGGTCTCGAGAAAATGGCTGTCCAGGCGGGACTCCCAGACGATCGTCTCCATGGACGCCTCGCGCAGCGGCCGGTACAGCACCCAGCGCAGCACGGCATAGGCGCCGACCGAGGCGATCACCAGGGCGGCCATCGGCGGGCTGATCATCAGCATGATGGCCACCGTGATCGCAGCCATCAGCCCGTCGAGGACCGCCTCGACGAGTTCGGTGGTCAGGGCCTGCTGAATGCGCTCCAGCGAGCTGAAGCGAGACATGATGTCGCCGAGGTAGCGGCTCTCGAAGAAGGCCGCCGGCAGCTTCTGGAGATGCGTGAACAGGTTCGCGCTGGACTGCACCCGCAGCGACGCCGACAGCACCATCAGCGTCCAGCCGCGCATCGCCATCAGCGAGGCCTGGATCAGCGTGACCAGGCTGAATCCGATCGCCAGCGTCGTCAGCAGGTCGCGGTCGGCGCTGACCAGCGCGTGGTCGATCACCCACTGCAGGAAGAACGGATTGAGGATCGCGAAGACCTCGATGCCGAGCGCGAGCACGAGCAGGTGACCGAGCGATCGGCGCAGGCCGACGATGCGCCCGAACAGGCGGGTCAGCGGCAGGCGCGGCGGCGGGTCGCGGCGCTCGAACCCCGGGGTCGCGGTCAGCTCGAGGGCGACGCCGGTGAAGTGGCGCGACACGTCGCGCAGCGGCATCCGGCGCACGCCGATCGCCGGATCGTGCAGCCGGACTTCGCCCCGGCTCACCGACTCGAGCACGACGAAGTGGTTCATGTCCCAGTGCAGCACGCAGGGCGTGCGCAGCTGCGACAGCTCGTCGAGCTCCACGCGCAGCGGCCGGGTCGCCATGCCGAGCTGGGTGGCGACATTCACGAGATCGGACAGCCGCGCGCCCTTGAGCGACACGTCGAAGCGACGCCGCAGCTCGACGAGATCGCTCGCCTGCCCGTGGTAGGTCGCCACCATGGCCAGGCAGGCCAGGCCGCACTCGGCGGCCTCGGCCTGATGGATCATCGGCAGCTTGCGGCGCAGGCCGAAGTTCAGCCGCACGGTGGATTCGGCGGTCAAAGTCGCCCCGTCAGGGTGTAGAGCGGTTCGAGCATCCATTCGTACAGCTTGCGACGCTCGAGGGCGATGTCGGCCTCGAGCTGCATGCCCGCCTGCAGCGCCTGCTCCTCGCCGTATGCGGTCACGGTCTGACGCTCGAGTGCGACGACGATACGGTAGACCGGTTCGCCCGCGCCGCCGACGATCGCCAGACCGGCGAGCGCGCTCGGCAGCTCGGCGGGACTGATCGCAGTGCGCGAGACCGACACCACCTTGCCCGCGTGATGACCGAACTTCTGGTACGGAAAGGCCTGATAGCGGACCAGCACCTGCTGGCCTTCGCGCACGAAGCCCATCGAGCGGCTGGGCGTGAACAGATGGACCTCGAGCCGGGCGTTCTCCGGCACGATGTTCATCAGCGGTGTCGCGGGACTGGCGGTGGTGCCGGCCTCGACCTGCATCGACGACACCGTGCCCGAGAGCGGCGCGGTCACGACGATCTGCCTGCGCGACTCGGCTTCGGCGAGTTCCTGCTCCAGGGTCGCGACGCTGCGTTCGAGCGCGGCCAGCTGCGCCTGCGAGCGCAGCGGCAGCTCGAGCAGCTCGCCCTCGAACACCGACACGTCGCGCTGGCGCTCGCTGCGCTGTCGCTCGAGGGCACGCAGTCGGCCCCGCTGCTCCAGCATCTGGCCTTCCTGGGTCTGGACCTGCTGCAGCGACACGTAGCCCTGGGCCTGGAGTCCGCGCTCGCGCTGCAGCGTCCCCTCGGCGAGCTGGACCCTCGAGGACTGCAGCGCGATCTCCTGGGTCAGCTGCCCGATCTCGCTGCGCATCGCGTCGATCCGCTGCCGCAGCGAGGTCCGCTGCTGCTCGAAGAGCTGCTGCTGCTGCAGCTGCTCGGCCTGCAGGCTGGCGCGGCGGGTGGCGAGCAGACGCGACACCTCGGCCTGCGTCGCGCCGTACGCGGTCGTCTGGCGCTCGGCCGACAGGGTCAGCAGCGGCTGGTCCTTCTGCACCCGGGCACCCTCGCGAACGAGCAGCTCGGAGACCACCGACGGCTGGGGCACGAACACCCGCACGACGCCCTGCTGCGGCACGACCCAGCCGCCCACGCGCGCCTTGCGGGTGAATTCGCCGAAGCCCATCAGCAGCGCGACGGCGAGGATCGCGATCAGCGCGAAGGCGGCGAACACCGTGAGCGAGACCGGACGCGCGAGGAGGACCGTGCCGAGCCACTGGGTGCGCTGACCGGCCATCGCTTCCGGACGGAACAGCGAGGCGGCCGGCGGATTCGCCGGTCGCGCAGCCTTGGGAGCACGCGGTGCCACCGCGGCCGTCTCGTCACCGGCTGCCGCCGGGGGCGCACCGCGTTCGGGCCGGACCGCCACCGCGCGTACCGTCACCCGATCGCTCAGTGCCATCGGACCACGGGGCGCATCCCCCTGGAGCGGCCGCTCGCCCCTCGCGCCGGACGCCCGGCGCCCGCCTTCGTCGGCGGGGCATTCACGAGGGGATCGGACACGGGCATCGCAGGGCTCTCGGTTCGGGTCACCGCGCAGCCGCCATCGATCGGACGTCGCGCGAAGCACGGTGCACGCACCCTGCGCGAGCAGGGATGCAATGCTTCGTCCGATGCTATCGGAACGGTCCCCACGGTCCCGTGATGGAGTTCATGCAGGTCGGCGTGAGACGAAGGGGCGCCCGAGACCGCGTGTCGCGACGCATGACATCGGTCACGGAGACGGGACCCGCGGCCGCGCTTTTGACTACAATCGCACGCGTGCATCCCCCTGCCGTCGCGCGCCGTCCGTCCTCGTCGAGCCCCGCGCTCCGCCTGCGCGCCTCGAAGCGCCCCAGCCCGCCGAGCCGCCCCTCGGTGTGGCTCCGGATCGCCGTCCTCGTCGGCCTCGCGGCGCCGATCCCGCCAGCCTTCGCCATCGACCTGGTCGGCGCCTACCGGAGCGCACTGGCCACGGATACCCGGGTGGCCGCCCTGCGCGCGCAGGTCGACGCGAGCCGCGAGCGCACGGTGCAGGCCCGCGCCGCGCAGCTGCCCCGCATCGGCGCGTCCGCGCAGATCGGCGGCCAGTACCAGGACCTCTACGACGGCGAATCGCCCGGCCGCTACACGCCGCTCGTCTTCGGTGTCTCGCTGGTCGCGCCGCTCTACCGCCCGGCCAACACCGTCGTCACCGCGCAGACCCGATCGCAGGCCGTGGTCGCGGCGCTGCAGCTCGAACAGGCCGAGCAGGACCTGGCGATCCGGGTGGCGCGCGTCTACTTCGACGTTCTCGAGGCACTCGACAACCTGCGTGCGGTGCGCACGCAGAACCGTGCGATCGCCGAGCAGTACGAGTCCGCCCGACGCAAGTTCGCCGCCGGCGCCACCACGATCACCGACCAGCAGGAGGCGCAGGCCCGACTCGACCTCGGCCGCGCGCAGGAGGTGGCGGCCGCGAACACGCTCGCGGTCAGACGCGCGGTGATGTCGCGCCTCATCGGCCAGCCCGTCCGAGAGCTCCCGATGCTGCACACCGGCGTCACGTTCGAGGCGCCGAAGCCCGAGACGCCCGACGCCTGGATCGAGGCGGCCCGGACCCGCAACCTCGCGGTCCGCCAGGCGGAGCTGGCGACGGAGGTGTCGCGCCTCGACGTCGAGCGCGCCCGCTACGACGGCGGACCGTCCGTGGACGTGGTGGGCGGCGCGCAGCACGGGCGCAGCGCGACGCAGTCGACGCTCGGCACGCAGTCGACGACGCTCGCGCTCGGCGTGCAGCTGTCGTGGCCGATCTATTCCGGCGGCGGGATCGACTCGCGGGTCCGCGAGGCGATGGCGCTCGCGCAGCGCTCGGCGCAGGAACTCGAAGGGGCCCGGCGGCAGGCGGAACAGTCCGCCCAGGAACTGTTCCTGACGCTCGGCAGCGATCTGGAGCGGGTGCGCGCGCTCGAGGCGGCCGAGGCGTCGAGCCGGGTCGCGCTCGAATCGAACCTGGTGGGCTACCGCGTCGGGAGCCGGATCAACATCGATGTGCTCAATGCGCAGCAGCAGGTGTATCTCGCCCGTCGGGACCTCGCCCGGGCACGCTACGACGTGCTGGTCGGGAACCTCGCCCTGAAGGCCGCATCCGGCGATCTAACGCCCGCCGCGCTGAAGGCGGTCAACGACCTGCTGACCGAGTCGGCCGGGCAGTAGGCGCCGGGGCGCGCGAAGCACGCCGCGACCGTGGAGATGCCGGGGACGCCCGAAAGCGTCCCCGGCCCCGTCAATGACCGACCCGCACACCGCGCGGGTCAGCCACCGACGTCACTTCAGCACTTGCCGCGACCCTTGCCGCCGCCGCCGTTGCTCGGGGGCGTGTAGCAACCGCCGCCCTTGCCGCCGCCTTTGCCGCCGCCCTTGCCGCCGCCCTTGCCGCCGCCTTTGCCGCCGCCCTTGCCGCCTTTGCAGCCCTTGCTGCTCTTGCCGCCCTTGCCGCCGCTGACGGCCAGCTGCTCTTCCAGAGTCAGAACACGCATCTAATTGCTCCTGAGTTGATTAAAGAACTGCACTGCCTGCTCGGACATGCGGATCCACCTCCGGGCGGAACACCCGTCGACGCCCACAAGCCGGGCAGGTGGCGGATGCTGCGGCGAGCCCGGGCTCGCTGCCGAGGCACAAGTTCTCGGTCTCGCGTAGAGCCAAGTCAGTTGACACTAAGGCACATTCGTTCTCGATCGGTCGTGACATCCGCCCTGACCCGACTCGCCGGATTGAGTAGCCTCGACGGTCTCATTCGCCTCGCGAACCGGCTGCCGACGACACCATGAACACCCTCATGACCTGCCCCGACCTGTGCATCCGGGACACCGGCCCGGAGCGCGGGCGTGGTGTCTTCGCGCTGCGTCGGTTCGCCGCCGGCGAGACGGTGGAGACCGCGCCGATCCTGGTGCTCAAGGTCGACTACGACGACCTCCCCGCGCTGCTCAAGACCTATGTCTTCGACTGGACCGCGTTGACCGGGGTACCGCGGAGCCAGGCGGTCGCGCTCGGCTACGGCAGCATGTACAACCATTCGAACCCGGCGAACCTGAGGTACGTCGCCGACGCACGAACCAACGTCATGCGCTACGTCGCGGTTCGGGACATCGAGCCCGACGAGGAACTGACGATCAACTACAACGCGTTCGGCGGCGTCCACGAATGGGACGACGACAACTGGTTCGAGCGCGCCGAGATCGAGCTGATCGACAGCAACGACACGAACGACGACAGGACCCGGGCCGACCATGAAGACGCTTGATTTCGACTGCAGCGACGCCCACCGACCCGCCGTCGAATGGGCGGCACGCACGCTCGACGCAGACACGATCGAGACCGTCAGCGAAAGCGGCTGGGCGAGCACGTTCCGCATCGTCGGCAGCGACGGGACCGGCTACCTCAAGGTGGTCCCCGCCGTGCAGCAGCCGTCGATCCGTCACGTGATGGCCGTCGCGGAAGCGTTCCGGGACGACGTGCCGACCGTGATCGCCGCCCGCCCCGAAGCGGGCTGGCTGCTGACCGCCGACCACGGCGGAGAGCCGCCGGACTTCGACGAGCCGGGCGACGACATGCTGGCGGTGGTCCGCCGCTACGCGACCCTGCAGGCCCAGGCGGCCCGCTCGCCGGGGCTGCTCGCCTCCCTGGAGGCGGTGGACGTCGGCACGGTGCTCGCCGAGCTGATCGACTTCCTCGGCGCGGACTCGACCGCGCCCGATCCCGTCACGGGCGAGACGGAGGGTCCGGTGGGGGCCGGATACTTCATCGGCGACACCGACGCCGAGCGCTACCGCTCGCTGCTGCAGGCCCGCGGGGCGCTGCTGAGCCGGCACATCGGTGGCTGCGTCGGGCTGCCGCCGACCCTCAGTCACGGCGACCTGCACCGCTGGAATGTCGCGATCCGACCCGGCGGCGAGGTGGTCTTCTTCGACTGGGACGAGGCGGCCATCGGACCGGCCGGCCTGAGCCTGCATGGGCTGTTCCGCGGCTGCGCCCGCGCGACCGTGCTGCTCGACAAGATCGCCCGCGGGCAGGCACCCGCCGAGTCCCTCGAATCCCGCAGCCTCTCGACCTACATCAGCACGCTCGCCGACGCGGGCTATGCCTCCGAGGACGCGCTGCGGGCCGCCCTGCCCGGCGCGCTGTGCGCCGGTCAGGTCCGCTTCATCACCCGGTTCGGTCTGTATCCCGGCGAGCAGGCCCGCGCGCAGGCGGCCAACACCCTGCGCACGAAGCTGAGCGATCTCCTCGATCTGTGCGACTGGCTCGCGTCCAGGGACGCGCAGTCCGCCGCCGCCTGTGCGGACGACTACGAGCGGCGCGAGGAGTGGCGTCGTGCCCACCGCCTCGTGCAGGACCAGCTCGCACGCGCCCCGCGCGACGTCGGGCTGCTCAACCGGTATGCGTCGCTCTCCTATCGCCTCGGCGACGCCCGGACCGCCGACGAGGCCTATCGCGAGTCGATCGCCATCGAACCCCGTCAGCCGGATGCGCTGGCCGGCCTGGCGCTGACCCGCCTCGCGCATGCCGACATGGAAGGCTGTGCCGACTTCGTCGCGCGCACGCTCGCCATCGATGCGAGGCACGCGCCCGCCCTCGCCGTGCAGGCGCGCATGCAGCGGATGGCGCAGGTCCGGGACATCGCCGCGACGCCGGAGGGTCTGCCCAGGTGGTCGGTCACGGAAGCGGAGCGCGCAGCCGGTCGGCTCGAGCCGGACACGATCGCCCTCCTCGTCGATCTCTTCCGGAAGTACGGCGTGGTGCAGGTCGACAACGTCTTCGATCCGGAGCGGATCGAACAGCTCCAGGGCGCGTTTGCACACTCCCAGGAGCACTATTTCGAGGATGTCGAGCACTCCGACGTCCTGCAGGTCGGCGACAAGCGATTCATGCTCACGATGGAGCTCGACGAGCAGTTCGGCGCACCGGACCTGGTGGCCTCGGACCTGCTGATGCCGGTCATGCGCTCGGTGGTGGGCAAGGAGTGCATCCTGAGCGCCTACACCGCGGTGATCTCGCTGCCGGGCAGCAGCGACCAGAGCATCCACAAGGACCACTCCGAGCTCTTCGAGGAGGACGGCTGGCTGCTCGAGCATCCGACCTTCGCCGCGCAGGTGATCATCCCGCTGCTCCAGCTCGATGCCGTCACCGGCGCGACCCGGATGTTCAAGGGCTCGCAGCGCGTGCCGCTGCGCCTCGCCTCGGATCTGGCGCACCAGGATCCGGAGGTGCCGCTCGGTTCGTGCGTGCTGCTCGACTACTCCGTCGCGCACCTGGGCATCGGCAACCGGTCGGATCAGGTGCGGCCGATCCTGAACCTGATCTACTCGAGGCCGTGGTTCCGGGACTGCCGGAACTATCACCTGCAGCCGCCGCTCAAGTTCGCGCCGGGCTACCTCGATTCGGCACCCGACACCGTGCACAAGCTGGTGGAGTGGTGGGCGCTCGAGCGCCAGGCCGCCGCGCAGGCGGCGGAGTCCGAGCAGCGGTCGGGCGGCTAGACGTCTAGCCCGCGGATCGGGCGGCTAGGCGCCGAGCCGGCGGTTCACGGCAGCCACTGGACCGAGGGCTCGATGCGCCACTGGAGCAGCCGGCCCGGACGGCGCGCGCTGTAGGTGTGGACCAGCGCGCCGCGTCCGAAATCGCGCAGCATCGGCGGACGGGGCGATTCGAACAGCGCCTCGAGATCGAGGTCGCCCGCGGAGGGCGCGGCCGCGATCACGTCGTCGAGGTCGCCGCAGACCGACACGATGCACGGCAGGAAGGTGACGCCGAGCGCGCGGAGGACCCGCGCCCGGTGGTGACCGTCGACCAGCAGGAGACGGCCCCCGAGGCGCACCGCATGCACCAGCGGGGGCGACGTGCCGACCAGCAGGCGCAGGGCCGTGTGGACCGCGCCCGGCGCATCCGGCAGGGACACCGGGGCGCCGGTCTCGATCCGGATGTCGAGCTGCTGGAGCACTTCGTGGTCGTCGCGGATCGACAGGCACCGGCCGTCGAAGCTGACGCGGCTCGCGGGCGGCGGTTCGGCCGTCTGCGGCAGGCAGGCCGCGGCCAGCGCGGCGTCCTCGGGGACCGCGGGCCACGACGTCTTCATGGCCTCGAGCCGTTCGTCGATCAGGACGGTCCGCGCGGTCATCGTCGCATCCAGCTCGATCAGGCCGAACATGACCGGCACGCGCGCGAAGGCCTGCGCGATCGCGGGCGTGGCGATCACCGCGTCGACCTGCGCCGCCATCTCGGGCGGGATCGCCAGGATGCCGGCATCGTCGGCGCAACCCGCCTCGCGCTCCTCGAGACGCGACAGCGTCTCGCGCGCCGTGCGCCAGGCCGTCGCCAGGTCGTCGCGATCGAAGGCGTCCGAGCGCTGCTCGAGCCGGGCGAGGAACTGCTGCTGCGGCATCGCGCCCAGCAGCACGTGTTCGGTGACGCGATCGTTCATGGGCTACCGGAAGGAACCGGTCGGTCGACCGGACTCCGAAATTCTCCCATGATCCGAAGGGCCCTCGGACGCTGCCGGTCGGCGCCAGGCGGCCGATCGCCAGGACCGCCGACGCCCTGTCGTCAGGCCTTGAAGAACGACGGCGCGGCCGCCCCCGAGAAGCGCGACAGGTTCGGGAACAGCGTGGCGAGGTTCGTCGGGCTCGCGCCGAACCAGCGCGCCAGGTGCCCGGCGTACTGATCGACCGCGATCGCGGGAATCATCGAGCCGCGGGCGAGCGTTCGCGGCGCGGTCAGTCCCATCTCCGGGATCACGCCGTGCACCTTGCCGCCGTCCACCGCCGCGCCCATCACCAGATGGTGGGCGCCCCAGCCGTGGTCGGTGCCGTCACCGTTGCTGCCGAAGGTGCGGCCGAACTCGGACGCGGTGAACACGGTGACCGCGTCGGCGGCATCGACCGCCGGCGTGGCCAGCATCGTGTTGAAGTAGTCCAGCGCCTGCGACAGCCGCCCCATCAGGCGCGCATGCTGGATCGGCTGGCCGTCGTGGGTGTCGAAGCCGCCGAGCTGGACCATGAAGACCTGACGCTTGATGCCGCTGGCGGGCTTCGACGCGCCACCGATGATGCGCGCCACGATCCGCAGCTGCTCCGCCAGCGAATTGTTCGCGGCGCCGGTGGTGTCGTTCGGATTGACGGTGCGCCAGGTCGGCGGCGCGGCGACGCTCGCGGCCGGCAGCATCAGCGCGCCCAGGTCGGCGCCCAGGTCGATCGAGCGCTTGGTGACGGCGGCCTGCTCGCGCAGCAGCAGGTGGTCGTCGGGACGGGTGCGTGCCGCGATCCGCGCCATCGCGGCGCCGCCGTTGGGCGCGCCGTACAGCGCTCCGGTGGTGTTCGGGACGGTGACCGCGCCGGCGGTGGTGACCTGGTACTGCACGGTGGTGTCGCCGGCCAGGAACACGACGTTGCCGGTCGCCGAGATCGACGTGAAGGTCGAGCGCACGCCGTTGCACGACGCGAACAGGTCGCCCAGGCGACCGCCCCAGCCGCGCGTCGTGCCTTCGGGCCCGAACGCCTGCCAGGCCGAGGTCTGGTCGTTGTGCGAGAAGAGGCGCACCGGCAGCTTGCGCTGGCTGGCGAGCGTGTTGTACTCGGCGTTGCTCGCGATCGGATAGGTCAGCGGCCCGACGTTCGGAACGATCGCCAGGCGGCCCGCGTCGAACAGCGCCGCGGCATGCGTCATCTCGGGATGCAGCGCGACCGGGCGGCCGCCGGGCAGCGGCACGATCGGGTTCAGGCCGATCGCGTCGTAGCCCGAGCCCGAACGCGCGATCAGGATCGACGACGGGTTGATCTCGCGCGCCGCCCGGTAGGCCGCGAAGCTCGCATCGTCGGTCGGGATGACCATGTTGAACGAGTCGTTGCCCCCACCCAGGTAGATGCAGACCAGCGCCTTGTAGTCGCTCGCCGAGCAGGTGGACTGCGCGGCGGCGCTGCCGATCGAGGCGAGGTTCAGCGCGAAGGGCGCGACGGTGGGGCCGGCGGCCGAGAGCGCACTCGCGGTGGCGAGGAAGCGGCGGCGGGAGGCGTCGAAGGTGCGTTTCATGATGTCGGTGTCCGTGTCGAAGCGCGGGTCAGCGCTGCAGCATGAATTCGGGCGAGACCACCAGGAGCAGCGTCGCGAGCTTCACCCGGTTCAGGCGCGCCGCGGCGTCGCCGCTCGTCGGCAGCGTGATCGTCGAGACCTCGGCGACGATCTCGTTGCGCAGGCTCAGCGGAATCTGGTTCCCCGGAGCCAGCAGCAGGATCAGACGGTCGACCAGGGCCGACGGGACGTGGGCGATCGCCACCAGCGGCGCGAAGGCCGGCTTGACGTCGTTGCCCGACCCGTAGCCGTTGTCGATGACGGCCTTGGCGGCGATCAGCCAGCCGGCGACCGAGACCTCGTTGGTGATCTGCAGCTCGGGCGCCACCGGCACGCGGTCGGCCGCGCCCAGACGGGTCCGGGAGAGCTCGGAGTTCGGCGGCACGTAGCCGGGCCGGTAGAAGTTGAACACCGACGGCGCACGCATCGCCGACTGGCCGAGCGAGTTCGCCGGATTGTCGGTGAAGTCGATGCGAAAGTCCTTGCTGGTCGAGGTGGCGCCCAGCGCCCGCAGCAGCGCGCTCATGCGCAGCACCGGCTCGCGGATCCGGCCGTTGACGCTCGCCCAGGCGGCCGGCGGGTTCGCCGCCTCCGGGTCGAGCAGGACCGCGCGGATCACCGCCTTCATGTCGCCGCGCACGCCCTGGCCGTTGTTGGCGAAGGCCGCCGCGACCCGGCCCACGTAGCCCGGCGACGGGTTGCTGGTCACCAGGCGCTGGATGAGCTGGCGGCCGATGAACGGGCCCACGTTCTCGTGGTTGAACAGGATGTCGAGCGCCTGCTTCAGGCTGTCGTTCGGCGACGAGGTGTTGATCGTGCGGCCGAGGAAGCTCTTGGGGCCGCCTTCGTGGAACTGCGGATAGCCCTGCATCGGCAGGATGTCGCGGTCGGAGGTTCCCACGAGCCGGTTCACGAAGCGGGCCGAGGAGGTGTCGGGACCGCCCCACGAGAAGCCGGTGAACACCTTGGCCAGGCCCTGGATGTCCGCCACGCCGTAGGTCTCGATCGGCTGGCCGTCGGCGGGGTCGACCTTCACCGTGCCGTCCTGGTTCAGCTGGTACAGGCCGATGGTGAACAGCTGCATGATCTCGCGGGCGTAGTTCTCGTCCGGCAGGCGGCCGGTCGCGAGATCCGTCTTGCGGTTGCCCAGGTGCGACAGGTAGATGCCCATCGCCGGCGACAGGGTCACCTCCTCGAGCAGCGTGCGGAAGTTGCCGAACGCGTTGCGGCCGAGGACGTCGTAGTAGCCGGCGGCCATCCGCACGCCGATGTCCGGGTTCATCTGCGACACGACGAGGATCTGCGACAGCGCGAACGTGACGCGCTGGCGCAGCGCGTCCTCGCCGGTCACCGCGTTGCGCCAGAAGCTGTTCTGCATCCAGCCCGGGCCGATCTGGGTCGACGATTCGGTCAGCGCGGCGGTCATCTGGGCGATGTTCGCCAGATGCGAGCTGTAGGGCTTGGCGAACTGCTCGTCGATCCAGCCCGAGTAGCCGAGCTGCGTCACGCGATCGATGTCGGCCTGCGTGGTGCCGAAGGTCGACTTGGCGATGAACCGCGACGCCTCGGCAGCGTTCGTCGGCAGATCGCGCGGCACCACCGGCAGGCCGGAGTCGGCGGGAGGGGTCTCGGACGGGGCGACCGACAGGGCGGGCACGTCCGTGGCGGCGGGGGCCGCGGCGCTGCCGGCGGGCGATGCGGAGGTCGGGAGTCCGGCGCCGCACGCGGCGAGCGCGAGGCCGAGGGCCACGCCGAGGCCGAGTCGGGATCCGGTCTTGATGAAGGTGTTCATGTCGCGTCGCGCCTGTTCGATGAGTCGGGCTGCCAGCGAGGGCCGCCCGGAACGAAGCGCAGGGTCTCAGCCCGATCTCGTCGGGCATGAGACTAAGTTCACACTCCCGACGCCTCGGAAGTCACGTAGGCGGCGACGGCCGACGAACGGCAGTTGACGGCGAACGAACGGCGGCGTTCTCGGTGGCCGGCACCGGACGGTCGACAGGCGGCGGCTTCGCGACCCGGCACGAAGGCACGTCCCGCGGGCGGAAATGCCCCGCGGACGGCCCCCTCGGCGCCCTCGGCGCCCTCGGCGCCCTCGCTCCGCTCAGCCCGCGACGCGCCAGCTGAGGCGGGGCCACCCGCGCGCCCGCGCGATCGCCTCGAGCCGCGCATCGGCGTCGACGACCGTCGGATGGCTGACCGCCTCGAGCAGCGGCAGGTCGTTGGCCGAGTCGCTGTAGAAGCGCACCGCGGCGAAGTCGTCCCAGTCGCGGCCCTGTCCGGCGAGCCAGTCGCGCACGCAGCCGGGCTTGGCCTCGGCGAAGCACGGCACGCCCGTCAGCCGCCCGGTGAAGCGGCCCTCGCTCACCTCGCAGCGCGTGGCCACCAGCGGCGGATCACCGAGCAGCGACAGGATGCCGGCCGCGAGGAAGTCGTGCGTCGCGGTCACCACCGCGATGGTGTCGCCGCGCTCGCGGTGCGACGCGACCGCGGCCCGCGCGGCATCGCTGATCCGCGGTGCGATCCGCGCCGCGACGAAGGCATCGCGCATCGGCCGCCACGCGGCGACGTCGCGCTCGACGAGCAGCGACAGGTGGAATTCGAGATAGGCGTCGATGTCGAGCGTGCCCGCCTGGTAGCGCGCGTAGAAGTCCGCCTGCTGCGCGAGCCGGACGGGCGACGTCGCGCCGTGCTCCACCAGCCACGCGAGCCACAGCTGATTGCTGTCGCCGTCGAGCAGGGTGTGATCGAGGTCGAACAGCGTGAGGTCGGGACGGGTCGGCATGGGGATCCATGGAAGGGCCCGGGCGGGCGGGACGGGCCTGCGCGAGAAGCGGACGCGGCGCCCCGGATGCTAGCCCATGCGGGGCGCCGCGATCAGACGCAGACGGGTGATCTCCGAGGGGGCGCCGAAGCGCTTGGGCGGTCCCCAGTAGCCCGTGCCCCGGCTCACGTACACCACGAGCCGCCCGAGCCGGTGCAGGCCGGCGGTGTACGGCTGCTGCAGCCGCACGAACCAGGTCCACGGCAGGAACTGGCCGCCGTGGGTGTGCCCGGAGAGCTGGACGTCGAAGCCCGCGGCCGCCGCCCCGGGAGCGCTTCGCGGCTGGTGGGCCAGCAGCACGCGCGCGCCAGCGTCTGCGGGCGCGCCCGCGAGCGCTGCGACCGGGTCGCTGCGCTGGGCCGGGTCGAAGTGGCCGGCCGACCAGTCGGTGACGCCGGCCAGCACCAGCGACGCGTCGCCCGCGCGCAGCACCACGTGCTCGTTGAGCAGCACCCGCATGCCGAGGCCGCGCAGCGCGGCGATCCAGGCGGGGGCCCCCGAGTAGTACTCGTGGTTGCCGGTGACGAAGAAGGTGCCGTGGCGCGAACGCAGCCCGGCCAGCGGTGCCACGTGGGGCGCGAGCTCGGGCACGCCGCCGTCGACCAGGTCGCCGGTGATCGCGACCAGATCGGGCTCGAGCCGGTTCACCGCGTCGACGATCGCGCTCACGTAGGCGTGGCCGATCGTCGCGCCCACGTGCACGTCGCTCAGCTGCACGATCGTGAAGCCCTCGAGCGCCGGCGGCAGGCCCGCGACCGGCAGGTCGACCTCGACCGGCCGCGCCGTGCGACGCGCGTTGGCATAGCCCCAGGCGGTGGCCGTCGCGCCGAGCAGCGGGACCGCGACCGCGCTGCCGAGCGCGATCGCATCGAGCCCGAGCGCGGCCGGCCACACCGCGTCCACCGCGTGGGCCAGCAGCAGCCCGGCATCGCGCAGCAGCGTCAGCACCACCAGCGAGGACAGCGCCCCGAGGCTCACCATGCCCGCCCAGTGCAGCGCCGCATCGCGTCCGCCGCGGCGCCGGCGCAGCGTGCGCAGGCCGAGCGGCAACAGCACCGTGGAGAGCGCCAGGAGGCCGCCCAGCGACACCGCGGCGATCGGCCAGGCGACGAGCCAGGGCAGGAGCCGCAGCGCGACGTAGCCGTGCAGCAGGCTCGACAGGATCCAGAGGACGGGCATTCCGGTTTCTCGTTCGGGACAGGCCCGGCCCCGGGTCGGGGCGGGCCCGCGATCCGCAAGCCGGCTCGCCTGGGAACGGAGACGGGTCGCGCCCGCCCGCGGGGCCTTACCATCCCCGCCGAGGACGACTACGGCCGCGACGACCGCGACGACGAGGAGACATGAGATGAGCGCATCCCCGCAAGGCCCCGCGATCCGCCACGAGACCCATTTCGGCGACCGGCTCGTGCGCTGCTACGCGGACCGGCCCCGTTCGGTGCATGCGATGTTCGAGCAGTCGCTGGTGCGTGGACCCGGGCGCGAGGCGATGGTGTTCGAGGGTCGGCGCTGGACCTGGCTCGAGCTCGACGAGGCGGCCGGCCGCATCGCGGCGGCGCTGGCCGCCGCGGGCGTGACCGCCGGCGAACGCGTGGTGATGCTGGTGTCGAACCGCCCCGAGTTCGTGACCGTGCTGCTGGCGGTGCTGCGGCTCGGCGCGATCGCGGTGCCGGTGTCGGTGCGCGAGCAGGCCGACGGCCTCGCGTACGTGCTCGGACAGTGCGGCGCCGCCGCGATCGTCTACGAC
>Ga0105105_10000452_pt1 | contig 18768 bp, 20 predicted proteins | sample PPLLaktember2015_4_FD_79108 | JGI IMG/M metagenome (GOLD analysis project Ga0105105, IMG submission 79108) | Freshwater sediment microbial communities from Prairie Pothole Lake near Jamestown, North Dakota, USA - PPLs Lake P8 Core (1) Depth... | ecosystem: Environmental > Aquatic > Freshwater >...
CCCCCTCGACCGTCGGCAAGCGCTGCTCGGCCTGGCCGCCGTCGCCGGGATGCCGACCCTGGCCTGGGGCCAGGCGCCGTACCCCAGTCGACCGATCCGATTCGTCGTGCCGTTCGCGGCGGCCACGGGCGCCGACATCGCGTGCCGCAACCTGACGCAGCCGCTGGCGGTCGTGCTGGGTCAGCCGGTGATCGTCGAGAACCGCGGCGGCGGAGCGGGGTCCATCGGCTCGGTCGAGATCGCGAAGGCCGCACCCGACGGCTACACCATCGGCTACGGCAACGTGGGCACCCTGTCGATCAACCGCGCGCTGCTGTCGTCGCTGCCGTACAACCCCGACGGGTTCACGCCGATCGCGATGCTGGGTCGGGTGCAGAACGTCCTGGTGGTGCGCAACGACATGCCGGTGAAGACCGTGCAGGACCTGATCGCCTACGCGCGGAAGAACCCGGGCAAGCTGAACATGGCCTCCGGCGGCAACGGCACCACGGGGCACCTCGGAGGCGAGCTGTTCAAGGCCATGGCCGGGGTCTTCATGGTCCACGTGCCGTACCGCGGCGCGGGGCAGGCCCTGGCGGACCTGATGGGCGGCTCGGCGGACCTGATGTTCGACAACATCGCCTCCGCCCTCCCGCACATCAAGTCGGGGCGCATCCGTGCACTCGGCGTCAGCGGCGCGCAGCGTTCGCCGGTGCTGCCCGACGTGCCGACCATCCAGGAGGCGGGCCTGAAGGACTACGAGACCACCGCCTGGGGCGGCGTGGTCGGCCCGCCGGGCATGCCCGCCGAACTGGTGCAGCGCCTGAACCGCGACATCAACCGCACGCTGGAGCAGCCGGCGGTCAAGGAGCGCTACGCGGCCATGGCCTTCGAGACCCTGACCGGCCCGCCCGAGGCGCTGATGGCGCTGGCGCGCGCCGAGGCGCCGCGCTGGGCCGACGTGGTGCGCCGCTCGGGCGCGAAGATGGAGTGAGCGTCTCGCCGGCGTGGCGCCCGGTCCGGCCGCCACGCTGCGCTCACAGCGCCGCCGGCCGCACCCACCCCTTGCCGGGCACTGCATCGAGCAGACTGCGCGTATAGGCGTGCTGCGGGTTCGCGAAGATGTCGGCCGTGGCGCCGGCCTCGACGAGCTGCCCCTTGCTCATGATCGCGATCTCCTCGCACACCGTGGCCGCCACCCGCAGGTCGTGCGTGATGAACAGCAGCGACAGGCCCATCTCGCGGCGCAGCTCGTCCAGCAGCTCCAGCACCTGCTTCTGCACCGACACGTCGAGCGCGGACACCGGCTCGTCGGCGACGATGAGCTTGGGGCGCACCGCCAGCGCGCGGGCGATGCCGATGCGCTGGCGCTGCCCGCCGCTGAACTCGTGGGGGTAGCGGTCGATCGCCTCGGGCTTGAGGCCCACCCGGCGCAGCAGCTCGCGCGTCTCGGCATGCGCCTGCTCGCGGGGCACGCCCTGCACGCGTGCGCCCAGCGACACGATGTCGCCGACCGTGTGGCGCGGGTTCAGCGACGCGAACGGATCCTGGAAGACCATCTGCACGTGGCGCCGAAGCGGCCGCATCTCGCCGCGGCTGCGGCCGGTGAGCCGCTCGCCGTCGAGCAGGATCTCGCCGCCGTCGGCCTGCTCCAGGCCGATGATGCAGCGCGCGAGCGTGCTCTTGCCCGAGCCCGACTCGCCCACCAGCGCCAGCGAACTCTGCCGGGCGACGGTGAGGCTCACGCCCTGCACCGCGGCCACCGTGCGGCGGTTGCGGCTGAACAGGCCGCCGGCGCTGCGATAGGTCTTCTGCAGCGCCTTGACCTGCAGCAGCGGCGTCGTGTCCGGCGCGTCGGTCGCGGCACCGCGGGCACGCGGCTCCAGTCGCGGCACGGCGGCCACCAGGGCCTGGCTGTACGCGGCCTGCGGGGCCTCCAGCACCTGTCGGGCGTCGCCGGCCTCGACGATCTCGCCATGGCGCATCACCACCACGCGGTCGGCGATCTCGGCCACCACGCCGAAGTCGTGCGTGATGAACAGCACCGCCGTGCCGTGCTTGCGCTGCAGCTCCTTCATCAGGTGGAGGATCTGCGCCTGCGTGGTCACGTCCAGCGCGGTGGTGGGCTCGTCGGCGATGATCAGCGCCGGCTCCAGCGCCAGTGCCATCGCGATCACGACGCGCTGGCGCTGGCCGCCTGAGAGCTGGTGCGGGTAGCTGTCGATCAGCCGCTCCGGTTCGGGCAGGTGCACGTCCGCCAGCAGCTCGAGCACGCGCCTGCGCCGGTCAGGCGGGCTCATGTCGGTGTGCACCTCCAGCACCTCGTCGATCTGCCGGCCCACCTTCATCAGCGGGCTCAGCGCCGTCATCGGCTCCTGGAAGACCATGGCGATGCGGCCGCCGCGGATGGCGCGCATGTCGTCCTCGCCCAGGTGCGCCAGGTCGCGGCCCTCGAAGACGATCCGCCCGCCGGTCACGCGCAGGTGCGGCTTGGGCAGCAGGCCCATGATGGCCTTGCCCATGACGGACTTGCCGGAGCCGGACTCGCCCACCACGCACAGGATCTCGCGGGGCCGCACCTCCAGGCTGATGCCGTTCACCGCATGCGGCCGGTCCGACCACGGCGGCAGCGACACGAAGAGCTGCTCGATGCGCAGCACCGGCTCGGCCGGCTGCGGACTGTCGGGGCGCTCGCTCATCGCGCCCTCACAGGTCCGCCAGCCGCGGGTTCAGGGCATCGTTGAGCCCTTCGCCGACCAGGTTGATCGACAGCACCGTGACGAGGATCACCACGCCCGGCATGGTGACCAGCCACCAGGCGTCGCGCAGGAAGGACCGACCCGCCCCGACCATGAAGCCCCAGCTCATCTGGTTCGGTGCGCCCAGGCCCAGGAACGACAGCGCGCTCTCCACCAGGATGGCGGTCGCCACCAGCAGCGAGCCGGTGACGATCAGCGGGCTCAGCGTGTTGGGCAGCACCTGGGTGACCAGGATCGCCAGGTCGCGCTGGCCGGCGACCACCGCGGCCTGCACGAACTCGCGCGACTTGACCGACAGCACCTCGCCGCGCACCACGCGGGCGATCGGCGGCCAGCTCACCACCGCGATGGCGATGACGAGGTTGGTCGCCGACGGCGACAGCACCGCGATCAGCACGATGGCGAACAGGAACGACGGGATGGTCTGGAAGAACTCGGTCAGGCGCATCAGCAGGTCGTCCACCCAGCCGCCGAAGTAGCCGGCCAGCGCCCCCACCGCGGTGCCGAACGCGACGGCGGCCAGCGTGGCCAGCACCGCGATGAGCAGCGTGGTGCGCGAGCCGTGGATCAGGCCGGCCAGCACGTCGCGCCCCAGGCTGTCGGTGCCGAGCAGGAACTGCCCGGCCGGCTGGCCGAAGGGCGCGCCCACGATGGCGAAGGGATCGCGCGGCGCCAGCACGTCGGCGAACACCGCCATCAGCAGCACCAGGGCCAGCCAGACGAGGCCGACCACGACACGCGGGTTGGTGAGGAAGCGGCTCCTGAAGCTCTTCATGGCGTGCCCCTCAGCCCATCCGGATGCGCGGGTCGAGCGCCACGTACACCACGTCGACCAGCAGGTTGATCAGCACCACCAGCACTGCCGACATGAAGAAGATGCCCAGCAGCAGGTTGTAGTCGCGGGCGAACAGCGACTGGTAGGCGAGCTGCCCGAGACCCGGCCAGGCGAAGACGGCCTCCACCACCACCGAGCCGCCCAGCAAGGCGCCGAACTGCACGCCGGCCATCGTCACCACCGGCAGCAGCGCGTTGCGGAACACGTGACGGGTGGTGATCTGCGCGTGCGTCAGGCCCTTGGCGCGGGCGGTGGTCACGTAGTCCAGGCCGCGCTGCTCGAGCATCGAGGCGCGCATCAGCCGCGCGTACAGCGCCACGTAGAACAGCGACAGCGTCAGCGTCGGCAGCACCAGGTGGTGGGCGATGTCCTTGACCCGGGCCCAGCCCTCGTTGAAGGCGACCACGTCCTCCATCCCCGAGGTGGGGAACCACGCGAGCTTGATGCTGAAGAACAGCACCAGCATCAGTCCGACCCAGAACAGCGGCATCGCGTAGAACACCACCGCGGCCACCGAGATGACATGGTCCTTCCAGGTACGCACCCACAGCGCCGCGAGCACGCCCATGCCCACGCCCACGCCGAGCGAGACCACCAGCGTGGTCCCCATCAGCAGCAGCGTCGGACCCATGCGGGCGAGGATCAGGTCCAGCACCGGCGCGCTCTGGCGGAACGAGTAGCCCAGGTCCAGGGTCAGCAGGTTGCCCAGGTAGGACAGCAGCTGCACGTACACCGGCTTGTCCTGCCCGAAGCGCGCGCGCAGCGCGTCGATGTATTCCTTGGGTGCACCGCCCGCCTCGCCGGCCAGCACCGTGGCGAGGTCGCCCGGCGCGAGCTGCAGCAGCAGGAAGTTGACGATCACCACCATCAGCACGACCGGCAGGGTCTGCAGCAGGCGGCGCAGGATGTAGGCACCCATGGGCAGCGCTCCGTCCGCTCACGCCGGCGGTGGCCGGCGTGGCGGGGTGTGGGTGAGTGCGGACGGCGCTGCCGGCCGCGAGGCCGGGCAGGCCCCGTCGGACTTACTGACGGTTCGCGGTGGCGAAGTTGCCGTAGATGCCCAGCGGCGTCTCGATCACGTTCTTGAACTGCCTGTTGATCACGGTCGGGTAGCGCAGCTCGAGCACGTACACCACCGGGCTCGCCTCCTGCACGCGCTTGACCAGTTCGGCGTAGAGCTTGCTCCGCTCGGCGTCGTTGGTCTCGACCGTGGCCTTGTCCATCAGCGCGTCGGTCTCGGGGCTGCTCCAGCGCGAGCCGTTCACGAACACGGTGCCCGGCCGGATGCGATCGGAGTGGAAGCCGCGGTGCACGCCGATCACCGGATCGGCCAGGTTGAACAGGAAGTTGGAGGTGATGGAGAAGTCGTAGTCGGTGTACGTGCGCTTGAGCCACTTGGGCAGGTCTTCGTAGCGCAGGTTCACCTTGATGCCGACCTGCTGAAGCTGCTGCTGCACGGCTTCGCCGAAGCGCTGCCACTCCTCGCCGTACGGCGTGATGTCGTGCGTGATCTCGAAGCGCACGCCGCCGTCCTTGCGCGGCAGGCCCGCTTCGTCCAGCAGCTTGTTGGCGCGCGCCACCCGGTCGGCCACCGTGTAGTCGGTGCCCGCCGCGAACAGACCCGCCGGCTCGAAGTTGCTGCTGATCGGGCCCATGGCCGGCTTGCCGAGGCCGAACCACACGTTGTCGATGGCGAACTTGCGGTCGACGGCGTAGTTGATGGCCTGGCGCACCTTCGGGTTGTCGAACGGGGGCTGCTTGGTGTTGATGATCATCTCGACCATCGGCGAGACCATCTCGGTGCCTGCCGACGTGATCTCGAGGCTGGGCAGCGCACCCAGGCGCTTGACGTCGTTGTAGGGCACGGCGCCCAGGCCTGCGACGTGCGCCTCGCCTTTCTCGAGCGCCGCCGTGCGGGTGGACGCATCGGCGATGAAGCGCACCACGACGCGATCGAGGTAGGGCAGGCCCTTGCGCCAGTAGTTCGGGTTCTTGTCGAGGCGGACCAGCTCGCCCCGCCGCCACTCGACGAACTTGAACGGGCCCGATCCGATCGGCTGGTTGGCGTTCGGGTGGGCCTTGATGTCGCCCTGACCGTAGATGTGCTTGGGCAGGATCGGGCTTTCGTAGCCGGACAGTGCCTTGATCAGGTAAGGCGCCGGCTTGGCCAGCCGGAAGATGACCGTCGTCGCGTCGGGCGTGTCGACCGCGGTGACCTCGCGGAACGTCGAGATGCCGCGCGGGTGGTTCTTCTTCAGCACCTCCATCACGGTGAACTGGACGTCCGCCGAGGTCAGCGGCTTGCCGTCGTGGAACTGCACGTCACTGCGCAGCTTGAAGGTCATCGTCTTGCCGTCGGGCGCGATGGTCCAGCTCTCGGCGAGGCTCGCCTTCGGCTTGAGGTCGAAGCCGTACTCGAGCAGGCCGTCGAACACCTTCGCGGTCACCTGACCGATCGGGCCCGCGGTGCTGATGTAGGGCGCCAGGTTCGGCGGTTCGGGCTGGGTGATCTGCACCAGCGTGCCGCCGGGCTTCTGGGCCCAGGCCGGGGCGCTCAGTGCGAGCGCGACCGCGGCACATGCCGCGACGATCAGGGAACGGGACATGGCTTGGAATCCTTCGGTGAGGAATGGCGCCGCGAGGGTGGGGCTCCGAAGCACTATAGATAAGCCCTCGTTTCGGCGGCAAGTAGCCCCTGATGCGCGCGGCGCGGTGCATGCGGCCCCAACGTGGGGCGCACCGTCGCATCGGACACGGTGCGACGCGTGATGGGTCCGGGCCCCGTGGCACCGCGGCGCGCAGGCGCGTGGGCGGTGTGCCGGCATCGGCGACTCGGCCCGATTCATGCGGGAATCAAGGGAAAAACGCGAGATGCGAAGGCGCGGCCATGACGTCGACCGACTGTGCGACGAGTCGCCGCATGCCCGCTTCGAGCGTCGGGAAACCTCGTCGGTTCCGGCTGTGCACTTGCCGTGCACTATCCAACAAACGAAAAATACGCTCCGAAAATTCGATTGGACGCAGCCGCCTGCGCTGCGCAGCATCCCTTCATCCACTCAGCCTGAAGATCGCCCTTGGACATCGCTCGATTCCCTCGCGTACGGCTCGGGCACTTCCCGACGCCGCTGGAGCCGCTGGAGAACCTGACCCGGGTGCTCGGCGGGCCACGCCTCTGGATCAAGCGCGACGACTGCACGGGTCTTTCGACCGGCGGCAACAAGACGCGCAAGCTCGAGTTCCTGATGGCCGAAGCCCTGGCACTCGGGGCCGACGTCGTCATCACCCAGGGTGCGACGCAGTCCAACCATGCGCGGCAGACGGTCGCCGCGGCGGCGCGCCTGGGCATGGCCTGCCACATCCTGCTCGAGGATCGCACCGGCAGCACCGACCCGGACTACACCGACAACGGCAACGTGCTGCTCGATCGCCTGCACGGCGCCACCGTCGAGCGCCGCGCAGGCGGCACCAACATGCAGGCCGAGATGGAGGCCGTGGCGGCCCGCCTGACCGACGCCGGCAAGCGCCCCTACGTGATTCCAGGCGGCGGCTCCAACCCGCTGGGCGCACTGGGCTACGCGAACGCCGCGCTCGAGCTCGTCGGCCAGGCCACCGAGCGCGGCCTGCGCATCGATCACCTCGTGACCGCCACCGGCAGCGCCGGCACGCAGGCCGGCCTGGTCGTCGGGCTGCAGGCGCTGAACAGTCCGATCCGTCTGCTCGGCATCGGGGTGCGCGCCCCGCGCGCGAAGCAGGAGGCGATGGTCCACGACCTGGGGTGCCGCACCTGGGACCTGCTGGGCCTGCGGGGCGAGCTGCCCCGCGAGTCGGTCGTCGCCAACTGCGACTACGTCGGCGACGGCTACGGCGTGCCGACGCCCGGCATGGTGGAGGCGGTGACCCTGCTCGCCCGGACCGAAGGCCTGCTGCTCGACCCGGTGTATTCGGGCAAGGGCATGGCCGGTCTGATCGACCTCATCCGACAGGGCACCTTCAGGAAGGACGAGAACATCGTCTTCCTGCACACCGGCGGATCGGTGGGGCTGTTCGGCTACCCGTCGACCTTCGGGCCCGCCCTGCGCTGAGCGAGCATCGGTATGATCGGCGGCGATGGAACTCAAGTGGCTCGACGACTACATCGCGCTCATCGAGACCGGCAGCTTCTCGGCGGCGGCCAAGCGTAGGCATGTGTCCCAGCCCGCCTTCTCGCGCCGCATCCAGCTGCTCGAGGAGTGGCTGGGCGTCACGCTGATCGATCGCGCACGCAAGCCGCTCCGGTTCACCCCGGTCGCGGGCGAGAACCACGCCGCCTTCCGCGGCCTCGTCGCACGCATCTATGAATTCCGCTCGACGATCAAGTCCGAGTCGCTGGACATCGCCGACCTGACGATCGTCGCGCAGCACACGCTGACCACGTCCTACGTGCCGGCATTCCTGAAGCGACTGCGCCAGATGGAGCCGGAGCAGAACTTCCGGATCCGGTCCGAGAACCGCAGCGATGCGGTGACGATGCTGATGCGCGGCCAGGCCGAGATCCTGATCACCTACGAGACGGCGCAGACGCCGTGCGGCATCCCGCCGCCGATCGCACAGCGGCAGGTGCTCGGCGTCGACCGGCTGGTGCTGGTCGCCAGCCCCGCCCTGCATGCGTCGCTCGGCGCTCCGCGCGGCGACGGCGCGCCGGTCCCGATGCTGTGCTTTCCCCCCGAGAGCTTCTTCGGTCAGGTGGTGCGCCTGGAGGCGCTGCCCGAACTGATGCGTGGCCATCAGGTGGTGGTGCGCTGCGTCAGCGAGTTCGCCATCGGGCTGCGCGAGCTGGCGCTGGTCGGCCAGGGGGTCGCGTGGCTGCCGGGCTCGCTGATCGCGGACGATCTCAGGCGGGGCCGCCTCAGGCCGCTCGAGACACTGGGCCGATCGGTCGACATGGACCTCGTCGCGTACTTCGCGGTGGGGTCCGGCGACAAGGCGGCGCTCCTGGACCGGCAGTTCCAGGCGTTTCGCGGCGGTGCCGACCTGGTGCCCGGCGTGGCGGCGAAGCGGTCGCGGGCGGCGTCGCCCGACTCCCCCCGAAGGAAGAAGTCGCCCGTGCGCTGACGGTGCCGCCGCGCCGCCGACGCCCCCGAGTACTGCCGACGCCTGCCGAGTCCTGCCGGCTCCAAGGACTCCATTGCCTTTGCCGGCGCCTGTCGTACACTCGCCCCCCTGTGCCCGACGCGCCGATCCGCCGCGCCGACGGGCCGACACACCGTCAACAGGAGACCGCCTCATGAAACTCACCCGACTGCTGCTCGCGTTCGCGGGTGCCGCGCTGTTCTCGACCCAGGTCGGCGCGCAGACCCAGATGCGCATCAACATCTCGATCGGCCAGAACTCGCACTACGGCGTCGCCGTCGACACCTTCGCGCGCGAAGTCGAGAAGCGCACCGCCGGCCGCTACAAGATCCAGGCGTTCTACGCCGGTGCCCTCGGCGCCGAGCGCGAGTCGATCGAGGCGATCCAGCTCGGCACGCACGAGCTGACGATGACCTCCACCGGGCCGGTGCCGAACTTCGTGCCGGAGACCCGGATCCTCGACGTGCCGTTCCTGTTCCGCGACAAGGCGCACGCGCGTGCGGTGCTCGACGGCCCGATCGGCCAGGAGATGCTCGCCAAGTTCGAGCCCAAGGGCATCAAGGCGCTGGGCTGGGCCGAGAACGGCTTCCGCCACATGACCAACAACAAGCGCCCGGTCAACGCGCCGGACGACCTGAAGGGCCTGAAGATGCGGACCATGGAGAACCCGGTCCACATCGCCGCCTACAAGGGCTTCGGCATCGTCCCGACCCCGATGGCGTTCACCGAGGTGTTCACCGCGCTGCAGCAAGGTACGGTCGACGGCCAGGAGAACCCGCTGTCGGTCATCACCGCGGCCAAGTTCGAGCAGGTCCAGAAGCACCTGTCGCTGACCGGTCATGTCTACTCGCCGGCGGTGATCCTGATGAGCAAGGCGGCGTTCGACAAGCTGTCGGCCGCAGACAAGAAGCACTTCATCGACGCCGCGGCCGAGGGCATCAAGGCGAACCGGGCGCGAGTCGACGAGGACGATGCGCGCGGCGTCGCCGACCTCAAGTCGAAGGGCATGCAGGTCATCGAGGTCGACAAGTCGAAGTTCCAGGCCGCGCTGACGCCGGTGTTCGCCGAGTTCGCCAAGCAGTTCGGCCAGGCCAACCTCGACAAGATCCGCAACTACAAGTGACGGCAACGGCCCCTCGCGGGGCCGTCTTTCCATGAAACGCACCTTTCTCGCGATCGAGCGCGGCACGACCGCGTTCGCGCTCTACGCGTCGTGCGCGATGCTCGCGATCGCCGCCGGTCTCGGCTTCTGGCAGATCGTCACCCGCTTCGTGCTGGAGCAGCCGTCCGAATGGACCGAGGTGCTGATCCGGTTCGCGCTCGTCTGGATGGTGTTCATGGGCATCGCCGCCGCGTTCCGCCAGGGGGCGATGGTCTGCGTCGACGTGCTGTACCGGTGGAGCCGGCCCGGCATGCGGCGCTTCCTCGACTGGGCGGTCGCGGCGGTGAGCCTGTTGCTGCTGGTGCTGATCGTCTGGATCGGCTGGGACTACGCGCAGCGCGGCAAGGTGCAGTCGGTCGCGGGCCTCGAGGAGATGTCGATGTTCTGGGCCTACCTGGCGATGCCGGTGGGCGGCGTGTTCGCGATCCTCGGCGTGATCGGCAATGCGCTCGATCCGAGGCGCGAAGACCTCGAGATGGCTCAGTGAGGAGCGCGCGATGACCTCGATCATGCTGCTCACGATGCTGCTGTGCTTCGCGCTGACGGTCTCGGTCGCGGTGTCGATCGGGCTGTCGGCGGTGCTCGGCATCCAGATCGTCGGCGCGAACAACCTCCTGATCGTCAAGGAGATGTTCGGCTCGATCAACAAGTTCCCGCTCGCCGCGATCCCGTTCTTCATCCTCGCCGGCAACCTGATGGAGGGCGGCGGCATCTCGCGGCGGCTGGTCGAGTTCGCGCGCTCCGTCGTCGGCGGCGTGCAGGGCGGCCTGCCGATGACCTGCGTGCTGACCTGCATGATCTTCGCGGCGGTCTCGGGCTCGTCGGTGGCCACCACCTTCGCGATCGGCGCGATCCTGATCCCGGCGCTGGTGCGCCAGGGCTACCCGAACAACTACGCGGCCGCGCTGCAGGCCACCAGCGCAGAACTCGGCGTGATCATCCCGCCGTCCATCCCGATGATCCTGTACGGCGTGTCGGCCGAGGTGTCGATCGGCGAGCTGTTCATCGCGGGCTTCGGGCCGGGCCTGCTGATCGGCTTCGGGCTGATGCTCTTCGTCTGGGTCTACTGCAAGATCAAGGGCTGGGGCAAGCGCGACGGCGAGGGCCGCCTGTCGCTCGGGCCGGCGATCAAGCAGGCCGCGTGGGCGCTGGCGATGCCGGTGATCATCCTCGGCGGCATCTACGGCGGCATCTTCACGCCGACCGAGGCGTCGGCGGTGGCGGTGGTCTACGCGCTCTTCGTCGGCATGGTCGTGTATCGCGAGATCAAGCCGTCCGAGCTGATCCCGATCCTGAAGAAGTCGGCGATCTCGTCGTCGGTGATCCTGTTCATCATCGCGAACGCCGGCCTCTTCGCGTTCCTGATCACGCGCGCCGGCGTGCCCGACGCGATCGGCCAGTGGCTGACCTCGGTGCTGCAGAGCCCGTTCTGGTTCCTGCTCGGCGTGAACCTCGCGCTCTTCGTGATCGGCATGTTCATCGAGACCTCGGCCTCGATCATCGTGCTGGCGCCGATCCTCGCGCCGGTGGCGGTGCACTTCGGGATCGACCCGGTGCACTTCGGGATCATCATGGTGGTGAACCTCGCCCTCGGCATGATCACGCCGCCGTTCGGCGTGAACCTGTTCGCCGCGTGCACGGTGGCGAAGATATCGCTCGACCGGATCATTCCGTACCTGATCCCCTTCGTGCTGGTGGTGCTCGCCTGCCTGATGGTCATCACCTACGTGCCGGTGCTCAGCCTCGGCCTGAGGGACCTGGTCTACCGCTGACCGCAGGCGTCGACCGGGCCCGCGTGCCCGGCGACCCGCCGCGCCACCGCGGGATGCGGCGGCAGCCGGTCGTGGTGATCGACGGGCAGCGCCGGCAGCACCAGTGCCGGCGCGGCGATCGAGCGCCGCGCGCCGCGGGCATCGAGGGCCATGACCCGCAGCCACAGCAGCGGAGCGGCCGTGCCCGCCACCGTCAGGCCGCGGTCGACCCTCAGGCGGAACAGCGCATCGGCCTCGCCGCCCGACGGGACGTCGGGCAGCAGCCAGCCGAGCTCGCCGGTCGGTGCGCCGATGGACGGATGCGCGTCGAGCAGCGTGACCGACACGCCCGCGCTCGGCCGGAGGTACAGGCGCACGGCGCTCAGCCAGGGGGCGGGCGCGCGGCGGCCCGTCGGAAGGGGCATCGACCGCGGCGAGCGCAGCCGCACCCAGAGATCGAGGCTGTCGTCGTGGCCGGCGCGCAGCGCGGCGATCCCCGGCAGCGCGGTCAGCGTGGGGGTGTCGTGCGAATCGTCTGCATGCATGCCCGGATACCCCTCGGCGCGCCGCGCGGCGCGCCCCGACCGCAGAGTGCGGCCGGTCGGCGCGGGTGCGGCGATCAGGGGAGTCTGGGGATCGCGGGGCTCAGGACCTGAGCCCGGCCGGCACGGTATCGGCCGCCGGTTGGGCCTCGGGCATCGGCTCGGTGTCCGGCGACAGCGGCCCGTCGGTGGCCACGACCCGGTCGCGGCCGGTGGCCTTCGCGCGATACAGTCGCCGGTCGGCCGCCAGCAGCAGTTCCTCGAGCGTGCCGCCGTCCGACCCGCAGGCCAGTCCGATCGATACCGTGACCGGCGCCGACAGCCCGTGGTCGATCCGTCGCACCGCCTCGCACAGCCGCTGCGCGTGCGCATGACCGCCCTCGGGCGAGGTGTCGGGCAGCAGCAGGCAGAACTCCTCGCCGCCATAGCGGCCGATCACCGCGGCCTCGGGCGAGGCCTCGCGCAGCAGGCGCGCGAAGCGGGCGAGCACGCGGTCGCCGCTGGCATGGCCGTGGCGGTCGTTGATCTGCTTGAAGCGGTCGAGGTCGAGCATCAGCAGCACCGGCCGGCCTTGGGCGGCGAGCTCGCGCCGCGCCTCGTCGATGAAGCTGCGCCGCGTGCGCAGGCCGGTCAGCGTGTCGACGGTCGCGAGCCGCCACAGCTCGGTCGACAGGCGGCTGTTCACCAGTCCGAGCAGGATCATCGCGTAGGCCATCGGCGCGAGCGCGAAGACCGCCGGCAGCAGCATCAGCAGCGGCCCTTCGACCATCCCGGTCATCGAGACCGGCGCACCGCGCACCGCGGTGAAGATCATCCGCAGCACGTGGCCGAGGGCGAAGGCGGTCATGAATCCGGTCGCCCAGCGCAGGGCGCGCGGCGCGTCGTCGCCCCGGCGCAGCCGGGCGCGCAGCAGCGGCACCGCCGCGGTCGCGAACACCGCCTGCACGGCCGAGTTGACCTGGAGCCGGGCCGCGAACAGGTCGGGATCGGCGCCGAGCATCACGCTCACGGCGAGCAGCACGACGGTCGTGCCGGCGGCGAGCCAGGGCAGCGGACGCGCGCCGACGAGCCGTCGCACGCTCTCGTAGCAGAGCGCCGCCGCGCCGCCGCCGAGGGTGTTGGCGATCGGGTAGGAGACGAACTCGGGGATCGCGCCGCGCAGCGCGATGCAGGCCATCGCGACGCCGAACATCAGCTGCGAGCCGGCCGCCCAGCGCAGCGCCATGGCGGACGGCGCATGCAGGCCGCGGCTCTGCCAGAGCATCAGCGCACAGGCGAGCGCGGTCAGGGACCCGACGAAGAACAGGGTCCGCACGTCGTAGACGAGCGTCATCGGTGCATTGGGCCACGGCGGCAGGCGTGTCGCGCGCGGCCTGCGACGACCAGCGTCGCCCGACCGACGGACGCGCCCTGCAGTGACGGTGCCGCATGCAAGGGGGTCGGCGGACGCGCCGTGCCGGTCCGCGCTACAGTGCCGCCGGACGACGGACCGGACACGGGGAGACGACGATGGCGGCGGTGCGCAGCGAGGTGGCGGGCAGCATCTGGAAGGTCGAGGTGACGGTCGGCCAGCGCGTGGCCGCGGGCGATGCGCTGGTCATCGTCGAGTCGATGAAGATGGAGATCCCCGTCGAGGCGCCGGCCGCCGGCACGGTCGCCGAGGTGCGCGTCGCAGAGGGCGAGCGCATCGCCGAAGGGGCGGTGGTCGTGGTGCTCGCGTAGAAGCAGGGCCTGAAGGGCCGCGGGGACCTCAGGCCGGCACTTCGCTGCCGTCCCAGGCGAACACCCGTCCGCTGTCGGCCGGGCCGAGCCCGTCCAGCACGGCGAGCAGCTTCGCCGCCGACTCGTCCGCGCCGAACAGGCGGCCCTCGGGCACGCCCGCCTGGAAGGGCCTCGACAGCGCGGTGTCCACCGTCCCCGGGTGCAGGCCGACGCACACGCCCTCGCGCGCGGTGCGCGCCCACTCGATGGCGGCGGTGCGCAGCAGCATGTTGAGCGCGGCCTTCGAGGCGCGGTAGCCGTACCAGCCGCCGAGGCGGTTGTCCGAGATCGAGCCGACCCGGGCCGACACCGCCGCGAACACCGCGCGGCCCTCGCGCGGCATCAGCGGCAGGAAGTGCTTGGCGACCAGCGCAGGACCCGTGGCGTTGACCGCGAACAGTCGGGCCATCCGCGCCCCGTCGAGCATCGCCAGCGACTTCTCGGGCCGCAGGCCATCGGGCGCGTGCAGCAGCCCGGTCGCGACGATCACCCAGCGCGGCGGAGCCAGCGTGCGCGCGAGCGCGGCCGCCGCGGCGATGCTGGCCTCGTCGGTGAGGTCGATGCGCGCGCGCACCACGCCGGCCTCGGGCGCGGCGCCGTCGTCGTGCGGACCCGAGCGGGACAGCGCCAGCACCGTCGACACGTCGGCCCGCGCGCGCAGCGCCGCGACGAAGGCCGCGCCCAGGCCGCCGGAGGCACCGACGACGACCGCGCCGGCCGGGGCGGGCGAGAGCGCCTTCGCGTCCGCTTTCGCGTCCGCCTTCGCGCCCGTCCCGCCCGGGCTCGTGTCCCCGCTCCCCACCGGTGCGCCCCGCCCGCTCACAGCGACGCCGAGAACCCGCCGTCGACGACGAGCGTGTGCCCGTTGACGAAGGCCGCCTCGTCCGACGCGAGGTAGGCCGCCGCCGCGCCGATCTCTTCGGGCCGTCCCCAGCGACCGACCGGCGTGCGCCCGACCACCCAGCCGTCGAAGGCCGCGTCGTTGACCAGCGCGGTGTTCATCTCGGTCGCGAAGTAGCCCGGGGCGATGCAGTTCACCGTGATGCCCTTCGGTCCCAGCTCGACCGCCAGCGAGCGCGTCAGCGCGTGGACCGCGCCCTTCGACGCGATGTAGGCCGACACCGTCGGGCGCGCGGCGATCGCGGTCATCGAGCCGGTGACGACGATACGGCCGCGCCCGGCCGGCTGCATCACGCGCGCGGCCTCCTTGCACAGCGCCCAGACCGCGACGAGGTTGGTCTCGATCACGCGGCGGAAGTCGTCGATCGGGAAGTCGACGATCGGGCTGCGGTGCTGGATGCCGGCGTTGGCCACCAGGATGTCGAGCCGCCCGTGGCGCTCGACCGTGCGCGCGACGGCCGCCGCGCAGGCGGCGGTGTCGGTGACGTCGAAGGCCGCGGCCTCCGCTTGCCCGCCCGCCGCCTGGATCTCGGCCACGCGGGCGTCGATCGCCGCCGCGTCGCGCGCGTTGAGCACCACCCGCGCGCCGTTGCGCGCCAGGGCCTGGGCCATCGCCCAGCCGAGCCCGCGCGATGCGCCGGTGACCAGTGCGACCTTGCCGTCGAGTCGGAACACGATGCCGTCTCCTCGTTGTGGAGGCGCAAGGATACCGGCCGGCCTCACCCCAGCGACGCCCGGACCCCTCAGCCGCCGCGCCCGCTCAGGCCGGCGGCCATCAGCGCGGCCCAGACGGCGACGTACGCCACGATGCCGAGCACCAGCCAGACGCGCGCCCCGCGCGGCGCGAGCGCGCCGAGCGCCGCACCCGCCAGCGGCAGCGCCTGGTGCGCGTGCAGCCCGACGAAGTGCGCCGGCCGCAGGTCGCCCGCCACGTGCCAGCCGGTCAACGGCATCCCGCCGCCCGAAGGCGGCTGCATCCCGCCGAGCATCATCCCGGACACGCTGCCCAGCACGAAGGTCAGCGACAGTCCCCAGAGCACGGACGTGCGCCACGCGCTGCCGCGGGCGGGCGTGCCATGCCTCGCGATCTCCCAGGCGATCACGGGCTGGGTCGCGGTCATCGCGATCGCGCCCGCCGCCATCGCGCTGTAGAGCGCGGCGTGCAGCGGGTCGCCGACGTTGTAGTGCGAGCCCGCGCCGAGCGCCGCCTGCAGCACGATGTAGGCGATCTCGAAGCTGCCTGCGGCGATCAGCGTCCAGACGGCGGTGCGGACCGGCCACGCGCGGCGCCGCGCTTCGGGCAGCAGCCCGACGAACCAGGCGGTGGTCAGCGCGAAGAGGCCGACCGAGGCGAGGAACTTCAGCGGCTTGAGCCAGATCGGCGCCTCGCGCAGCATCCGCTCGTCGAGGCCGAGCGCGAGCGCGGCCGGGATCATCGCGAGCCACATCGCGATGCCGAAGCGCGCGAGGGTGGGTTCGCGGGCGATCAGCGCGGCCAGCAGACCGCGGGCCGTGGGGGCGAGGGGAAGGGCGGAGGCGGTCACGGACGGGCTCCCTGGACGGGGCGAAGCGACGCGGGCCGCAGCACCGCGCGCAGCACGAAGAAGGCCAGCAGTCCCGCCGGCCCGAAGAGGAAGGTCAGCGCGAGCACCGGCACGATCGCCAGGTGCGGCAGGCCGAGTTCGCCCGCGCGCTGCGCGATCCAGGTGCCGACGAACAGGTCGAAGGCGAGGTAGTGGATCCACCCGGCGGTGAGCGCATGGTCGATGGCGAACAGCGCGCGCACCTCGGCGATGGAGCCGAAGCCGCCGCCGTTCGAGGGCGGGCTCGCGAGCAGCATCGCCACGTAGGCGAGCGCGAACGCGAGCGGCAGCAGGCGGCCGGTCGCGAGCCAGGTCCAGCGAGTCCAGCGGGCGCTCGGCGGCGACACCGCCAGCGCGATCCACGCGGGCAGCGCCAGCCCGTTGGCGAGCGCGAAGACGGTGTCGGGCAGCGCCATGGCGGTCAGACCAGCGCGGTCATGACGGTCAGCGCCACCAGGCCGGCGACGGTCGCGACGGTGCCCAGTGCCGCGGCGACGGCGAGCAGCGGGCGGGCATAGGGGCAGTTCGGGTCGAGGGAGAGGTCGTCCATGGAGCGCTCCGGTGTCGGGGTGTGAGGGGTCGATCGGAAGAACTGGGTGGGCCGGGTATGCGGCTGCAGGGGGTGAGGCGGGTTCGGGCCCGACGCGATAGACAGTGTCTAGCCCACGGATCGAAGGCTAGGTGATAGAGTAGACAGTGTCAAGTGCCTGGCCGCGCATCACCCGCCCTGCGGTCGGCCCGCCGACCCGCGGGCGATCCAGGCCCGCACGGATACGACCGACGCTCCGACACGACGAACGCACCGACACGACCAACGCTCCGACACGCCGACCACCCCGAAAGACCCACGATGACCGCCCCGACCCGTACGCGTGCCGCGCCGCGCGCCGCGAAGCCCGCCGCCCCGGACCTGCGCCACCGCATCCTCGAGGCCGCCGCGGACCTGCTGCGCGAGGAGGGCGTGGCGGCGCTCAGCATGCGCGAGGTCGCGCGCCGCGCAGGCGTCACGCACCAGGCGCCGTACCACCACTTCGCCGACCGCGAGGCGATCCTCGCGGAACTCGTGACCGGCGGCTTCGCGATGCTGGCCGACCGGCTGGCCCGCGCCAACGACGGCGCCACGCGCCATGGCGCGCGCCGGCTGGTCTACGAAGCGGGGCGCGCCTACGTCGACTTCGCGCTCGAGCAGCCCGGGCGCTTCCGGATCATGTTCCGACCGGAGCTGTGCGATCCGGCGCGCTACCCGGCCGCGGCGGCCGAGGGCGATCGGGCCCACGGCGAGCTGATGCGGATGGTGACGATCCTGCACGGCGCGCCCGACGAGGCATTGGCGACGCTGCACTGGTCGCAGGTGCACGGGCTGGCGAGCCTGATGCTCGACGGTGGCCTCGCGGACAAGATGCCGTCGGCGAGCGTGCGGCGTGCGCACGTGGAGGCGGTGCTGCAGGCCTACGCGGCGATCGCGGCGCCGGAGTCGGAGGCGGAGTCGCGGTCGGCACCGTGAACATGCCCGTGCCCGTGCCCGTGCCTGTGCCTGTGCCTGTGCCTGTGCCTGTGCCCGTGCCTGAAACCGTGGCCGTGGACGTGACCGGTCTGCCGCCCGCGGTCGAGCACTAGAGACCGTCCCCGCAGCGCCAGCAGAGTTCGAAGCTCGCCGGGTTGTCCTCGCCGCAGCCGGGGCAGAAGCGGACGCCGTCGGGGCGCCGTGCGTCGGCCTCGTGATCGGCCAGCACCGCCCGCGCCCGGTCGCGTTCGCGCGCGTCGTCGATCCACACCTGCGCGAGCGCGGCCTCGGGCGGCAGTTCGCCGACGGCGCCCTGCACGTGCAGGTTCAGCAGGTGCACGCGGATGCCGTGTCGGGCGAGGCGGTCGCGCAGCAGGTGCGCCTGCACGGCGGTGAGTCGGACGAGCAGCTCCATCCGTGCCAGCATACGCGGCGCCGCATCGGCGTCCTTCCCCCCATCCAGGAGACCGCAACCATGAGCGTCCACTTCATCGACCCGCCCGGCCTGTCGCGCGGCAGCTATTCGCACGTCGCGGTGGTCACCGGCGGCCGCACGATCCACGTCTCCGGCCAGGTGTCGATGGACGAGCAGGGCCGCGTGGTGGGCACGACCTTCGAGGCCCAGGCCGAGCGCGTGCTCGAGAACCTGAAGCTCGCGCTCGCCGCGGCGGGCGCCGAGCTGCGTCACGTCGTGAAGATGAACACCTACGTGCGCGACCTCACCAGCACGCGCGTGAAGGCCTTCCGAGAGATCCGCGGCCGCCATTTCGGCGAGCACAAGCCCGCGAGCACGCTGGTGGGCACGCCGGCGCTGGTGCACGAGGACCTGATGATCGAGGTCGAGGTGGTCGCGGTCGTGGACTGAGGGCGCGGCGCGGCCGGC
>Ga0105105_10000453_pt1 | contig 18760 bp, 19 predicted proteins | sample PPLLaktember2015_4_FD_79108 | JGI IMG/M metagenome (GOLD analysis project Ga0105105, IMG submission 79108) | Freshwater sediment microbial communities from Prairie Pothole Lake near Jamestown, North Dakota, USA - PPLs Lake P8 Core (1) Depth... | ecosystem: Environmental > Aquatic > Freshwater >...
GCTGGATCTACCATTGAACAACATGCGCAGCGATTTGCACAGAACATGGAACAGATGGGTAAAAAAGTCGGAGATCAGATGGCACAAGCTGCAAAACAGTTCCATGAGAGCACGCAAAAGGAAACACGACATTTAGAACAGCGAATGGATCGGATAGGCAAACGTGCAGAGAATTGGTATGAACGTAGATTTGGTCCATTTGGACCATTGCTTGAAAGCTTCATTTTTCTGATTGTGTTTCGTCTCGTCATCATGGTCATGGAACTTCCAAATGAAGAAACCCCAGAAGTACGCACTGTAGCCGCTATCCTGCTTGTTTATATTTTACCGCTCTTTGCACTAAGCTTGCTTTCGAATTACACACAATATCTTTCAAAAAAATTCTTTCAAATCAAGGTGTTCTCACCTCTCTTCTATGCAATATTTTTTGTTCTTTTCTGTTGGGTTATTTCAAAAATGCTTTACGATGCAAGCACTCATTTTACTATCCCAGATCTTCGGACAGCAGCAGTGTCTCTTGAGAATAGTCTGCCGACCATATTTGTCTTTGTCCTTCTCATTGGATATGTGATTTTAGTAGTGAATCTACCAAGAGATCAAGGGAAAAAACCATAAAAAAGATATAAATAGAATGAATGATTATCGTATGATTGGTTGGAGGCCAAGGTATGGTATATTGTGCGAAATGTGGAACAAAAAATGAAGATGATGCAACTTTTTGTAAAAGCTGTGGTGCGTCGCTTACAGGATCAAGAACAGAACATGATCGACAAAGGGATCAACGATGTGAAGATGAATGTGCTGGCGGAAAAGGCGGTCGTGGATGGGCGATGTTCTGGGGTGTCATTATTGTCCTTATTGGTCTCGTGATTCTGTTTGAAGTAGTCATTAAAGATATGGCGAAACAATATGAATGGCTCTCATGGGCTAATACCGTTCAATGGAACTGGATTTTTGCATTTGTCATAGCGATTTTCATCATCATCTTTGGTCTGCGTGTTCTCTCTAAACGTTAAATCGAGACTGTGAACATTTTGCAGGATTCAACACAATTCCTACAGAGGGATCTATGATGCGATTTCGAAAGTTGTATCCTGGTGTCAAGCCAAAGGAAACACAGCAGTATTGAAAAAAGACCATAGATGAATTCTCCAGTGATTTCTCCAACTGCAATCGTGATAATAAAAAAACAAACAGGCATAAGACTGTTGATAAAAACATGGACGATCGCATGCCTACTCCGATACAGGATTTCGATGTACAAAACAGGAACAATCGATAATCCAAGAACAAGCAAGAGCACAGACGTCATTTTTGTGAGTTGGAAATCAGCTAGTATATAGAGAAGCATTAAGACGATTGATACGCATAACCCCATCAAAAGACCAAGGCATCCTGCACACCAGACTTTCCTATTCCATTGAATTGTATGGTTCTGATATGTGAAACAGTCTGGGTGGTGACCTCGAAAGGATCGTTCTTTCGAAGATCGCGTATTTTTTTCTTCGTTCTTAATCTTTGGAAAAAACCGTCGTATCCAATTAGGGTGGATCGTAAAAGAAATTCCGACAATACAACATAGGATGAATACAGTAGCGATCCATACTTTATCTAAAAACGAGAGAGAAAAGGTTTGAGGCGGAACCATTACTACTAAAAGAGTCAATAGTACTGCTGCAATAAAAGACAACGCAAGATATATAGGAAGCGTTCTTGTCTGATTCAAATTAATCTCCTGAATTTCTCAAGGACGAACTGCCCAGCCATATGCTGGTACATTGTTCGTTTTAGCTTGTTTTTGGCTAGCACTCCTAGGATATTTTTTGTTAGTGATCCATAAAACGTGCGATAACAACGCCAGAGCTCCTCCTGGACTTCCTTTCTTGTTAATGTTTCTGTCGGCATGATCGCATGTGCCATATCGTAATTAGTATAATTTGTATCCTGAATCCAACCGTTTTTCTTCGAAGTCTCATAATAGATAGTTCCCGGAAACGGGGTGAGTGCTGTATAAATCGCAATATCTGGAGTAAGATCGAGAGAGTAAAGTCGGAGTTGTTCGATAGACTCATGGGTGTCTTTTCTTGCCCCAATCACAAACATCGCCTGAGAGAAAACATCATTTTGCTTCAGTATTTTCATGGCTTGATACGCATCTTGTGTTTTGATTCCTTTCTTATATTCCTGTAACATCTCCTCTGAATTCGTTTCCACACCACATAAAATCCAATAGGTGCCAACCTCGCGAAGGTTTCCAATCAGATCAGGATGTTGTGCGATATCATCGATTCTGGCTTGGAAGAAGAGCATGACGTCATCTTTGCATTGTTTCTTTTGGAGCTCTTCATACAGCTGCTTCCCTCGGTGACTCAGTCTCATATGATCATCTGCGAGCCAGAGGAACACACCTCCGTAGGTGTTATGCAGGAATTCAATTTCATCAGCGATCCGTTTCGCTGACTTCGTTCTCCATCTGCTCCCCCAATGTTTCCATTGGGTACAAAAGGAACATTGGTGTTCGCATCCTCGTGCGCCTTCTAAAATCATGTACCTTGTGTTCCTCCCTGCCATCATCGTAAAATGATATCGTTTCAGGTTCTTTTCTACGAGATGATATGCTGGATAGGGAAGCGTATCAAGGTTTTCAATTAACGGGCGTGTCTGATTGTGAACCACAGTCGTATTTTTTCGATACGAAATCCCTTGTACGTCACTTATCTTTCCTTTTTTCTGTAAAGTTTTGATAAGTTCAACGACTGTTTGTTCACCTTCACCTCTCACGATGTAGTCAATCTCCGGATAGTTTCGCAGTGATTCTTCCGGGGTAAACGAAAAATGAATACCTCCGACGATTGTAACGATATCTTCGCTGACAGTTTTTGCTATCTCGCAGGTCTTTGCACAGGTATACGCGTTTGTGGTAAAACCCGAGGTAAGAACAATGGATGGATTTGTCGACTCAATGTATTTCTCAAGGCCTTTCCAGTCGAGTCGATCTGCTTGGCAGTCTACGATATCAATGTCTGTTTCTGGGAGTTCTCGTTCTACATAGGCTGCCAGTATTAATAACGAGGATGGCGGGGGTAGGTACTCACCCATCACAAACCAGAAGTTCCGTGGTGGTTCAACAAACAAGAGTGAAGATTTCATCTGTTTCGATTAGGAAATATGCACTATATACAAATAAATTATTCTCTAGATAGTACTCTTTTTGATAATATATAAAAAAAGGGAGAGGAGGATTTAAAAGAACTTCCACACCTCGATTTCCTTAGAACCCATGTTTCCGTCCTTATCATACGCTTTTACGGTAAGGGTTTGTCTGAAGAATGCGGGTTGAATCCATAACCAACTGTAAGGAGCGGTCGTGTCGTTTCCAAGCAACTGGAGGTTGACGTAGAATTCCACCCGGTCAATACCTGAGTCATCATCTGCTGCGTTCACGTCTACATCAATTTTCCCGATGATCAGGGTTCCACCAGAAAGCGGCATGATTTCTTTATTCATGAAATAGAGTGCATATCCTGGTTTAGTAATCTCAACAGTTGGTGGTGTGATATCAGGGACAGGGCAGACAACGACGGCTTTCTCAACGACCGTATAATTATACCCAGCGTCATAATCGGTAAGCCACCATTGAGTGTTAATATCAGGTTGTGGGGCATCAACAGAGACGTTGTAGATATCATAGGAGACATACGTTGCATCATTGTGATCGTTTGGTGAAGGGTTGGCGATATCAACTATGGGATTGCTAAATGCAATTTTGAAATCTTCTGAGTTGACTCCCGCGCACGTCACATAGTGTCCTGCTTTTCTTTCAGAATGTGGTGGAGGATTATAGTACTCTGTTTTAAACGCCCAGTCTAAGGTGGAGAGGACATTATCCTTCCATGCTTGACCGGGTGGGTATGGATTCCCAACATCGTAACTCCAATAATAATGAGGGTCATCAACGAGCTGACGGACATCAAAATAGTAAGTTGCGCCAGGTGTAAGTGATATAGATGGATTAAAATCGAACCGAACCCATGTTTGAGCGGGGAGAAAACCTGGGTTGACAGTAGATTTTCCAAGGAGAGTCCCTGGGCGATTATCATAGACATTCATCTCCACATCTGTTGGAGGAAAGGTGCTCACGCTCTGAAGAAGGATTTCAATGGCATCAAGTCGTGTCACTGTTGGGATGAAGCCTTGAGAATCCCACAACGTGTTGATTTGTAAAACTTTTAGGACAGGACCTAAAGGTTGCAATTGATCAATTATCAAAGGTCCGATGATATAGTCGTAATCTCCAAGTAAGAGAATCACATTTTGACTACGTTCAATTTCACTTTCGATGAAACTAAAGGTTGGTCGGTCATAGGTTTGGACTGTGAATTTATCAGTCAGACCTGTAGTGGTTAACCAAGTAGTGATTGCAGTGTACATATCATCGATATAGGTAGTTCCTTTCTCTGTTGTGTTCATCGCTCGTGCGAGCTCTTCGATGAGCATGGGAGCATTGGCTTTTGCATGGTCGTCACCAGCGCCATAATCTTCGACAAGGGTGAACTGATCCTCTCCGTCACCCGGGGTACCTGCGGGGTCTGCGAATTTTGAGTCGAACCACCATAAACAATTCGCAACAGCAACTGGGCCACAGAACGCCCATTCTTCCACATCATCACCAACGACTGAGCTGTTCAGAGCACAATCAGGACCAGGAGCGATACAGTTTTCAGTCGGATTGTAGATATCATCACCAGCGAGTGTTGAATCAATCATCCCGTTCGGTCCAGGTGCTATCTTTTTCCATTGATTTTGTTGTTGACTAAAATCAGGAAGTCCTTGTGGTGCATAGTTTGGATACGATGGTTTCCAGTACCATCCTCTGTTTTCTATCGTTTTATCTGTTTTCTTAACAGGGGATATATTGAGTGCTTGTGTTGTAGAAATTAAAAGACAGAACAACACAATCATAGAAACAACTACTTTTCCATATTTTTTTGTATTCATTTTTTCCCTCCAATCCTTTCTTTCATTTTTTTTACGACGGGCGACATGAGAAGAAACAAGTTTGTATCATATGTTGCCTCCCGCTATACTAAGTCTTATTTAACTTAAATTCATGTACTATTATATAAGGCTTATTCCATGAAAAAATATCTTATTTTCTATCATTATTTTTTATTTCATTTTTAAAAAATCGCAAAAACCTGCATATAATTTTTTATTGCAAATAATGGGAGAATTCTTACGTATTACCCTATTAAGGTCCTTGTTTTGTCCGTCTACTTTGGTATGATCGTGAAGCCATTTTTTTTTCAGAAGAATCAATCTCAATATGTTCACCAGTCACCATATAGTAGATTTTTTCTGCAATTTTACAGGCATGGTCTCCGCATCGTTCCAAATACCGGGAAACCATCATAAAGTGGGCACCCTGGGTGATGTTCTTGTTATCTTCCATCATATAGGTTAAACATTCCCTAAAAATAGAATAGCGGAGTTCATCCACGATCGATTCCCGTTCTTCTAAATTCTTGATTGTTGAAATATCCTCCTTTACAAAAGCAGTAAGTACATCATCAATCATACGACAGACAATCTCAGCCATATGAGGGATGCTAACCAACTTCTTCATTCGAGGAACATCATGGAGTTCATCGGTGACTTTTGCGATGTCTTTACCATAACGACCAATTCTCGTTAGATAGGTATTCATTTTCAAACAACAAGCAATCGTCCGCATGTCCTTTGCCATTGGTTGATACAAGGCAATTAAACGCAGAGCCTTAGCTTCGATATCTCTATCCATATTTGCAATAATTCCTTTTTTAGATTGGACCCAAGCAGCAAGTTCACTATCATCATTTTTCAGAGAATCTGTAGCTTTTTGGAGCATCTCTTTTGAAAGCTGCCCCATGTTCAAGATATCATTTTTTAGTTCGTCTAATTCATTATGAAATTTTTGCACCATATTCTTATCCTTCTTTATCCAAAACGGCCAGTAATGTATTTTTCTGTAAGTTCCTCATGGGGATCTTCAAAGATCTGTTCAGTTTCACCAAACTCGATAAGCTTTCCCAGGTACATATACGCTGCGTAGTCGCTGACACGAGCAGCTTGTTGCATATTATGGGTAACGATAATAACCGTATAATTCTTTTTTAATTCATCGATAAGGTCCTCAATTTTTGCTGTTGCGATTGGATCTAGGGCGGAGCAGGGTTCATCCATGAGGATTACTTCTGGTTCTATGGCAAGTGCACGGGCGATGCATAATCGTTGTTGTTGGCCTCCAGATAAGCTCATTGCGGATTCATCTAATCGATCACGGACTTCCTCCCAGAGGGCTGCTGCTTTTAGGCTTTTTTCAACAAGTTCGTCTAAAATCTTTTTATCATGGGTACCATGAATTTTCAATCCGTATGCGATGTTTTCATACACCGATTTTGGGAATGGATTTGGTTTTTGAAACACCATGCCGATTTTACTACGGAGTGCAACGGGATCAACGGTTTCATCAAGGATATTCACTTCTTTCCAGAAGATTTTCCCTTCTGTTCTGCATCCTTCTATTTCATCATTCATTCGATTTAACGCCCGGAGAAGTGTACTTTTCCCGCATCCGCTAGGACCGATAAACGCTGTTACCTTCTTTTCTAAAACGTCCATTGAGACATCTATAATTGCGTGTTTTTCTGAATAAAAGACGTTTAATCCTCGCATGGAGATGGTTCCCTTGGCTGCATCCTGATTTTCCATGTTGGTGTTCTCTCTTTTTACTGTAAAAACATGGGGATTTTTTATGAATTTCTTCTCAGAATTGTTGTTGTTCTTTTTTTGTTTCGACGTCATTTACCAATCCCTCCGTGATTGCGATCGCTGACGTATAATAATGGCGATGAGGTTCATCGAAAGAAGGATAACAAGTAAAACAATGATCGTACTTGCCGCGAGATCATGGAATTGTAGTTTTGGATGGCGGGTCCAATAGAAGATTGTTATCGGGAGAGCAAGAAATCCATCAAGGATACCGCTTGGTGCTGTTTTGGCAAAGAGGGCTCCGATGAACAGAATTGGAGCTGTTTCTCCAATAGCACGAGACAATGCCAAGATTACGCCTGTTAATGTTCCTGGGACTGCATAAGGAAGCACATGATGGCGGACTGTTTGCCATTTTGTCGCACCAAGACCTCGTGATGCCTCTCGGAATGAATCAGGTACCGATTTTAGGGATTCTTCTGTTGCTACCACGATAACTGGGAGAATCATAATAGCAAGTGTAAGACTGCCTGCAAGAAGACTAGGTCCAAAGCCAAATAACCGTGAAAACACCGCTAACCCTACCAAACCAAACACTATTGAAGGAACACCAGCAAGGTTCTGAATGATTCGTCTGAGAAACCGGGTGTATCTGTTATCCTTTGCAAATTCATTTAAATATATAGCTGCCCCAACACCCATAGGCACTGCAAATACTAAGGTCAGGCAAACAAGGTAGACTGAGCCTATAATGACTGGATAAATCCCTGCTTTTGATGGTATTGAACTGGGAAATGACGAAAGAAACGTCCAATCAATGCCAGGGAGCCCTTGTTCCAACACAGAGACTATGAGCAAGACAAGAAAAACTACTGCTATCAAGAGACAAGTCGCTATCGTAGTAATCCCAATTTTTCCCTTCAAGTATCGACGTTGCAAACTGATTTTTTTATCGTGGGTTCTGCGTAACAGAAGATGCGAAAAAATATTAATTCGTGTAAAAATTTTTTTTGTATGTCGTATCATCCAAGTTTCCTTTTTGGCAGTGATACCTCCTCGTTTGATACGAAAAACGACTCTCCCTGCAATTAAATTAATAATATAGGTAATAACGAAAAGAACAAGTCCTACAGCAAACGCTGCACTCACTGCAACCCCTGGTGGAATATCACCCGTTGCTACTTGTGCGATATAGGCAGTCATGGTTTGAACTTCCTCGAGTGGATTGAGTGTGAGTCTTGCGATACTCCCTGCTGCTAATACCACGACCATCGTCTCTCCTAATGCTCTTGCGAGTCCTAAGAGCAGGGAAGCGATGATCCCGCTTGATGCTGCGGGCATGACAACTTTTATTGATGTCTCCCATTTTGTTGCCCCCATGGCAAGACTTGCTTCACGGAGATGTTTTGGGACTGCTTTCATCGAATCATCAGAGATACTGACGATAATCGGTAGTACCATTATTGCCATTACAATAATGGCGCTTGCTGCGTTAAAGTAACTCGCACCAAAATACTGCTGGAGGATTGGGCTAATCACAAGAAGAGCAAAAAAACCGTAAACAATTGATGGTATTCCTGCAAGGACCTCAATAACAGGTTTTGCTATTGATCTTACTTTTTTCCCAGCAAATTCTGAAAGATATAATGCTGCACCTATTCCGAGTGGTGCACCAATGAGAAGTGCACCTCCTGCGACAAGGAGGGTTCCTGAGAGAAGAGGTAGCAATCCAAAATGCGGGTTATTTCCATTAGGTGCCCATTTGCTACCTGTGAAAAACTCAAGGATGTTGACTGCCGGGTTGAAAAAGAAACCAACAGACCCTTCGACAAGTGTATAAATAATGGCTGCGCTTACCACCACAGCAATGCTTGCGGTAAGGAAGAGCAGCCAGATTATCACCTGTTCCTTAATTCCTTTTTTACGGAAGAACAAATGTTGTTTCACTGAATTTTTTTTCCCCGTTCGTATCCTCATTGGTTGTATCACAATCCAGATTTTACAACTTTGCTAGTTGACTGGTGATTAAAGTCGGATCGACCAACGCAAGTCTTACGTACCCGATATCTGAGACAATTCCTTGGCCTTCATCACCTAAAACGTACTTAAGATATTGATTAATTGCGTTCCCTTTCTCTGTTGTTGTATCTGGGATTCCATTTGTGTATATATGGAGTGGACGAGCCATTGGATAATTTGCAACATTGTCTATACTTGCTTCAACATATGTTGATGTCTTAGCGATTTTTACAACTTTGACTTGACCAGGATTTTCCATGATGTAGGCAAAACCAAAATAACCGATTGCATACTGATTATCTTTTATTGCATTTAATATCACATTATCATCTGCACTTGGATGATAGACGCCGTCACCTAGATCAAGTCTCGTCTGTATTTGTTGAGTGTCTTTTCCCCAGTCAGGTATGATACTTTCAAAGAAATAATCATATGTCCCGCTTGCTTCATCGGGTGCATAGATTTCAATTTTTTCATGAGGTGCTGTTGTTAAACCAGGGACGTCATCCCAATAGATAGCAGGTGTGTCATCAGTAAATATCTTTGATAGTTGCGTAAAATTCAATTGAGTTGCCCAGTTATTGTTATTATGGACAACCACTGCAAGAACATCATAAGCAACGACCCATTTGACAGGTAAAATTCCATTTACCGGTGCGTTAGCAGTCCCATCAGAATTAACATCCTGTGAGTTTCCTCCGACTTTTTCATAATCAGATCCTTTTAACACTCTGCTTGCATCTCCTAGATCTGCTTCACCGAGAAGTAGTGCGTTTAATCCATGGCTTGAACCTCCACCTGATACTGATATGTCAGCTTTGTCAAATACTTCTGCCCACGCAACAGCAAGAGGAAGAACTGTACTGGAACCGGTTTGAATCAGGTTTGGTATTTCTTCGTTTGATTGTTGGGTACAGCCGCTGAAAATCGTTGCGAAAAGTAATGCTGTAACTAGGACACCGAACAATAGCTTGCTTCTTATGTTATTATTTTTTTCTTTAACTATTTTTATCACCATGGAACGGCAAACGAAATAGAAATATATACTTTATCTACATAATCTATAGAGATATATATAGTGATATTTTGTCAATATAGCTCTATAGAAAATTTTAAAAGGCTATTCTTTTTCAAGGTAACTTGTGAACATCTATGGAGATACGACGAGTACAACTCACTGGAGGATCATCCTATATCATAACCTTACCAAAAGAATGGATTAATTCTTTTCATATCAAAAAAAATGATCCACTGGGAATACACATTCAATCTGATGGCACGTTATTACTCACACCAAAAATGACTCAGGAGCAACTCCAGAAGGTAAAAGAATTCGACGTTAGTCGTATCTCTAAACCAACCTATCTTCTCCAACAACTTATTGGAGCATATATAGCTGGATTTACTACTATAAAAATCACCTCTCCCACGCGACTACCAATCACCGTTCAAAATGTTATACGCTCTTTTACCCAACTTGCGATAGGGCCTGAAGTCATCGAAGAAACAGAAAAATCAGTCGTTTTAAAGGATTTACTCAACCCAACTGAGATGCCATTTGATCAGACAATAAAACGAATGTATGTTATCGTCAAACGTATGCATGAAGATGTGATGCGTGCTTTACAAGAAAAAGATAAGACCTTAGCTGCTGATGTTATTTCACGTGATAATGATGTCGACCGACTGCACTGGTTCGTCGCTCGTCAATACAATATTCTCTTACAAAACGCTAGTCTGGCAAATAAAATGAACATCACCATAGAAACAGCATCCACTTGTTTTCTCATCAGTAGGATCATCGAACGTATAGGAGACCATATTGTCAGAATATCTGAAAACATCCCAAATCTCATTGATCATAATCTTGATAAAAAAAGCATTTCAAGAATTATTACTGCAGGAAATCTCTCCTTAGATATCTTTAATAAAAGCATTAGTTCATTCTTTAAGAAGGACATTATTGCTTCCAATGAAAATATCGAATCAGTAATGACCTTGGAAACAGTGTGTGAAGAAATCAATACCCATGCATTGCAACAAAAAGGAATCATTGCATTATCGGTTGGATATGTCGTTGAAAGCATTCGAAGAACAGGTGAATATTCTGAAGATATATCAGAAACCGTGATCAATTATCTAGTCGGTGCAGAACAGAGTTAATCTATCCTTTTTTTCTCATCATAGTATCTATTAATATAATAACCATCTCGTGGATTATACTTTACCATTTTCTCCTGTTTTCCTTTTTCGATATCAATAACGGTTACGATGATCGTATTGTTTTTGAAATCGATGATGTTGAATGTATTTCCAAAATGCGCACGTGTCCGGTTACAGGAAAACGTTCCTGCATTGACGAGTAATGTATTATGAATTTTTACTGCATAGTGTACATGGCGATGACCCATCAACACCAATGGAACATTATTCCGGAGGATAATATCTAGTGTTTCTCCCGCATCCTCAATGATATTGTGCTCTCTGCCTGAGTTTGGGATGGGGACAAGATGATGATGAAAACCAATGATCGTCAGATCTTTTTTTTTCCCAATACCTCGTTTAATCAATCGATGTCTATTTCGCCCAAGACGCCCGTCAGCCTTATCAGGCTCACTGGTGGCAAGACCAATCACTGTAAGATTCCCGTCATAGCGAATAAAATCAGTGTTCCCAAAAAATTCAGGAAATAACTTATACCCCAGGTTTTTCTCATCATGATTACCCGGAACAATTGCCTTTTTCCCCTTGATCATGGAGAGTCTTTCTGAAGCAAATTCATATTCACGAAGTAATCCATCAGTTGTCAGGTCTCCTGAGATAAAAATTAGGTCTGCCTCAAATCCATTTAACAACTTCACTGCTTTTTCAAATGTTGAATTGTTAAAATCACTTCCGTAATTTGCATGAATATCTGAGATATGCGCGATTCTCATATACTTCTTCATGAATAGATGTTTGTTTAAAGTCTTTTGTGGATTTTCTATTAATTATAAGAAACAAAGGACTAGTCTGTGCGGAGTTATTAAAATCATAGGGATTTATATTCTGATAATTGATTATCGGACTCTAGCATAGGGGTAGGTTTATTAATATTCGACGTTGAGGTATGATGATATGGGGATCCTTTCCTGGCTAATACCACAAGAGAAACATTTTTTTGATATGATTGAAAACCAAAGTTCAAATGTCCTTTTCGGTGTCGATGCACTTGTCGACATGTTGGAAAAGTATACAGATATCGACACAAAACGTGAAAAAATAAAACAAATCGAAAACGACGGAGACAAAATGGTTCATGATATTTTCGCTGAACTCAATAAAACGTTCATCACACCTATTGACCGGGAAGACATCTCGAAACTTGCCTGTTCCTTAGATGATATCCTTGACAATTTAGAAGCTGTTGCAGAACGACTTGTCCTCTATGATATTAAAAAACCACCAGCGTATATGCTTGATTTTGCGATCACTTTACAGAAAACATCGAAAAACGTTCATGAAGGAATATCGCTGCTTCGTGATTTTAAAGAAGCAAAAAAAATTCGAGGATTTTGTAAGGAAGTCAATACACTTGAGAATGAAGGGGATACTTTATTACGGAAGGCAACTGCTGATTTATTCAATAAAAAAGACCCAGTGGAAATCATTAAAATTAAAGAGTTATATGAGGACTTGGAAGCAGCAATCGATCGCTGTGAAGATGTTGCTGATGTAATCGGAGATATTCTCGTGAAATATACATGATGGTCGAAAGGAGTCGGTGAATGTCAGAACTCTCAGCGATTTTAGCACTCTCACCTTTTGTGATATTCCTTATTTTCTTAGCACTTATTTTTGATTTTCTTAATGGTATGAACGATGCCGCTAACTCCATAGCCACAGTGGTTTCGACAAGAGTACTTAAACCGATTCAAGCAGTTGGGCTTGCCGCGTTTTTCAATTTTGTTGCTGCGTTTGGAGTTCCGTTGCTTGTTGCACGAACGATTGGCACTGGTATTATTGATACGCATATTTCAACTCCAATCCTTGTATTCTGTGCTCTTTTAGGAGCAATTATATGGTCAGCAACATCGACCCATTGGGGTCTTCCTATCTCTGTTTCTCATGCTCTAATTGGTGGTTTGATTGGTGCTGGGATTTCAGCAGCTGGACTCGGTGTTATACAGAGTGGACTTTGGAAAGTCGTGCTTTTTATGATTGTTTCTCCATTTCTTGGTCTTGTTATTGGTTTTTTCTTTATGATAGCAGTCCTCTGGATTGTTCGAAGAAAATCGCAAAGTATAGTCGATGGATGGTTTAAAAGATTACAATTGCTTTCCGCTAGTGCTTTTTCGTTTAGTCATGGGACAAATGATGCTCAAAAAACAATGGGTATTATCTTCTATCTTCTTTTAGGAACCGGATATTTCGCTGCTGTGGGTGTGGCTCCTGGTCATGAAACAGTTCCTATCTGGGTGATATTATCTGCTCATTCAGCTATTGCATGTGGTACATTAGTTGGAGGATGGGGTGTGATAAAAACATTGGGGCAAAAGGTAGCAAAATTACGACCGGTCCATGGGTTTGCAGCAGAAACATCAGCAGCAGGCACTATTATCGGTTGTTCGCTTGCCGGAATTCCCGTTAGCACAACCCATACAATCACTGGTTCCATCATTGGAGTCGGATCTGCGAAGCGAGCAAGTGCTGTACGATGGGGAGTTACACGTAATATCGTCTGGGCATGGTTATTGACAATACCAATTAGTGCAGTTATCGGATTTGTTAGTTATTCTATTATCTCTCTCTTTGTTTAGTGAAGAAACACTTTTTTTTTTGTCTCATATCTTAAGGTAATATGAAGAAAACAATGGTTCGAAATGTTTGATCCTCGTACATAATTCTACCAATATTGATACCTACAAAGGGTTGAAAATCGCTTGAATTTTGGTGTCATTTGGGTAAAAGAATAAAAAGATTGAGTGACTCTCTATTTATTAAAAAAACACAGGAGCAAAAAGAAAATGAAAAAAACATTAGTTATGATTGGACTTTGTGCTATTCTTTTGTCGATGCCGACACTCCTTGCTTTCCCGACAACGCAGAATCATTTCCTACTTTCTTCTCCATCCCCAGTTTCGGATGGAACCTTTGCAGGAGGATTGGGACGCGGGCATTGGGGAAACGGCGGCTTTAATATCGATAAGGTCTATGCATATATGAATGGGATATATACCTCTGGAGTTTACACAAAAATCTCAGCAGAAATCAATAATGTTTATAATGAGAAAATCGGTGAAATCAGTGCGATTATTAGCTACAAAATCATTATTGGACATACGCAGAATAACCTAGGACTCAGAGCACCAATCATCGGATTTTTGATGAGAAATCAGAACAATCAGTTTGTTGGTCGAATCATGAGCATGTATGGATCTGCTCCGCATATGTGGGGTTATTTCATACCAAATGTTTAGATCCTTCATTCATCTTTTTTTCTTTTTCCATAACATTAAGTAAGGTATATAATCAGATGTGCTGATATAACAACAGGGTTGGTACTATGCGTTCAATGAAGCGGCTCCTCTACTGGATATTGGTTGGTTCAGCAGGAGGCTTCAATCGTGTACGTATTCTTCAAGAGCTCACAAAAACACCCCGGAATGCAAACGAACTAGCCAATCTTTTAAATCTTGATTATAAGACCACCAGACATCATCTGGATATGCTGGAAAAGAACCGTTTAATCAACACAATCGGAAATAAGTATGGAACAATGTATTTTCCTTCCGATCTCCTTGAGGAAAATATGCATTTTTTTAAGGAAATTTGTGGGAAAATTGGAAAAAATGAAATAAACATGAAGAGTAGTGATGGTGAAGAGAAATGAATGATATCTCTGATATGAAAAAAATACATCCAAGAACAAAAGCGATTGCCACGATCGTTGGATTAATTGCGATCGGAATCCTAGTTGGATACGTGATTTCGGTTTTCAGCCTTGAAAATATTAACAACGAACTCGATAAACTCCCCATAAAGATTAATTCTGTACGAATCGATCGATCGATAATGTACTATACTGGTGCGCTTGTCTGTTTAGCTGTTGAGATTGCGCTTCTTATCGGACTTCTTTATATGTATTATGACTCGTTTCGGAAAACGAAATCACGATTCCTGATTGGTTTGAATATGTTTATTATCGCTCTTCTGATCCGCTCGATTCTCTCAGTTGTTTCACTACACAACACAGCGACTGAATTCATACGTGTTTCACCTTTTATAAGCAGGACGTTCCTCACACCAGGGTTCAACGAGTTGAATTTTGTCGTATACATCTTTGAAATTATTGCAATAAGTATCCTGCTGTATCTCAGTATGGAATAATTACGAAAATACAGTCTTAATTCCGACAAATCTCGGCTCATAAACTTTAAACATATGGGTGAAATTTGGGTGGAATTTGGGTAAAACCATATAAAATTTGGTTGAATATCTTTTAAAAGGAATATATGGAGAAGAAGATTATGAAATGGAAACTAATGATTGTTTCAATCGCAGCCTTATTCCTTTTCTCAGGAGTTGTCAGCGCTGCTATGGAACATCAGGCAGGAGCGAACACCAACCAACAACCAGTTCCCAATGGCGGAGGAGCAATGCAACGATTTATGAACCGGATTCGAGACATGCTTGGCATCTGTCAAGGCGGATGCAATCTCGAAAACCTCACTGGCATTATGACCTATGATGGGACAAATTTCTTTATCACAACCGTTGAACTGCATTTCGGTCCGACTTGGTATATCACCTCAGCGATGTCCTCAGTCGACTATGATGGGGATACCGAATTGGAACTGGTTATTGATGAACTCCTTGGTCTTGTCAACACCACAGTGACTGTCCAAGGACACTACCAATCAGATGATTGGATGAGCGTCTTTACCATCAACGGCGAAGTCTACCGTGAACCAGGTCAGCCGATCTGGGCTGCACAACATGAATGGCGCTGGCGGTACGGACACCACAATAATCAACCATAAACACATCAACATTCTCTAAGGGGAACAATTTCCCCTCTAATTTTTATGAAAAATAACGATTGTATACGTGATGATTGTACCTGATATTCTTTTGGGGAAGATGTTTCAAATGTCCACGATTCTTAGGTCGCCAGCTATTTGATAGTATTGTATCTTATTGTATCTCTTACGAATTCGTCATAAATTCTGGTTAAATTCTGGTATAATTTTAAATATTCAGGCTTAATTTCTTTTCTTATAGATTAATTGAAAGGAGGATGTAAATGAAAAAAATAGCAATAGTATTTGTTTGCCTAATGTTTTTAGGCATATCAGTAGCAGCTGCAGCACCTAATCTACAACGGCACACCCAACAACTCTTGACATTGGACCCAACCGGAACATATGAAGGATATATCGGAATCCCGGAACATCAAGGACAAAATGCAACAATCGTTGGAACCATCAATGGAACGTACGAGTTGCGCAATCGTGGTGGTCGATTCCTCGGTGATTGGGAAACAGAAAACAGGTCAGGAACAATGAGGGGTAGGTTCGCAAGACATGTCATGATGGGAAGAATCTCAATGATGGTGAACGGTACGGAGCGGTCATTGCCAGTTATTGGATTTATACGGATCCAAAACAATTCATTCATTGGTAGAGGTATGTCCTATTTTGGCCCTGCACTTTATTTTTGGGGAGATTTCACCTAATATCCCTTTTTTTTTCTCTTTTTTTTAATCATGGTATTTTGATAGCGTAACTCTTATATTTATTCACACGATGTAAACCAGTGAAGGTGTCGTGTTTCCTGCAAAAACAAGTCAGTTGTCCATCGTGTAAAATCATTCTTCTCTGCACAGGTGCTGCAGGGGAAACCGTGAAAGTCACTTGTCCGTCTTGTGGATTAATTGGAATGGTGAGATTTGAGCAGTTGTTCGATGCATCAACAAAGGTTGTTGAGATCCGTAATCTTACAAAGACATTTGGAAAGTTCACCGCAGTCGATGCTCTGAACCTTACGATTTTTAAAGGAGAAATCTACGGGCTTTTAGGACCGAACGGTTCTGGGAAAACAACCATCATCAAAATGCTTTGTGGTCTACTACGACCTACGGCAGGTTCTGCAAAGATTTCTGGGCATCCACTTCCCTGTAAAGCCATCATGAACCAGGTTGGGTACATGCCGCAGGACACTGCGATCTATCTTGATAATACGGTGCATGAGAATCTTTTATTCTTTGGCGGTATCTACGGGATGACCAAAGAACAGCTTAAAAAGAAAGAACAAGAAATGCTTGCCTTTGTCAATCTTCAGGACTGGCGTGATAGCCTTGTCTCTACACTCAGTGGAGGGATGAAACATCGTTTGAGCTTAGCTTGTGCGTTGATCCATGAACCATCTCTTGTCTTCCTCGACGAACCTACTGTTGGTGTTGATCCAGAGTTACGAGCCACCTTCTGGGGATTTTTTGAATCATTGGCACAAAAAGGTGTCACTGTGATTATCACCACTCATTACATGGATGAAGCAGATCATTGCTCCCGTGTCGGTCTGCTCCGCCAAGGGCATCTTATCGCAGATGGGCGCCCGAGTGAGCTGAAAGACAAAACAGGGACTCGATCCCTCGAAGAAGCATTTCTCTCTTTAACTGGGGGGAAATCACCATGAGACTAGGGCGGACGTTGGCGTTTTCCCGCCGAGCTCTCCTTCAATTCAGACATGACCGTCGGACCTTTGCATTTGTCTTGCTCATGCCATTACTGATGATTCTTATTTTTGGGTACACATTTGGTGGGGATGTCAAAGGTATTACAATTGAGGTGGTGAATTATGATACCGGATTGCTCTCAGATTCTTCTCATCTGTTCCCTGATGGTTTTTTCCTGGCTCGGAACATTACTCAAAATCTCGACCAAGACGTTCTCTTTTTGCACACAAACACTGATGGTGAAAATGCTCAACAGCTTGTTCGTGAGGGAAAAGCCTGGGCGGCGATAATATTTCCTTTGAATTTCACCCAAAATTTTCTTTCTTCTCTTTTGACGTCTGATGTGACTTCTTCTCCAAAGATAGAAATTTACGTTGATGGTTCGAATCCGACGATTGTCGCAGCGATAGTCAAAGAAGTCACGCAATCTATTCAAACAACCCTTAAGGAACTCTCAGCATCTTTGAATATCACCGATGTCGATATGCCGATTGCTATCGATCAGACCTATGCATATGGTGGTGGTGATACCAGATTTATCGATTATTTTGCACCAGGAGTTGTTTCGTTTGCTATCATGATGGTTACAACAATGATTACCATCATATTATTTGTCAACGAACGACGGAATGGGACTTTACAACGTCTCTTAGTGTCTCCAGCTAGCGAAAGCGAAATCGTGGTCGGATACGCACTCGCGTTCGCAGTCATCGGGATAATCCAAAGTATCGTTGTGCTTGTGGCAGCGATCCTGTTTTTTGATATCACAATCGTTGGGAACATCTTCCTTGCTTTGCTTGTGATCCTTCTGCTTGCGTTTGGACATCAGGGTCTAGGTATCCTTCTTTCTGCTGGAGCGAAAAATGAGCTTCAGGCGATCCAGTTCATTCCGTTGATTCTTTTTCCATCGATTCTTCTTGCTGGATTGTTCTGGCCTATTGAATCAATCCCAAGTTACCTTCAGCCTCTTTCATATGTTATTCCACTTCGGTATGGGATTGATGCAGAACGATCGATCATGCTGCGAGGGTGGGGTGTCGGAGAAATATGGTTTGACATCGTTATCCTTGTGCTCTTTGCTGTATTGACACTCTCAGCGAGCGTTCTCTTATTGAAACGGAAAAACTAAATCGTATTTTTTGTATACGAATGTATAATATATCGGAACCGAACCGTTCGTTTCCGAAACATTTATTAAATGGTCTTTATTTACCCGCCTCATGTCCAATATCCTGAATTTTGAAACTCACAACGGACAACAGAAAGGAATACTCA
>Ga0105105_10000454_pt1 | contig 18758 bp, 16 predicted proteins | sample PPLLaktember2015_4_FD_79108 | JGI IMG/M metagenome (GOLD analysis project Ga0105105, IMG submission 79108) | Freshwater sediment microbial communities from Prairie Pothole Lake near Jamestown, North Dakota, USA - PPLs Lake P8 Core (1) Depth... | ecosystem: Environmental > Aquatic > Freshwater >...
CGCGACCGACGCAACATCGCGACCCACCTCGTGGGCGTGCCGGTGATCGTGTTCGCCGTCGTGGTGCTGCTGTCGCGCCCGACACTGGGCACGGTGGGCGGTGCCCCGGTGACGCCCGCACTGCTCGCCGCACTCGCGGCGGGCGCCTGGTACATGCTGCTCGACCGCGCGCTCGGCACGCTGATGGCGATCGTGCTGGCGGCGATGCTGGCCGTCGCGGCACCGCTCGCGGCCGGTCCCGCCGTCACCTGGCTCGGCTGGGGCCTCGGCCTGTTCGTCGCGGGCTGGATCGTCCAGTTCGTCGGCCATGCCTGGGAGGGTCGCAAGCCCGCGTTCATGGACGACGTCATGGGCCTGCTGGTCGGTCCGCTGTTCGTCGCGGCCGAGCTGGCCTTCCTGTTCGGGCTGCGGGGCGCGCTGCGCGCGGCGATCGAGGCGCGGGTCGGGCCCACCCGCAGCGGCCGCGCGGACGGGGCCGCGGCATGACGCCCTTCGCGCCGCAGGCCTGCCTGGTCAAGGGTCGCGCGGTCCCGCCGGAGCTGCTCGGCGAACTGCGCGACAGCGCGCCGCTGCTCTCGGACCCCGAGGCCCTGCGGGCCCGGATGGCCGAGGACGGCCACCTGTTCCTGCGCGGCGTGCTCGACCCCGACGCGGTGCGCGCCGCGCGCCGCGAGGTGTTCGCGCGGCTGGCCGCGGTCGGCGAGATCCGTGAGCCGGTCGACGACGGCCTGTTCACCGGCACCAGCCGCCGCACCGAACTCGAACCCGACCGGGGCCGCTTCTGGCGCTCGGTCAGCGAGGGGCCGCGGCTGCGCGCGGTCTCGCACGCCGGCCCGATCGCCGCGGTGATGGACACGGTGTTCGGCGAGCCCGCCCGGCCCCAGGACTACATGTTCCTGCGCGCCGGCGTGCGCGGTCGCGCGACCGACCTGCACTACGACTACCCGTTCTTCACCCGCGCGCACGACCGGGTCTGCACCGTCTGGACCGCGCTCGGCGACGTGCCCACGAGCGACGGGCCGCTGGTGGTCGTCGCGGGCTCGCAGCACTACCGCGACCTGATCGACCCGATGATCGGCCACGACATCTCGCTGAATCCCGAGCGGCGCGCCGCCTTCGGCAGCGACGCGATCGAGTTCGCGCGCTCGCGCGGCACGCGCCTGCTGACCGCCGACTTCCGGGTCGGCGACGTCATCGTCTTCGGCATGTACCTCGCGCACGGGTCGCTCGACAACCATTCGCCGATCGACCGGGTGCGCCTGTCGTGCGACGTGCGCTGGCAGCCGGTGTCGCTGCCGGTGGATGACCGCTACTTCGGCGCGGATCCGCCCGGCACCACCGGCGCAGGGTACGCGGAGCTCAACGGCGCCAAGCCCCTCACCCAGGACTGGCACGTGCGCTGAAGGCGTGAATAAACCTACTGCGCGTCCCGAGCCGGCGCCCTCAACGCCCGCCCGAGACGTCCAGGACCGCGCCGTGCACGTAGGACGCGGCGGGTGACAGCAGCCAGGCCGCGGCCTCGCCGATCTCGATCGGCTGGCCCGCGCGTCCCATCGGGATCGACGGCGCCACCTGGGCGAGGAACGCCTGGCCGCCGGCGTGCGCGATGATGTCGGTGTCGATGAGCCCGGGGCGGATCGCGTTGACACGGATGCCGTCGCGGCCGAGCTCCTTGGCCAGGCCGACCGTCATCGAATCGACGGCACCCTTGCTGGCGGCGTACGCGACCATGCCCGGCAGGCCGCCGAGCCGCGCCGCGGCCGACGAGATCACCACGATCGAGCCTCCGGGCCCGCCGTGGCGCGTCGACATCCGTCGGGTCGCCTCGCCCACGCAGTACATGACGCCCCAGACGTTGGTCGCGAACAGCGGCTCGAGGGTCGCGGCCGTCTGATCGACGATCGGCGCGATCGTGCCGCCGATGCCGGCGTTCGCCACCAGCCCGGTCACCGGCCCGAGCAGGCGGTCGGTCTCGGCGAAGAGTCGCGCCACCTCGTCCTGCCGCGCGACGTCGGCGCGGATCGCGACCGCGACCCCGCCGTCGCGCTCGATGTCGGCGACCACCGCGAGCGCCGCGTCGCGGCTGTTCGCGTAGTTCACCGCGACCTTCCAGCCGGCCTTCGCAGCGGCGCGCGCGCAGGCGGCCCCGATCCCCCGGCCCGCGCCGGTCACCACCACGACGTCACCCATGCCGATCGCCCATTGCCTTCGTCCGTTGCCTGCTTTCGTTGTGGTCGGCCTCGCCCGATGCCGGGGGAAACCGGTCCGATGAAGCGCCCGCCCCGCTGCTCACTGCATCAGCCTCGGCAGCCACAGGACCAGATCGGGAACGTACGCGACCAGCAGGACCACCACGACCCAGGCGGCGATGTACGGCGACAGCATGCCGATCGTGCTGTTGAAGCTCACGCCCGCGATCTTGCAGGCGACCATCGCCAGCACACCGACCGGAGGCGTGACCGACCCCACCACCAGCAGCATGATGACGACGATGCCGAAGTGGACCGGGTCGAACCCGAGGTGCTTGATCATCGGCGCCATGATCGGGACGATGATGATGAGCGCCGGGACCGGCTCGAGAAAGATGCCGAGCAGGAAGAAGAACACGATCAGCACGAGCATCGCCCAGGCCGGATCGTCGGTGATCGTCAGCATGAGCTGCAGCGCGGCCTGGCCTGCGCCCGCCCGACTGAGCACCCAGCTGAACAGCGCGGCGCCGCCGAGGGTGACCAGCGCGCCGGCGGTGGTCAGCGCCGCAGCCGAGAAGTTCTCGTACAGCGTGTGCCCGGTGTGGCGCCGCATCAGCAGTCCGAACACCAGCGCGTACAGCGCGGCGACCGACCCCGCCTCGGTCGGCGTGAACGCACCCGACAGGATGCCGCCGATGATGATCGCGGGCATCACCATCGCCGGCAGTGCGCGCCAGGTCGTCGCACGGCGTTCGGCCCAGCTCGCCTTCGGCGTCGGCACGGCGCCCACCCGAGGTGCGAGCCACCAGGTGATCGCCATCATCGAGACGCCCGCGAGCACGCCCGGGATCACTCCGCCGAGGAACAGCGCGCCGATCGACACGCCGGTGACCGAACCGTAGATGACCGCGATGATGCTCGGCGGGATGATCGGCGCGATCATGGCCGCGCAGGCGGTCACCGCGACCGCGAAGGCGGGCTTGTAGCCCTCCTTCTTCATCGCCGGGATCATCATCGAGCCGATCGCGGCGAGGTCGGCGAGCGCCGAACCCGAGATCGCGCCCATGAACATGTTGGTGGCGATGTTGGCCTGCGCGAGGCCGCCGCGCAGGTGCCCCATCAGCGCCCGGGACATGTCCACCAGGCGGGTCGTGATGCCGGCCACGCTCATCAGTTCGCCCGCCAGCACGAACAGCGGCACCGCCAGCAGGGAGAAGTTGTCGAGCGCCTCGTAGAACTGCTGCGCCAGCAGCAGCACGGGCAGTTGCCCGTCGACCAGGATCACCAGGATCGCCGCGAGGCCCATGCAGTGGGCGATCGGCATGCCCAGGAACATGAAGACGAAGAACAGCACCAGCATCAGGGTGATGCTCATAGCGTCGGATCCAGGGGCGCGTCGCGCACGCCTTCGTCGCGCCGCCAGGTCAGCAGCATGAGCAGCGCCTCCAGGCCGGCCCCCACCGGGATGGCCACGTAGACCCACCACTTCGGGATCTCGAGCATCGGCGACAGCTGGAACCACGTCCGGTTCACGAGCTCGATGCCGGCGTAGGCGAGGATCAGGCAGAACGCGAGGGACAGCGAGTTGGCCGCGAACACCACCGCACGCCGCCCCGCCGGAGGCAGCCAGGACTCGAGCAGCTCGACCCGGATGTGGTTGCGCGAAGCGGCCACCAAAGCCGAGGCCACCATCACGCCCCAGACCATCGCGGCGCGCACGAACTCCTCGGCCCAGAAGATCGAGTCGTTGAGCACGTAGCGATAGAAGACCTGCAGCAGCACCGCGACGAAGTACGCGGCGAGCATCAGGACGGAGATCGCGGTCAGGGTCGAGCGCAGCGCGCGCTCGAACCCCGACCCGACGGGGGCGGACGGAGAGGTCATGGGTCGCTCGATCGGCGGCGGGGGCGGGCGCGGCGCGGGGGCCGCGCGCCGCCCGCGCCGCGCGGGATCAGGCCTTGGCGGCTGCCTGGCAGGCTTCGACCCAGGCCTTGCCCTTGGATCCGCCGCGCTTGGCGAAGCTGTCGTAGACCGGCGCCATCTTCGAGCGGAACGACGCGACGTCGGGGGTCGCATTGGCCTTCACGCGCTTGGCCAGCTCGTTCCAGGCGCTCTCCTGCTCCTTGATGTTGGCCGTCCACATCAGGTTCTGGACCTCGTCGACCGCCGTCTCGCGGATCAGCTTCTGCACGTTCGCGGGCAGCGTGGCCATCTTCTTCGCGCTCGCCATCATCGACACCTCGGTGAAGATGTGGTGCGTCTTGGTCGCGTTGTTGGCGACCTCGAAGAGCTTCGAGGTGACGATGTAGTCGGCCGGCAGCTCGACGCCGTCGACCACGCCGGTCTGCAGCGCGGTGTACATCTCGCCGGCGGGGATCGGCGACGGATTGGTGCCCAGCGCGCGCGCCATCTCGACCCAGGTCGGGATCTCGGGCACGCGCAGCTTCATGCCCTTGGCGTCGTCGGCCGTGTTGATCGGACGCTTGGCGAGGAACACCCGGAAGCCGGAGGCGCCCAGCGACAGGATCTCGACGTTGAGCGTGTCCTTGGCGTCCTTGACGACCTGCTGGCCGATCGCTCCGAACATCACCCGCTTGACGTGGTCGAAGTCGTTGAAGAGGAACGGCATCGAGATGAAGCCGAACTGCGGCTGCCAGTTGGCGAGCGTGCCGAGGTCGGTCCAGGCGAGGTCGAGCGTGCCGAGCTGGATCGCCTCGGCCGAGGTGCGCAGGTTGAAGAGCTGCGAGGCCGGCTTGACGTCGACCGTGACCTGGCCGTTCGTGCCCTTGGCGATGCGGTCGGCGAAGCGCTCGGCCGCGGCATGGCCGATGTGCGTCGTCGGCAGGTGGTGAGAGAACACGAGCTTGATCGGCTGCGCCTGGGCGCGGCCGATCATCGGGACGGCGGCGAGGCCGGCGGCTCCCGCGAGCACGTTGCGTCGGGTGATCCCCATGTCTGTCTCCTCGGTGCGGCGCTCGAGTCGCCGTCGTTGCGTTCGGAAGCGGCGCTGCGTCGGGACGTTCTCCGGGCGGGCCCGTCCCGGCAGCGCTCCGCTGCAGTCTCCCCCGATCGGCCCGCGCCCGCAAAGTTGTTCGCTATCGAACAACGCGGTTGCCGCGGGTGGAACATTCCGGAATCCCGCCGCGGCGCTTCAGCGCTCCTCGGGCGGCAGCCAGTACGGGTCGCGGACCCGCCGGCCGACGGTGCGCGCCGCCGACAGCAGCTCGGCCACGGCGCGCCGGTGCCGGGGCCGGGTCATGTCCCGCCGCATCCAGCTGAGCGCGATGCCGATCGTGCGCCCCTGCGGTGCACCGACCGCCACCGCGGCCGCGCCGATGCCTCGGTCGGCGTTGTCGACGAGCTCGGTCCAGCCCCGCTCGCGGGCCTCGGCCAGCTCGCGCAGCAGCGCGGCACGGGTGGTCGACACCGACAGCGGCCGATGCACGAGCCGCTCGGGCAGCAGCGCGAGCAGCTGCTGCGAATCGAGCCGGGTCAGCAGCGCCTTGCCGATCGCAGTGACGAAGGCCGGCAGCCGCGTGCCCTCGGAGACCACGTAGCGCACCGGCACCGGGCTCTCGCGGACGCGGACGATGATCGTCTCCAGGCCGTCGAGGTAGGCGAGGTAGCCGGTGGCCGGGTGGCGCGCGACGAGGTCGCGCAGCGCGTCGTCGGCCATCTCGGTGACCGCATCGCCCGCGCGGTACATGCGGCCGAGCCGCTGCAGCTCGAAGCCGGCCTCGAAGCCGGCATGACGCGCGCCGCGCTCGAGGAAGCCGTGACGGTCCAGCGTCGACAGCAGCCGCGAGGCGGAGCTCTTCGGGATGGAGAGCGCCTCGGCGACCTCGGAGACCCGCAGCCGGGGCCGGTCGGGCGACATCAGCGCGAGGGCCCGCAGGCCCTTCTCGAGCGAGCTCATCGCCGGAAGCGATGCACGGCAAGCCCGGGACGACGCCCCGTGGCGATCGGATGAAGTTCCATCGGGCACAACTCGGTTGTTCGATATCGAACAACATTGTCGGGCCTCCAGGGACGGGTTACAACTCCGCCGGAGATCACGGGCGCATCCGACGCCCGGCCGACGACGCGAAGCACGCGAGGAGGAGACAGCATGTCGCGCATCACCGAAGTGAGGGTGGTTCCGTTCACCTTCGAGGTCCCCGACCTCGGGCTCGGCGCGCACGCCGCCATGGGCGTGAGCAACCTGCAGTACCAGAAGGGGGCGTCGCTGAAGGTGATGCGCTACGCGGTGCGGGTGCGCACCGACGACGGTCTGGTCGGCGAGTACGTCACCCACTGGGTCGGCACCTACAGCGCGCTCGGCCAGACGAACATGATCGCGCCGCACCTGCTGGGCCGCGACCCCGAGCACCGCGAGGCGATCTACGACGACCTCAAGCGCGAACTGCGCGCCTACGACGGCATGGGCCACGGCCCGCTCGACATCGCGCTCTGGGACCTGGTCGGGCGCAAGTACGGCATGTCGGTGGCGACGATGCTCGGGGCGTACAAGACCCGCCTGCCGGTCTATGCCAGCACCCACCACGGCCAGGACGACCCCGGCGGGCTGGACTCGCCCGAGGCGTTCGGCGAGTACGCGCGGGCCTGCGCGGACCGCGGCTTCGCGGGCTTCAAGATCCACGGCTGGCACGACGGCGACGTGCGCCGCGAGTCGGCGACGCTGCGCGCGGTGCGCCGGGCGGTCGGCGACCGCATCCACGTGATGTACGACCCGGGCTGCCAGATCCGCACGCACCTCGAGGCGCTGCGGCTCGGCCACGTCTGCGACGAGATCGACGCGCTCTGGTACGAGGACCCGTACCGCGACTCGGGCGTGTCGATGACGGGCTCGCAGATCATCCGCCAGAAGATCAAGACCCCGCTGATGGTCACCGAGCACGCGCGTGGTCCGGAGCGCAAGGCCGCCTACGCGATCGCCGGCGCCTGCGACCTGTTCCACATCGATCCGGAGTACGACCTCGGCATCACCGGCGCGATGAAGTGCGCGCACATCGCCGAAGGGCTCGGCATCGACGTGCAGGTGCACGCGCCCGGTCCCGCCCACCGGGCCTGCGTCGCCGCGATCCGGAACACCCACATGTACGAGCTGGCCCTGGTCGGCCCCGGCATGCCGAACCTGATCCCGCCGGTGTACGCCTGCGGCTACAGCGACCAGGAGTCGGCGCTCGGCGACGACGGACGCGTGCCGGTGCCCGCCGGCCCGGGGCTGGGCGTCACCTACGACTGGGACTTCATCGAACGCCACGGCTTCGATGCGAAGACCTACACCCTCTGAAGGAGCCCGCACGATGAGCGTCATCACCCGCGTCGAAGTCCACGAGTTCGACTTCGAGGCCGCCAACCTCGCGCGCGACGGCGTCGCGCAGACCATCACCTTCAAGCGCGGCAGCTCGATCCGGGTCGCCAAGTTCGCCGTCGTGATCCACACCGCCGACGGCGGGCGCGGCGAGTACGTCGCGCAGTGGGTGGCCACGAAGTCCACGCTCGGCCAGGCGCTGATGCTGTGCCCGCGCCTGATCGGCAAGGACGCGCGCGAGCGGATCGCCATCTACGAGGACCTCAAGCGCGACATCCGGCAGTTCGACCACATGGGCCACGGCCCGATCGACATCGCGCTGTGGGACTGGGCGGGCAAACACTACGGCGCGCCGATCGCCGAGCTGCTCGGCGGCTACCGCAAGCGGCTGCCGGCCTACGCCAGCACCTACCACGCCGACCGCGCCGGCGGCCTCGACAGCAAGGAGGCCTTCGTCGCCTTCGCCGAGCACTGCCACGGACTGGGCTACCGCGCCTTCAAGGTCCACGGCTGGAACGACGGCAACGCCCGCGAGGAGGCCGAGAACGTCGTGCACCTCGCCAAGCACGTCGGCTCGCGGATGACGCTGATGCTCGACCCGGCCTGCGAGCTGCGCACCTTCGCCGACGCGCTCTACGTCGGGCGCGCCTGCGACGACGCCGGCTACTTCTGGTACGAGGACCCCTACCGCGACGGCGGCACCTCGGCGTTCGCGCACAAGCGGCTGCGCGAGATGATCAAGACGCCGCTGCTGATGACCGAGCACGTGCGCGGCGTCGAGCCGAAGGCCGACTTCGTGCTCGCCGGCGGCACCGACTTCGTGCGGGTCGATCCGGAGTACGACATGGGCATCACCGGCTCGCTGAAGATCGCGCACATGGCCGAGTCGCTCGGGCTGGACTGCGAGATCCACGCGAGCGGGCCCGCGCACCGGCACCTGATGTCGGCCATGCGGAACAGCAACTACTACGAGGTCGCGCTGGTCGGTCCGGACTGCCCCAACGCGGTCGCTCCCGTCTACGCCTGCGGCTACAGCGACCAGCTCGACTGTGTCGCCGCCGACGGCACCGTCGGCGTGCCGGACGGACCGGGGCTGGGCGTGACCTACGACTGGGATTTCATCTCGCGCCATCGCACGGCGCTCCATGTCTTCGACTGAACGATGCGTACCGCCCGAATCGAGGCGTGCGCACCGGGTTCGGAGGTGAAGACTCCAATTCCGGCGCTGTCCGTCTGGCTGCCGAGGGTGCTGAACCATTGATCCGGCCCGACGCGCGATAATCCCGCATCGATCCGCCGCGCCGACGCGGCCACGCTCTCGAGACCCCACGCCATGTCCGCCACCATCCAAGTCATCAAGAAGCCCGTCCTCCGACTGAACCCGGTCGACGACGTCGTCATCGCGGCGCGGCCGCTGCAGCCCGGCACGCGCATCGCCGACGAGGACGTCGTCTGCGTCGACGCCGTGCCGCCCGGCCACAAGCTCGCCACCAAGCCGGTGGCCAAGGGTCAGCCGGTGCGCCGCTACGGCCAGATCATCGGCTTCGCCACCACCGACATCCTGCCCGGCCAGCACGTGCACACCCACAACCTGGCGTTCGAGGCCTTCGAGCGCGACTACGCGGTCGGCGTCGACGTCAAGCCGGTGGCCGCGCCCGCCGAGCCGGCCACGTTCATGGGCTACGTGCGCCCGGACGGCCGCGTCGCCACCCGCAACTACATCGGCGTCGTCTCGACGGTGAACTGCTCGGCCAGCGTGTCGAAGTTCGTCGCCGCCCACTTCACGCCCGAGCGGCTCGCGGCGTTCCCGAACGTCGACGGCATCGTGCCGATCACCCACAGCGTGGGCTGCGGCATGGACTCCAACGGCAAGGGCATGGACGTGCTGCGCCGGACCATCGCCGGCTACACGCGCCACGTGAACTTCGCCGGCATCGTCATCATCGGCCTGGGCTGCGAAGCCAACCAGATGGACGCGCTGTTCGCCGCCGAGGGCATGGAGCAGGGCCCGCTGCTCGAGCCGCTGATCATCCAGGACTCGGGCGGCACGAAGAAGACCATGGCCGCCGCGATCGCCGCGGTCGAGTCGATGCTGCCGCACGCCAACGCGATGACCCGCAGCCGCGTGCCGGCGAGCCACATCACCATCGGCCTGCAGTGCGGCGGCTCGGACGGCTATTCGGGCATCACCGCCAACCCGGCGCTGGGTGCGGCCTGCGACCTGCTGGTGGCGCACGGCGGCACCGTGATCCTGTCCGAGACGCCCGAGATCTACGGCGCCGAGCACCTGCTCACGCGCCGCGCGGTCTCGCAGGCGGTGGCCGACAAGCTCATCACCCGCATCAAGTGGTGGGAGGGCTACTGCGAGCGCAACGAGGGCTCGATGGACAACAACCCGTCGCCCGGCAACAAGGCGGGCGGGCTGACCACCATCCTCGAGAAGTCGCTCGGCGCGGTCGCCAAGGGCGGCACGACCAACCTGGTCGACGTGTTCGAGTACGCGGCGCCGGTCACCGCGCGCGGCTTCGTGTTCATGGACACCCCGGGGTACGACCCGGTGTCGGCCACCGGGCAGGTCGCAGGCGGCGCGAACCTGGTGTGCTTCACCACCGGGCGCGGCTCGGTCTACGGCTGCAAGCCCAGCCCGTCGATCAAGCTCGCCACCAACACGCCGCTCTACGAGCGCATGACCGACGACATGGACGTCAACTGCGGCGACATCGTCGACGGCACGATGAGCGTGCAGCAGAAGGGCCGCGAGATCTTCGAGCTGGTGCTGCGCGTGGCCTCGGGCGAGCCGAGCAAGAGCGAGGCGCTCGGCATCGGGCAGGAGGAGTTCGTGCCCTGGTACCTGGGCGCGGTGATGTGAGCTGAGGCGAGGCGGCGCGCGGCGACCGCGATCGCGGATCGTCGCGTGCGGGCCGGCCGGCGGTGCCGGTCGGGCTGCATCGGCTACATCGGCGCCATCGGCGGCACGTCGAGCGCCGGGGACGCACCGGGGCACAGCGCGGCCCAGCAGCCGTGCCGCTCGAGCAGCGGTCGCAGCGCCCCGAGCGCGTCGGCGGGCAGCGCCGCCAGATCGCGGCGCAGCCAGCCGAGGCACTTCACCTTGTACGGATCCGTGCGTGCGGCCCAGGCGAGCCCGTCCAGTCGGGTGGCGTAACGCCGCTCGCCCGCGGCTGCGGCCTGCGCGTTGGCCAGCATCGCGGGCAGGTACCACCGCCCGGCGATCGACAGCATCCCGTGGACCGCGTCGCTCCAGACGCCCGGCGCCCCCCACTCGCCGTCGACGCCGCTCGCGTCGTCCAGTGCATGCGTCCACTGGAAGGTCCGAGGTGCGTCGCGCCGCATGATCGCGCTCGCGGTCGGGTCGATCGAGCACTGGTGGAGCTGCGCGTAGAGCCCGAAGTCGCCGAGCGACGGGCGCGTGCCGAGCAGGTAGGGGGACGCGTCGAGCATGCGCTCGACGACCGACAGCACGTCCGCATACAGGCGCCGCAACGGCGCGACCCCCTCGTCCTGGACGAGCTTGGCCCGCAGCGTCGTCTGCCGCCCGGTGAAGCGCAGGACGATCTCGTCGAGCTCGGCCCGCGGGATCGGCGACAGCCATCCGGACAGCTGCCGGGTCGCGCAGAAGGCCTGGTCCTCGGCGCTCGCCCAGCGCATCTCGAACATCGCCGTCACGAGCATCTCGTCGGCCATGTCCTCGATCAGGTGCGACACGAACGCCTGCGCCGGGTCGTCGGGGACGATCGAGCGCACGCCGGGGTGGCGCCGCTCGAGGTCGTAGGCGATCGGCGTGGAGTCCGCGCGGTAGCCGCCGTCGGGGTACTGCACGACCGGGATGATCCCCTTGCCGGCCTGCGCCAGCTCCCCGCCGGTGCCGATGTAGCCCCGGGGCACGATCCAGACGTGGGGCAGCCTGCGGTAGCGCAGGATGGCGCGCATCTTGAGCGAGTACGGGGAGCCGGGGCCGCCGAGCAGCCGGTAGGTGTCGTGGGTCATGGAGCGGGCGGAATCGACGGGGAACAGCAGGGCGCGGTCGCGGCGATCACTTCTTCGGTTCGGCCCACTTCGCACCGGAGGCGTTCGCGAGGTAGGCCACCGCCCGCCGCACCTCGAGGTCGCTCAGGTCCGGGCGCCCGCCCTTGGCCGGCATGCCGCGGATGCCCTTGATCGCGGTGCGCGACAGCGACGCCTGGCCTTCGGCGATCAGCGGCTTCCAGGCCTTGACGTCGCCGCGCTTCGGGGCGCCTGCAACGCCGGCCTCGTGGCAGGTCGTGCAGACCAGCTCGTAGACCTCGGCGCCGCTGCGCGGCTCGGCGGCGGCCGCGCAGGTGGGTGCGGCGAGCAGGGACAGCGCGAGCATCGGCGCGGCCGACAGGCCGACGAGGGCGGGAACGGAACGGATGCGGGTCATGACGGGGCGGGCCTGAGCGTGACTGGAATGTCCGGCGAGTCTAGCGGACACGCGGACCCGGCCGTCGGCGGACAATGCACGCCGATGACCGATGCCGCCGCGCCGCTGCTCCGCGACCCCGACTTCCGCAGGCTGTGGGCGGCCGGGCTGATCACGTACTTCGTGCGCTGGCTCGAGGTGCTCGTGGTCGGCGTCTTCACCTACGAGCGTACCGGCTCGGCCTTCGCGGTCGCCGGCATGCTGATGCTGCGGCTGCTGCCGCTCGGGCTGCTCGGGGTGGCCTTCGGCGCCCTCGCCGCGCGGATCCCGGGGCGCACCGGGGTGCTCGGGATGCTCGGCGTGCAGTCGGTGGCCGCGCTCGCGCTGCTGGTGGCCGCCGCCACCGGCCGCCTGGAGGTCTGGCACGTCGCGGTGGCGAGCGTGCTGGGCGGCATCGTGTGGGCCGCCGACAATCCGATCCGGCGGGCGATGGTCGGCGAGCTCGCCGGGACGGCACGGATGGCCCGTGCGATGGCGCTCGACGTCGGCGCGAGCAACGCCTGCAAGCTCGCCGGACCCGCCGCAGGCGGACTGCTGCTCGCCAACGGGGGCATGGCCGGGGTGCTCGGGCCGGTGGTGCTGCTCTACGCCGTCGCCATCGTCGCGGTGCTGAAGGTCCGACCCCGGCCGCGCGTCGCGGTGGCGGGCGCACCGGTCGGGGTGCTGGCGACGATCGTCGACGGCCTGGCGATGGTGCGCGAGCGCCCGGGCCTGGCCGGCGCGCTGTGGGTCACGGTGCTGTTCAACCTGTTCGGCTGGCCGGTCCTCAGCATGGTGCCGGTGATCGGGCGGGACCGGCTCGGGCTCGGCCCCGACGGGGTGGGCCTGCTGGCCAGCGCCGACGGCCTGGGCACGCTGATCGGGGCGGTCGCCCTCGCTGCGCTGACCCGCCCGCCACCGCAGGGCCGCGCCTACGTCGTCGGGATCGTCACCTTCTTCCTGATGGTGGCGGCTTTCGCCGCCTGCACCGACGTGCGCTGGGCCGCGGCGGCGCTGTTCGTCTCCGGACTCGGGCAGGCGGCGTTCGCGGTGATGCAGGCGACGCTGGTGTTCGGCGCGGCGCCCCCCGAGCGGCGCACCCAGGCGATGGGCCTGCTGACGATGGCGATCGGCACCGCGCCGCTCGGGTTCCTCGCCCTCGGCGCGACGGCCGAGCAGCTCGGCGCGCCGATGGCGGCTGCCGCCTCGTGCGCGGCCGGGCTGCTGGTGCTGGCGACGACCCGTCGCTGGTGGCGGGTCTGCTGGGACGCGCGCTGACGCGGCGCGCCCGGCGGCCTCAGCGCATCGTCACGAACTCCTCGGCCGCGGTCGGGTGGATCGCCACCGTCTCGTCGAACTGCGCCTTCGTCAGCCCCGCCTTCACGCCGATCGCGATGCCCTGGATGATCTCCGGGGCGTCCGGTCCGACCATGTGCGCGCCCAGCACGCGCTGCGTGTCGGCGTCGACCACCAGCTTCATCAGGGTCTTCTGGTCGCGCCCCGACAGCGTGGCCTTCATCGGCCGGAAGGTCGCCTTGAACACCGTCACCGCATCGGAGGCGGCACGCGCCTCGCCCTCGGTCAGGCCCACCGCGCCCACCGGCGGATCCGAGAACACCGCATGGGCGACGTCGGCATGGTCGACGCGCGTGGGCTTGCCGCCGAACAGCGTGGCCGCGAGCGCCGCGCCCTCGCGGATCGCGACCGGGGTGAGCGCGATCCGGTTGGTGACGTCGCCGACGGCATGGATGCTGGGTACCGCGGTCGACCCGAACGGGTCGACGACGACGCCACCGTCGGCATCGAGCACCACGCCCGCCGCCTCGAGCCCGAGACCGCGGGTCGCCGGCGCGCGACCGGTCGCGAGCATCACCGCATCGACCTCGTGCGGCTCGACCCCGGCACTGGTGCGCAGCATCGCCCGCAGCGTGCCGTCGGACAGCCGCTCCACCGACTCGGGCACTGCGTGCAGGCGCAGGTCGATGCCGTGGCGGACCAGCTCGATCGACAGGTGCGCGCGCACGTCGTCGTCGAAGCCGCGCAGCACCTGATCGCCGCGATAGGCGAGCGTGACGGTGGCACCGAGGCCCCGGAAGATGCCGGCGAACTCGACGGCGATGTAGCCGCCGCCGATCACCAGGACCCGCTTCGGCAGCTCGGACAGCTCGAAGGCCTCGTTCGAGGTGATGCACAGGTCGGCACCCGGGAAGTCGGGGCGCACCGGCCAGCCACCGGTGGCCACCAGCAGGTGGCGCGCGGTGACGCGGCGGCCGGCGACCTCGACCGTGTGGGGGTCGACCACGATCGCGCGGCCGTCGATCTCGGTCACGCCCGACTGCGCGAGCAGCTTGCGGTAGATGCCCTCGAGGCGTTCGATCTCGCGGTCCTTGGCGGCCTTGAGCGCCGGCCACGAGAACTCGGGTCGGCCGACGGTCCAGCCGTAGCCCGCCGCGTCCTCGAAGTCCTGGCTGAAGTGCGCGGCGTAGGTGAGCAGCTTCTTCGGCACGCAGCCTCGGATCACGCAGGTGCCGCCGACGCGGTGGTCCTCGGCGATCGCGACGCGCGCGCCGTGGCCGGCGGCGACGCGGCTGGCGCGCACGCCACCGGAACCGGCGCCGATGGTGAACAGGTCGTAGTCGAACTCGGGCATGGAGATGGAGGATCCGGACAGGAGGAAGTCCCCGATGCTCGCCCGTACGCTCCGCCGCCGCAAGCGCACCCCGACCGGCGACACGTAGACTACGGGTCGTCGCAGGCCGTGCCGGTGTCCCGATTGAGCGAATCCGCCCCGCCCCACCCGTCTCCTCCCCCTGCTGCCGTCCCGGCTCCGGCGTCGGCGCCCGTGCGCAGCCGCAAGCAGCTCGCCTATCGCGCGGGCGCGCTGCTGCTCGGCCAGCTCCCGCTGCGCAGCGTCGCGCACCTGTACACGGCCGTGCCTCCGAGGACGGGGCACATTCCCAACGTGGTGCGCCAGACCTGGGACACGCCGGCCTTCGGACGCACGCACGCCGCCTATCTCGCACGGTTCCGCGAGATGAACGCGGGGTGGAGCTTCGAGCTGACCGACAACGCGGGCTGCGACACCTACATGGAGGCGAACCACGCCGGCGAGCCGATCCTCGACGTCTATCGCAGCGCGCGGATCGGGCCGCTGCGCACGGACATCTGGCGCTATGCGGTGCTGTGGCGCCACGGCGGCGTCTACTGCGACGTGAACAAGATGCTGACGGTGCCGCTCGACGAGCTGATCGCGCCGAACGACCGGGCGGTGATCGCCGCCGAGGACACGCCGCTGCTGCAGCCGGTCTCCTGGCAGACGGACCCGCTGCCGCCCCGCGCGAGCGCGCTGCTCCAGCATCCGAGGTTCAACCGCCTGAACTGGTGCCTCGCCTTCGAGCCCGGTCATCCGTTCCTCGCCCGTGCGCTCGAACGCATCGTCGAGACCTGGCCTCGGGTGCGCGGGCGCCCGTTCGACGACGTCAAGGCCGCGGTCGTCGACTGGTCCGGACCGCGGATGTGGACCCGCGCGATCGCCGACGTGATCGAGCGCGACCCGTCGGTGGCGTTCACGCAGGCGGGCCTGAACTTCCACGGCTTCGGCGACCAGAACATCCGCTACTCGTGGGTCCGCTACCTGCAGCGGCCCTCGTACCGCCACCTGCCCGGTCAGGTCATCGCGGCGTAGCCGCCGGGGCGGGCGCGCCCCCGCGCAGCCGACGCTCGAGCAGCGCGAGCGCCGCATCCAGTGCGATCGCGAGCGCCGCCGAGGGCAGCGCGCCGGCCAGCAGCAGCGCGCCGTCGTTGAGCGCCAGGCCGGTGACGATGCGCTCGCCGAAGCCGCCCGCGCCGATGAACGCGGCGATCGTCGCGGTGCCGACGCAGATCGTCGTGGCGGTGCGCAGACCGGCGACGATCATCGGCATCGCGACCGGCAGTTCCACCAGGCGCAGTCGCTGGCCGCGGGTGAGCGCGAGCGCGTCGGCCGCGTCGCGCAGGCCTTGCGGCACCCCGGCCAGGCCGGCGACCGCGGTGTGGACGATCGGCAGCAGCGCGTAGAGCGTCAGCGCGAGCACCGCGGGCAACACGCCGATCGTGCCGGTGGCCGCGATCAGCAGCGCGAGCATCGCGAGCGAGGGCACCGTCTGCAGGACGCCGGCCACCGCGAGCACCGCGGCGCGGGCCCGCGGGCGCGCGGCCACCGCGATCGCCAGCGGCAGGCCGATCGCGACCGCTGCGGCGACCGAGGCCGCGACCAGCCCGAGGTGCTGCGCGGCGAGCCGCCCGAGGTCGGGGGCGAACAGCTTGTCGATCGGTCCGCGACGTGCGACCGGATCGGCCGGTTGCTCACCGCCGCCGGCGGCGCCCGAGAGGCCAGCCAGGAAGTCGCGGGCGATCGTCTCGAAGGACACGCCGTCGAGTTCGGCCCGGGCGTTCATCGCGATCATCGCGCGCTCGTCGATCCGGCCTTCGAGCGCCTGCAAGCGTGCCCACGCGGCGGGCGTGCGCGCGGGCACGTCGAGCCGGTGCAGCAGCACCGCGTCGTAGCGCGGGAAGTGGCCCCGGTCGTCCTCGAGGACCCGCAGCTTCAGCTGCCCGATCTTCGCGTCGGTGGTGTAGATGTCCATCAGGTCGATGCGACCCTCGGCGAGCGCCGCATAGCCCAGCGCATGATCGAGCCCGGTCGGCCGCTGCGGCAGTCCGTAGCGGGCGGCCAGTCCCGGCCAGCCGTCGGCGCGGCCGATGAACTCGTTCGACAGGCCCGCACGCAGCGTCGGATGCGCCGCGAGGTCGCTCAGCCTGCGGATCCCGAGCCGTTCGGCCTCGCTCTCGCGCATCGCGAGCGCGTAGCCGTTGTTGAAGCCGAGCGGCACCGCGACGCCGAGCCCGAGGGGCGCGAGCCGTACGCGGATCGACGCGAGGTCCGCCCCGCCCTCGCCCTTGAGGATCTCGCGATCGATCGTGCCGAGGTACTCGGGGTACAGGTCGATGCGGGCCGCGCGCAGGGCCTCGTAGACGATCGCGGTGTTGCCCAGGCCGGCCAGCACCTCGGCCGGCCGGGCCGGGTCGGCGGCGCGCGCGAGGACCTCGGCGAGCACGTACGACTCGGTGAAGCGCTTCGAGCCGATCCGCAGGCGATCCTCGGGGGCGGCCGTGGCGGCCGTGGCGGGCGCGGCGAGCAGGCCGGCCAGCGCCACGGCCAGCATCCCGGTCAGCACGAAGCCCATTGCGCCGGTCAGCACCACGATCGGCAGCACGCCGAGCCGCTGTCGCAGGGGACGTACGCACGCCCCACCGGATCGTGGCACGTGCGGTGCGCGCTCGCCGTGTGGGCAGGGGGCCGGGCACGGCGTCATCGCGTCTCTCGTCGGGTCGGAGTGTCGATTGGAGGCGATCCGCGCGGCGGACGCAACCCGCCGCCGGGCACCCCCGCGCCGCGTGCCGGCATCGGCCGACGCCCGCGACGCCTCGGGTATCCTCGACGGACGAGGGCTTCGAGCGCCGGGCCCCGTGCCCGCCCTCCGGAGACCGCCGATGCGCCGATCGCCCCACCGCCCCGAGGTCCCGTCGCGGTCCCGGTCGCCTTCGCAGTCGCAGTCGGCACGCACCGTGGCCGCGGCCCGCCGGTCGCTCGTGGCGCTCGCGGCGCTCGCGACCGCGATCGCGGGGCTGCTGGCGATGCCGGGCGGGGCGGCCGCCGCCGACCTGCCGATCTTCGACGCCCACGTCCACTACAGCCACGACGCGTGGACCACGCTCCCGCCCAAGGAGGCGGTCGCGCTGCTGCGCCGCGCCGGCCTCAAGCGCGTGATGGTCTCGAGCTCGTCGGACGAGGGCACGCAGAAGCTCTTCGCCGAGGCGCCCGATCTCATCGTGCCGTCGCTGCGCCCGTATCGCACGCGCGGCGAGATCGGCACCTGGGTCCGCGACGAAACGGTGATCCCGCACCTCGAGTCGCGGCTCGCGAAGCACCGTTACGTGGCGATCGGCGAGTTCCACGTCTACGGCGCGGACGCCGACCTGCCGGTGATGCGCCGCGTCGTCGAGCTCGCCCGCCGCGACGGCCTGCTGCTGCACCTGCACGGCGACGCCGACGCGGTCGAGCGGGTGTTCAGGCAGGACCCGGGGGCGCGCATCCTGTGGGCCCACGCCGGCTTCGCGAGCCCGGCGGACGTGCGCGCGACGCTGCGCCGCCATCCGATGCTGTGGGCCGACCTCGCGTTCCGCAGCGACCCGGCCACCGACGGACGCGTCGCCGCCGAATGGCGCGATGCGTTCACCGAGTTCCCGGCCCGCTTCATGCTCGGCACCGACACCTTCTCGCCCGAGCGCTGGTGGTACGTGCCCGAGCACGCCGCCTGGGCGCGCCGCTGGCTGGCCGACCTGCCCGCGGGCCTCGCCGAGGGCATCGCGTGGCGCAACGCCGAAGCGATGCTCGCCGCCCGCCGGCCGCCGATCGCGCCGTGACGCAGGGCGGCAGCGCGACGGCGACGAGCGGACGTGCACCGGGGCCGCAGGGCGCGCTCGCTGCAGGCGTCGCGGTCCTGCTCGTCCTCGCCGGTTCGATGCACCCGGCGACGGCCCGAGCGGCCGGGCCCGCGGCGTCGGCCTGCTCGCTGCCCGAAGCCGGGCCCGCGGTCCGCCGCATCGTGCAGCCCGGGATCGAGATCGCGTGGCGTCCGTCCGCCGGCGCGATCGAGGTCGGACGGCCGTTCTCGATCGAGTTCGTGGTGTGTCAGCAGGCCGAGCCGACGTCCGCGATCGAGCGCCTCGCGGTCGATGCCTGGATGCCGGCCCACCGGCACGGCATGAACTACCG